>Ga0137465_1000629_pt1 | contig 12450 bp, 9 predicted proteins | sample EasRivERMGT828_2_FD_104906 | JGI IMG/M metagenome (GOLD analysis project Ga0137465, IMG submission 104906) | Soil microbial communities from meander-bound floodplain in the East River, Colorado, USA - East River MetaG ERMGT828_2 | ecosystem: Environmental > Terrestrial > Soil > Floodplain ... | reverse complement strand
GTGCTCGTGTTGGCCTGTCCGCCCTGGCCCGTAGTGCTGCCGTTGTCGATGTTGACGCCCGACTCGATCAGGAAGACGGCCTGAAGGCCGCCGCCCAGGTCTTCCGTGCCGCGGAAGCCGACGCGCGATCCGTTGTCAAAGACCCGGGTGCGCTTGGTGTAGTCCAATGCGCTGCCCCCTGTTGAGCCTTTCGCCTCGTACTGGTCCACACCCAAGGTTGCGCGTCCGTAGATCTGGTAGTTCTGAGCCAAGGCAGCGGCAGGAGCACCCAAGGCTCCGGCGACTGCGAGTGCCATCAGTTTCTTGTTCATCGAAAGATTCTCCTCTTTGATTGACCACAAGACGGCATGCCGCACCGCCCGCTCCACCCTCTGTTGAGGATGTTGCAATTCTGCCAATCGGATGCGCTTATCTCAAGAGCGAACGTGACTTTTTTTGCACGGTTGCGCGGTGACTGTTGTAGTTCTACAACAAGGGGCTCGAATTCAGTTCTTAACCATATCAATGGGTTAGGAAAATACGGTCGAGCTCAGCCCCGGGATCGGCCGCGCGCATGAAGGCTTCCCCTACCAGAAAGGCGTGAACTCCTGCCCGCGTCAGGCGGGCAACGTGCTCCGGCGCCAGTATGCCGCTCTCGGTGACGACCAGCCGCGCCGCCGGAACGTGAGGGAGAAGCCCGAGCGTGGTTTCGAGCGAAGTGGCGAAACTGCGCAGGTCGCGGTTGTTGATGCCGATGAGCGGGGTCGCCAGACCGAGCGCGAGCTCCAGTTCGGGGCGGTCGTGCACTTCGGCGAGCACCGCCATGCCGAGCGAGGCGGCGAGGGCCTCCAGTTCGCGCATCTGCGAAGGCGCGAGAGCCGCCATGATGAGCAGGATACAGTCCGCGCCCGAGGCGCGCGCTTCGTACACCTGGTACGAATCGATCACGAAGTCCTTGCGCAGCGCCGGCAGCTCGCAGGCCGCGCGAGCGGAGGACAGATGCTCGGCGCGCCCTTGAAAAAACCGCTCGTCGGTGAGCACCGAGAGGCAGGCGGCGCCGTGGCGCGCATAGGACCGGGCGATTGTGGCCGGATCGAACGGGTCGCGCAGCACGCCCTTGCTCGGGCTCGCCTTCTTGATCTCGGCGACCACCGCCGGCAGCCCGGCGCCGATTTTCGCGCGCAGGGCGCCGATGAAGTCGCGCGGTCTTGCCGCCGCCTCCGCCTGGCTGCGCATGGCGGCTGCGCTGAGGGTCTTCTTCGCTGTTTCGATTTCCTCGGCCTTGACGGCGAGGATCCTCTCAAGGATGTCAGCCACGCGCGAGCTGTTGGGTCAGTCTTACGAAAGCGTCGAGCTTGGCGCGTGCCGCGCCGCTCTTGAGGATTTCGAGGGCTGTTTCCACGCCGTCCTCGAAGCTGCCCGCCTTGCCGGCCACATAGATTGCGGCACCCGCGTTGAGCGCGACGATGTCGCGCGCGGCCCCGGGCCTGTTTTCGAGTGCGGCAACGACTACGTTGCGCGATTCCTCCACGGTCGCCACGCGCAGGGTCCCGGGGTCGTGCAGGGGCAGGCCGAATTTCTCCGGATGGACGAGGTACTCGTTGACCTTGCCCCCCTTCAACTCCCCGATCATGGTCTGGCCGCTCACGGAGATCTCGTCCAGGCCCTCCATGCCGTATACGGTCATCGCATGACGCGCGCCAAGGCGCTGCAGGACGCGGACTTGGATCCCGACCAAATCGGGGTGAAATACGCCCATCACCTGCGTCGGCGCGCCGGCCGGGTTGGTGAGCGGGCCGAGGAGATTGAACAGGGTTCGCACGCCCAGCTCGCGCCGCACCGGTGCGGCGTGCTTCATCGCCGCGTGATGGGCCGGCGCGAACATGAAGCCTACCCCGACCTCGTCGATGCAGCGGCCCACCTGCTCGGGTTTCAGGTTGATGTTTGCTCCGAGCGCCTCCAGCACGTCGGCGCTTCCCGACTTCGAGGACACCGCCCGGTTACCGTGCTTGGCGACGCGGCCCCCTGCAGCGGCACAGACGAACATGGATGCCGTGGAGATGTTGAAGGTGTGTGCGCCGTCGCCGCCGGTGCCGACGATGTCAACGAGATTGTCGGGGTCTTTGACCGTCACCCGGGTGGCAAGCTCGCGCATCACCTTCGCCGCAGCGGTGATCTCGCCGATCGTTTCCTTTTTCACCCGCAGCCCGATGATGATCGCCGCGATCATGACGGGGGACATCTGCCCGCCCATGATCTGGCGCATCAGGTCGAGCATCTCGTCGTGGAATATCTCGCGGTGCTCGATGGTCCGCGTCAGCGCTTCCTGGGCCGTGATGCTCATGCCGCCGCCTCCGATGCAGTGTAGTTAGAACCAAAGCCGTCTTGTCGGCGACCGGCGGCAATCGCGGCCGGTCGCATCCCGCAAGCGGGTCCCTGCTCCCTGCTCATGCCGCCTCCCTTTGCAGGAAATTCCTCAGGAGCGCGTGCCCGTGCTCGGTGAGAAAGGACTCGGGGTGAAATTGCACGCCCTCCACCGCGAACTCGCGGTGGCGCACGCCCATGATCTCGCCGTCCTCCGAATGCGCCGTGACTTCGAGACAGCCGGGTAGAGTCGCGCGGCGAATCGCAAGCGAATGGTAGCGGGTTGCGATGAAAGGGCTCGGCAGACCGTGAAACACGCCGAGCCCGGCATGGCTGATCACCGAAGTCTTCCCGTGAACGACCTTGCCTGCGCGCACGATTTCGCCCCCGAACGCCTGGCCGATCGCCTGGTGGCCCAGGCACACGCCCAGGATAGGAATCTTGCCCGCGAACGCGCGCACTGCCGGAAGCGAGACTCCCGCTTCCTTGGGCGTACAGGGGCCGGGGGAAATGACCAGTCCTTCCGGCCTCATTGCCGCGATGTCCTCCACCGCGATTTCGTCGTTTCGGAATACCTTGACGTCGGCGCCCAACTCGCCCAAATACTGCACCAGATTCCAGGTGAAGGAATCATAGTTGTCGATCATGAGCAGCACCTTACACCTCCCCGCCAAGACCGTCCTGCACCTGCTCGGCTGCGCGCAGGACGGCGCGGGCCTTGGCTTCAGTCTCGCGCCACTCGCTTTCCGGGATGGAGTCCGCGACGATCCCCGCGGCCGCTTGCACGTAAAGCACGCCGTCCTTGACGATGCCGGTACGAATTGCGATCGCAAGGTCCATCGCGCCGCTGAAACTCAGGTAGCCGCACGCGCCCCCATAGATACCGCGCTTCACCGGCTCGAGCTCGTCGATTATTTCCATGGCCCTCACCTTGGGCGCTCCCGTGAGGGTCCCTGCGGGGAAGGTCGCGCGCAGCACGTCCAGGTTCGTCATTCCGGGCCTGAGCACCCCTTCGACGTTGGAGACGATATGCTGCACGTGGGAGTACTTCTCGACCACCATCTGCTCGGTCACTCTCACGCTGCCGATTTCGGCGATGCGGCCGATGTCGTTGCGCGCCAGATCGATGAGCATCACGTGCTCGGCGCGCTCCTTGGGGTCGCCGAGCAGCTCCCGGGCTAGGGCCTCGTCCTCGTCCGGTGTCGCGCCGCGCGGCTTGGTGCCGGCGATCGGGCGGAGCGTGACGATCTGGCGTTCCACCCCGCTCTGCAGGCGGGCCTCCTGGCGCACGAGAATCTCAGGCGATGCGCCAACGACCTGGAAATCGCCGAAATCGTAGAAGTACATGTAGGGCGAGGGGTTGATTGAACGCAGCGCGCGGTAGAGCGAAAGCGGTGCGGCGCGAAAGGCCAGCTGAATCCGCTGCCCGATCTGCACCTGCATCATGTCTCCTGCCAGAACGTACTCCTTCGCTTTGGCCACCGCCGCCAGGTAGCCTGCTTTGGCGAACTCGCGCACCGGCTCGGTCCGCGCGTCCCCGGGCGCGTCCGGCGGGTTGATCGGCTGGCGCAGTTTGCTGCGCAGCTCCCGTAGCCGGCTTTGCGCGCGGGCATATGCGTTCTTCTCGCCCGGATCGGCATGGACGACGAGATGGAGCTTGCCGGTGAGGTTGTCGACCACGGCAAGTTCCTCTGTCAGCAGGAGCAGGATATCGGGCACGTCGATGCCGCCGGGCTTTTCCGTCGGCGCCAATCTCTTCTCGATCACCCGCACGGTGTCGTAGCCGAAATAACCGACCAACCCGCCGCATAAACGCGGGAGTCCGGGAGGCGCAACCGCACGAAAGCGGCGGCCATAGGAATCCACAAAGGCGAGCGGATCGCCGGCGTGGCGCTCGACCTCCCGGCCGTCGGCGGTGACCACCGTCTCGCTGCCGGCCGGCGATATGTGCGCCTCCAGCCGGGCGCGAGCCGGCAAGCCGACAAAGGAGTAGCGGCCGAAGCGCTCGCCGCCGACCACCGACTCGAGCAGAAAAGTGTTCGGGGCGTTCGCGAGCTTGAGGTAGATCGAGAGCGGCGTGTCGAGATCGGCGAAGGTCTCGGCGACCAGCGGGATGCGGTTGAAACCCTGAGCGGCAAGCCGCTGAAATTCTGCTTCAGTCATTTACTGCTCCACGAAGACATTCTGAGGTACTGCGGGTGCGCGCCTGTTGCAGGTTGCGGCGCGCGCGGACTACGGCGGTCTAGCTGCGCCGCCAGCGCCAGCTACGCCATGGCATCCGCTTCTCAGTGTTTTCGCAGGGCACGACTGAATTCTCGTGACTCGTTGGTGTCTTCCTACTGTACAACGACACGCCGCGGCCTGTCCAATATGCGCGCTGGAGTTCCTGTTGAGACCCACGGATGATTTGCCCGGCTGCACCGGAAATTGGCTTCGGCTAGACTGGCCCGCGAAACGATGAGACCGTCGAAATCTGGAATTCGCCCACCAGCAAGTATCGCCTCCGGACGCGAAGCGGTCGGGCGCATGCTCGAAGTCGCCCGTGCGCACGAGCTCTCGGGAAACCTGGTCGAGGCGGAAAGCATCTATCGCCAGGCGCTCGCGGTAGCACCGGATAGCGACGTCGCGCTTCATTGCCTCGGTCTGATTGCCTATCGGAAAGGCAAATTCAACGTAGCGGTGAAATTGATTGGCAGGGCAGTAAGCGTTAATCCCGCGCAGCCCGGGTACCACACCGATCTTGGGTTGCTCCTGATCAAGCAAGGCAAACCGACCGAAGCTGTCCCGCACCTCGAAGCAGCGGTGGCACTCAATCCGGGCAACGTCTCTGCGCACTGCGATCTGGCGCTCTTGCTTCGCTCACAGAACAAGGCCGACGAGGCAGCAGCCTGCTGCCGCCGCGCGCTGGCGCTGGATCCGGAAAACCGGGAGGCGCACAACAATCTCGGGCTCGCGCTGCAAACGCTGGGACGCGTCGATGAAGCGGCCGGATCATTCCGCAGAGCGATCGCATCGGACCCGGGCTACGCCGAGGCACACAATAATCTCGGCGTCGTCCTCAGTATCCGCGGTGAGCCGCAACAGGCGTCGGAGAGTTTCCGGCGCGCCATTGCACTGCAACCGGATTTCGTCGGAGCACACAACAATCTGGGCAACGCACTTCGCGCCGAGGGTAAACCGGATCAGGCGATTACGTGCTTCCAGAAGGCGCTCGCACTGAGCCCGGAGAATCCCCTAACACTGAACAACCTGGGAATCGCTTACCGGGCGAAGGGCATGATCGACCAGGCCCGCGCCTCGCTGGAGAAGGCACTCGCCGTCCGGCCCGATTTCCACCTCGCGCACAACAATCTCGGCCTGACGTTCATCGTGTCGGGAGAGCCGGCAATCGCTCTCGCGTGCTTTCGCACAGCGATTAGATTGAAGCCCGATCATGCCGCGGCCTTCGGCAATTCGTTATTTTGCATGAATTACATTCCGTCGCTGGAAAAGGAATCGATCTATGCCCAGCACGTCCGGTTCGCAGAGAAATTCGAAACGCCGCTGAGAAACACCTGGCGACCGCATACGAATGCCGCAGAGCCAACGCGCCGGCTCCGGGTCGGCTACGTCTCGGGTGATTTTTGCGAACATGCGATGGCACCCAGCATCGAACCCGTTCTCGCACGACACGACAGGGACAAGTTCGAGGTCTATTGCTACTCGACCAATCATATGCACGATGAAGTCACCGAACGCATTGAAGCTCACGCGGACCATTGGCGGAACGTGGCTGATCTTGACGACGAGCGGGCGGCCAAGCGGATTCGCGATGACCGGATTGATGTCCTCGTCGATCTTTCGGGGCACACTGCCGACAACCGCCTGCTGGTATTCGCGCGAAAACCCGCGCCGGTACAGGCGAGTTGGCTCGGATACATGACGACCACCGGATTGTCGGCTATCGACTATCGAATAACGGATGAGTATGCCGATCCTCCCGGTCTGACCGAAGCCCTGCATACCGAGACTCTGTGGCGTCTTCCTTCGGTGACCGTCTTCCAGCCCTTCGCAGAAAGTCCGCCCGTGAGTCCCCTGCCCGTACTGACGGCCGGGCAGTTCACGTTGGGCTGCCTCAACAGCATGGCCAAGGTCGGTCCGGAAGTCGTCGCGCTTTGGGCGCGCATTCTCATTGCTCTGCCGGAGGCGCGTCTTCTTCTTGGAGCCGCCGGCGATCGGGCCGTTCGCACCCGCCTTGTCCGGCAATTTGCCGAGCATGGGGTGACGGAATCGAGATTGTCGTTTCAAGCGAGGCTTCCGCTCGCGGAATATCTGCAGCTTCATCACCAGATCGATCTCGGTCTGGATCCGTTTCCCTACAACGGCGGTGCGACCAGTTGCCACTCGTTGTGGATGGGCGTGCCTTTTGTGTCCCTTGCCGGAGATCGCTACATGGCTCGCATGGGCGTGAGCCTGCTTGCCAACGTGGGGCTCGGGAATCTGGTCGCGGCAACTCCCGACGAGTACCTGGCACTCGCCTGCCAGCTCGCTTCCGATCCGAGGCAACTCGCGACTATCCGGGCGTCTTTACGTGAGCGAATGGCGAATTCGATCGCCGACGGCGCTCGGTTCACACGCAATCTGGAATCCGCGTACAGGGAGATGTGGCGGCGCTGGTGCAGCAAGGTGTCGATCTCATCCGGCCCAAGCCTCGACGACCAGCCGAAAAGCTAGAGCCCGCTGCTGGATTCATAACGGCAGGTGGTCCGGAACGTCGAAGCTCACAGGCGGCTCTCCATTCTGGTACCGCTGCCACATCACGGTGTATGCCTTCTCGAGGTTCTTCCGGAAACGGTCGGTATCGAACAGAGCGTGGGCATCGCGAGTCGAAACAAGCATTCGCTTCAGTCCGGCAAGCCTTTCGGGGCTGCGGGCCAGCTGCAGCGCAAGCGCTTCATAGTCCTCCAAGGAACCGGTGACGAGTTCGTGCAGGCCAACTGTACGGAGCAGGCTTCCTGCCATTCTGGCCGCGAAGGCCTTACCGGCACAGGTCAGCACCGGAAGACCCGCCCAGAGCGCATCGCTTGCGGTTGTCCCGGCATTGAACGGCAAGGTATCCAGAAAGAGATCCGCCAAGCGGTAGCGCGCAAGATATTGCTCATACGGCGCGCGCGCTGCAAAGACGAGTCTCTTCGGATCGATTCCCTTGGCGCTCGCCTCCTTTCGAAGGTTGGAGACGACACTTTGCCTATCGCTGGTCAACCACAATACGCTTGCGGGCGCGCTCCGCAGAATCCTCATCCAGACGTCGAACACGGTCGGGTTAATCTTGTAGGAGTTGTTGGCGCAGCAGAAGACGAAGCCCTTTTCAGGCAGCCCCAGTTCGCTGCGGCTTGGGGTCTCAGCTGCGGCCTTTCGCCTGAAGTCGTTCGCCTGGTAGCAATCCGGCAGCCGGACGACTTTTTCCGAGTAGAACTCGATATATTGATCCGGGATCACGAAGCGATCCGCCAGGATATAGTCGAAGTACTCCGCGCCCAGAGTTCCGGGATAGCCAAGGTAGTTCACCTGAACCGGAGCAGCGCGTAGGGCGGGGATACTCGTGCGAGAACCCCCAGTAAAGCCGTTCAGGTCGATCGCGATATCGATTTCCAGCTCCCGGATCAGGCTTGCCACTTCACGATCGCCTTGGTGGCGCACGTCGATGAAGCGGTCGAAGGCGTCCTTGAGCCGCGCGCCCATCTCGCCCGCGTCGTTTCGACCGAGCGAGATCGCCGTCGTTTCAAATGCTGCCCGATCGTGCAGCTCGAAAACTCCCGCCATGAGCACGGAAACGGCATGCTCGCCCAGATCGCTCGACAGGTAGGCCAAGCGTATCCTGTCGTGGGAATAGCGCTCCCCCTGCCAGACGGAAACCTGCGGCGCCGGAAACATGTCGCGAACCCAGATCTGCGAGCTCAACAGCTGATCCTTGGCCGAATCCGAGATCCCCAGGTAAGCAAAGGGGTCCATGATGCGTCTCGCTGCCCGCACGCCGGCCACAAGGCGCTCCGAGTCCTCGCCGAACGAGCGCCAGTCGCAGCAGCGCATCTTCGAATGAACGAGGGCGCCTTGCGCATAGTCCAGGTCGGGCTTTAACGCCAGCGCTCCCTCATAACTCGCCACCGCATCTTCGTGCCGCCCGAGATCGGCCAATATCTTCCCGCGGTTGAACAGCGCCTGCGCATAGTCCGGTTGAATCGACAGCGCCGCATCGAGCTTGTCCAGCGCTTCCTCACTTCGGTTCGAGCCCCACAGGGCCATGCCAACGTTATTCAGCGCCAACGCGTTGTCGGGCTGCAGTTCCAGGGCTTTCTTGGACCCAGCCAAAGCCTCCTCGACGCGATTGAGATCGAGGAGGACGTTGCTCCGGCCTGTCAGCGCCCCAAACGAGTTCGGCTGCAGATGCAACGCCCGATCGAAGGAGATCAGCGCCTCCTCAAGGCGTTTGAGCCGCCGCATGGCGATGCCTTGCGCGACAAACGCCTCGACACAGTCCGGTTTCATGGCCAGGGCTTTTTCGCAACTTGCCAAGGCTTCCTCAGGCCGGTCGAGATCGGCAAGGGCGCTCGCCTGGCTGATGAGGGCCTCGACGTAGTCGGGCTTGATCCTCAGGGCCTTTTCAATGGAGAGCAACGCCGCATTTGCGCTATCGACTTTCAACTGACAGCTACCCAGATTCAGGAGTGCCGCCGGATTTTCCGGGTCGATGCCCAACAACTTTTCACTGACGGATTTTGCCTCTTCGTATTTTCCCGCCCCCATGAGTACCGCGGCCAGATTGATCAGCACGCTCGGGCGATTCGGGGCGAGGTCGAGCGCCTTTCTATAGCAGCGCTCCGCCTGAACGAGCTCGCCTCGCTGCTGAAATTCCAGCCCGGCCAAGAACTGTTCCTTGGCCTGAGCTAATTGATCCATGGCCTCATTGCGGTTCGCGAGCACGTCGGCGCAGACTGTCTGCGGGCAGGCCTGCAACATCGGATTCCCGATGTGGAGATCACCTAAAGGACTTTTCCGGGATTCATGATTCCGAGTGGATCGAGCGTACGCTTGACGGCGCGCATCAGCTCGAGCTCCACCGGCGATTTGTAGCGCCTGATCTCCTCTCGTCGCAACTGTCCGAGGCCATGTTCGGCGCTGATCGATCCGGCGAAGCGCGCGACGCTGTCGTGGACGATGCGATTCACCGCGTCCAACTCCTGCGCGACGAACACCCCGGCAGAAGTTCCCTCCGGCGCGGAGACGTTGTAGTGCAGGTTGCCGTCGCCCAGGTGCCCGAAGGTAACCATGCGGATGCCGGGGCAGGCGCGCGCAAGCTCGGCGTCGGTCGCGGCGGCGAACTCGGCGATGCGCGAGATCGGGATCGAGACGTCGTGTTTGATATTCGGCCCCTCGTGCGCCTGCGCCTCCGAGATATTCTCTCTCAGCGCCCAAAAAGCTTGAGACTGCGCCTCGCTTTGCGCGACTGCCGCATCCAGAATCAATTCTTTGCTCAGCGCCTCTTCCAGCACACTCTCGACGAGCATCCTCGCTTCCTCGCCCGGCTGCGTATCCGAAAGTTCCAGCAGCACGTAGCAGGGGAAGCGGCGCGCAAAGGGCGCGGCGGCATCCTTGAAATGCTTGAGCACGAGCGAGAGGCAGAAATCGGAGAACAACTCGAATCCCGTGAGGCGTTCGCCGCAGGCATCCAGAGCGCGCTCGAGCAATGCCAGCGCTTTCTCCGGACTTTGCAGCGCGATAAGCGCGGTGGCGTGGGATTTGGGCAGAGGGAAGAGCTTCAGCACCGCCGCTGTGATCACCCCGAGCGTTCCCTCGGCGCCGATGAAGAGCTGCTTCAGATCGTAGCCGGTGTTGTCCTTGCGCAGACCGCGCAGCCCCTCCCATATTTCCCCCGAAGGCAGAACGACCTCGAGGCCCAGGACGAGCTCGCGAGCATTGCCGTAACGCAGCACCGCGGTGCCACCGGCATTAGTTGAGAGATTGCCGCCGATCTCGCAGCTTCCCTCGGCTGCGAGGCTCAAGGGGAAGAGTCGCCCCGATTCTTCGGCAGCCTTCTGCAGGCTGGCTAGGACACAGCCGGCTTCGGCGGTCATGGTGTTATTGCGAGCATCGAGCGCACGAACCCGGTTCATCCTGGAGAGATTCAGGACGAGCTGTTCTCCGCTTGCATCCGGCGTCGCGGCGCCGCTAAGCCCGGTATTTCCGCCTTGAGGAACGATCGCCGTGCGCGACTTGGCGCAGGCGCGCACGATTTGAGCGACCTCGGCGGTCGAGGCAGGTTTCACGACGGCGAGCGGGCGGCCGGCGTAGCGCTTGCGCCAGTCCGTCGCGTACGGCGCGAATTCCTGGGGCGATGTAATCAGACCCGCCGGTCCGACGATGGCCCGAATCTCGTCGATTAAAGCTGTCATTTCGCCGTCGCGGCGCATCGCGAAGCAAACCTGCCGTCAGCCGACGGGCTTGAGCGCGTCGCGCATCTGCGCGATGGTTGCCCGATAGTCTTTGGAGCCAAAGATCGCCGAGCCCGCTACAAACGTATCGGCGCCGGCGCGGGCGATGGCGGCGATGTTCCCCGAGTTCACGCCTCCGTCCACTTCCAGCATGACAGCACGCCCCGAATCTTCGATCTTCCGGCGCGCAAGGCGCAGCTTGTCCAGCGCCTGGGCGATGAACTGCTGCCCGCCGAACCCCGGATTCACCGACATGACCAGAACCAAATCAACCTTGTGCAGCACGTGATCGAGATAATCGAGGGGTGTCGCGGGATTGAATACGAGCCCCGCTTTGCAGCCCGAGTCGTGGATCAACCCGATCGTTCGGTCGATGTGCTCGCTCGCCTCCGGATGAAAGCTGATGATATTGGCTCCGGCTCGGGCGAAATCCGGGATGATGCGATCGACCGGCTTGACCATGAGGTGCACGTCGATCACGCTTTTCGTGAGCGGCCGGATCGCCTCGCACACGAGCGGTCCCACCGTGAGATTCGGGACGTAATGGTTGTCCATCACGTCGAAGTGAATCATGTCGGCGCCGGCCGCGACGACCGCGTCGACTTCCTCGCCAAGCCGCGCAAAGTCGGCGGACAAGATGCTCGGTGCAATTCGAAACGTGCGCGCGGCCATCGGCTGGAAATTCTACTTGGATTCGCTGGTCACCGCATGAAACCGCCGTCGGCGCCCTTGTCAGTGCGAGCGATTTCGTGTGGAATTAGCTCATGGCAGAAGCGAAAAAATACGAGGTCGGGGTCTCCTCACAGACCCAATACGTCCCCGAGCAATCCGACGAAGAGAACGGCCGCTACGTCTTCGCCTATACCATCACGATCCGCAATACCGGCAGCGTCCCCGCTCAATTGATCTCACGCCATTGGATCATCACCGACGCCGGCAACCAGGTCCAGGAGGTGCGCGGCCTGGGCGTCATTGGGGCTCAACCCCTGCTTAAACCCGGCGAAAGCTTCGAATACACGAGCGGAACCGCGATCGCCACCCCGGTCGGCACGATGCGGGGCAGCTACCAGATGGTGGCCGAAGACGGGACCCAGTTCGATGCGCCGATTCCCGAGTTCACCTTATCTGTGCCCCGAGTGTTGCACTAGCGGGCCGGCGGTTCCTCGCCTCGATGGGGTTCTTTCGGAACGCGGTCGCCGCTTTTGGGGGCCTTGGGCAGAGTCCACCACACGATGAACGCGAGCAGCGCAAGCGCCAGTCCCGCCTCGAGCAAGAAGATCCACAATCCGGAACTCACGTCGCTATACTTCCTCAAATCGCTTGAAGCAAATGATAGAACATCTGCGTTGGCTGATCGTTCTTGCAGCAGGATTGATCGCCGGCTGTGCGGTTCAACCCGGGCCGGGTTTGATCACCGGAACCTCCGCGGGTGGGTGCCCGGCCTCTGGCGCCTGCTCGGCCTGCCCCTCATGTCCAACGTCACCGGTTATCGCACAGCGAATCAATCCGCTCGAGCCGGTCGCTTTTGAGACGCTGACGGGCTGGAACGAAGGCGAACAGGGGGCGGCCTGGAGTGCGCTCCTCGTTTCCTGCCAGGCCTTGCGTTGGCGCGAGGTCTGGCGCGGTGTCTGCGCGCGTG
>Ga0137465_1000628_pt1 | contig 12452 bp, 9 predicted proteins | sample EasRivERMGT828_2_FD_104906 | JGI IMG/M metagenome (GOLD analysis project Ga0137465, IMG submission 104906) | Soil microbial communities from meander-bound floodplain in the East River, Colorado, USA - East River MetaG ERMGT828_2 | ecosystem: Environmental > Terrestrial > Soil > Floodplain ... | reverse complement strand
TCAACTTCGGTTTTCAGCATATCAACATCTGACTGCCACGCGGCTGTTGAGGTGTAGATATCAGAAAGATTCCATTTGTGTTTCTCATTAACCTGGTCTCTTTCGATTGTTTGTGCAAATGAATTATTTATTAATAGTACAAGAAAGGTTAAAATCAAAAATACTTTTTTCATTACTCCACCTTTGATTGATTAATGTTAGTCAAAACTTTAAGCAGGCAAAATTAAGGAGATTTGTTTATAAATACCGAATTTATTTGATGAATGGCACATAAAACAGATAACATTTGAAGAGTTTAAAAACATTCTTTTTATATTTCTTGTGAAATAAATTGAATTTTTTCAAATCCAGGAGCAGGTAGTAAAATGAAATATATTTTATCCTCATTAATAATTGTCTTCGTTATTTTTATCGGGTGTAAAAAACAAGATGATCAAACCGAATTAAAGGAAATAGCAATGGTAAAAGAACAAATCGCAAAGTTTGCGCCCACAGAACTAAAGTATGATAGAAGTAATCTTAATGAACGAGAACAGAAAGTGGTTGAAAAACTTTACCGGGCATCAAAAATTATGGATGAAATATTTCTCGACCAGGTTTATTCCAAAAACTACCAGATAAGAGATGAATTAAAAGAAGGCAGCTCAGAAAAAGATAAACTTAAACTTGAACTTTTTAATATAATGTTCGGTCCGTTCGACAGGCTGGAACACGATGCACCATTCATTGATACTTTGAAGAAACCACTCGGTGCAAATTTCTATCCGGAAGATATGACCAAAGAAGAGTTTGAGAAGTGGATTAAAAATAATCCCGATGATGAAAAATTTATTACTTCAGAATTTACTGTGATCAGAAGAGAAAATGGAAAACTTGTTGCAGTACCATACAGCATTTATTGGATGGATAAATTAACCCAAGCATCAAAGCTGTTAAAGGAAGCAGCAGAGTATGCTGATAATCCGACACTCAAAAAATATTTGAATTCAAGAGCTGAAGCATTTTTAAGTGACGATTATTTTCAAAGTGATATGGATTGGATGGATATGAAAGATCATAAAATTGAAATTGTCATCGGTCCTTATGAAGTTTATGAAGACGGCTTATTCAATTACAAAGCCGCGTTTGAAAGCTTTTTAACCATTGAAGATCCGGCTGAGAGTAAAAAGCTTGATGTGTTCAAAAAATATTTGCTGGATATGGAAATGCATTTACCGATCCCAGCGGCACATAAAAATTTTGACCGCGGTTCCGAATCCCCTTTGGCTGTTGTTAATGAAGTGTTTACTGCAGGAGATACAAAATCCGGGATACAAACAATAGCATTCAACCTTCCGAATGATGAAAGAGTCCGCCAGGCAAAAGGTTCAAAGAAAGTGCTGTTGAAAAATGTACAGGAAGCAAAGTACCATAAAATTTTAGTTCCCATTGCGGAGCTTGTGCTCGATCCCGAACAAATAAAGTATGTGACTTTCGATGCATTTTTTAATCACACATTAATGCATGAAATGACTCATGGAATTGGTCCCGGCTTTATAAAAGTTGACGGCAGAGATACGGAAGTAAAAAAAGAATTGAAAGAAACCTATTCAACAATGGAGGAATGTAAAGCCGACATTCTCGGAATGTATAACAATATTTATATGATAGAAAAAGGCGTCTTTCCAAAAACTTTTGAGAACGAAACCTGGGTCACATTTCTTGCAGGAACTTTCCGCTCGGCAAGATTCGGAATTAACGAAGCTCACGGCGGCGGCAATGCAATTATTTATAATTATCTGTTAGAAAAAGGTGCTTATGAGTATAACGATGAAACACAAAAAGTAAAAGTTAATTTTGAAAAGATTGGTCCGGCGCTGGAAGAATTAGCTGCTTTAGTTTTAATGATCCAGGCGGAAGGAAATTACCAGGGCGCAAAAGATTTGATTGCAAAGTACGTTGTAAACACACCATCGATGAAAACTTTACGTGAAAAGCTTTCTTCTCTTCCGGTTGATATAAAACCGGTTTATGAAATTGAGATGATGTATAAATAATCCGATTTAGATATGCCAGATTTTCAAAATCTGGCATATCTGTTTTATACTTTTCCTATCTTTGCACCTCATTAATAAAAAGTAAAAATTAGTTTGAGTGAAGAAATTATAGAAACCCCAAAAAACTATCCCGAAGACGTTCATATAATTAATAAAGATGGGCGTGAATATATCATTGTTGGCACCGCACACATATCCCGGCAGTCTGCAGACCTGGTAAAAGAAGTTATTGAAAAAGAAAAGCCCGATGTTGTTTGTGTTGAACTTGATGAAAAAAGATTTAAAGCTCTTTCAGACAAAAACCGCTGGGAAAATCTCGATCTTAAAACCATCATACGCCAGAAACAGCTAAGCACATTGCTTGTAAATCTTGTTCTGTCGGCATATCAAAAAAAGCTTGGGGAGAAACTTGGTGTTACTCCCGGCACAGAATTACTTGAAGCAGCAAACACGGCAAAGGAATTAAACATTCCTGTTGAGCTTTGCGACAGGGAAGTCAGGATAACCCTCAAGCGTGCATGGCATTCGATGAGCTTCTGGCAAAAGATGAAATTTCTTTTTAGCGGGGTTGCCGGCTTATTCGAAAAACAGGAATTGACCGAAGAGAAATTAGCAGAATTGAGAAATAAAGATGTGCTTTCTGAAATGATGGAAGAGCTTGGCAAAGCAATGCCTGTATTGAAACGGGTATTGATCGATGAACGCGATGCCTTCATCGCTGAGAAAATGAAATCATCGCCTGGAAAAAAAATTGTGTCCGTAGTTGGTGCCGGACATGTAAACGGTATTATAAATTACTTAAACAACAACAGCAGCACAGACCTTAATGAAATAGAAAAGATTCCTCCATCATCGCCTGCTGTAAAAATTATCGGGTGGGGAATTCCTGCGGTCATTGTCGGTTCAATTGTTTATATAGGTTATTCAAAGGGACTTTCTGAAGCTGGTGATAATGTTTTGTTCTGGACACTTGCAAGCGGAATTCCAAGTGCTGTTGGAGCAATAATTGCAATTGCTCATCCGCTGACAATCATAGCATCATTTCTTGCTGCACCAATTACAACTCTTTCCCCCCTGATCGGAGCCGGATATGTTACTGCTTTTGTCCAGGCTTATTTTCAACCACCGGTCGTAAAAGAATTCCAGACTGTAACTGTGGATTTTAACAAACCATTGAACTGGTGGAAGAACAAACTATTAAAAGTTTTCCTTGTTTTTATTCTGACAAGTATTGGAAGTGCAGCAGGGGCTGCTTTTGGTATTTTTGAAATCGTTTCCAACGTGTTTAAATAACCTTTTAAAATAAAAAAAGCCGTTACGATATAATCGTAACAGCTTCAAAAAAAATCCCGATAAAATTTTATTTACCGTGTGCCAGCCAGTAACCTGAAATACCGAATATTTTTGTATCTGCCCAGGTGGAAATTTTTATCGTCATAGCATCACGTGATACAGAAAGAGTTTCAACCCTGTACCGGACATTCTGATCAGAAGTTGCATCAAGCAGCGTAACACCAAGAGTTACATCAGGCTTGTCTTCAAACGGATCCAGGAAACTAACGGATATTGTTACGCTTCTTTCACCTGAATTATCTGCTAAAGTGTAACCCTCAGTACTTTTACTTGCACCCCATTTTCCGCTAAGTACTTTTGTTTGTGCAAACGCAGAAGTAATCAGTCCGAATACAAGAACGATTGCGATTAAATAAAGAATCTTTTTCATTGTCCGACCTCCTTAAGTTTATTGATTTTACGAATACAAAATAACAGGATTGAGATTTATTTACAAATTAAACAGTGAACCATTATATTTTATTCAATGAAAATAGAATTTAAACCTGTGGATGAATTTATTGGCTGGCAGAAAGCTGAGTCATTTGTAAAGGATCTGATTCGTTTTCACGGAATAAAGTCAATATTAGAAATTGGCGCAGGTGCAAATCCCACCATCCTTCCGGAATTTATAAAGACAAATAAGCTGGATTATGTAATTAGTGATGTTGATTTAAATGAACTCAATAAAGCAGATGATATATATAGAAAGATAATTTTAGACTTATCTAAACCGAACCAGACAGTTGAGAAACGATTTGATTTGATCTTCAGCAGAATGACCGGTGAGCATATAAGTGATGGTCGTAAATTCCACGAGAACATATATAATATTCTTAATGAAGGGGGAATTTCATTTCATTGTTTTTCTACTTTGTATGCTTTCCCTTTTTCAGCAAATCGGTTATTACCTGATTTTTTAAGTGAAATTTTCCTTCGAAAAATTGCACCGAGAAATAAATACCAACATGCAAAATTTAAAGCTTACTATGACTGGTGCTGTGGTCCATCAAAAAAAATGATAAAGAGATATGAGCAAATCGGGTTTGAAATTATTGAATACGTGGGTTATTTTGGTCATAATTATTATCAAAAACTGCCATTCCTGAATCGGCTTGAAAATGCCAAATCAAAACTACTGCTCAAATTAAAATTGCCTTATCTTACTGCATATGCGTATGTATTATTAAAAAAACCGACTGTGAGTAATACCGTTCCTGGTCTAAGTTAAAATTGATCAATTATTAATGCCTTATTTTTTTAGTTTATCACGGAGCTTTTTTGGCAGTGAACTCACAACCAGTTCATAAGAATGATCAATCCATTCAAAAATTTCTTTCGATGGAATAGTTCTGTCACTAATCACAGTATTCCAATGTTTCTTGTTCATATGAAATCCAGGTGTAACCGATTCATATCTTTCCCGAAGTTCTACAGCAAACTCAGGATCGCATTTTAAATTTATCTGCAGAGGAATTTTTTCCAGGGATGCCAGAAGAAATATTTTTCCCATTACTTTAAAAACTAAAGTTTCTTCATCAAAAGGAAATTCTTCAGTAATGCCTTTTTTCTTCAGGCAATGTTCGCGGATTTGTTCGATGTTCATTACATAAAAATTATAATTACCAATCTTCGTATTCAACCCGACACAAAACTGATTCGAGATCATTAAATATCAGTTCGTCCAATTCTCCTTCAATTGGCGGTGTTGTGTAAATTATTTCTTTTCCCTTTACCTCAATTCTGAATCTTCCGAACTTGTCATTATCCAAAACAAGTTTCACGGGGACATACATTTTAAAACTTTCTGGTACCTCTTCCTGCCTGATTCTGATTGATATTTTATTTTTATCATCATCAGTTTTCTCAGACTTGTATGCGACTTTGTAAAGAGGAATGTCTGTTCCATAGACATACTGGTTAAAAAACCAGCTCATATCCTCACCAACATGTTTGTCGACGATCTTTTTGAAATCTTCAGTTGATGCATATTTGTTTTTGTAAGTGTTAAAAAAATCTCTCATCATCATTTTGATTCTGTCCTCATTCATATTGTTTAAGTCGAGAAGCATTGCACGAAGCATATGAAGAATCCATGCTCCCTTTTTATAAATTATAAGGTCATAATCTCCTTCTGTATTGCTTGAGCTTGTTCTATAACCAAGCCAGATAGGACCGGCTTCCTGACCAGAACCAATAATGTAATCTCTGACATTTAATATCTCATTTTTCCATTCATTCAGAATATCGAAAAATAATTCATTATCATTTTTTGCTGCTTGCAAATACCATAGTCCCGAATAATGGGCAAGTCCTTCACTCAACCATTGGTCATGATAAGATGTAAAATCTAATCCAACCCCCCACCACTGATGTGCTGCTTCATGTGCTCTGAATATTTCATCCTGTCCTTTAAAATCAGTTTGAATAACAGTTGACCATGATAAATGAATCAAACCCGGAAACGCCTCACCATGTAAATATGGAATTTCCGCAACATTAATAGAATTAATTGGAGGGCTGCCGAATAGTTCTGTAAAAAGTTCCATGCTGCTGGAAATATCCTGAGCTATATATTCTGAAGCATCGCTCATAGAATAAATTCCGTACTGGATAAAATAGCTGCTTACCTTTTGATGCCCGTACTCTGAAATGTAAACATTTACTGTAGGTAAATTATCTCTCTTGACTTCATGTCTTTCAAATTTTCCAATATTGAATGAAACATTCCTGGTTGGATTTTTGCAAAACCAGGTAGTAGTTAGCATATCGTCTTTCTCAACTTTATTAATAAACTCACCAACGCTGACAAGATCATATTTCGCCGGAGTGTGAAAGATCAATCCGAACGCTGCCCGTTCGCGACTATCGTATCTAGGATACCAATAAATTGATGATTTGAGGTAAATCCAGCCAAGCTCATCTTTCTCAAGTAGTTCACCGTGATAAAAAATGGTAAGGCTGTGCAGTTTGCCGTCCAAATAATCTCTTTTACATTTTATCCATAGCTCCCAACTTTTTTTCGAGTGTACAAATCTGACTGTGCCGCCATCATCCCATCGAACTGAATCAACGATTAGTTCCTCGTAAAGATAAAACATAATCCATTCCTGCTTATCCTCTTTAGACTCGAATTCTAATATACATTTTGCTGAAAAATCGAGGTTCTCTAAAATTGTTGATTCAATTTTATACGAAATCAAATCAAGAAAATATTTGTTAGGCTTCTTGCCGGGATAAATCTCTAAAGTATTTCTCTGCGCAGGTAATTGATTTATAATTTCACGTATCTTATCAGAACCTAACGTTACACTACCGAGCTTTCTTTTCATAAAAAAGACTTCCTCATCTTCGAATGGACTAATTTGAAAGAACACCGGGTCGTAATCACTTTCCTGGATTTGAGAGTAAAAGAATCCGTTGCGTCCTTCCAGCATTATAGACCTTAAAAAATCAGAACGAGATCCACCTTCATCACTTCCTTTAAAATATTTTACAAATTCCTCAATATCATCATCAATTGATTCTGTTTTAGTTTTCTGAAGAGTAAGGTTACTTATAATCTCATCATAAGTGCTATCATCGAAAAGCAAGAATAATTCTTTAAAGTCCATTTGAAAGTTTTCAGTTTCATAAAATCTATAGAGCTGTTTCCGCTCAATTTCATTCGTCGGCGTAAAAGAAAATTCTCCTTTGCCAATAAAGAACAATGCGCATTTGATTCCTTTATAATCAGGGCATGGGTACAAAACCCCTTCCATTAATCTGAATGAACCTGCATCTTTGTTTATTATTATTTCTGAAGATACTTCAGCAATTTCACCGTTAGATTTTAAGCTTAATAAATAATTCAGTGCATCTACAAAGTCTGCAGAAAAATCCGCACCTGCTTTTTCCTGGGCGAAGGAGGAAAGATTAAGGAGTAAAAAGATTATTAAGTATATGGGATTGAAACAAAGAAAACTTAACATTTTGAGTTCTCCTCTGAATATGAGAACATAATTATTTCATTTTATTCTCATCAATAATTTAGAAAATATTCTTTTAAATTCAATCATCTTTAATAATTAATTCTCGGTGCTAGAAGCATTACTTCTGCGTTAACAAGTTTTAAAATGTTTCTTTAAATTGTTGTATAATTTTAATCGATTACAATTTTTTTATGATAGTTTGCTTCAACAATCAATTACTCGAATTGAGCAAGGTTCAAATCTCACCGTTTGACCGGGGATTTTTGTTCGCAGATGGAGTTTATGAAACGATTAGGACTTATAATGGCAAACTTTTCAAAATTGATGCGCATTTGAAGAGACTAAAAAAAAGTCTAAATGAAATTCAAATTAAATATGAAGGAATTGCCGGACTTGAGAAAATCATTTATCAGCTTGCCGAAGTAAACAACTTAACGGGAAAAGATTTTTTGGTTTACATCCAGATTACAAGAGGTGTAAGTTTTCCGCGGAAGCATTCTTTTCCTTCACTCGATGAACAGCCGACAATATTTATTTCTGTTTCTAAACTGGACGAAAATACCGTAGATCAGCAAAAGGGAGTAAAGGTAATTTTGCACGAAGATTTGCGCTGGTTAAGATGCGACATAAAATCTGTCTCTTTGCTTCCTGCTGTCCTTGCAAATCAAAAGGCAATTGAATCCAAAGCAGCAGAAGCAATTCTTTGTAGGAATGATTTGATAACAGAAGGATCACACACAAATATTTTTGGAATTAACGAAGGAAAAGTTGTAACTGCACCCAAATCAAATTTAATTCTTGCCGGAATTACCAGGGATATTGTTATTGATCTGTGCATAAAATTGAAAATTAAAGTTGAAGAAGAATTTATAAAATTAAATGAGTTGACAAAATATGAGGAATTTTTTATTACCAGCGCTACAAAAGAAATTTATCCTGTTGTTCAAATTGATGAACGAATAATCGGTAGTGGAAAACCAGGTGTCATTACAAAAAACCTTCAAAACGCATTTAAAGAATTCACGGCAGTTAGTTAATAATGATGAAAGATAAAAAAGAAAATATTTCTGCAAAGATTTTTATTCTCACAGGTGAATGGCAGGATAGTAACGGCAAAAATATTCTGAAATTTACCGGCACCTCTCACGAGCTGGGAACTGTTGAAATTAAAGTTTCAAACAATCCTGTATTTTTTGTTGAACGCGATTCATTAGTTGTAAGATTGAACCAGCCATTACAGCGAAAAGAAGTTGAGCTGAAAACATTTTCCGGCAAACCTGTTGACGCACTTTATTTTAATACGCAGAGAGATTTAAAAATTGTTGCCGAAGATCTTCATCAAAACAATGTAACCACATACGAATCAGACCTTGATCCCGCACGACGATATTTAATGGAAAGATTTATTAATGCACAGGTTTTAGTTACAGGTAAGCAAATTAAAAATGGAAAGCTGACAACCATTATAAACCCCAAGCTGGAGCCTTGCGAAGTTTCGCCGGAGTTTGTTATACTATCCATAGATATTGAAACCGGTGAAAATAACAGCAAACTTTATTCAATTGCAGCTCATGTTACCGGCAAAGGAGGTGAGCAGAAAAAAGTTTTCATCGTTGATGAAAAAGAAAAAAAATATTCTGATGATATAATGTCATTCAAAGATGAAAAAAATCTTCTCACCGGATTCCTTGATTGGTTTAGAGTATTGGATCCCGATATTATTATCGGCTGGCATGTTATCGGCTTTGATTTGATGTACCTTGAATCCAAGTGCCAGGAATATTTCATACCATTTGATATTGCACGGGGACAAGGAAGAGTTTCTTTTAGAGCCAGAAAACCGCGCGGATATTTCGCATCCATTTCCGGAAGAGTGGTGATTGATGGTCCCCCGGCTTTGAGATCTTCATTTTTTACTTTCGAGGATTTCAGACTTGAGACAGTTGCACAGGAATTTTTACAGGAAGGAAAAACCATCACACCTGATCAGAATAAAGTTGAAGAGATTGAAAGACTTTTTGTTGAAGATAAAATTCAGCTTGCAGAATATAATTTAAAGGATGCGATTTTAGTAACAGATATTTTTAAAAAATCCGGGTTGATAGAATTGTCCGTTCGCCGTTCACAGCTTTCAGGACTGTTGATGGACCAGCTTGGAATGATGACTGCAGCATTCGATCATTTTTATTTACCGAAACTTCACCGTGCAGGATTCGTTGCTCCGAACGTGAAAGATTTACAAGCTTCAGAACATTCAGCCGGCGGATATGTAATGGATCCGAAACCCGGAATATATGATGATGTGATCGTACTGGATTTCAAAAGTTTGTACCCGACCATCATCCAAACTTTTAAGATTGATCCGCTTGCAAGATTACTTGCTGATGAAAATACAATTGAAACTTTAAGCGGGTATAAATTTTCAGGAACGAAACATATTCTCCCGGAATTCATTGATCACCTGATGGAGCAGAGAAATATTGCAAAACAAAAAAAAGACAAACAGCTTTCACAAGCAATAAAAATCTTGATGAACAGCTTTTACGGCGTTATGGGTTCTTACGGCTGCAGGTTTTATCATCCACATCTTCCAACTGCGATTACTGGTACAGGGCATCGATTGCTTTTAGGCAGCAGAGAATATCTTGAAGAATCTGGTTATGAAGTTGTTTATGGTGATACGGACTCTTTATTTATAAAACTGAAAGAAGATGAAGGACAAAATGCAAATTACTTTGGAAAAAAAATTGCCGCGTATTTAAATAATTTTTGGGATAAAAAAATATTATCGGAGTATGGATTAAAGTCACACCTGGAAATAGAGTTTGAAAAATATTATCGGAAATTTATTCTTACTCCTGCAAGAGGAAGTGAAGCCGGTGCGAAGAAAAGATATGCTGGTTTAGTTGTTACTGATGGGGAAGAAAAGCTGGAGTTTGTCGGGATGGAGTTCGTCAGGTCTGACTGGACGAAGATGGCAAAGGAATTTCAGACAGAACTGTACTTTAAAATTTTCAACAATGAAGAAGTCGATGAGTGGATTCGTTCATTTGTACATAAGCTGAAGAATGGTGAGTTTGATGACAAGCTTATCTATAAAAAACGATTACGTAAAGATGTTGAAGAATACACCAAAAATGTCCCGCAGCATGTTAAAGCAGCACGAATGCTTACCGAATCAGGAGGTACAGTTTATTATGTAATTACCAAACGCGGACCGATTCCTGTCGAGCTGAAGCATAACGATATTGATTACCAGCACTATATTGACAAGCAGCTTAAACCAATAGCAGATTCTGTATTGGTTCTTCTCGGAGAATCTTTTGATTCGATTGTTGAATCAGATCAATTGAGCTTTTTTTAATCAATCAAAATGAAAGAGTGAAATAAATTTGAAAATTCAATTCATCGGCGGAGCCAGAACGGTTACCGGTTCTCAGCATCTACTTCATATCAATGGAAAAAAAATTCTATTAGAGTGCGGCTTGTTCCAGGGCAGGCGAAAAGATACTTATGAGAAAAATAAAAATTTCACATTCAATCCTTCCGAAATTGATGCGCTCATTCTTTCTCATGCGCATATCGATCATAGCGGTAACATTCCAAACCTTGTAAGCAAAGGGTTTAACGGAAATATTTATGCAACAGCTGCAACAGTAGATCTTTGCCAGATTATGCTGAGAGATTCCGCACATTTACAGGAACGGGACATTGAGTGGTTAAATAAATCCAAACAAAAAAATAAAATGGAACCTGCTGTGCCGCTTTATACGTTAGAAGATGTTGAGAAATCTATGAATCATTTTATCGGTGTGCAGTATAACCGCAAGCTGGAAGTTTATCCGGGAATTGTTTTAACATTTCAGGATGCTGGACATATACTTGGCTCGGCAAGCGTTCTTTTAGAAATCGAAGAGAAGGGCGACAGAAAAATAAGATTTGGATTTACTGGTGACATAGGCAGACCGGAAATGCCGGTTATCCGTACACCAGATTTGCTTCGCGATCTTGATCTTATCATTATGGAAAGCACTTACGGCAACAGGATTCATCCTCAAACAGAAAAAGCAGAAGAGGAACTTGCAGAAGTCGTAACAAAAATTTGTGATGATGGCGGGAAGATAATTATTCCGGCATTTGCTGTCGGAAGAACTCAATTGATTGTATATATGTTGCATAAATTATTTGATCAGAACAGGATTCCTGAAATTCCGGTATTTGTAGATAGTCCGCTTGCCGTTAATGCAACAAATGTATTCCGGTCTCATCCGGAATGTTTGGATCGTGAGACATGCCGCTTATTTATTCAGAACGGTGAAGATCCGTTCGGATTTAGACGACTAAAGTATGTGAGCTCAGTGGATGAATCAAAAGAATTGAATGATAAACAGGGCCCATTAATTATTATTTCAGCATCGGGAATGGCTGAAGGGGGCAGAATTTTACATCATCTTTCTAACAATATAAACGACTCCAAAAATTTAGTTCTTTTTGTCGGATATGCTGCGGAACATACCTTAGCCAGAAAAATAATGGACGGGGCTAGGGAAGTTAACATTTTTGGACAAAAACACGATATTAATTGCAAAATCAAGGTTATGGATTATTTTAGCGGTCATGCAGATCAGAAGGAATTGATTGATTACCTTCGTCTAAATTCAACAAAGAACTTAAAAAATGTGTTTTTAGTACATGGTGAAGAAAATCAGGCTTTACCCTTAATAGATAAACTAATATCTAAAGGTTATAAAGATGTTAGATTTCCGGTATCAGGTGAAATGGTTGAAATATAATTGAAAACAGGAAACTTTTTTTCTTTCGCAGCATCATATAATTTAATTATATTTGATGGTTTGATTTAAATATGTCTAGTGTCTCCAAAAATTTAGCAGTTCCCCCTGATTATAAAAAATAAAAACATATCTTCTAACCCTTTAAATTTAAAAGGAGAAGGATCAGATTGAAAATAACAAAGCAGTTTACTAACCGCGAAAGTAAATCTTTAGATCAATACCTGCAGGAAATTGGCAAAGTTGATCTTTTGACTCCTCAGCAGGAAATTGACCTGGCTATCAAAATAAAAAAGGGAGACCGGCAAGCACAGGAAAATTTG
>Ga0137465_1000625_pt1 | contig 12549 bp, 9 predicted proteins | sample EasRivERMGT828_2_FD_104906 | JGI IMG/M metagenome (GOLD analysis project Ga0137465, IMG submission 104906) | Soil microbial communities from meander-bound floodplain in the East River, Colorado, USA - East River MetaG ERMGT828_2 | ecosystem: Environmental > Terrestrial > Soil > Floodplain ... | reverse complement strand
TATCCGGCCGGCTATCCGCTGTCGCCGTCGTCATGCCTGTATCGCAACGAGCGCGGCAGCTTCGCGGTGGACTCCGCCAACTCCCGCCTGCTCGACAAGCTGGGCATGGTGTCGGCGGCGCTGTTTTCCGATATCGACGGAGACGGCGATGCGGATCTGCTGGTCGCGATCGAGTGGGGCAAGATCCGCGTGTTCCAGAATGATGGCGGACACTTCACGTCTCGTGAATTCGCCGGGTTGTCGACGTTCCATAGTCGCTGGAACGGTCTGGCGACGGGCGATCTCGACGGCGACGGGCGTCTGGACATCGTCGCGACCAGCTGGGGACGCAATGGGGATTATGGTGCAACCCCCGAGCGGCCGCTGCTGCTCTATGTCGGGTTCTTCAGCGGGCGGGGGCGTCCGGACTTTCTCCTCGCACGGGAGGATCCGCGCATCCGCGCGGTTGCGCCGCTCACCACGTTCGATCGGCTCACCGAGGCGCTGCCGGCGATCACCAACCGAGTGCGCTCGTTCCATGCCTACGCGGATGCGACGATCGAGCAGGTGCTGGGTCCTGCCTCGACCGGCGCGACGCGCCTCGGTGCCACGACGCTCGACCACATGCTGTTCTTGAATCGCGGCGACCGGTTCGAGGGGCGCCCCCTCCCCGCCGAAGCGCAGTGGGCGCCGGCGTTTTACGCCGGCATCGCCGACTTCGATGGCGACGGCAGCGAAGATGTCTTTCTCAGCCAGAATTTCTTCGCGACCGACGTCGCGACGCCGCGCTACGACGCCGGGCGCAGCCTGTTGCTGCGGGGCGATGGCTCGGGGAGGCTCGAGCCACTCTCAGGTGAGCGGTCGGGAGTCCTGGTCTACGGCGAACAGCGAGGCGCGGCGTATGCCGACTTCGATGCCGACGGGCGGCTCGATCTCGCTGTGAGCCAGAATGGTGCGCCCACCCGGCTGTTTCACAATGTGGGCGCGACACCGGGCGTGCGCGTGCAGTTGCGGGGTCCCTCGGGGAATCCAACGGGGGTCGGCGCGCAACTCCGGCTCCGGTACGCGACTACCAGTGGTCCGGTGCGTGAAATTCAGGCCGGCTCAGGCTACTGGTCGCAGAACGGCGCTATCCAGGTCCTGGGACGGTTGCCCGAGAGCCGGCTGACAGCCCTTTGGGTCCGCTGGCCCGGCGGCCGCGAACAGGTAGTTCCGCTCAAACCCGATCAGCGAGAGTTGACCGTCCGTCCATAAAAGAAGAAGGGGCGGGATCGCCCGCCCCTTCTCCCTCAAACGGATAACGAGCTAGCGCTTCCGCTTCGACATCTCGTGTCCCCGCTGGCGAAGGTCGTTGAAGATCTCCCCAACTGAACGAATGCGCGCGCCGCCGCTCGCCGCCGACATGTCCGGGCCGCTCGGTCCGCCGAACGTGTAGATCTCGCGAAGCAACACGTCCATTTCCTTGGCGGGCACGGGCATCTGCCGCGGCGTCCCGGCCGTCAGCGGGCCGATGCGCCGGCGGTTGAAGAACGGGTCCTGCCCCTGCCCCATGAACTCGATTTCCTGCTCGTAGTGCAGGGCATCGTACATGGCCGTGTCCGTCTCCGCCCCGGTGAGCGGCAGGAGGCCACAGCCACCGACTCCGGGCGTCGCACACCCGGCCCCACCGCGGCCCACCCGGCTGTTGTTGATCAGCGTCGCGGCGGTCACCTTGCTTCCCCCACTGCGCAGCAAGCCTTCGGCCTGGAGGAGATCGTTCATCTGCCTCGTGTACAGCGGATCCGGACCTGCGCCATCGGGGAAGGCGGCGGCTCGCTCACCATCGTAGGCGAGATGGTTGTACCGAATGTGCGTCAGATTGCTCTGATGGTACTGGCCCCGCGCCGGTGGGAAGATCGCGACGCCGGAACAGGCAAAGTCAGAGCCGGCATTCGCCGTGGCAGCAGCTATACCATATGTGCCGTGCCCCGTAGCCCACGTCCCATCACCGACGCGCCGATCGGGCGAGGCGGTGGGGCAGGGATTGCCCCCCGGTTCGGGCCATGGATTCTGGTGGTTCGTGGTGAGCATCGCGGCGACCCGGGTATCCACGCGCACCGTCCCGATGGAGTTCCCCCACGTTTTCACGCAGGACAGCTCCTCCACCCCGCACTGGGCAGCATTGACGTCGATAAAGTACGACCAATCATACGGCGTCCCGGAGCTGACGCCTTGCGACGCATACGTCGCCACCGAGGCCCAATCCGCGGCGGCAGTTTCCGTCGCATTGCGCGGCCACATCGCAATCAGCTCCGCCTGCATCGTGCGAACGAGCTGCTGTATTTGCACGTTCGTATACTTCGTAACACCCAGGCCGAACCAGTCGTTCTCACTGGTCCACGCGGGGGCAGCCGCGGCTGCATACGCGTCATTGAACTTCGCCAGCGCAAAGTCGCGCAGCGCCGCCCGGCCGCTGAACGGAATGGTGAGCGGGTTGCTGAGATCGGTGCTCTCATCGACCACGAAGCCCGAGTCGTAAATCATCGCAATGCCGGCGATCGCCATGCCCTGGAGCATCTTGCCCAAGGCAATGGCGCGTTTGGTCTTGGTGCTGTCGGTGCTGCAATCGGTATCGAAACAGACGCCCCGCGACACCGCTCCCAGCACGTCATTGGCGGAGGAAAGCACCGTGTGATAGCCATACCACGCGGCCTCCACCGCCGGACCGCCAGCGGCTTCCGGGGCCGTGGAGCTGTTCGTCCACCCGCAACGCGACGCACAGTCCGAGCCGACGGAGCTATAGAAACGGATGGCCGCGTTGTTCCATGATGCCGTGTAATTATCGGCTTGCATGTTCATGGCCATAACGTCGTAGTTCTCGCGCGTCGCGACCCATGTCCGCAGCGCGCCGGACATCAATCCTTCGAGGCCGGCTGGATCGCTGAACGCGCGGGGTGCGTCGGGAGCGTTGGGGTTTCCCACGTCGAGTTCGCACGCACCGAGGGCGGAGACCACCACGAGCGCGGCGATTATCCTGGAAAGTTTCATGGTCGCTCTCCTCAGAACCCGAGCTCGATGCTGCCCGTGAAGGTCCGGAATTGGGGATACTGGAACCAGTCCATTCTGACCTGGAACGGATCACCGTTCAGGCCGGAGACCTCCGGATCAAGTCCCGAGTAATTCGTGATCGTGAACAGGTTGCGGCCGATGAACGCCAGCCGCAGCTCGCGGATACCGCGCAGGAAACCTATGCTCCGCAGTTGCTCGCTCGTGAATGTGTAGCTGACCGAAAGCTCCTTCAGCTTGGCGTAGGAACCGCTCTCGATGAAGAAGTCGTTCGACTCGAGCCCGTTGTAGAACCCGACGCCGTAGTAGCCGAGCGTCTTCTGCGGACAGGACGGCATCGTGGCCGACACGGTGCCGCAGGTTGCATCGTTCTGCGGCTTTCCGGCCTGGTCCTGCACCCGGTCGCGCGTGGCCTGGAACGCCCACTGCCGCGTGCCGTTGTACAGCTCGCCACCGTACGACCAGTCGAGCAAGGCGTTCACCGCCAACCGGCGATGGGTGAGCGCCAGATTGAAGCTCAAGTTGAAGTCGGGGTTCGCATTCCCGATCTCCACGAGGTTGTCGGTGGCGCGGCACGGGTCCGCCGGAGTCGCGCCCGGCTTGAGGCAGTACACATACTTGATCGCGCGCTCGTTCAGCGTGCCGTACGCGCTCTTGCGCACCACGTACCCGTCCTCATTGATCATGACGCTGTCGGGACTCCAGGCCTGCCCCGGCCCGTTCGCCAAGGCTTTCGCCGGGTCGTCGTACAGCTCGTTGACGTCGCGCACCCAGTGATTGCCGTAGAGCACGCCCAGGTCCCGGTTCTTGCCCAGGAAGAAGGCGGCCGGCATCTGCTGGAATCCGTAGAGCCGTTCCGGCAGGTCCCAATCGGTGATCCGCTGACGGGTCCGGTCTCCCACGATGTTGAGCGTGAGGCCCGTCGCCGGCTTGTTGATCAGCCGGGCCGCGAGCGTGAGCTCATGGGTGGTCGACTGCAACCCGCCGGCATTCTGCCACTGCCCCTGGCTGAACCCTGTCAGTGCCGGCAGGTCCACCAGCAGGATCTGGTCTTTGCTGTCCTTGCGGGCATAGGTGTACTCGAACGACACCCGTCCGCCCGAGAGATCGAGATTCGTGCCGACTTCCAGCTCCGATGCCTGGGCCGGCTTGAGGTTCGGATTGCCCAGCACCTGTTTGTCGAATCCCGTCGACGTCACGGCGAGAATTTCGTACTGGTCACCATAACCGGGGCGCAGGCCGGCGGTCCCGTAGGAGGCGCGCAGCCGCCACTCATCCAGGCCCGGCACCCGCATGTCTTCGGTCACGCGCCACGCGCCGGACACGCGATAGTAGGTGGCCCACCGGTTGTTCTCCCCAAACAGCGAGGAGCCGTCGCGGCGGACCAGCCCGTCGATGACGTAACGGTCCTTGATGTCAAACGTCGCGACGCCGAAGTAGTTGAAGTTCTTGATCACCGTATCGGCCGAGTACGGCTGGGTGCTGGCGACTTCGACGCCGCCGAACTCCGGCACGCCGCCGACCCTGAAGCTCCCGGCCACCGTGCGCAACCCGCGAATCCGCTGGTTCTCGTACAGCGTGCCGACCTTGATCGTGTTCGTGATGTTGCTGAAGCGACGGATGCTCGTCAGCGTCACGCCCGTGTTGACTTGATAGCCATTCAGGGTCCGCTCTTCGAGGTAACCCAGGTCGGCCCCACCCGAGGAGTTGTAGTACGGCCGCGGCTGTACGTCCTTGAAGAAATCCCCTTCCTGGTCGTAGCCGAACGTGCCCTCGGCCGAGAGCCAATCCTGGATGCGCCAGCGCGCCTTCGCGGCGCCGGTGAAGCGATTCCGGTCCTGCGTGATCTTGCGCGTATTCAGCTCGTACATCGGATTCTGGTCGTTCGCGACGTCGCCGCTCAGCGGCACTTCCGCCTTGTACGGCGAGCTGTCGGGATTGCAGCAGGCGGTGATGTCCACATCGGGCTGCACGAACATGAGCTGATAGAACGGCGAGCCGGTCCCTTCAGCCGCGCGGCCGTTGGTGGAGGAGCCGTAGAACGCGCTGAACGACGCATCCACATTCGACCGCAGCTGATGGTCCAGGTTGAGCCGGACGTTCTGCCGGTTATAGCCGCCCAGCCCGAAGATCACACCCTTGTTGCGGGTGTTTTCGAAGGAGGCGTTGAAACTCGTGCTGCCGCGTCGCTGGCCGATCGACACGTACTCGGTCGCGAACGGACCGCTATTCACCATGGCGCTCCAGTGGTCGTGGTAGACCGGGAACGCATTGTCAGCGATGCCATCGGATTTGTAAACCCGCGCGGCACTTTCGTTGAGGCAGTAATTACCGGTCGGGGAAACCGTCCAAATTTCCGACTCATCCGCGGGCGTTAACGGATTGTCCAAGGCGAGCCCAGTGGCCGAACAGAATCCTGCCGACTGTTCGACATACCACGCGTGCGACTGCGAGAACTCCATCCGGCGCGGCATCGCGTTCACACCCGCTTCTGCCCGGACCGTGACCTGCATCGAGCCTTCGGGGACCGAGGTGCCCCGCTTCGTGAAGATCTGCACGACACCATTCGCTCCATTGGATCCGTACAGCGACGACGCAGCCGATCCCTTCACGACCTCGATCCGCTCCACGTCCTGCGCGGAGATATCCGCAATGCCGTAGCGCGCGATCACACCGTCGATGATGTACAGCGGATCCTGACGCCCCGAGATGCTGGTGGCACCGCGCAGCCGAACCGCGGGCTCGCTCCCGGGTTGCGCCGACTGGGGCACAAGCCGTACGCCGGCGATCTTGCCTTGCATGCCCTCGAGCGCGTTCTGTGCCGGTACCGCCTTCAGTTGCTCTTCATTGACCGTTCCGACGGCGAACGCGAGCTTGCGCCGGTCGGTCGCCTCAGCCACGCCCGTCACGACAACCTCCTCGAGTCGCAGCGGGTCGGCCTCGAGCGTGAAGTCCTGTTGCTGCTCGCCGGCGCTCAACGTGATCGTGCGCGTCACCGGCTTGTGGCCGATATAGCGCGCGGTCAGAATGACCTGCTGACCGCGCACGGCGGTGCTGCCCACGGTGAGCGTGTAGCTCCCGTTCGCGGCGGTCACAGCGCCAAGATTCGTGTTCGCAACGACGATGTTGGCGCCGCCCAGCGCCTCACCGGTTTTTCCGGTGACACGCCCCCGTATCACGGCGTCCTGCGCCGCGAGCGGCATGGTGATGAAGCATGCGATCGCCACTAACTTCAGCACGCGCATACGCGACCTCTTTTGTGGAGAGGGAATACGGTAGGAACGGCACTTCGCGGTGTGGTACAACAGCATGACCGATCCCCTTGGTCCACGCCCGACGGCGGGACGTGACGGCCCAACAGACTTTGGGGTTCAGCATGGCACGATACTAGCCCAGCGATTCATTCTACCTTCTATTACTACTCCCGCTAGAGGGGCCCCCGTGGCTAGAGCCGTACTCGCGGCTTTCATCGCTGTCGTCACCTGCGCGTCCTGGGGGTCTGCTCAAGTCACTCTCCGCGGCCAGGTGCTGGACAGCGAGATGGGTAGCCCGCTTCCGGGGGCGACCATCCGCATCGGCACCGACCCCACTGTGCACAAGGCCGACTCCCTAGGCGTCTTCGAGATCGCCGGTATCCAGGGCGGGGTCGCCGACATCCGGATTCAGATGATCGGGTTTGAGGAAGGCCTGTTCCGGCTGCGCCTGCCCGATTCAGGCGTGGTGCAACGGCAGTTCTCGCTCGATTTCAACGGATTCATGCTCCCGGAGGTCGTGGTGCAGGCGCGCGCCGAGATCCTCCAGCCCCGCTACCTCGACTTTGAGCGACGACGCCAGCGCAAGCTGGGGGCGTTCCTGCGGTGGGACGACCTGAAGAAGGCCGGCTACAGCTCGGTAGGAGACGCACTCCGCACCGTCCGCGGTGTGCGGATCCAGTGCGATCAATCCGCGTACGAGTGCTATGCCGTCATGTCGCGCACGCCGAACTGCCATCCGACATGGTACATCGATGGGATCCAGGTGCACTCGTTCCACGAGAACACGCCGATCCGCGACCTGTATGGGATCGAGGTTTATCGGGGAACGGGGGAGATTCCTGCGGAATTCAGTGGGTCTACCGCGGGCTGCGGCGTGATCGTGATGTGGACGAAATCACGGCCCTACAGATGAAGGAACCACCACACCTTCAAATGTGACCGAGCGGGGGTTGACCAACCCCAGGGTCAGCGCGGTCACGAACAAATCGCCCAGGCGCATTCGCACCTTGATCTTCAGGTTCGCAACGCGGGCGCCCGTCGCCCCCGCCTGACCGGCAAGCACATCCTCCGCGTTGGGCCGCGAGGCCGATACCAACCCCCAGAGCAGGAACACCGGACGCTTCGTGATGTGGAACGCTTCGCCCTGCGGCGGATTCTGTGCAGACTCCGCCATCGACGTGGGCACGCCGAATTCGGTGGCGTCGAAGGTCAGGGCGCAGCCACTCACCGTGAGGGCCCCCGCCAGCACGAGCAGGCCCGCGCGTGTTACAGAACGAATCACGAATCTCCCGGGAAAAAATGAGGCGCGTCAATCCAGTCCGGATTGACGCGCCCCAAAGCTACTGCGTCTTACATGCCGACGGGAGCCTTCAGGGAGAAGTGCGCGCCGATACCCCAGACTCCACCGGTCGACCCACTGGCAAGTTTCTCAGAGTCGTACGCGATATGCAGGCCCATCATGCCGAACCCGACGTTGGCACCGAACGTCCAGCCGAGGTTGGATTCCGTGCTGGACCCCGAGCTGCTGTACCAGCGGTTGCTCACCGCCAGGTACGGCTCGATGCTCAGTCCCGGCGTGGGCACGTTGACGCTCACGGCGCCACCCAGCCCGAGCCGCGTGAGCGCTGAATCACCGTTGGCTTCGCCGACGCGCGCCACATCGAGCTGCAGGCTCAGTGCGACGGGCATCAGGCTGCCGCCGATCACGCGGAACGCGCCCTGGCCGCCGATCGACGAGTAGCTCTCGCTCGCACCGCTCGGCTTCCACGACGCGATCCCGGCCGTCAGCGTGATCGTGCCGAAGCCGAACGAGCCGCGCGCGCCGTAGGCGGTCCCTTTTCCGAGATCCTCATTCGGAAACCCGACGTCACCGCTGATCGTGATGCCGCTGCCTCCCTTGGGATTGCTCCAGTTGGGCATGCCCAGCGCCTGAGCCGCGAGCGGGGAACCCGCGAACACCGCCGCCGCCAATACCGCGAGAATGCGCTTCATCGATATCCTCCACACCAAGAGGTCCGTTTTTGGTCCGTCCGCCTCCCCGCGTCGGCCCACTGACGGGCCGAACGGTAGGAAATGGGTCACTGCAAGTCAATCTGTGTCACCCTAATGCACCCACACGGCACTAAGTGACACACCCTCCAGGTCTCCCAGTCCCGCGCTGATGCGCGCGTCGAACTTGGGAGACAGGCGGAAATCGGCGCCCAACCCGAGTGCGAACAGGAAATCCGATGTTCCGTTGCCGGCCATGAGGAAACCGGTGGGCTGCACGTAGGGCACGATGCTGATCTTCGAATCCTTCGGATCAATGCGCCGCCCCAAGGACAGGCCGACGGGCACGATCACGCCGGAATTGTCGCTGGAGAATCTGCCGCCAATGCCGAGGATCAGTGCGCCATCGAGGGGGAAGTCCTCGGTGTGTGTGACTACGCGTTGCCGCGCCTCGGCGCCGACCAGGAGCTGCGAGTCGCCGCCGCCGCCCGGTGAGAAAATGCCGCCGCGAAAACCCAGATCGAACTTGCCGCTCGCCATGCGATACGCTCCTTCGAACGCCGTGCCGCCGCCTTCGGGAAAACTCAGCACCGCGCCGAACTCGGAGCGGGTGAACGCGCGATACGGCGCGTTGTAACTGGGAAGGCCGGTTGCTTGCCCCAGGAGACTCGGGGCGCTACCAACAGCCAGGACGAGCAAACACAAAGCGGGGCGCAAACGCATTTCCGTACTCCTCGAGATTTGGTGCGAAGGTTACCCGACGAACAGCGCGGCGTTCCGGCCGAAACCGGAACGCCGCGCGTTAAAGACAGCCTAGTGCCAGAGTGACAGGCCGATGCGCCCGCCGATGGCGATGTAATCGGCAAATCCGCCCAGCTCGGCGCTTTCCGATACATACTGGATCCCGAGTTCGTAACGCCACGCGGCGCTGCCGTACGGCTTCCGCCAACCAATACCGGCTTCGAGCTTGACCGCGGTTCCGCTGCCGCCGCCGCCATCACCCAGCACCAAGCCGGCGCCGCCGGTGAAGTACATGCCGCGGCGGTGCCCGCCGGTGCTGTTGGAGTACAGCATGTTCACCTGCGGCGTGAACAGATACGTCGTGTTCCCGCCGACGGTGTTGAAATTCAGCGCAAGCCGCGGCTCCCACATCATCTTCTTCCCCGCACGCGGCACGAACCCGAACCGTACGTCCACGGGTGTGATGAAGGAAAAGCCGGCATCAACACCGCTCGCATTCGGAATGACATACGCGGCGCTCAGATCGATGCCGAACTCGTGCTTGGGGCTAGGTGCCGCTGCAGGACGCCGCTGGGCCTGAGCTGAAGCGGGGAGTGATAGCGCGACCGCCGCTAAGACCATCCCGCCGAAGAGCTTCCGCATATCAAGACCTCCCGTTGGGGGTGGCGAACCGGCACATCGTTAAGAACGACCTCGTTTTCTGTCAAGCGTGAGTCGCCTGAAACACGCATGGCCCGGCAGCTAGAGTGCTGACGGGCCATGGTTTACGACTGACCTCGTGACGCGGCTCACGCCGCGAGAGGTCGCTTACTTACCGAAGCTGAGGCCGACCACGATCGGCAGGAACGTTACAGGCGAGCCGCTCGTGCTGACGCTGGTGTAGCGACTTTCGACGAACAGGCGGTTGCCACCGGTTCCCAGGGGGAACGCGAGGCCCGCGCCGAAACCGAACGATACCTTCGTCTCACTCGCCGATGTACCACTGACGTCGAATTTGACGTTGGAAAGACCAATGCCACCGAGCAGGTAGGGCTTCGGGCCGGCCGAGCCAAACGCGTACACGACCGACGCCATCCCACCCATGATCTTGGTGGAGTGAGCGGTTATACCGTCCTTCTCACTCGATGTACCATAGGAAATGTCTGCGCGAATGCCGACGCCACTGGGCAGATTGTACGTGCCGCCGAGGCCAGCCGTGTAGCCCATCTTGTCGGCGTCGGCGTAGTCGCCCATAGGCATCAGCAGACCAGCGCCCAGGCCCCAGCGAATGCTCTGCGCTGAAACTGGACGGGCGGCGACGACAAGCGCCATCACCGCGAGTAGGACCAATCCGAAGCGCTTCATAACCCTGACCTCCGGGGGAAAAAGGGGGGTTCTGAGGGACATTTTGACCGGCACCACTTTTGGAAAAAGCCGCGCCAAAGTCAAGTGTCAGTCGCGGAAGCGCTTCTGGCTACTATACGTACGACGTCTGAGGCTACCTGGAGGAACCCCCCCGAAACCTCGACATTCTTGGTCCCCTCCGAACGGCGAATCTTTACAATTCCCTTGCCAAGCAGGGTCATGAACGCGGCATGATGTGGGAGAATCCCTACAAGGCCGTCATAGGCCGGGGCGACGACCGCGTCCGCCTCGCCGTCGAAAACCGATCGCTCCGCCGAAATGACCGAAACGCGCATCAGGCCGACGCCAGCTTCTTGGCCTGGGCGACGACGTCGTCAATCCCGCCTTGCATGTAAAACGCCTGCTCGGGGAGCTGGTCGAACTCCCCCGACACGACCCGCTCGAACGACGCGATCGTGTCTTCGAGCTTGACGTACTTCCCCTCGAGTCCCGTGAACTGCGAGGCGACGAAGAACGGCTGCGACAGGAAGCGCTGCACCCGCCGGGCGCGGCCCACCAACCGCTTGTCCTCTTCCGACAACTCGTCCATTCCGAGAATGGCGATGATGTCCTGCAGATCCTTGTAGCGCTGCAGAATGCGCTGCAGCTCAACGGCGACCTTGTAGTGCCGCTCGCCCAGGTATTGCGCGTCGAGGATGCGGCTCGAAGACGCGAGCGGGTTCACGGCCGGATAAATACCGAGCTCGACGATCGCGCGATCGAGCACGACCGTCGCATCGAGGTGCGAGAATGCGGTCGCGGGCGCGGGATCGGTCAGGTCGTCGGCCGGCACGTAGATCGCCTGCACCGACGTGATCGAGCCCTTCTTCGTCGACGTGATGCGCTCCTGCAATTCGCCCATCTCGGTAGCGAGTGTCGGCTGATACCCGACGGCTGACGGCATTCTCCCCAGGAGCGCCGATACCTCCGAGCCCGCTTGTGTAAAGCGAAAGATATTGTCGATGAAGACGAGCACGTCCTGCCCTTCGATGTCGCGGAAGTACTCGGCGACGGTGAGACCCGTCAGTCCCACCCGCAGCCGCGCGCCCGGCGGCTCGTTCATCTGGCCGTAGATCAGCGCGACGTTCTCCAGAATCCCGGCTTCACGGAATTCGAGGTAGAGATCGTTGCCTTCGCGCGTGCGCTCCCCCACGCCGCAGAAGACCGATTTGCCGCCGTGTGCCTTCGCGACGTTGTTGATCAGCTCCTGAATCACGACCGTCTTGCCGACGCCCGCGCCGCCGAACAGACCGATCTTGCCGCCCTTCACGAACGGCGAGATGAGATCGATGACCTTGATACCGGTCTCGAAGATCTGCGTCTTGGGCTCGAGGTCGACGAACTTCGGCGAGCCGCGGTGAATCGGCCACCGCTCCGCGTCTTTCGCAATCGGCGGGCCCTCGTCCACCGGCTCGCCGATGACGTTGAGGATCCGTCCGAGCGCCGGCTTGCCGACCGGAACCGTGATCGGCATCCCCGTGTCCACGACCTCCATGCCGCGCACGATGCCGTCAGTCGAGCTCATGGCGACGGCGCGGATTTGATTGCGGCCGATGTGCTGCTCGACTTCCGCGACCAGCCGGACGGAGTCGGCCGTGACGGTGATCGCGTTGTAGAGCTCGGGTAGCTGCTCGGGCTCGAACTCGACGTCGAGGACTGGTCCGATAACTTGGACGACCTTCCCGACGTTGGCCTTTGCTTGAGTCTTGGTTGCCATGACTATCCTTTCAGAGCCTCCGCCCCACCCACGATCTCCGCCAGCTCCTGCGTAATCTGAGCTTGACGAGCCCGGTTAAACGTCCGCTGCAAAATCGTCAGCATGTCTTGACCGGCATCGGTCGCGTTTTTCATCGCGGTGCGGCGCGCACCGTGCTCCGCGGCCGCCGTCTCGACGAGTGCGCGATAGACCTGGTTCTGCACATACAGCGGCAGCAGCTCCGTGAGAATCTCTTCAGCCGACGGCTTCAGGATGTAATTGACCGCCGCCGTTTCCTTTTGACCGCCCGACCGCCGCTTTTCGGGAGGAGTCACCGGCAAAATCCGCAGCGTCGAGGGCGGCGTGGACACCGCGCTGTTGAACTTCGCGAACACGACGTCGACCGCATCCAGCGCACCGGCTGCAAACCGATCCATCAGCGGCTTGGCGAGCTCCGCCGCG
>Ga0137465_1000624_pt1 | contig 12566 bp, 19 predicted proteins | sample EasRivERMGT828_2_FD_104906 | JGI IMG/M metagenome (GOLD analysis project Ga0137465, IMG submission 104906) | Soil microbial communities from meander-bound floodplain in the East River, Colorado, USA - East River MetaG ERMGT828_2 | ecosystem: Environmental > Terrestrial > Soil > Floodplain ... | reverse complement strand
TATATAATATATAATAATATTTTTTAGGAAAAAAAAAAATATTTATTAAAAAAAAATTAATATTTATAAAAAAAAAAAAAAAATGATTATTAAAATACCACCTAGTCTGTTTTGTTATGATGATTTATGGAAAGATAATATAAGTTTATATTATTTAATACTTTTAAATTTATCAACCACATTTTCTATAGATATCACCTTTCCTCTCGATGTTATAAAATATATTCTTATTATTTATTTAAAATATGAAATACAACATATACCTATTCATTTGAGATGTCCATGTGATTTAATATCATGTCAAAGAAAATGGTTAAAATTAAAAGTAAATAAAACGGACCTTTCACCTTTAACAATGCCAACATTTTATATAAAAGAAGGGCATTGTTTTACAAAAAATTGTCATAATATTTGTGAGGATGCTAATTATCCGAGAAGATGTAATTATTGTATGAATACAAGAAGAATTTGAACATATTATGATAAAGATTATTATTGCGATTATTGTATTGAAGATGATAAATCAAATATAATGTTATTGAATGACCAATTAAAATTATTTTTTTAATAAAAATTTTTTTGATTAGAAAATTTATTATAATCCTCCCATTTAATTTTTAAGAATATGAATGGAAAAAATAGTTAATATATGGGTAGATATTATCAATGAAATATTTATAAAAATAAAAAATAAAAATATTTCTTTACCTTTTATTATTATAAATGATTTGAGACAACCTAAGATTGATTATCTTCATTTATATAATAATATTATTGGAAATAATCCATATTCTATAAAAAAATTTATTGAATTAAAATTACAAATGGATGATTCATTATTAAATTATGAACCTTTTTGTAAATATTTTATAGGACCATTTGAAATAAAAACAGAATTTTTCACAATTGGTCTAAAATTAAAATTAGATATCAATTTACTTAGTTTTTCAGAAAAATGGGAAAAAATAATGAAAAACCCTGATATTTTAAATAAAATTGTAAATAATTGGATATGTATTGTTGATGAAATATTTTTAAAAAATAAAAATCAACATTTTTCTTTACCTTTAAATATTATTACAGAAGAAACACAACCTATTATTGATTATGATTATTTATATCATACATTTAATAAAAATAAACCATTTTCAATTCAAGAATATATTATTTTCAAATTAAAGTCATTTAATTTTGATTATTATTATGAACCTTTCTTTAAATATGTAATGATAGGTCCATTCTTGAATGATGAGGAATTTATTATAATTGGTATAAAAAATAAAGATTTATATGGATCTTTAAATGAAATTGAATTATATTTTCAATGGAAATTGATAATAGATCAAACTGATATATTAGGTAAAATATCATATATGTTAAGATTTAATCAAACAAAAAGTATTATTCATACAGAAAGAACTATAAATTCATTAATAAATTATAAAGAATTATTTAATAAAATTATTGAAAGAAAAAAATGTTCAATAAAAGATTATATATTAACAAAAATATCATTCTTAAAATCTTCTCTTAAATATATATCTTTTGGTAAATTTGTAAAAGATCCATTGGGTACAGAAATAATCCTTTTTCAATTTGGTATTAAAATAAAAAATGAAATATCTCCACGTCTTAATGAATTATCTCCAAGATTTTTAATTAAATTAAATACAACAACATAAAATTGATTTAAATGGGTTTTTTGTGTTCATAAAAATGATAGAACGTAGATCATCAAATATTCAAACTCTTATTATAATTATTATAATATTATTTTTATTAGTATTATTTGTCAATAAAATAGGTAATCTTATTTATGTATTAGAATCTGATCAAATTAAAATTCAAAATTCATTAAGTAATGAAATTGATGATATAAAAAATTTAATGAATAAATATCAACAACAAGGAAGACAACCAATTAAAGAAAATACAGATTATAGAATAAAAATAAGTTCAACAATACCTACATATAAATTATATTTACATGGGAAGGGTGACATGATAAGTGATAGAGTTTTCCAAACTGGAGTATGGGATGATTGTATGAATATATTAAATATAGTTACAAATAAATTTGGAAATTTAAAAAAACTTAGTATTGTAGAGATTGGTACAAATATAGGAGCTTGTGCTATTCCATATATATCAAAAGGTCATAAAGTTTATGGATTTGAACCTTTTCCACCAAGTATTGAATTAGTAAGAAAAAGTATTAAAGAAAATCCTTATCTTACAGGAGAACTTATTTTAATTGAAGCTGCTGCAAGTAATAGAAAAGGTGAAGCAAATATTTTTTTTGAACATGGAAATTTTGGTAATTCTCGTGTAGGAAATAATACAAAAAATTATAGTATTAAAGGATTTAATTATGAAAAATATGAAAAAATTAGATTAACAACAATTGATAGTGTTGTTCATGAACATATTAATCTTTTAAAAATGGATTGTCAAGGATTTGAATATACTGCATCATTAGGTGCAATTAATTTAATAAAAAAATATGGTATAGATATTGTTATTTTTGAATTAACACCAATTTTTATTGAAGCAAATAATCAAAATCCTGTTGATATTCTTTTATTTTTTTCAGATAATAATTTTAATATTTATCATAATGATAAAATTTTAGAAATTTCTCAATTTAAATCATTTGTAAATGATTTAAAAAATACTAGGCTTGATACAACGATTGTTTGTTATAATAAAGATACAAAATTTTAATTTTTCCACCCTCTTTATCTATATTTAGTAATATTTTTGTGACTATGGTGGAGATTCCATTAGCACCTTATTTATGGCTACCTTGTAAAGGATGTAACGAAATAACACGACATATTATACAAAACTCTGAATCATATGAAGAAAAAATGATTTATCGTTGTTGTTATTTAAATGGATGTGGTGTTGAAGGTGGGGAAATGATAATAACAAAACATTCTTATTCGTTTTTTAAGGGATGTTGTATTGGAGAGTCTGATAAAAGAATGGTACTTGAGAAAAAAAAATTTATATATAAAAAACCTTATTAGTGTAATGTTAATAAATTATTTATTTCCTTATCCTATATATAGAAATATTAATAAAAAATCAATATTAACTATGGAACCATCTAATCCCCTTTATATAGGTTCTATTATATTTTATATTTTATCATTGGTTTTATTTATATATTGTTTTATTACATATGATATTCTTTATTTATATATGGGATTATTAAGTATATTTACAAGTATAATATTTGTGTGTCCTTTATTAATTGAAAATTTTTCAGACAGTAATGAATATGAAGATATAGTAAAAGAAAAATTAAAAAATGTTAAAAAAGAAGATTAATAAAAAACATTTCTTTATTTATTTTTAATTTAACCCAGATATAAAATTTTGGTTATTATACCATAACTATTTGTCTCTACATTTAATCTCATTCTTCCTGGTTCATCTCTTTCTTTAAGATTTTCAATACAAACTTCAGTTATTCTATCATTCATAATATTTGTACCAGTTTTGTTTAAATAAACTCTATTATTTTTAATAAATGAATTTGCTTCATCCATTGTTTGCCCCATTAAAATATTTGAATCAAATTTATTTACATTAACCACATCGCTTATATTACCCATTTTTTATTTCCTTTTTAAATTGGGACTAACTCATATTTAAAAAAAAAAAAAAAGAAGAAAATATTTATTTTTTTAAATTAACCTATATGTGAAATTTCGTAAATTTTATCCCATCTATTTGTATTTACATTCAATCTCATTCTTCCTGGTTCAATTCTTAGATCTTTAAGTCCTTCATTACAAACTTCAGTTATTCTATGATCAATATTATTTGAATCAGTTTTTTTAAAGTAAACTATATTCTTTTTAACAAATTCATTTGCATCATCCATTGTTTTTCCTAACAAGACATTTGAATCAAATTCATTTCCAGAAGACATGTTGTTTAAATTATCTATTTTTTTTTAATAAAAATAAATAACTTAAATTTCCTTTTTAAATGACTGAACACGTGTTTTAAAAATATTATTAACTTTTTTCTAAATTAAGTAATAAATCATGGGACAGATTATAGGTTATTATATTGGATTCAATGCTGTAGATAGTTCTATATTAATTGGTAAAACAGTTGAAGAAGCTGAACAATTTATGATAGAAAATAATGTTGTTCATGTAATCAATGGTAAAAATAGATATGTCAATAATATCCGTGTACTCAAGAGATTTAAAACTAAAGATTATTGTACAACGAGATTAAATGTTCTAATTGAAAAGGATAAGGGTGAAATATATTCTATACAAGATGTTGGTTAATAATAAATTATTTTTTAATTTGTTAATATGATCATTATAAATGATTACCTAAATGAATTTATGACACCACATGTTAATATAAATAGATATTTTTTTGTTTTTGTGTATTGATGGATGTCAAAACGGAACAACGATTTTCATATTATGAATGGTGGTTTCAAAATACAAAATACTATTTTGTTTTATTATCACGATGCGTTCACAGACATTTTCCATATGATATTTTTCCGGATGATATTATTAAACATATTTTATTACTTTATTTAAGCCATAAACAACATGAATTTTATTGTAAACGACTTGTGGATAGAATAGATTGTTTAAAAAAAGAATGTATTATTACATGGTGGTCTATGTATTATATTGATCAATCTACATCAAATATGTATTGTCATTGTTCATTATGTCATACTATATTTGTTAATAATTTTAAAAAATGTGATTTATGTGATAAAGATACATGTGATAAATGTAAAATTAATCCTTTTTTTTATCAGTTTAAAAACCACCATATGCATTTATGTAATAATTGTGAATTCCAAAGGAAAATAGATCCATTAGTTAAATATATATTTTGTTTTAGATGTATTAATTGTGGAAAATATCAACATTGTCATTTAATGCATAAATGTGAATATCTTTTGTGTAAGAATTTTTTATGTAATAATTGTTCAAAAGAATGTAAAAAATGTTTATCTACCTTGATATTGAGAATTATGTAATTTAAAATAAAAATTATTTTTTTATAAATTATTTTAATTTAAATTGATATAATTTGTAAATTATGTATCAATCCTATTCAAAATAAATTGTGTTAATGGAAGAAGGTATTAAGGCAGAAGAAGTTTCTTTTGGAAATATTTCTGATTATTATCATATAACAATGTTTAGAGTTGGTTATCTTTATTTTAATGCAATAAATATACAAGATATTTTTAATTTAAAATTAAAAGAAATACCATCAACAATAACAACAACACCACCAAAAAAATTTAAAAAAAATAAATTTTTATCACATCAATATAATATATCTTATTTATCAGAGAATTGTGAAGTTATATCTTCTGATGTAGATATATTAAAAACTTTAGTTTCTGGTAAATCAAATAGAGATATTGAAATTTTTAATTTAAATGAAAAATATGATAGTAATTTTGATTTAAAAGGAAGATTAAAAAATATTGTTAATATTAATGATAATACATTTATTGAATTAACTGGTGAAACTGAAAAATTAGTAAAAATTAAAAATTTTTTAATTCAACAACAAAAAACAAAAAAATCTATAGATTTTTTATCATCATTTTCAAAAGAATTATTATCTCCTGAAACAACAAAACCTATAAAAATTACAGTTGATTATAATATTTATTTTAAATCTCATTTATTTCATTCTTTAAATAATAACAATAATGAAAAAGAAAATTGGTTTTTTCAACATTTTTTAACATTTAAAAATGAAATTAAACAAAAACAACAACAAGAATCTTATTATGAATCAATAATTCAATTAACAAATGAAGAATTAGATGATTTTTATATTGAGACACATGTGTATTTTAAAACATTTCAATTAGGAGAAGATGGTATGATGTTTCAAAGAATATATTTACATAATCATTCAATACCTGAATCTCAGTCTTATTCACATTATGAAAAAATATCATATTCACCAAAACCTCAACAAAAACAACAAGAACAAGGAGAATATGAAGAAGAAACATCATCACCATCACTAAGATCTAATAAAAAAATAATTTCTGATATATCAGAAAGTATTAATGGTAAAATTTATTTATCATCAGAAAATGAAAGTTCCTTTCTTTTATATCCAAAACAAAAAATTAAAGCAAAAATTTTTAATTTAATAACATTTGATCATTATCAATATAATGATATATCAAATATTGATTTTAAAGATATTCAATTTGATAATATAATTCATCCTTCTATTGTATTAGTTTTTGTAAATAATTATTTAACAAAAAATAATGAAATGAAAATAAATACTTTACCTGTTATAGTACCTGGTAAATTAAAAATCTATAATAATGATAATGAAATTTTATCAATTAGTGAAAAAGAATTAAAAGTTGATTCATCAACAGAATCAATTATTTTAGGTCAATCAAAGAATATAAGTATTTTATCAAAATTATTGAAAAAAGAAACTTCAATAAATTCAATTATAAAATTTTTTCTATTAAAAATTACAAATAATTCTTTATCAAAATCAATTATTACAATAAAATTTGAAAATATTGAACAAATTACAATAATTTTTAATCAAACAAAAGAAGAAGAAAAATCATTAAATGATGAAGATATTATTAAAAATATTAAATTAATTATGGAACAACAACAACCTCAAGAAAATATTAATAAAATTGATTTTATTGGAAATTATGAAAATAATTTTACAATTTTCTTAGATTTTAATTTACAAGAAAAATCAATTGACTATATATTATTTTATATTAAACAAAAAAAATAAATTTATCTATTATTACATTTTAATAATTTAATTTGTATCAAAGAATGCTCCTTTTCAATAAAATATCTTCCATCTAATTTACCATAAATAGTTTTATCATCTAATTTAACACAAGCAATTTTTTCTTTATGTCCTCGAAAATCCCATGGACAACCTTGATATTCTCCTATACATTTTTCACAAAAATATCTTCTACAAGTTTCACAATAATATTTTATCTCATCTGGTAGAATTGTCGGACATGTAGGACATACTACATCATTTCTATTCAATACCATATCAAAATTAACATCTTCATTGAATAAACAATAATAACAAGATGAGAAACATAATTGACAATATTGTTGTTTACATGTCATACAAACAACCATTTCCACAGGATGCATACAACAATTATATTTTCGTTTCTTGTTAAAAAACCCATTTAAATCTTCACATCTCTTCCTTTTATGTCCGATTTGTTTTAGAGTTTTCATTTTTAATATATATAGGTTTATTAGGTATTTTTTAAAAAAAAACCTGACGTAGGTTTTTATACTGTATAGAAAATGTGATGATTTATCAAAAAAAAAACCCATATAAGGTTTTTTTTATATAGAATTTTATTAGTGTAATATTATAAAAAAAAACCTAAAATATGGATAATAAACAACACTTAGAAGAAAATAATCTCAAAAGGAAGAGAATTGAAGAGGTTGATCAAGAAGATGAAGAGGAACCTGAAAGAAAAAAAATCAAGAAAACACATGAAGAATGTTTATATTGTCATGAAAATTGTCAAATAGAGGAAATGTATGAATGTGAAGTTTGCGAAGATAAAATAATATGCGAAACATGTTCTAAAGGCAATATTATATTAAATCAATGTGATAGATGCTTTATTGTATTATGTACTGGTTGTGTATTGTTTCATGATGGACATGAATATTGTGTAAAATGTTATTATAAATTGTAAATTAATAAAATTTATTGTATTTTAGTATTTTTTTTTTTAAAAAAATTGACACACGTGAAAAAAAATCGACACACGTGAAAAAAATTTCCCTATTATATAAAGGTTTTTTTTTAATTGAAAAAGCATAAGTACTAGGGCAGTAATGTTCGGTTCAAAAGCATCTTGTTTTGGAGATCAATTATTAGAAAAACATAATATAGAATTGGATTATCTTGTAGAATCATTTATATGTGAAGAAAATGATCCAGTAGATAAAGCGAAAACAGGATTAAAAAATAAATATACACTGGGTGTTACCTTTAATAATGGATCAAAAGGAGGATTAACAACACAAATGGCTGAAACAAAGGATTTAAAAATGTTTTTAGATATTATGGATAAAGATATTGATGATGGATCTATGAAAATATTGAAACAACTTTGTTGTTTCCTTCCTGTGAGATCAAAAGGCCAAAATTTCATAAAATTTTGTATGGGTTTATATGAAACAACATATAGAAATCAACTTGTATCCAAAGAATCAATGGATAAGATATTTAAATATTATACTTCAAGTCCTAATTGGTTTTGTACAAAAGTAAATATACTTCTTGGATTAGATACAAATTTTGAAAAAAAAGATAAAGATACTGGTTTAATATATGGTGATTATATTAAACAATTAAAATGTTGTATTGGCTGGCAAGGCAAAACCAAGAATTTTTCAGGAATAGTTTATCGAGGTGCTTTTTTATCACCAATAGAAATTTATGCTTATCGTTTTAAAGATACTTTTTATATACCTAGTTTCGTCTCTACTTCAATAGATATAAATGTTGCTACAAAATCACCTTTTAAAGGGAATGTTTTGATTAAAATTGATATATCGAAAGAAAATAAATTTTCAACAATAATACAGAATGATCAAACAATTTACCCTGATGAAAAAGAATGTCTTTTATCTTGTTATAATATTTATCATTTTAAAAATGTTTATTATGATAAATCTAAAGATTATGTTGTTATGGAATTAGAAACTGTTTCATATGATAATACTAATAATTTAAAAGATCATACTATCATAGGAGCAACACATGGTGATTTTCCTTTAAAATTCTTAAAAAGTGGTAGTGATTTTATAAAAAAAAGAGATCTACCAGCGAAAGAATTATGGAAGGTTGTAGAAGAGATTATAAAATGTAAATGAATAAATATTTTTATTTTATTTTTGAATTTAGTATGGTTATGATACCATAAATAGAAATTTTATAAAAAAACTAAATGACAAAGATTGTTGAACCCCGTTCATTTTTTTATGATAGATCACAACAATATATTAATACAGATAAAAATAAATTAGATCGTTTTGTAAAGATTATACCAAATAAATCAAGTAAATCAGTATTTATGAATCATGTTATTCAACCAACAAATAATTTATTAAATATATCTTTATTTTTCAAGATAATGACCAGATTTAACTATTTCCCGATTGAACTTACAAAATTTATTTGTTTGTTATGTATTGGGATAAATATACCATATATAATATATAAAACAATGTATTTTGATAGAAATGAAAGTCCTGTATTTAGAAATAGATTTAGAATAAATGACTATTTTACATTAAAAAATATCGATAATATACATCGCATTGATGAAGATTATCATATATTGAGACATAAAAATAAGATTCATAAGTACTCAGAAATACAGGTTTTTTATAATAATAAAAATTTTAAGTTTAAAAATAATAATGAACATATGTTATATGAATTAAATATGGACAGAGATATTTATTATTTAATACACCTACCATTTAATTATTCTTTTTAATATTCCCCATATAAGGTTTTTTTTTTCTGTATTTGGTTATAAAATTTTAATTTTTAAAGTAAAAAACAATGGAAGTTGAAAAAAACAGTACTTTAAAAAGAAAATGGAACATGGATATTTTATTAACAAGTAATAAAAAACCAAAGACAAAAAAAATTGCTTGTTTAAATTGTACACAAAAATCTCAAAAAAATACATTCAAAGATTGCAAAAGATGTTATAAACAATATTGTAAAGAATGTTTATTTGAATGTGAACATTGTGATAAAGAGAAATGCTTGTATTGTTTTTTGGAAAATACAACAATTACATGTGTTTTTTGGAAGGATCATTGTTGTAATTGTGAAAAGCTAATTTGTGCTGACTGTAAAATTTATTGTAGAAGTTGTGAAAAGTATTATTGTAATACATGTATTACAGATAATGGTGGATGTCCGTGGTCCTTCAATAATGATGAACATATTGTTTTATCAAAGAATTGTGAACGATCTATCAAAGATTTATCAATGATTAAATAAAAAAAATTTAATTGTCTTATTTATTTTTAATCTCTTTTAAAATACATTCTTTACATGTGTCATAAGTATTATGATAATCAGTAAACTTACTTCTTGTTGGATGAGGTCCAGAAATTTCCCAATCCATGGTACAATTATTACATACTGTAGTAAAACATTTATAACACTCACCACCATTTTGTTTTAACCAAAAACTATTATAAGGATCAAATATATATGTGGATATATAAAACCATCCATGACAATTTTTAAACATACAATGAGTTAAAAAATAATCAGAATCATCAAGATCTGATGAACATTCTTTTATCATTTTACGATAAGAATTAAGATAAAGAATAAGAATATATTGATAAATATCTTGTGGAAAATGAATAGTATTTAAATAAGTTAAATCAAACATATGTTTTATACAAAATAAATATTCTAAAATTTCATTTTTATTTTTATTGTAATTTGATAAACAATAATAACTTAATCTACATTCTTTCTTTTGACATGATTCTATCTTAGTGATTGGTAACATTTTTTTTTTCCTTTCCTTAACTTAAAAAGGTAATTAATGAATAATATATTTATTATATAATTTATGTACAAATTCATAATAACTTTTAATATCATTTTCATTGTTTAACGTCATATTCGAGTGATGACTATTTTCTAATTCAATATGATGAATTCTATCATGACCTCTAGATTTTAATATATTTATTAATTTCATTGTATGATAACAAGGTACAATATTATCTACTTTTGAAGTAATAAATCCTAGTGGTAAATTAATAGGGAATTTTGAACTTGATACTGCATCCAAAGGTGATTCTTGATTATCATCATATTTTGCATAATTTTTTAATGCATATAATATAGATGGAGCAAGTAATGCACCATATCTTGATCTTATAACATTTGGAACTGTATCAAATGGTGCTTCTAATATAACTAACTTAATACGATTAATTTCTTCTTGATTTAAATGAGTTAATGCAATAATAATTGTTGATGCTCCTCGACTAGCTCCGAATAAAACAATATTTGAATTTTGTATTGATTTTGTTTTATTTAAACAATCTCTTATTTCTGAAAGATAATTTTCAACATCTTGTTTTCCACCAACATTAAATTCTGTTAAATAATTATGTGGTAAATGAGTCGTACCATGAATATTATAAAAATAATTTGTTGTCCAATGTAATGATTTTGATAAATAATGTATTGGATTATAACTATAGCCATAACCAATATCATTAAAATCATTTGAAATAAATATATTATATAAAAATTGTAAGTTATTTGTTGGTATATTAACAATATCTATAATTTCACCATTTATTTTTATATAAACATCTTCTTTACCTACATATTTCGTTGCTTGATGTTTCGTTGATCCATGACCTGGACAAAATACTGTAGTTATATTATCATAAGACTTTTGTTGTGATGTTGTATTTATATCCATTAAAAGTAAAATAATAACACGTGATTATTAATATAAATATACGGATATTTAAAATAAGAAATAATAATAACAACCAATGGCAATGTCACAAGAACAATTAAACAAATTATTAAAAGATGATCTTGCTAATTTAATGGAAAAACACCAAAAATTAAATAATCGTTCATTGGTAATGGCAATTTTATTAAGCTTATATGGATTTGTTCTAACATCACCAGAGAGAATAGTTGTTATAAGTTCTATATTAGAAGTAATGACTGACGAACATATGAAAGAAATAGAATCCATTCTTGAAAAGGAAGATGTAAAATAAATTTTTATTCAAGTTTTTTGTATTATTTAATAAATGTTCTTTTTTTTTCATTTTTTTTCTGTGTATTACATAATTAATTAATGAATTTAAAAATAAAAATAAATTAAACAATCAATTTATTTAAATATATTTTTAATTATATTATTGTTGATATGAAAAGTATTTATTCAAAAAATTTTGGTAAGATTGAAATTGATCAATTAATAGAAATATTTCATAATGTAAACATTATGAGAGATAATAATCAATCAATTAATATAAATACTTTTGATTATCCACAAAAAGTATTACTTTCTATTTTTTATTGGAAAATGAAAAATAAGAAATCTATATTTAAAGAATCAATAGAGAATAAAACTGATATTGATAATCCTTTATCAGAGAAAAAAGAATTATTTACAATATCATGGAATGATTTTAAACCAATAGAAATATGGTATGTTGAAGAAATTGGTAGTTCTTTAAAAACACATTATGACATGTTATTAAAAGAAAAAATTTAGGAAAAAAATTTTTTTTTTCAACGCACGTGCCAAAAATAAATTTTTATTTATTATTTTTTATTTTTTTAGGGTCATCCAAAAAAAAAATTGGAAATCCCTCATATTTTGGGGGTATAACTGTCATTTTTTTGAAAAAATTATTTTTTTTCAGGGGAAAAAGATTCACGTTTTTTGTAACTGTCATTTTTTTTTT
>Ga0137465_1000623_pt1 | contig 12568 bp, 29 predicted proteins | sample EasRivERMGT828_2_FD_104906 | JGI IMG/M metagenome (GOLD analysis project Ga0137465, IMG submission 104906) | Soil microbial communities from meander-bound floodplain in the East River, Colorado, USA - East River MetaG ERMGT828_2 | ecosystem: Environmental > Terrestrial > Soil > Floodplain ... | reverse complement strand
CGCCACCGCGTCAATGGCGGCAAAAACTGTGTCCACGTCCTCTTGGGTCATGCTCGTGCTGATGACGGTCTTCAGGCTCAGCACATAGTCACGCATCTCGTTGGTTTCGGAATTGAGCCGAGCTAATGCGTCAGTCAGTTTTTGTGGAATCGCCATGTGTTGGTCCTTATGAAATGGAAACGTTTGGGTTAGCGGTCAAATCGAGTTTGGTAGCTGCCCCTTGAATTCTGTCGGTGACGGCGTCTAGGTCTTGTTGTGTGATGACGGGGAATAACTGATCCAGCTTCGCTTCAATCCGCACCAACGACTGCGTGATGCTGTCGAGACGTTCGGATAGCAAGGTGTCAACCTTGCCCTCGATTCTCTTCAGGCGTGCATCGTCGTCACGGTCGAACATCTATTGAACCTTTCCGCAGTCGTTGCATACCCAAGTGTGGACGCGACAACCTGGTCCGATGACTCCGTTGTGGCTTAAAGGTCTGCATCCACCGTGGCACCAACGACACTCTGGCGATTCCTTTCGCTTCTTTTCCATGCTCTCAATTTCAGCCACTGCGGCCTTCCATCGCTGGATTGTTTCCTCGTCGATTGAGAGCGAGAAAGTCATGACTTATCGTCCTCGCCACATCACTACCACGCGGCCCGCTGAGCGGCGGACAGGTGCACTGCGGATGACGCTGCGGATTGGTTGGACGCGGATGATGGAGCGGACAGGGCCACATGTTTCTGCGGAACACTGGGCGGATACAGTTGCGGGAATGGCGAACGCTAGAGCGAGAAACAGGATTGCGATTGTTAGTGATTTCATAGGTTAGGATCACCTCGAACTTTCTTTGAAAGAGTTAAAGAGCCTGTCCAAACGACGCAAAGGTTCCCGACATGCACTCGGAACACACCGCTTCGACTGTCGCGTCATCTTCGGCGGCAGCGTCTGCGATTAGGTTCTGTGCCAAGCGGCGAGCCTCCCGACGGCTGAGCTGGTCAAGCTCATCCATGACAATTCGAGTGGCTGCAACCTGTGCGAAGATGCCAGGATTCTTGACTTGTGCTCGTGCCTTCTCAGGCTTCGGACAGTTCTCGAACATCTTCGCAATGGCGGTGATGATGGAGATGATCGTGGTGATATCTAGCCCGTGCTTATCGGCAAACTTGGCGGCAAAGTCTTGAGTCGGTGACATTGGTTTATCCTGCTGGTTTGTCCCAATCATCGGGAATGACAGTTGACGCGATGGAATACGATCCACCGACCGTTGCTTTGATTCGTCCTACAGAGTCGTAGCGAGAAACGTCGTACGAGTCGGGGTAACGCATCACCCCGTCATCAACCATCCAGCGGTCGTAGGTCACACAATGTCCGTCGCGCCCAACTGTCACCGCGTAGCCGTGCAGCACGAGACAAACGGTTTGTTCGTACGAATCTGGGAAGATGTACTCCAATGGCCTGAAGTGCTTGGCCGTCTCTTGCCAACCTTCCGGGAACTGGGAAACACTCACCCAACTGCCGCGACTCTGGTTGATACCACCCGCACCGCACGTGCCTTGTAGCGTGTGCTTGAACCCGTACTCACGGGGCTGAATTTTGTCGGGGATTGCTCCGCGTCGCGTTGAGATTTGCAGGATCTGCCGCACGCCTGCCCCGCCCCATTGTCTACTATTTGCCTCGGCGTACAGCGAGAGACAGGAAATCCACACGCTCGACGAATTGGCAGAGGCTGGGTTGCGTTGCCGTGGAACTGGCGGACCTACCGCGATTCGCCGCTGTCGATTCCATGCACATTCAAAGTTCTTGGAATAGCCGTGCGCAGTGCATTCATGTGTCCCGTATCCACCATTTCCAGCACCCTGATTCGTGAACCGGTCGATGTAGTCAGCGGGCCACGTGTGGTTGATGTCGTTCTCGTTGGCGGCGTCTTTCCAATAACGCTGTTCGATCCATAAGTGCTCTGGGAAGTCGGTTACGATTGCCCCGGCTTCCGCTGCCGCCATGCGAAGCTGATCGGTTGTGTCCATCGCCGCGACTTCAGGCGGATAGCCGCTTTCGTCGTCGAGTGTCACATCGATGAGTGCAGGATTTATCATTTGGCGGCTTCAAGAACATGCGCCTCAGTGGTCGGATTCTTAACAACACGGATGATCACGTTCCCTGACTGAATCACGAGAGCAGGTAGACCGGCACTGCGAGCGGCTTCAAGTGCCAATTTGTATTGCGCCGGAACCTGACCAAAGGCGTTCACGGTGTCTTCCTCAAATTCACTAGCGACGACGGAACCACCCGAATCGACGTTGAGGCGTTGCAGGGCGAATGCTACTGGTTTGGGGACGTTCCCCTGATCCTTTTCGTACACGTAAGTCAACCGGTTTGGCTTGTTCGGTGACGGTGGTGGTTGCGGCTTGTTCGGGTCGACTGGGTCGACTACTGGTGGGACGAAAGGGGGTACACCGCCCACCTCCACAGGGACGGAAAGTGCCACAATGGGGTACTGCGGCTTCCACTCGGCTGCGAGGCCCAGCAGCGCCTTGGCGTGCTCTGCCTTGGCTCCAGACTGAGCCAGTACAACCGCCGCTTCAAAGTCCTTCCACCAAGCGTTGCGGCTGACGGTGAAGGAACGCTTGCCGGGGGTCGCGTCCTTGCTCACCAGCAAGGCGAACACGATGGGCTGTACGCCAGCCTTCGACGCGGGCATGACCATGATGCCCTGATCGGGGACAACGCCCACCACAGAGGCGTCTAGGTCCGTCTGCGAGAGTCCCGTGACTTTGACGAACTCAAAGCTGCCGGGGGAGACGGGAGAGCTCGGCCCGACTATCGAGATTTCCTGCCCGCTGACGAACGCGGCGAACAGCAGGATGGCGAACGCGAATCGGCGGATGTTCCGAGATGGCATAACGCGAGCGCCTTTTGCGGTGAACAAAAACGCGCCCGCGTAATCACGAGCTGCCGGGGGATGCCGGCGAAGTACAAGTAGTGGGCCTGGGATTTGAACCCAGAATCTCCAGGTTATGAGCCTGGCGAGATGCCATGTTTCTCCAGCCCACGGTTGGGAATCTTAACCCGAAACGTCTGGACCGGTCAATCTTTCCCGTGGCGGATGGCTAATCTTCCGCACCGTCACCTTCACGAGTGGTCTCCCTTCGTCGTCGCAAATGAGACGCTCCACGGGTTCACTGCGGGGACGAATCGATACGATACCTGGCTTGCCGATGAGCCGTTCCACGACGACCTCCATGTTCGTGCGCGTGCGGGACAATTACGACTCCTTGAGCTTGTTCAACGCTTCCATTGTGAGCCGTTCGATGTTGTGCATCGTGCAGCCGTAGATTTCGTGCGGGTCACTGCACCACTTCAGGATCTTCTGCAACGCCTCCCGCGCCTCATCCCGCTCGCGGGTGAGTTGCTCGATTGACAGATGCCTCTCGATTACCTTTTCTGCCAAGTCATCCTTGCGATGGTTGAATAGGTCCGTCTGTTTGGCGAGTTCATCGGAATCGATGTGACCGTTTAAGAACTTCGCCGTGGCTTGCCATCGCTTCGTCAACCACTCGTTCTCCGCCCGCAACTCGGCGATTAGCTGGTCGCGGTCGGCTACTTCTTTACCTAAGTCTAAAGTCATTTTTGTTACACGTTTAAGCTCTTGGATGATGTCGGCGGTGGCGAGGTCGATTTTCTCTTGGATAATCTCAGCAATGACTGTCGTCTCTGATGCTCCAAGGCTGTACGGTGTGAAGCTGTAAGCGATCCTCTCTGCCGCTGCTCTCGCGTGGTCGGTCATGGGGTTGGCTCCGGGGGAGTGGGAAGCTTCCAGTGCGTAACTCGCATTTGCGGCCAGTAGTATCGTTCGCCAACACGGAAAGCGACTGCGAAATCATCGCCATTGGTCACGAGTACACGGGTCCGCTCTTCCGGCAGCTTCTCCCCCACACTGACCCACCTGTTCGCCTCGCGCAGGGAGCGGAGTTCGGCGAGGAGGTCGTGAACGTCCTCGCGAATCGCTGCCGACACGTTCGCTTCGTCAATGCGAATCGCCAAGTCGTCGATATCGGTTGTCATGGTTCCTCCGCTGGCTGTGGCAGGAGATGTCTCCACGTCGTGTTGTGGCGAACATCTAGAATCGCCTTACGGCCAACGCCGAATCGACGAGCAAGAGCGATGATTGTTAGACCAACTGCCGCTCGAATTTCCATGACGTCATTCTCTGTAAGCTTCGATTGACCGTTACTCTCGCCATACGGTGGAGGTCTGTTGCGGCCCTTCCGATCCCTGTCGTCTGCATTGTCTTGAAGTGTCCCTAAAAACAGATGTGACGGATTAACGCATGGCCTGTTGTCGCAGGAATGGCAGACGCACATGCCCGGTGGAATTGGTCCGACAAACAATTCGTACGCCAGCCTGTGTGCCCTAACGCTGCGCCTTGTATTGTCTGTCCTGCTCCCAATTTTTATGTCGCCGTATCCGCCGCTAGTGAGATTCCCCGTCCAAACCCAGCACCCGCTTTCATCCTTTCGGATGCGGCTAGTGATTTTGTCTTTCAGTGAAGTCATCGTGTGTCCCTCTTTTCATTGTTCAGTCGCCACATCGCCACTTCAGCTCGCAGTTCGCGGAGTTCAGAGAGGATGCTGGACCAGTTGTTGCGGGCGAAGATAATGAAATGCAAGTCACTGCAATTCATTTCCTCGAAATCTTTCATCAGCCGCAGCAAAGGCAGTCCTCGGCTGTCATCGATGTAATTTCCGCAGAAAATCCAGTCGGCTGGCGTTGCAGACTGTCCAGCAAACTCCGCTTCATCGAGGTCAATTGGCTGGGTCATCGTCTCTCCCCTCTCGGTTTATTTCTCGCCGGGCGCCCCGTCTTGAACCGCTCTTTACGTGCGCCCCTGTCCGTCACGTACCGTTCTTTCGCCGTCCCGCTGCGAATCGCACAGAGCCGACAGGGGACGTCGAGGAGTTTGCCGCCGCAGGTTGGGCAACGATGACTCACCATTGCAATCCCTCACAGCACATGCGACGGAATTCATCGTCTGTAATTTCCTCCAACTGCCGAACGGTTGTGATGCCGTTTCGATTCAGAGATTCCACTGCTCGCTGGCAATCAACCTTGCGATGGAAATTCATGTAAGGGGCTTCTGCGGCGATCCAACAGCCGCGAGGTGGCACCTCCGAGAAGATGTACCATCCTGGCAGCTCAACTATGGTTCCGTCCTCCTCTCGGAAGTACTCACAGAACGCTGGAAAGAATTCACTCACGACTCCACCCGCGTATCGAAGTAAGTCACGCCAACTGCGAGGGCCTGCCAACAATGTGACTTAATCCCATACAGCGGCCCTTTGGACGTAACTAATCCGACAGCCTTATGTTTACCAGGACCATATCTGTCGATGAGTGCTTGGCGAATATTTGTGTCTTTAGCTCTCAAGTTTCCGCAGAGGTGCATCTTAACTTGGGAGCGGTAGATGATTTCCGTCGTCTCGCCTCTGCGGTCGAACCACGCTTCGATGAATCTCCCAATCCAGATACACGTGGTGAACGTCTCTTTGCCGACAGCCATGCCTTGCGATTCAATGCCCTCGATCACCATTTGTTTCGCGAGCCCAAGGAATCGAGTTGGACTGATTCGCTCTAAGAGTAACTCGTTGTCCACAATTACAGACTCGAAAGGCTTTCCATTTTTGAGCAGCACATACGCGGAACGCTCGGGACCAGGATCAATAGCGAGTATCACTTCTCCCCCCTCAGAACTTCCCCACGGTTTTCTTCCTTGAGACGAATAATCGCCGCAGTAATTTTGTCGCGAATCTTAAATCCTGGAGTGTTTGGCAGATCCTGTAATCCAGCTATTTCATACTCGCGACATCTTCTGTCGATTTCGTCGTAGATGATTAACAGTTCGTTCATCGTCAATTCGACAGGGATGGTTTTCATGTTTCCCCCCTCAGCACTCGCACCGCGGCGTTGTGGGCGAGGATGGCGGTACGTTTATCTTTGCTTGTGCAGTGTATAGCACAAGCTCCGACTGCCTTGCTTCCAACGTCCCAGTAGCATCTGCATATACACAGATCACCGCATTCTATTACCTCTGGCATCTTACATCCCTCGCACTGCTCCGGTTCTGGCATGGGTTCTGGGATGACGAAGGAGAGGGGACCGATGTAGTGGTGATGGTCGTGCATCCTTGCATCGCCTTTCTCGGCAAGGAATAGAGTGCCTTCCATATTCTACACGAGATACAACCCCGGCTCCTTGCACTTCTCGCCGTTGCCGCGGACCCAGGGGGTGTCAAGACGAATGGTTTGCATGATTCACCATTGCAGCCGTTTGCACGCTGCTTTCAAAAGCTCATCTCGATTGGCGTACCCAGCGGCCCTAATCTGCCTCCACATTTCCCTGCGAGGAGCACACCAGTTGACAGGCAGACTGGACAGGAAATGCATCGCAATCGCCGCGTCCTTCTCGCGAACGAATCCCCAGAGGATGGCCGTGTATGCACTTTTGATATTCACTTCGACTGTGTGTGAATGTGGCCCGCCCTCAATCGATGCGTAGTCGACTCGCAGTTGGCTCATCTTCTCATCTCGCAGTGGGTGGTGAGGGTGATGGGGTGCATCACACAACCTGCCTTGGGTCTTGAATCAAACACGGTTCCGTTGGAATCACGATTCCCTCTGGTGTTGGAATCTTCCACGAGAACACAGCACCCGATGGACTGCGATTCTTGAACGCTCGATAGGCCGTGAGTAACCGCAACTCATCTTCGCCAAGCTCGACCGCTTTCCCTTGTTCCTTCATCACCTCCACGTGCTCGGCAATGAAATGCTCGGCTTTCTCGCGCATGAGATTCATCTTCTCAGCTAGAGAACCGCCAGCCGCTTGAATCAACTCTGGAAACTTTTCTGATTCCATAACTCACCCTTCGTGATAGCGTTTCTGTTCTCGGTAAATTGTGTCCTCGCTCGTCATCTCAGAAGCGATGATTGCCAATTCAGCATCAGTGCCGCCGTAGAAAATCACCACCTCGCCACTGAGTCCCATCTGTTCCATGTCGACAACAATCGGCATTCCTTTCTTGAGTCGCTCGACGTTGCCGTCTGAGATGCCGAATCCGAATACAGGACTGCCGTCTGGTTTGGTGCCGAGAAACTTAATCATGCGTTCATCTCATCTCGCAGGGGGTGGTGAGGGTGATAATTTGCATTAGTCGCTCCATTCGTCGGTGTCGACTCCGACGATGCGATTGAACAACGCCTTTTCCACCAAGCGATGAATTGCTCGCGTCGGCGTGAAGTCGTCGGTCAGCCATCTCGTGCACGGGTCAGGCGTGTCGTCGTCTTCGTCGAGTTCGTCGGTCGGCAAAACCACGTCCTCACCCGCGTCAATCGCCGCCTGCAGCTTCGGTGGAATCGCACACGCGGTATATGAGCCAAGCTGATTTCGGAATATCTGCAACGTCCAACCAGCGTCGAGGAGCTTTGTACATTCGTCTGCGTTTGGTTTCATACGTCTCGCCGTTAGGGACGTGGGTTAGGTTCTCGTCTTGCGATGGCTCGGCCAGTTGCAGAACACCGCTAGCGCACCGTCGCGCAGCCTGTCTCCGTTCTGCGGTCCTAGTCGCTCGTCGAGTTCATCGCCGCTACTCACGTTGACGGTGCAAATCACTGGCTTCTTTCGGCTGTAGCGTCCATCGAGGATTCGGAAAATCATCGCCGACTGGAACTGACTCAGGTTCCCTATCGGCGGCAGCGGGTCGCTGATGTAGAGAATGTCCGGCTGCACCATCTTGGCGATGAATGCCTTTTCAGACTGCCCCTCGTCGCCGTCCATTGCGTCTCGAATGTCGCCGAACATATCCATGCCGTTTTGCCACTTCACCTTGAACCCTTCGCGGATTGCCGCGCGGCAGACGGCCATCGCAAGATGGTCCTTCCCGGTCCCGCGAGGGCCGAACAGAACCACGCCGTCACCAGACTTCACACGCTCGCGAATGGACAGGCAGTACTCCGTCAACTCACTGACAGCCTCGCGCTGCTCGTCGCACGAAATGGCAAACGAACCGAGCAGGCAATCGGCGTAACGCAGGCCGCGAGCGTCCAATAGGGAATTCCACTGGTGGAGCTTTGCGGCAGCGGCTTTCCGTTCGTCGAACTGATGCTGCTCGTTGTCCACGGCGGCAATCACATCCGGTGATGATGCTATCGGAATCAGTGGCGGTTCGACGCCGCGCCGCAGTCCCGGCTGAATCCCAAGCACGGAACGACGTTCAGTGACGATCTCGGTTAGTGCCTGAAGTTCCAGGCTAGAGTTTGCCGATTGGTTTTCGTGGTTCGCCTGGATGGACTTGTCCAGGTCCGCCGTTGAGTGACTTTCCATTTTGCTTTACCTTGTCGGGAAAAATTCCCTGGTATCCATTTTTGATTGACAGCTCGATGCATTTGATTGCCAAGTCTGGTCCGAGCTTCACCAGTTCAGCGAGCTGTGCCCCAAGGCACTCAGCGTCCGTCGACCACTTCTTTTTCTTCCGGCGAGCGACCCACTGTGCCCACACTTGCCTGAACCCATCCGTCTGAAGTTCCGAAGGAACGCAATCGTGCTCTATCTCTAGTTCTTGTTTGTGTTCTTGTTTGTGTTCTTGAGTGCCAGATTTGCCAAACTCGGAATAGGGTATCGATACCCTATCGCGAACGTACTGGCGGACGCTTGGGTAAACGGTCAGGAACTCGTTAATCAGTTGGGAGTTATGTAGAGTCTCAATCTGTCGTGCTGCGGATCGCTCGTTCTTTTCCCCCCTCCCCTGGTAAAACATCATCCGAATCACCCAAATTGTGTTCGTTTTGATGTCAAACCTGGCGAATCCTGCGCTGGATAGGGTATCGGATAGGGTATCAAGAGTACGCCGGACGATGCCCGTTTCCTCTGCGATCAGTGTGTGCGGCAGATAGTAAATGCCGCTGCTATGAGAATGGGGATTCGTCACCAGATAGAGAGCAAAGAGCTTCTCAGGAACCGAGAGCGAACGAATCTTGTCGTCCGTCCAGAACTTGGTATCAATCGTCCGGTACACGCTCCGTCTTTCCCCTTCCTTGCCGCCTCCCGATTTCCACCGGGGAATCAATCGTTCGCAAACGCCATCCAGAGCGTTACCATTCGATTCCTTAACGCGAGCCGTTCACCATGCGATAAGTCGTTGCGGTGGCACACGAGCGACGCATGTTGCATTGGCATTTCCGCCACATGCAAATCGTTCGTAATGCCAACCAATCCGGCCCACATCTCCAGGTGACAGCCTTCCGCTCTAACCACTCGGTCCTCTGCTGGGTGCATCTTCACAGACGCAGGTTGCATCGGTCGCATCAGCCGTTCCAAGTAGATCGCCAAGTCCATCGCCTCTTCCTGGGCGTGCTGCAACCACTGGTCTTGCGTCAGGTCGTCGCGCTCCATCGACTTGCCATACTTCGCTCGCCCTTCGTTACGGCGAGAGCGAATCTTCTCAATGACTGCATCTTCGACTTCCATTCCTTAGTCCTCGTGCCGCCGCCCAGCCTCCGCCTGGGGAGGTTCCTAAAAGGCTCCGGCGTGGACTCGCACCACGCAAGCCAACGATTCGTGGTCGTTGTTTCGCCAGCAGTTCATATCGCGAATTAAACCGCCGCTTATTGGTCCACAGTGGCGCCAGGAAACAACTCCCGTGTATCGCTCACTCGCAGATGTACGTCTACCCTTTCCACCACGGCCCCACATCTCGTCCTCACCCTCCCGCAGGCGGGTTAGTCAGGTCATTCGCCACGAGTTGTGCATAACCTGCAATGTCAACCCAGTGGTCAGCGAAATCAGGATCGCCCGCAATGATTCGCCCAATCTTGTGGGCAATCATGTCTAGGCTCTCTCGCTTCGACTCATCCAATTTGTGCCAGCCAGTGAACTCTCGCAGGTTGCGTTTAATCTGCTGTGAAACCTTGCAGTTGATGTTGAAGTTGCCATGCGTCTTGCCACGTTCAGCCAGCACTGCATCGATATCGCTCATTGGTTCCATCCCAGTTGATTCGCCATCATCTTTCGCCATGTCGTCTTGCTCATACTTCACCTTTGCTCGCTACCGTGCTCATGTGCCAGTCTCCTCTTTTAGTTTCAGCAACAACTCTTCCGCCTGCTTGATCGCCCATTCACGCGGCCCAGCGTATACCGCCAGCCGACCATACGGGTCTTCCTCAAATAGGCTGTAGGCTTCATATGGTTTTATGTCGGCAGTCTGGCGAATCTCAGCGTCATCCCGCAGGAAGTATCCGGTCCACGACTTAACCAGCGGTCCGCCCGCACGTCGTTCCGTCATGTGCCAGTCTCCTCTGGTTTATCATTCTCCCGTTCGTCGATAACCGCCAGCCATGCGGCAAGCAACCCAATGATGGACAGATAGCCACGGAGCATTGCGTCGGGGTTATTGCTCTCGGTTTCTCTGATGAATCGAGTGAGCAGCACCGCCATTTCATCGTCGCCATTTCGCACAACGAAGTCTTTGACGTGTGCTAATCCTTCGTCGTACTTTGATGTCAGCACGGCTCGAAACTGTGCCTCTGTCGTCATGTGCCAGTCTCCTCGTCTTTCTCAGGTCTTCTCGCCGAATACTCTTGCCACTTCGGATGCTCAATCAGCGTCTTGCCAAATCGGTTTCGCTTGAACAAGTTGTCGCATCTGATGCACATGCGTCCGCCGCCAAGTGCTGGAACGGTTTCATCCGACAGCACCGACTCAAAACAGATGACACACCAGACGGAAGTCATGTGCCAGTCTCCTCTCGAAGCCAGGGGTATTCTTTCAGTGTCGCTTCTTCCCATTTGGGGATTGGCATTGCTGCGTAACCTGAAGCACACTCAAAGCACTCTCTCGCCGCCTCCCTCGCCTCGTCCCGCTCCGCGAGAACATCCTTAACAATGTCGGTGGCGGACTCTCGCTCCCGCCTCGCCTCATCCCGCTCGCTGGTCGCCTTATCGCGTTGCTCAAGTGCCTGCCAGTATTCCTGTCGCATCGTGTTAAAGTTTTCAATCGCCTCATCCCGCTCGCGGGTGAGCTGGTCCGTGTACTTCGCCAGCACCTTGGCCATGCCGTCAAAGTCCTCTGGATTCATGTCATCGATTGTAGGACAGAAAACATCCAGTCCTTTAGTCAGTTCCTTGCAGATGTCCAGTAGTGGGTATTGTTTGTTTATTGTTTTCACTTCCCGCATCTCCCACACTTCCCGCTCCGCTTCGACATCTTCGTCCCACAGTGCCCGCAATACTTCGGCACCGTGACCGTCTCGACAAACTTCCCGCTGCGTATCGCACACGCAAGGCATGGGAAGCGTTCGAGCAGGGCACGGCAGATGGGACAACGACGTGGCATGGGTTAAACCAGCTCCCCTTGTTTCTTGTTCGTCTTCGTACCCCGCTCTGGCCGCAGCGATTCTTCCTTGGCGTTCGCCACATTCACCGCTGCGCCACGTTGTTCGTCCGTCCAGCCGCTCTGGTCGCACACTTCGAGTACCTTGGTCGGCGAGCCGAGTTCCGTGCAGGCGTCAACGGCGGTGAGGAAGTCGGTGAAGGACATCACCTGTGACTTCTTTGCAACCTTCGCCTCAAGCTGCTCCGTCATTGAGTCGAGCGACGGCTTGCCGCCATTTGTCGGTGCCGATTGGAAGTGTTCCTCGATGGTCGCGATGCCGTCTCGAATCGACGTGAACACCCGCCCGAGCTTCGCCAGTTCCCGCGGTGTGGCAGCGTCGAGCTTGTGCCCCAGCTTCGTTTCCAGCATGTCCGCTCGCACGCCAATGTCGGCGAATGTCTTCACCATCTTGCGAATGCGGTCAACCAGGGGTTCCTTATTGTCACCCGCCAAAGTCTTGTCGCACGCCTCGATGGCGATGTCTTGAATATCCCCAGGGATAACTCCCAGGACGCACGCACGCAGGCGCCTGGCACCGTTGCTGGCAACAATCTCGTACACGTCCCGCTCGTCTCGCACTGGCTGTGGCCCCTGTTTTGTGTCCCGCAGGTGGCGAACCGTGAACACCTTGGTTTGCCGCACGTTGGTTTCCAGGTCCCAGCAGTAAGCCATCGCCACCGACTCGCCGCTCTTACGTTCCAGTTCGATGATGCCGAAGTCGAGATTACCCCAGCACTGGGCCATAACTTCCGCCAGTCGGATGGACGGCCCAGTGATGAGCGTTCCACCACGCTTGTATTCGTACTGACTCGCCTCTGCCAGCAGCTTCCGCTTGCACGCCTGTTCGATGCGAGCGACGGCCTTTATCTCGTCACGCGGGAAACGTCGAGCGACAATCATCGCCGCCTGGACTTCTTGCGCCTGACGACTGGTGGCAATTGCCATTGCCTGCGGTGCCGCCGCGGATTGTCCGTTGTCTTCTTCCATCAATTCACCAACTACGGTGGACATGATTAGCCTTTCGTTTTTTCACGTCTCAATACTCGATACCCTTGTTTCGGTTTCACAAAATAGCCATCCTGATCCTTCGTTTTCTTCCACGAAAATCTGACGCCGCTGGGAGTGACGCCGAATGTGGCATCACCGATCGCGGCTTTCAGTTTG
>Ga0137465_1000620_pt1 | contig 12609 bp, 8 predicted proteins | sample EasRivERMGT828_2_FD_104906 | JGI IMG/M metagenome (GOLD analysis project Ga0137465, IMG submission 104906) | Soil microbial communities from meander-bound floodplain in the East River, Colorado, USA - East River MetaG ERMGT828_2 | ecosystem: Environmental > Terrestrial > Soil > Floodplain ... | reverse complement strand
TGGGGCTTTACGTCACCTATGGAATCATAAAAGCTCACAACGGACATGTAGATGTTTCCAGCAAGGAAAACTCAGGAACAACCTTCGATGTTTACATCCCTTCGTATGAACCGCTCAAAGTTAAAAAAGCACAGGCTGCCAATAAAATTATTTTACTTGCAGACGATGAGCCGATGCTGAGTGAACTTTTATCTGAACTTTTGGAATCAACCGGTTATAATGTAATTAAGGTTTCGTCAGGTGACGAAGCGATTAAACTTTTAACGGAAGAAATAAAAGTGGACCTGGCAATTATTGATTATAATATGCCGGGGAAAACCGGTCTCGATACAATAGCAGAAATAAGAAATCTGAAATTTGAAATGCCTATCATACTTTCTTCAGGAAGCATGAAGGTTGATGACGATTTGAATCTTGATAAGTATAAGATTAACGGCAAGCTGCAAAAGCCTTACGAATTTGAAACGATGCTTTCGACCATTCAAAAATTTATTTAAGTCCCCTCGCTATTCTCAACCTTAATCATTTTTATATCGCGCGTATAGTCTGATAAGACAGGATCTTTTATTGCATTCAACTGATTGAGTACATCGTTAATTTCTTTTATTGCAATGTCGATATAATTAATACGATTCAAAATTGCTTCCTTAGATAGATTCTCCTTTTTAAGTTCCCGCTTCAAAGCAGCAGAAGAAAGACTCAACAGAGTTAACGGCTGTTTGATTTTATGATTAGCTGTTACAACCGTTGCAACAAAAGTATTTTTCTTTTCAGCATCAAGAAGTAATTTATTTGCATCGGACAGCTTAAGCGCCGAATGTACTCTTGCAAGCAATTCAACCCTGTTGAAAGGCTTTTTAATATAATCGAAAGCCCCGGCTTCCAGCCCTTCTTTTGTATCTTCGGCATCAGATTTTGCAGTGACAAGTATTATTGGAATTCCTTGTGTCGCTTCATTGCTTACTAATGTTTTACAAACTTCTATCCCGGTTATATCCGGCATCATAACATCGAGTAAGATTAAATCCGGTAATTCTTTTATTGCTTTTTCTATTCCTGATTTGCCGTCATAAGCAGTGATAACAAGAAAGCCCGAGTGCTCAAGTCTGTCCTGAAGCAAAAAAACATTTTCGGGCAGATCATCAATTACAAGGATCCTTTTCATGCTATTTGGTTTTCAGCTGGGATATTTGCTGTTCAATTTTAAAGGATATGATAGTAGAATTGACTGGTTTGGGGATGTAATCATTAAAACCATGTTTTAAAATTATATCCTTATCATCTTTCATTGCCCTGGCAGTAACTGCAAGAACAGGTATATCAGCTAATCTTTTATCTGCCCTGATCCTGCTGATTGTCTGGAATCCATCCATTACCGGCATCATAATATCAAGCAGAATTAAATCAGGAATAGTGTTCTGCAAAATATTTAAACACTCTGCTCCGTTTTTAGCAAGTATGGTTTTACAATTACATGCCTGAACAATTTCATTAATAGTAAATAAAGTGTCGGGGTCGTCATCAACAATCAAAACCTCTGCAACGTAAGCGCCTTCAGTCGGTTTGGTTTTACCAATTGTCTTTTTCGAAATATTACTTTCATCAACACTTTCACTCTCAGGATAAGTCAATGCTTCATTAATTTCCTGAAGCCTGATTCTATCTCTGACAACTTTTAAGACATCAAGTGCATGACCTTTTGATTTGACAGCAATATCTTCAACTATGTTGCTGAGGGATTTCCTTTCTTCTTCGGTTAAATCCTTGGCAGTGCTTATAAGAATTGGTATGTGCTTGGTTTTAATATTAGATTTTAATTTATATGAAAGAGTAACGCCATCTATCTTAGGCATCATCAAATCAAGAATTATCAAATCGGGCTGGACTTCAGCAATTTTAGAAAATGCAAACTCACTGTCCTTAATAAATTCAATTCTGATCTGTTCATCTTTAAATTCTTTCTTGAATTTTTCAAACTCCAGCTCGTCGTCATCAACAATAACAATTTTTTGAATTCTTTTTTTTGCAAGATTTTCCAACCTCGAAAATGCTGATAACAAACTATCTGCTGAAATCGGTTTAACAAAATATTCAAATGCACCCAAACCATATCCAACATTCTTATCACCAAGAATTGAAATCAGGATTACGGGGATGTCTTTCGTATCAGGATCTTCTTTAAGTTCTTTGAGAATACTCCAGCCGTCTTTGCCCGGCAGCATTACATCCAGAGTAATTGCAAACGGCTGTTTTTCTTTAGCAAGTTTAATTCCTTCATCCCCATCCTCAGCAAAAATAACCTGGTAACCTTTAGACTGAAGATACTGCCCGATTGTATACCTGACTTCCTCGTCATCATCAATAACAAGTATTGGATTTGTGCGGTTTTTTATAAGTGTGTCAACATCAATTTTTTGTTTCAGTTCGGAAGATTTAGCTTCAACCTGAATAAGCGGCAAAACAAAACTGAAAGTAGAACCTTCGTTCAATTTACTTTGAACAGATATGGTTCCTCCTAATAAATCAACAAGACGTTTACAGATTGCCAGACCAAGTCCTGTTCCACTATACTTTCTCGTGCTCGAGCCGTCTATTTGTCTGAACTCTTCAAAAATTAGTTTTTGATCTTCTTCGGAAATTCCAATCCCCGTATCACTAACATCAAAATTAATTTTCTCCTTCGTGCCGGATATAATAAATCTAACTTCTCCTTCGTCAGTGAATTTAACTGCATTACCCAGAAGGTTAATTAATATCTGAACAATTTTTCCCCTGTCAGTATTGACCATAATCCTGGTATTGGTATTTCTGATAATTCGAAATTCAATACCTTTTTTTATCACAAGGGGATTTATAGAATTCTGGACTTCTTCAATGATCTCTTCGATAAGCAGATTTTCATTTCTGATTTCCATTTTACCGGCTTCAATTTTAGACAGGTCAAGTATGTCATTAATCAAACTCATCAGCCTTTTACCGCTGCTGAGAACGACTTCCAGCCGCTCTTTATTCTTGCCGGTGATATCTGCTTTTTCAAGAATCAGTTCCGTCAATCCCAAGATTGAATTCATTGGTGTGCGAAGCTCGTGAGACATGCTTGCAAGAAACTGAGATTTTACTTTAGTTGATTCCTCAGCTCTAAGTTTTTGAACTTCAAGTTCGGCTGCCTGTTCTTTAAGCTCGTTATGTAATTCCACCAGAACTTCATTCTGCTTTTTAATCTGAAGGTTTTGTTTTTGATATTCGTCATTAAGATTTTTCAGTTCGTCAATAAAGTTTTCAAGCTGCACTAATGCTTTAGAATTTGTTAACCCGATTGCAAGCTGCTCTTTTATCTTTGAAAGATACTCATTAACCTCTTCGCTTGGTTTATTAATCGAGCCCAGTTCAAGAATTGCAATGACTTTATTATTATAAATTATAGGCAGAATAAGAAGGTTCCTGATTTCCAGATCCATAATACCTGTAGATACAATCGGCAGATTCTCACCGGAATTAACTTCAATTGCTTCTTTATTCTGAACGACTCTGTCATAAAATCCTAATCTTTGATTTCGCTTTCCATCTTTAATATCCGCACCGTAATGACTGATAAGATTAAGCTCATCATCGTCAACAGAGTATAGTGCACCAATGATAAATCCGCCTGTATTAATTATTTTCTTTAATGCGGCATCGGAAATTTCAGTTAAGGTCGGGTTTTGATTTATAAGTGTTATAAAATCAGAGTATTCACTTTTTGCTTTTTCTTTCTTTTCAAGTTCATCCAGCATCCCGTTAAAAGCTTGTCCCAGATTTCCGATTTCATCATTGCTCTTGATAATAATTTTAGTTTTAAAGTTCCCTGAACGGGTTTCTTCAGTTGCTCTATTCAATTCAATTAATTGTTTCCGGAGTTTATCCGTAAATAAAAATGTCAGAATCAAAGACAGCGCCACACCTGCTGCCCCGATGATAATAAACATATCTTTAAGATTGGAACGAAGTTCTCCGGCACCGCCTATGGTTGTGAAAATCAGGAAGGACAGGTTATTCTGATGATCAGAAACTGTTCCCGGGTTATATATTGTTGCAAGAAGATCGCTTGATTCAGTTCCCTCAGAATAAATTTCAAAATTTTTCCTGGATTGCAAATATTCATTTGCCTTTGTAAGTATATAAAGATATTGTTGATTCTGGGCCTGATTGGATAAATCCAGCGGGGAACCTTTCCAGATGAGAGCAATATCCGAATTAATTTTTTGCGAAAGTTTATCCAATAATTCATTTGTTAAAATTCTTCCGAAAAAATACCTGCCCCGTTCTGTTGTTTTATATTCTAAAATAAGTGCAAACGGGTTGTACTCAATAAATTCTTTCAGCCCGAATTTTTTCCCCGGGACATATACATTTTTACTTACTGCAATTCTTTTAAAATTGCTTAAACCGTCATCTTCAGATTCTATTATAAAATCTATCTTGCTGTTGTGAATTTTTTGAGCGGATAAGAATTGCGAAACATCATCAGCTGAAAGGGATAAAAACTCGTCTTCGGTTTCCAGAATTTCTGCTCTGTATGCATAAACGAAATTACTAGCTGATTTTATTAAGTGCTGTGACTGCTGTGTAGCAAGCACATTATACATAATGGAATAAAATGCGATGGCTGCGCTTCCAACAATAAGCACAACAATGACAAAGTTAATGAGCAGTATTCTGAGACTAATCTTCATGATTGTTTCCTGAGATTAGTTTTCGCGTTGAAGGACTTTCCTTATGGTAATTAATAGTTCGTCAAAGTCATAAGGTTTGCTGATAAAATCGGAAGCCCCCATTTTGGCAGATTCGATTGCGCTTTTAACGTCTGCGTAAGCGGTTAGAACTATTACTTTTGGATGTGAATTGGTTTTGAATCCTTCAAGCTCACGAAGAACTTCAAAACCATCTTTCCCCGGCATTTTTAAATCGAGAAGAACAAGGTCAACTTCAGCTCCTTTTACGTGATCTAATACCTGTTCTCCTCCAGTCAGAAAGTCTGTTTCATAACCTACTGCTGCTAATTCTTCTTTGAGAACGGTGCATAGATTTAAATCATCATCAACAATAAGTATGGATTCCATTTTAATTTATTCGTTTCCTGAATATTCATTAAACAGGTGATACCTAACTTCGCTTCTGCGTTTTGAGCGTTCATTCTGAAGCATCTGGTCAGCTTTTGGATTTTCATGTCTTTCCTTTAAAGTCGGAACCAAATCAGCCTTTAATAAAATCACAAGCTCTTTCTTTCTTACTATGGTCTCATCACTACCAGTTAAATACCTGATACCGAAAACCCACCAAGGAAGATCTTTAAGGAAGGGTATTCCAGTACGCACTATGGCCTCTTCATTTACAAACAATCCGCCAATAATTGTCTCTTCACCATCAAGCATCAAAACCTGGGTGCTTGCATTGGTTTTCCGGATTTCGGTTGTTGTCTCTGTTCTATTGAAAGTGCTTCTTTCAGCGGTGATGTTCAGCAGAATATAATCAATACCTTCTTCATTATGAATGTATGGAGTTACATGAATAATTGTACCTGTCGGGTAGAATTTTTCTATTGTGTTACCTGCAAAGTCTCTTGTAAGAATAGAAAAATCAGAACCTATCTGGATGCTTCCTTCATTTCTATCTCTTACAGTAACATTGGGACTGGCTATAATTTCTCCAATACCATTAGATTCAAAAAATTTAAATACTGCTGTTGCTTCACCAAAGAATTCTCCAACCTGGAAAGCTGATGAGACTCCTAGTTTAAATTCCGGAGATAAGCCTGTCTCTCCGCCTTCACCGCCCTCCCCTTCAGCTTGTGTTCTTTCACCTCTTAACAAACCAGATATATCTGTCTTTGAACCTGAGAGCAGGAATCTCCAATCCATTCCTATTTTTCTGGACTCTTCAACATCGAGGTCAAAGAATACTGCGGAGATTGTTACTTCACGTGTACTTATAGAAGCATAAGTTTCAGCTGTTCTGTCAAAATCAACTGAATCTTTTTTTCTAACAATTATTACGTCTTCTTTGGTTTCAAATTCCAAATTTGCATACTGAACAATAACCATCAGCGCTTTATCATAGGGCATATTGATTATTTCAATTCCAATAGGATCTGCTTTTTCAACAGTTGAAACAATTCTTCTTCCTGTTGTGCTTTCACTTACCTTGCTTAATAGTTCAATTGCCTGGTTGAACGGCAGCGTTTCAGACATTGTAACCAGCTCATCAGGATTCTGATAAGTTTTAAATTGTCTCTCCCAGTAAGTTTGCGGGAATACTTGCAGAGCAAGTAAAAAAGACAGTGCAAAAAAGAGTGTAATTTTTTTCATATTAATTCTCTCGGTTTTCTAATTTGTAACTTCGCGGACTAATTCAAGATTAACTCTTTCAATTATCCCGCCTTTATTTAATATGAAGCTGACGGAGCTATTGTTATAATCAATTTTAGTTAAATATCCCAGGTAAACCTGTTCACCTTCCCAAACAAGATACGTGTTGCCTTTTGTATCTGCAATAAATGCGCCTTCAGGAATAAGTGCCAGTAATTTTGCTCCTTGAACATCCAGTAAATCATCTATGTTTGGTGGAATTTCATTTCTTATTAGTGGATAGAAAGCATCATAAATCGGACCAGTAGAAAGATTGTTTTCTTTAAACTCAGCGGGTGCAAATCTGTTATCTGAAGAGAAATAAATTCTCACAGTCATTTCAAAACTTACCAGGAATTGCGGAATATCCTCCGGATCGGTTTTGATTAAATTCCCCAAACTCAGAGCATGAACCTTTTTGAGTTCTTTGCTTTGCTCTATTGCATAAATAAGTTTATAAACTTCATTGTAGGTTCCACCGCCGGTAAGTTTATAATCGTAAAAGAAAAACTCTTTATCCTGTTTCTGGTCAATGTACTCAACATTAACCGTTGTAAGCCCTGAAAAGTTTGTTACGATACCGTTCACAAAATTGAAAAATTTAATTGAAGAAAGATTTTGAGGAATATTAAATTTTCTGCTTGCGAGTATCGAATCCAGCTCAGCAGATCGCTTAAGCAGGCCTTGATATCTTGCGCTTAACTCTTCGGGATCGTATGCATTTGCATTTAATTCTTCCAGCTTTTCTCGTTTCTCGGATATCGATTTACCCTGGAAAACGAATATGTAAATTCCGCCTACTATCAGGATGAGTAAAAGCAATGCAACTAAACCAAGAGTACTTCTGATTTTTTTATTCATTTTTCTTCGGATGTCTTGGTAAATTAAAATTTAAATTAAATTTGAATGCACTTTTTTCTCTGAGCTCTTCATAGAGCATTGTCTTCAAGGTTGCATTCTCGATTGAGTATGCAAAATCAGTTAAGTCATATCGCTGCAGTGAATATCCTTCGGTAATAACCTGTGATCCTTCCGCTCTTGAAAGCCGGGATATCCATAAGGTTTTTTTCTGCCCGCAAAAATCTGATACTTGTGTTAATACTCTATTCCAGATATCAGTTCCCACAGTAGCCGAATCGAGAATTGATTGTGTTTGATCAAAGCTGCTGATCTTACCTTCAATCGCAGCTATCTGACCTAATATTTCCTGGTTTTGTCTCATTAAAATTGTTTTTTGTGTGATCTCTGCTTCAAGATCACTCATCTCTCTGTTATTCTTAAGAACTGTCTGCGTTATAAAGAAAGCAGCAACAAACAACAGGGGTAATATTATATAACCATGCCAGGAGAACTGGAAGAATTTCTGATCTTCTTTAACAGACTTGGGCAGAATATTAATTCCCTTGTGTTCCTGTTTCTGCTCATCAAAAAAATCACATGCAACGGCAATGGGAATACTGAAGGAAGAAAACTTTTCCCTGGTTTCCGCATTTAAGGAAGAAAGATCCAAATCATCAAATTCGAGACGGCTAACGTTTGCTTCGGGGAACGTTCCGTAAAAAGATAGAATTAAGTTTTCAGAATCATCCTCACCGCAAACAATAATATTATCAAGTGAGGATATACCTCCATTTTCCATTTCAAGCAAAATCTTGGAGAAATACACATCGTAAGTATGAAGGTTTTGAGTTCCGATATCCAGGGTAGTACCAATATGTTTAAGTCTTCTGCCCTGGAGGAAAATTAACTTGCTGTATTCTTTCCCTATATAAACTATAAGTGAGTGATCGTCCGGGAAAAACTTTTTACGTTTAGCAACGTAATAAGCAAGTGAAATTTCTGAACTTTTAAGAGTAGGAATTTTAAAATGTCTTTTACCGTATTGATTCGCCAGTGAATTAATTAAACTAATACAGGCGATGCCTCCTACGATAAAGACCGAGAGGAGGGATTTATCTGCCAGTTCAATATAATCCAAACTCTCTTTTTCGACGATTATATTTTTTGATTCCAGTATTTCATCTATTATATCCTGTTTGAGCTTGATGTCTTTGGAAATCCTGGCTCCTTCAAACAGGTGATAATAAATTGCGGGTTCAGTAAGAGCAGGAATAAATTCATATTTACTAAGATTTATTCCCTTAAGAGCTCCTCCGATTTCCGCTAAACTGGAGGCATCAACATCACTTTCTATTGAAGCAGATCCTTCATCAATATCAAGTGAGTCGCCTTCTATGCTGAGTCCCGAAGCTTTTGCCTCTAGGTCTTTGGAAGATTGTACGAGACTGGCTGATGTTGTCCTGATAACTTTAATTTTAGAATTATCGTTATCCTTATGAACAACAGCAATCTTAGTATCGTTACCTTCACAATATATACAAACAAGATGTTTCATTTTGCTGATAATAATTGATTGATTCTTGTTTTATTATTTGCGTATGTAATTGCTGTTTCCAGCGATATTTTTTTATTCATATATAATTTTTGCAGGTCTTGTTCCATTGTAATCATACCAAGCTGACCACCCTGATTTATCATCATATAAATTTCACTGATATTGTTATTTTTTATTGCAGCCTTAACACTCGGTGTTACTATCAAAACTTCTTTGGCCAGCACAAGTTTGCCATCCAGGGCCGGGACAAGTTTCTGGGAAACAACCGATATAAGCACATCGGCGAGCCTGTTTTGTACACGTTCCTGTTCGGTCGGATGAACTTCTGCAATAATTCTATCCAAAGATTCCATTGCTGAAGACGTATGAAGTGTGGAAAATACTTTGTGACCGGTATCGGTAACTTCCAAAGCTGCCATGATGGTATCAGGATCTCTCATTTCACCTATTATTATAATATCGGGGTCCTGACGCAGTGCTTGTATTACTCCTTCTTTAAAAGAAAGAACATCACGCCCTACTTCTCTGTGCTTGATAAGACAAACATTAGAAGTATGAACATATTCAATAGGAGCTGCAACTATAACAACGTGTGCCGGATCAAATTTATTATGATGATCAACGATCGAATCAAGTGTTGTAGATTTACCTGATCCTGTGATACCAGTAATAAGTGTCAGTCCGAATTTTATATAATTATGACTGAGGTACTTAATTGCATTCGGATGAAATTCCAAAGATGCTAATGGTCTGATTGATGTATTTATTGCTCTCATATTACAAGTGAGAGTATCAAGATCAAAATATGCATCGGCTCTGAATCTTACATTAATTTTTCTTCGTTCGTAAAAGAATGTATAACTAAAATCCAAATTACGTGTGGTTGCAAGATATTTTTTCTGATTCGAGTTAAAAAGGTTGCTGATAATAAGAGCTGATTCATCTTCGGTAAATTGAGGTAGGTCTTTTACTCTTTCTTTCCTGCCATGGATTCTCATCCATATATATCCTTCATTTCCATGTCCTCCGATTTCAATATCAGAGGCATCTCTTTCAATCATGGAAGTGAGAACTTTGTTAACAAACTTTCGAAGAAGAATTTTTTCTTCTTCCTGTAGCTTGCTGCAGCTTTCAAGGATATGAGTAACTCTGTCGGGCCCCATTAGTGCTTCGGGCACGGTGGCTACAAAATCTTTAAGTATCTTTTTTTCTTCAGTTATGATCACGGTAACGCTTTCAAAGTAGTGATCTGCTAATTGTTTAATTTAATTGATGGCTATAACTAAATATACCCAGTAAAGTAAAAATATCTTGTATACACACAACTTTAAAAACATATTTTAATCTGTTGTAATTTAAGAAATTATCTGTTATTGCCAAAAATTTTTGTAAAAAAATTTGTACCTTCTAAAAATACAATTGTAACTCTTACCTGCAATACCTACCTGTTAGTCTTCAGTTGTGGCTGAGAGAACTTCTTCGATCGTTGTTAATCCCATCTTAACTTTTTCTAGTCCAGCTTCTCTAAGATTTTGTGAACCGTCTTTCTTAGCCTGGACTCTTATTTTTTCTTCGTCAACGTCACCACCTGATTGAACAATGATCTGTCGGATATCTCTTGTAAAGTAGAGGGCTTCGTGGATGGCCATCCGACCCTTATAACCAGAACCACTGCATTCATCACAACCAACCGCTTTATATATTGTATGCTGCTGCCATTCGGCAATATTTAAACCCGCAGCCTCCATTAATACTTCATCAAAACTGCTGAGCTTCCTTTTACATTTAGTACATAACTTTCTAATCAACCTCTGTGCCACGATAAGATTAATTGCATATGCTATAAGGAAAGGTTCAATTCCCATTTTAAAAAGTCTGGCAACTGCACTCGGCGCATCGTTAGTATGTAAAGTTGAAAAAGTTAAATGTCCGGTGTTGGCAAGTTTAATTGCAGTTTCTGCTGTTACTTTATCTCTCATCTCACCGACGAGAACAATATCAGGATCGTGGCGAAGTATTGATCTTATCGCTTGTTCAAAACTCATTTTATACCCGATCTTTAATTGTCTTGCACCTTCAATAACATACTCAACAGGATCTTCAACCGTGAGTACATTCACTTCAGGATTTATCACCTGGTAAAGTGCGGCTACGAGCGTAGTACTTTTTCCGCTTCCTGTAGGTCCCGTTAAAATCACCATCCCCTGCGGCTGATTAATTGCCTTAACGAAATTCTTTCGTGCAATGCCGGTCAATCCCAAAAGGTCAAGATCTCTGATCACTTTTCTGTCATCTAATATTCTAACAACCACGCTTTCAAATTTATTTTTTAATTCGGTTCCAACCATCGGGAGAACGGAAACACGGAACCTTATTATGTGACCATCAATTTCTCTCTGGATGAAACCATCCTGCGCCATTTCTCTTTCAAACCTGTCCATTCCTTTTCCACGGTCTTTAACAACGGCGATAGCTGCTTCTGGTAAAGTGCCTTCCTGTACATGCCATAAGCGGAGAGATCCATCGATTCTCATATATATTTCGGTTCTGTTGTTCGAGCAGGGAATAAAGTGAATATCACTGACGCCCTTCCTCACTCCTTCAAGAAGCGCACCTTCAACTAAATTTATAAGAGCACTTTTATTTATCTCTGCATCAAGTTCTTCTTCATCAAATCCTTCCTCTTCTCTTTTTAAATCAAGATAACTTTCATCATCTTCTGCCATTGCTTTCAGGAAGATATTTTCAGGCGGAACAATTTTTTCAACCAGCTTTTCATAATCTTTTTTCTTTATAAAGATTACTTCATATCTTTTTGCATTCAAGCCATAAGCTACTTTAGAAACGTTTCTGTCTGTAGGATCAACTGCGGCAATAATTAATTTATCTTTTAATCTCTCATCGTACATAAAAGGAATAATCTTATTTTTGATCATAAGATTTTTCAGCTCTTCATTCGATTCCTCAATCATATTTTTTATTGCATCTATTCTCTCCTGTGGAATGTCTTCAGGTGCAGTATCCAGTTCCCGGAAGGCATAGAGTATTGCAACTTCCCTGAAAATAACATCATGGTCGAAATCGAAATCCTGAACCAGGATTTGAGCAAGATTCCGCTTATTCTTGCTTCTATCATGGTTCTTCGCCTTAATTGCTTTTTCAAGAGTTACCTCATCAATTATCCCCTTCTTGAAAAGGAGATAACCGATTTTGTCCGTCATTTCTAAATTTGTTTCTATCATTTCAACTCAACTTTTTCAATTTGAATCTTACTTAACACCGGGCTGTTTAGGTCTTACCGTAGCAGTTTCGGCCGAAACCAATGTCAATGCTATCATTATTACCATGATGATCATGGCAATTACTACCTGGATTATCTCTATTAAATTTTTAAGACGGAATACCGTTTCGCTTTCATAATAATTAGCAAGCTGCAAGGCAGTATTTTTAATTGTACCGGACTCTTCACCTGAATGCAGTCTTGATAATGCGGTTTCAGTAAATACCCCGGCTGCTTCGAAAGCATCGGTTACACCAATACCTTTCTTTAGCATTAATGGAATTGCAATGGATTTTATTCTGTCTTCAAAGTAAACATTACCCGTTGCTTCGGCAGCAATCCTTATTGGTTCAATACTTTCTGCAGATCCATGATAAAGTGTATAGAAAACGCGGCAAAAAACTTCGATAATTGTTTTATGAATCAGCGGACCAAGAATCGGCAGCCTGATTATATATTGATCAAACATCATTCTGCCTTTTTTCGTCTTGAAGAATTGCCAAAGTGCTATTGGAGGTAATAGAGTTACGATCACTACTAACCATGGATTA
>Ga0137465_1000618_pt1 | contig 12626 bp, 13 predicted proteins | sample EasRivERMGT828_2_FD_104906 | JGI IMG/M metagenome (GOLD analysis project Ga0137465, IMG submission 104906) | Soil microbial communities from meander-bound floodplain in the East River, Colorado, USA - East River MetaG ERMGT828_2 | ecosystem: Environmental > Terrestrial > Soil > Floodplain ... | reverse complement strand
GCAGCAGGCCCTGATCTGCATCATTCGGAGACCCGCTTGGGTACGGGTCAGCACAGTTGCTGACTAAACCCGGCGAAGACGTAGCAGCGACACTTTCTGATGTTGGTGGCGTTGTCGCACTGGGTTTCGGTTCGGTCGCCGTTAGCTCCGCTGTTGGTTCGATAGTGGACGTTGGGTCGGACTCCGGACCGCCTCCGCCACACGCCGTAACGAACAAGAAGATGCCGGCAATCGCAGGCAGCGTTGCGGCCGCGTACCTCACGGCGTTCGGCTTCGCTCGAGCAGCGTCCGGCGTAACATCGCCAGCGCCGTGGTCACGGCGCGCCGTTTTGTCGCCTCACGCCCTTGAGCAAACTGATAACCGATGGTTTGGGGCCCTGCGTCTTCGAGGTCGAGCGCAACGTGGACCGTGCCCACCGGCTTGTCGTCCTGCGGATCGGGACCAGCAACGCCCGTGATACCAATGCCAACCTGTGTCGAGAGCGTCTCGCGCGCCGCGCGCGCCATCGCCAGCGCACACTCCCCGCTGATTACACCAAACTCTTGAATGACGCCGGGGTCGACTCCCCACACTATCTTCATCTCCGTCGCGTACGCGACGAGGCCGCCTCGGAAGAACTCCGACGCGCCAGGCACATCCGTCAGCGTGTCCGCCAGCAGCCCCCCCGTACACGATTCCATCGTGCCGATCATGAGACCCTGACTCTGCAAAAGCAGCCCGGCCGCACTGGCCAGCGTGTCGTCGTCTGCACCCCAGATGACATCGCCGAGAATGCTGCGCAGTTCGGCTTCCAGCGGCGCGATCAGTTGTTGCGCCTCTTCGCGACTCGCTGCCTTCGCGCCAATCCGCAGATGCACGCCATCCTGTTTTGCGTAGACGCCAATGGTTGGATTCAGAGACTTCAGATAAGGGCTGAGCATCTCATCGATATGACCCTCTCCCAATCCCGCCGTCTTCAACGTACGTGTGACAAGACTGGCGCCTGCCCCTCGGCGCTCGAGCTCGGGCGATACCTCCTGTTCCCACATTCGGTGCATCTCCGAGGGTGGCCCAGGCATAGCAATGATGAGATGGCCATCCCGCTCTACCCACCAACCGGGAGCAGTACCCCGAGGATTCGAGATGGCCCTGCTTGAAGGGATGAGCATCGCTTGCTTCAAGTTCCGCTCCGGCATGGAGACTCCCCTGCCAGCAAAGAACTCGCGCAGCGTCGCCTCCAACTCGGGATCAACAATCATCTCCTCTTCAAGCACTCTCGCTATGGCTTCTCGCGTTATGTCATCTTCTGTCGGTCCAAGCCCCCCGGTCGCGATCACAAGGTCAGAGCGAGCCCATGCCCTAGCCAGCACCTCAGACAAACGTTCTAGATTGTCCCCAACTTTGGATACGTAGTAGACATCAATTCCCAGCGCTGGCAACCGAGAGGATATGTGCTGGGCATTCGTATCCAGGATCTCCCCTAGGAGAAGCTCTGTTCCAACGGAAATGAGTTCAGCCTTCATAAGGTGCTGGCAGGATAGGTGAGCCCCCCAGTCGGGTCAAGCGGCTCCGCTCCAGAATCCTCGCCTACGTCAACTGGTCAGACTGCCGTACCGATACTTCACAGGAGTATCCATGCTTTGACCGGAGCAAACCCTGATACGTTCACTCGCTTAGAAGCCAAGCGTCGAGAGCAGACGCCGCAGGCTCTTGCTCGCCTCGTCCTGGCATCCCTCTTCGTCGGGCTCTGGGGTATCCTGTGGCTCGCCCGCATGCCAATGCCGGTGCCATTCCTGATAGCCCTCTTGGCGGAGATCGCCTTCTTCGTTGCTTTCTGGCGGGTTGTCTTCATCCTGCCAAACGTGCGCTCAGTGTCCACCGCACAGTACGTCATGCTGGCCGCGGAGATCGTCTTCCACACAACGATGGTCTACTTCCTCGGCGGCCTCGCCTGGCTGGCTGCCTTCGCCTATGTGTTCGGCTTGATTTTCACCAACGCGTTCCTCGATCTACGCAAGGGGCTCATCTACACAACAGGCGCATGCGCCGCTTTCGCTGCGCTTGTCCTCCTCGAGGCCACGAGTACCATTCCTCACCGCGAGTATCTACCAGAAGGCCCGGCGCGCTACACCGACGGCAGACTCGTTTTCACGACACTCCTCTGCGCGACAGGCGTCTTCTACAGCATCTACCTCTGGTCGAGTTGGGTCGGGCAGCAGCTCAGACGCGAACGCGATGCAGCCATCCACGCCCAGGACGAACTACTGGACGCGCGCGTTAGGTTGCAGCGATCAAACGAGGAGCTTGAGCAGCGCGTCCGCGCTCGAACGGTCGATCTGGAAATGGCGAACGCCGCTTTGCGCGACAGCGAAGCACGGCTCCGTACTGTGATCACGAACGCTCCCATCGCGCTTTTCGCGCTCGATAAGAACGGCGCCTTCACGCTGCTCGAGGGAAAAGCAATTGAGCAGATGAACATCGACCCACAGCAAGTCATCGGCCGCTCCGCCTACGACGTGTACGCCAGCGGCACGAAGGTCATAGAAGCCATTGACAGCGCCTTTGCCGGCGAGCGCAGCACGACACTTGCGCCTGCGGGTGCGGTGCTCTTCGAAGCACAACTCGAGCCGATGCGCGACGACCGGGGAAACATTGTGGGTGTCATTGGGGTCGCAACTGACATCACAGAACGCAAGCGCGCTGAAAACGCGCTGCGGGAGAGCGAACAACGGTTACTTAGCGTGATTACGAACGCGCCCGTTGCGCTGTTCGCACTCGACAAACACGGGACATTCACGCTACTCGAAGGAAAGGCACTTGAGGCTCTCAATGTGGAAGCAGCGCCCCTCGTGGGCCGTTCCGCATTCGATGTGTACGCAAGGGCTCCTGCGGTAATTGACAGCATCAACCGCGCATTCGCCGGCGAGCGCAATACAATTATTGAAGCCGCCGAACACGTTGTCTTCGAAGCACAGCTTGAACCAATGCGAGACCGCGGGGGCAATATCACCGGCGTCATCGGCGTCGCAACGGATATCACGGAACGCACGCGCGCCGAACAGGCGATCCGCGAGCGCGAAGCGACGCTTAAAGCAACGATCGAGTCGACCGCCGATGGCATTCTGGTCGTCACCAATGCTGGCGGGGTCGTGTATGCAAACCAGAAGTTCGCCGATATGTGGAACATACCTCCCAAGTTGCTGGAACTCCGAGACGACCAGAAGCTGCTCGACTACGTTCTAAGCCAGCTCCAGGAACCAGACGCGTTCCTCTCTAAGGTCAAGGAGCTATACGAATCAGACCGGGAAGATCTCCATACATTGGACTTCAAGGACGGCTCAGCGTTCGAGCGCTATTCGCGCCCGCTGATGCTGGACGACCAAGTGGCCGGGCGCGTCTGGAGCTTCCGAAATGTCACCGAGCAAAAGCGCGCCCAGCGCGAACTAGCCGAGCAAGCGCGGCGAGACCCGCTCACGGGCCTCCTCAATCGGCGCGCAGGCCTCGAAGCGATCGATCAGCGCCTCGTCGCCGCAGCCAATGTCAGCGGACGGTTGGCCATCTTCGTTCTCGATCTCGACAAGTTCAAGCTGATCAACGACAGCCATAGTCACGAAATGGGCGACGCAGCACTCATCCGCCTTTCCGACGTGCTTACCGACCTCTTCCAAGACCGGGGTATCGTCTGCCGCTTGGGCGGGGACGAGTTCGAGATTGCCATCGAGAATATCCGGGCGAATGACGCATTCGACGTCGCACAGCAGTTGAGGGCCGCCCTACGGCAATCGCTCACGAATCAAGCGCTCGACAGACTTCCCTTGTTTACCGCCAGCATCGGCGTCGCCTGCTACCCGGAAGATGGTGATACGGCCGTCGAGCTCGGAAGGCGCGCTGACGCGGCAATGTACGCAGGGAAGAGTGCGGGTGGCGATACTGTGCGCGCCTGGAGCGCGCTCAAGCGCGAGCGCGCTGCATAGCCGCAGAACGAATCAGCAGGCCACCAGGAGTCCTCTCCAGTCTCGGCACCGCTTGATAGCGATCGCGCTGCGCGCAGAACTCCACGTCGGCGCCGAGTCCGGCTGCTGTGAGTCCTACTCCGTGGCGCGCCTGCTGGAAAGCCTCGCTGGCGGATCCACCGTATGAGTCGAACAACCGTCGCGCCACCTCTGCCTCGTCGTTAAGCTCCGTCTTCCTCCGCGCACGCACCACCGCGTCGACAATCGCGCCGGCACAAAACGCGTCCTCCAAGTCAAAGGCACGGCCGCCCAGATCGCCGGCACACTGGATGAGCACCGCTTGGTTGCGCCTGGTCGCTTCGGTCAACGCCGCCCGTGCGACACGGGATACGTTTAGCATTGAACCAGCGAAAACAACGCTGCAACCCGCCGCTCGGATCAGCGCCCGCGTACCGTTCGTCGTCACGAAGACAGCCGACCTCCCCCGCAGGTCCAGCGTTGAGTACTCAGCCGGCGAGTTCCCATAGTCAAAGCCTTGGGGCGGCAAGCTGCGCTTCTCTCCGCAGAGCAGCCAGCCTGAGCGTTGCTTAGCGTCTCGACGGGCCGCAGCAAGTGACGCCACAACGAGCACAGCCTCCACCCCCATTGCGAACATCGTTGTCAGCGTCGAAGTCGCGCGTAACGCGTCAATCACCACGCAGACGTTGCCCTGGGGCTTCGGTCTCGCAGCGGGCGTGAAGTGAACTTCGACTAGCACGGTAGCCTCCATAGTCCCGGCGGCGGGTCCTCAATTAGCCTTGACTGGGTTTTGGGAGCAAGGATACCATCCTACTAGCCGCACGTTCGGAGCCCAATGAGCTTTCGCAACAAGCTGGCACAAGCTGCCGAAAAAAATCGAAGCCTGCTTTGCGTCGGGCTCGACCCCGATCCCGCTCGCATTCCTCCGGAGACGCTCACTCGTTACCTCTGCGCCATCGTCGGAGCGACGAGCGACCTTGTCTGCGCCTACAAGCCTAACCTCGCGTTTTATGAGCAGTACGGAGAAGCCGGCTATGCTGCGCTCCGCGCTGTCCTGCAAGCTATCCCAGACGACATACCAACCATCGCTGACGCCAAGCGCGGCGACATCGGCCATACGGCCCAGGCGTACGCGCATGCAATCTTTGACGAACTTGGCTTTGACGCGTCAACAGTGAACCCCTATGGGGGGCAGGACTCCATCGAGCCATTCATCCAATACGCTGGCAAGGGCGTCATTATCTGGTGCCGCTCGTCGAACCCGGGAGCGCGCGACCTACAAGACCTGCCCGTCGGCCCGGACGCGACGCCGCTCTACCAGGTGATCGCAAGGCTAGCAAACGACTGGAACGTACATGACAACATCGGGCTCGTCGGGGGAGCAACCTATCCGGACGAACTAGCGATCTTACGCCGGATCTGCCCCACAATGCCCATGCTTATTCCAGGTGTCGGGCGCCAGGACGGCCAACTCGAGCGGTCCGTGCGCGCAGCGCTGGATGCCAAGGGCGCGGGCATCATCGTGAACGCATCGCGCGCAATACTCTACGCGTCCGGCGGCCCAGACTTCGACCAAGCGGCGCGAGCGCAAGCCCAAGCCTTACGCAGCGAGATCGAGCAGTACCGAACGCTGGCAAAACAAGAATCGCTGGTCTAAGGTGGATGACTACCGCATGGGGGACGTGCTGTTGCTCCGCAAGCCTCACCCTTGTGGCGGTTTCGAGTGGGACATCACCCGCCTCGGCGCCGATATCGGTCTGCGCTGTCGGACCTGCAAACGCCGGGTCCTTCTAGAGCGCAGCGTTCTGAAGCGCAGGATGAAGAGCTTCGTCTCGCGCGGTGAGCCGACAGATCCAGAGAGAGAACGCCTAGTCTTCGAGGGTTCCGGTTAGCCTGTGATGACAGAGCATACTGTCGGCTCCAACAGCCGCCGCTGGCGCTGGGAGTCGTTCGCAGGCGGAACCATCCTGCAGGAGGACAGCTTCCGCCGCCTGTGGCTGGGCCGGCTCTGCTCACACACAGCCCTCAACGCGGTCCTGTATACGCTGCTCGTTCTCGCCGTGGGTAACGGCGAGAGCTCCAGCATCAAGAGCGCGCTGTTCATCACTGCCTACTTGCTTCCGACCGCAACCCTGGGCACGATTTCTGGGGTCCTCGTCGACCGCCTGCCAAAACATCTCGTGCTTGCTGCAATCAACGTCGCCCGCTTTGGCTTCATGCTTGTCCTAATCATGTCCAGCACAGATAACCTTTGGACAGTCTACGGCGTCGCGCTACTCGTGGCCATTACGTCGCAGTTCGCAGCGCCCGCTGAAGCCTCCGCTCTGCCAGAGGTTGTCCAATCTCAACAACTCACTTCCGCCAACTCAGCTATCAACCTCGGAGGGCTGATCAGCCAGGTAGTAGGATTTGCAGTCCTCGCGCCGATGTTCTTGAACACAATTGGGCCGCGGCCGCTCTTCTTCGCTTCGGCAATCCTGTTCGCCGCAGCCGCGGCCTTCTTCTTGACCATCCACACATTGGGTGACAAGGAGGTCGATCTGGATAGCACCGTAGATGCAGTGCGAGACGTGCGTAACCAATTCGCCGAAGCGTGGCAACGCCTTACAAGCGACGTAGCATCCTACATGGCGGTAATCGTCACCGTGCTGGCGAGCACGGCTTCGCTCGTTGCCGTCACGCTAATGCCTCGTTTCACGCAGGAAGTGCTGGACATCCCTGTTCAGAACGCAATCTTCGTGTTCGCGCCGGCAGCCATCGGCGTTGTCCTGGGTCTTCGGCTTGTTCAGATTCTGGAGAAGCGTGTGCGGCGCGGCTGGCTCGTCGGCGCCGGCTTTGTCTTGGTTATGACGTCCTTCTTTTCCCTAGCTCTCGTTATTCCTCTAGGCGAAGTTCTTTCAGGCGCTACATCGATGAGTGAAACGGCGGGGCGAATCGTCGTGACAATTGTCCTCTCGTCAGCGGCGGCGTTCTCCTACTCAGTCCTTGGAGTATCCAGCCGGTCACTGATCAACGAGCGCATCCCAATTGAGTTTCAGGGTCGCGTTTTCGCGGCGCAGGTAGTGTTGTCCAACCTGGCTTCCATTCCCCCTATCCTGCTCGCCGGTGTGATCACCGCGTTGGTTGGTCCGCAAATCGTACTCGCAACAACGATGATTGTCCTATCCGTTGTGGCGCTTTGGGCGGTCGCGCAGGCGTCATTGCGGTCATCAGCGAGTGCTCATGCTTAGACCCGTGCGCGCTGTCCAGCACGCCCATGTTGAGGAGCGGCTTCCACCGGTCCTAGCCAACAGCGACTTTCGCAACCTCTGGCTTGCGCAAATCATCTCTCAGACAGCACAGAACACTATCCTCTTTGCACTGATCGTTCTCGTGCTCAACGAGACCGGTGGCTCGGCAACGAGTGGGAGCGGCGTCGTGCTCTCATTCATCGTGCCAACCGTCCTATTCGGCGTGTTCTCCGGCGTTCTCGTCGATCGGTGGAGCAAGCGACGGCTCCTTATCCTTACAAATCTTGGACGAGCTATCGCAGCAATCCTCTTCTTCTTCTCCCGAGGCGAAGTCTGGGGGCTCTTCGCGATCACATGGTTCTTCGCAAGTTGCAGCCAGCTGTTTACAACAACCAACGCCGCCTCGATTCCATATATGGTGCCGAGGAAGCAGCTCATCTCAGCCAATACGCTCTTCAGCGGTGGCTTCACCATCGCCCAGATCGCGGGTCTGATAGTCTTGTCTCCGCTCCTTCTAAAGACGACAGGAGCCGGCCCCCTATTCATCATCACGGCCTTCGCATTTCTTGCCGCATCGTTGCTAGCGCGGGCATTGCCGACGATTGGCGACGAAGAGTCTGACCTACAGTTCCCCAGCAGTAAGGAGTTTCGGGGCGCCTTCGCTGAGTTCCGCCTCGCGCTGAAGGAGCTCGTCGCGGATCCGCAATCGACCCTCGCGATGAGTCACATCATGACGAGCAGTACACTCATCTTGATCTTCTCAATCCTCGTTCCCAAGTACATGCAGTCGATCCTCAAGGGCGAAGCGGAAAACGCTGTTACCGTCTTCGCTCCTGTCGCAATCGGTGCACTTGTAGGGCTACGGGCGGTCCCGTGGGTCGTAGCCCGCCTCGGTAAGACGCGGACGGTGGCCCTGGGAATGTTCGGCATAGCGATTTGCTTGATCGGTCTCGGATTCGTCGAAACCATTGGCGACGCGCTCCAAGAGACACAGCAGCTCAACCCATTCGGAGATGACTCCTCGTTTTTTGGCTATTCAATCCTGGTTACAGTCACCATGGCCTTTGCTGGCCCGATGGGCTTTTTCTACGCGATGCTGAACACACCCGCCCAGACTACGCTCCATGAGCGCATCCCGGCCGAAATGCGGGGTCGCGTGCTCTCCTCCCAAATGGTGCTCGCCAACGGCGTCGCTCTCATACCACTAGTAGTGGTCGGCGGCATCGCCGATCTTTATGGCATTAGCAGCGTCGTGCTCGCCATTGGAGTGCTTCTGATAGTCGGTGGGGGAGTGAGCTTGTATCTCGATCAGCGATGGTTGCGGCGAGAGGGCGGTGCACCACCACCAACGGCCGGTGGTAGTGAACATTGGGAGCCGCGCGCGTCCCGTTCGATTGACACCGTCTGAAACCCGAGTTTAGACTGAGACTGAAAGGGACACGATGTTGATTGAGATGACTGTTGAGGGCATCAGGGTTAGCTTGATGACCTATCAACGCGTGGTCATCCTCAAAGAGAAGGACGCTGACCGCTATCTCCCGATCTGGATCGGCCCGGCAGAGGCGGACGCTATCACCGTCCGGCTCCAGGAGGTGCAGGTTCCGCGCCCTCTCACCCACGATCTGCTCCGCGATGTAATGGAGAAGCTCGGTGCGCGCGTCGAATACGTCGTCGTCAATGAACTAGCTGATGACACGTTTTTCGCAAGAATCTTGCTCACATACAACAGTGAGCGCCTTGAGATCGACTCGCGCCCCAGCGATGCCATCGCGTTAGCGGTCCGTGTCCAAGTGCCAATCTATGCGGAGGATGCCGTCCTTGAGCGCGCTGGCGTCGCACTTGACCAAGAAGGCAAGCCGATTGAAGGCTCCCGCCCCGAAATGATTAGTAAGGTGAACGAGGAAGAGCTCCAGCGCATGTCCGCCTTTCGCGACTTCATCGAGAGCCTGGACCTGTCCGACCTCGACAAACCCAAAAGTTAGCCGCCCGGCGGATCCACAGCCGCCAGCTCCCCAGCGACCATACGCCCCTTTAGCGATATCTTCTGGTAGTGATGAGTTCGAACCACAGGATTGGTTCGACCCTAGCCACCATCCCGTTGACCCCTGCCAAACATTGTGATAGTCTTCTCAAGCCGGAAGGCAGGCTAGCGCTGGAGGCCCCAAAATGTTGACTCGCCTCCCGCCCGCGGCGCGGCTCATCGGCATAGGCTGGTACTTCGCCATCTGTATCGTCCTAGGGATTGGCGGCGGAGTGGCGCTCGATACGTGGCTGGACACAACGCCCTGGCTCACGCTTCTCGGCCTGGCCCTCGGCCTGTTTTTCGCCTTCTACGGTGGATACCAGATGCTGACCGAAGTGCTCGCTGAAACTGGACAAGAAGGAAAAGGATAACCAGGAATGAAAGGAAGAACGCTGGCGCTGGTATTTGGCGGCGTGGCCATCGCCTTCCTCCTCTTCGTCCTTTCAGTTAGCCAGCGCACCATCCCTCAGCCGATTTTCGAGATCAAGGGTGAAACCCTTTGGGAGATCACCCTCATTCCAGGCGTTGCTGACTGGATTGGGACACTGGACATTCGAAACACGCTATTCACGTCGTGGTTCATCGTAGCCTTCCTCGTCGCTTTAGCATTCGTCTCGGGCCGCAGTCTCAAGTGGATTCCGTCCGGGTGGCAGAATGCAGTTGAGGGCGTCATTGAGGGGATCCACGGGCTCGTCGTGAACACGGCCGGCGAGAAGAACGGGCGCCGTTTCTTTTGGGTCATCGCGACATTCCTTATCTATATCGCCATCTCGAACTGGTTCGCCCTCCTGCCCTTCTTCAACACCATTGGCAAGATACAAGAGGTCACCGCCCATCACTTCCATGACGAAGCGGTAGTCGTGAGCGAGACCGCGGGCCTTTCAGTTATCGGCTTCAACGAGAAGCTCATCGAAATTGAGGTAGATGAGACTTCGTGCGAGGGCTTGGCAGGTGAAGAGAAAGACCACTGTCTGGAGGAAGCGCGAGAAGTCGCTCTTGAGCATGCGAGGGAAGAGAACAACCTGAGCGAAGATGACACGCTGGGCGTCCTCATCCCATACTTCCGGAGCGTGAACACTGACCTGATGACGCCTCTCTCCCTCGCCATAGCATCCGCGATCTTCGTCGAGTATTGGGGCATCAGCACGCTCGGCCTGGCTGGTTACGGCAGCAAGTTCGTCAACACCAAGAAGCTGCGCGAGGGAAACATCCTTATAGGAGCCATCGACGTGTTCGTTGGAGTGCTGGAGTTCATCGCCGAGGCTGCCCGGCTTATCAGCTTCAGCTTCAGGCTGTTTGGCAACATGCTTGCGGGCGAGATCCTGCTACTGGTGATGACCTTTATGGTGCCATTCGCCTTCTACATCGTTGGAATCTTCTACGGCCTTGAGATCTTCGTCGGAGCGATCCAGGCGTTCGTATTTGGCATGCTCACCCTCGTGTTCGCCGTGTTGGCCGTCTCTAGCCACGGGGACCATGACGACGACCACGCAACAGGGGAAGCGCACTAACGGCAAGCCTCCGCGGCACGTGGCTCGCGGACTAGTAGGTTTAGAGGAGGTACGAGGATGGAGATGTTGCCACTACTACTGGCAATAACAGACGACGGAATGCGCTACGCCGGCGCGGGTTTCGTCATGGGCTTCGGCGCGTTGGGCCCGGCGCTCGGCATCGGCTGGCTCGTTTCGAAGGCAATGGAGGCGCTTGGCCGTAATCCCGAAGCGCAGCCGGTGATTCAGACCAACATGATTCTTGGCATCGCATTCGCTGAAGCTGTTGCCATTTACTGCTTGGTCGTAGCCGTCATGATCGGTTTCGTTTTCTAGCTAGACGGACCCGTCGCGCACACGAAAAGAGGTCAGTATGGACCAGCTTGGACTCAATCTGCCCTTGCTGCTGTCTCAGGTCATTAACTTCTTCATCGTCCTTCTGGCGTTGAGGCTATTCCTGTACAAGCCGGTGCTGGGCATGCTGGATCAGCGCGCCCAGCGCGTGAAGGAGGGCTTACAGGCAGCCGAGCAGTCCAAGGAGCACGCGGCCGAGGCAGAGCAAGAGGTATCCCGACAGCTCGACGAGGCCCGGCGCCAGGGACAAGCCCTCATCGCGCAGGCGCAGGAAGCGTCGAACCGGATCCAGGAAGAGTCGCGTAGCGTCGCCCAGCGCGAAGCGGACACGCTCCTGGGCCGCGCACGCAGTGAGATTCAGCTCGAGCGCGACCAAGCGATTGCCGAACTTCGCAGGGAGTTCGCCGACATTACGGTAGCGGCCGCCGAAAAGGTTATCGGCCAGTCGCTCGACAAGCAGGGACACCAGCGCCTCATCGATGACGTGCTGGCCACCTCCACGTTCAAGGAGAGCTAGTGCTTCGAGATCCGGCAGCAAAGCGCTACGCCCAAGCCGCGTTCGAGCTCGCCCGCGACAAGGGAGAGTTAGACGCTTGGGAACGCGACTTGCGCGCTGTCGGCGCGGTGCTCCAGACGGCCGGCGTCGAAGCGTTCCTTGCTAGCGTCCGGGCACCGAACCAAGCGAAGGAAACGTTCCTACAGCGGGTGCTGGAGCAGCCTAGCCCGCTGGTCTGGAACTTCTTGCGCTTGCTGAACGAACGAAAGCGGCTGGCGCTGCTACCGCAGATAATCGATGTGTTTCAGGCCCTTGTCGACGATGAAAAGGGCGTCGCCAGCGCGCAGGTTGTGACCGCGGTTGAGATGAACGATGACGAGCGCAACGCCATCGCGCGAAGGCTGTCGCAGCTGACGGGCAAGCAAGTTCAGGTCGAAGCGCACACTGACCCTGAGATGCTGGGCGGCATGGTCGCGCGGATTGGCGACAGGCTGATCGATGGCAGCACGAGAAACAAACTGATCGCACTAAAACGCCAGCTTGCGGGTTCAACTCGCTAGCGGACGGGAGTTTCTATGGCAGTACGACCGGAAGAAATCACATCCATCCTGCGTGAGCAGATCGAGAAGTTCGGCGTCGAGACGATCTCGACGAACGTCGGCTCGGTCGTCGAGGTCGGAGACGGCATCGCGCGCGTGCAGGGCCTCTCAAGCGTGATGGCGAGCGAGCTAGTCGAGTTCCCGAGCGGCGCAATGGGCATGGCCCTCAACCTCGAAGAAGAGAACGTCGGCGTCATGATCCTGGGCGACTACGCCGACATCCGCGAGGGCGACGAGGTACGCTCCACGGGCCGCGTTGCCGAGGTGCCAGTTGGCGAGGCGCTAATCGGCCGCGTCGTCGACCCGCTGGGCAACCCGCTCGATGGCAAGGGTCCGATTAACACGACGAAGACTCGTCCAGTGGAGCGAATCGCTCCCGACGTGACGAAGCGTCAGAGCGTCAACATCCCGGTACAGACCGGCATCAAGGCAATCGACGCAATGACGGCAGTTGGGCGCGGCCAGCGTCAGCTAATAATCGGT
>Ga0137465_1000616_pt1 | contig 12638 bp, 8 predicted proteins | sample EasRivERMGT828_2_FD_104906 | JGI IMG/M metagenome (GOLD analysis project Ga0137465, IMG submission 104906) | Soil microbial communities from meander-bound floodplain in the East River, Colorado, USA - East River MetaG ERMGT828_2 | ecosystem: Environmental > Terrestrial > Soil > Floodplain ... | reverse complement strand
TGTCGCTGTCCGCGGGGCTCTCCGTCTTGCTCGCCTGTCCCGCCTGGGCTGCCAAATGGGACATCGTCCCCACGCTGTCGGTCGTAGAAACCTATACCGACAACGTGTCGCTGACGCCGCCCGCGTTGGCGCAGAGTGATTGGATCACGCAGATTATTCCGGGGATTTCGATCGCTGCCACCGGAGCCCGGCTGCGATTCAATGCCACCTACGCTCCCCAGGTCACCTACTACGCTCGGGAGCAGCAGAATAACCAAGTATACCAACAGCTCAGCGCCACCGGCAACGCGGAGCTTGCGAAGCAACTCCTGTTCGTTGACGCCGGCGCCAATGTCGCACAATATAATGTGTCCCTCCTGGGTCCCCTCACGACAAGCAACGTCAATACCACCGGAAACCGCTCCACTGTCAATACTTTTTTTGTAAGCCCCTATCTTCAACGTGACTTCGGGTCGGACCTCAAGGCAGAGGCGCGTTTTACTTACAGCGTGGTGAACTCCGACGACCCGTCGGGACTCTCGGACAGCGTGGCGGACCGCATCAATCTGCGGCTGGCAAGCGGCCCTGCGTACAAGCTGCTCACCTGGGACCTTGCCTATAGCAAGGAGACCATCAACTACCATGAGAGTCTGTTGGACACCGGCTCTGAGGTGAGCGTGGCAACCGCCCGGCGATTGATCACCCCCACTGTGGGCCTGCTGGCGAGTGTGGGCTACGAGAAATACTCTCGCACTATTGGGCGGGGATCAGACGGGCCGTCGTGGAGCGCAGGATTCGATTGGGCACCGACGCCGCGCACGCGACTTGCAGCGACCGCTGGTGAACGGTTCTACGACAATACCTACTTCCTCGATTTCAATCACCGCACGCGCCTCACGACGTGGAGCGCCGGTTACAGCCAGACCATCACGACCACGCGCTCGGAATTCTTTATTCCGGCCACGACCAGCACGGCCGCATATCTGGACACATTGTTCTCGTCACGATTCCCCGATCCGGTGGCCCGGCAGAAGGCGGTGGAGGAATTCATCGCCCGGACGGGGCTTCCGCCAAGCCTCAACGCTCCGATCGATGTCTTCGTCAACCAGCTGTTCCTCCAGGAACGCTGGAGCGCATCGGCCGGCATCCTGGGGGTCAGAAACGTTCTGATCGCCAATGTGTTCGGGCAGACCATCAAAGGGTTGGCTGGCAACCAGGTTCTGCCCAACGCGCCCAACGCCAGCATTCAGACCGGGACGAGCCTTCTGTGGAATCGGCGCATGACGGCGCAGAATGCCTGGAACCTGGGCGCAGCTTACAGCCGTAACGAGATTCCCAACACCGGCCAAATCAGTTACCTTACCTACGTCACGATGGGTCTGACCCGGCAGTTCCAGCCGCGGCTTTCCGGCTCCCTCGGCTATCGCTGGCAGCAGAATGATTCAAACTTTAGCGGGTCCGACTACACGGAAAATTCTGTGTTCGCGACTCTTCAAATGAGGTTTTGACGCTTCATGTACGAAGCTTTTTATCATTTCCAGGCCAAGCCGTTTCAGCTGAGCCCCGACCCCCGCTTCTTCTTCTCCAGCAGGGGCCACCGCCGTGCCATGGCTTACCTGGTGTACGGCGTGCATCAGGGCGAAGGATTTATCGTTATCACGGGAGAGATCGGCGCCGGCAAGACCATGCTCGGCAGCACCCTCGCCTACAACTTGGCGTCGCGGAACTTGGCGCTGGCCAAGGTAGTGAGCACTAATCTGGAGGCCGATGACATGGTGCGCATGGTAGCTGCGGCGTTCGGCCTGCCCCAGGAGAACAGCAAGTCGGTGTTGCTAAACGGAATAGAGCAGTTTCTGCTCGCCTGCCACAGGCAGGGCAAGCGAGCGCTCCTGGTGGTGGACGAGGCGCAGAACCTTCCAGCAAGGTCGGTGGAGGAGCTGCGGATGCTGTCGAACTTCGTGTGCGCCGATAAGCCCCTGCTGCAGACCTTCCTGCTGGGCCAGCCGGAGTTCCGCAGGACGCTGCAGAACCCTGCAATGGAGCAACTCAGGCAGCGGGTCATCGCCTCCTGCCACCTGGGGCCGATGAGCGGCACGGAAACAGAGGCCTACATCGTACACCGGCTGCAGACGGTAGGCTGGCGCGCGGATCCAACGTTCAGCGGGGACGCCTTCGCCGCCATTCACGAGCACACCGGTGGCATTCCGCGGAAGATCAATATCCTCTGCGACCGCCTGCTGCTTTTGGGTCGCCTGGACGAGAAACACGCGTTTAGCAGCAAGGATGTGGTCGAAGTGATCAAGGAGCTGCGGCGGGATTTTGAGCCTGCGGATTTGCAGGAAAAAGAGGAGGAGGGAGGCTGATGCCACCCCGGGTCGCCGGTGCGCCCATACTCTGCGTAGTGGGGGCGCGCCCGAACTTCATGAAGATCGCCCCGGTAATGCGGGCCATGCGGAGCGCCAACCCGCCTTTGCCGGTGCGGCTCGTGCATACCGGACAGCATTATGACCCGGAGATGAACAGCCAGTACTTTCAGGCGCTGGGAATACCGGATCCGGATATCAATCTGGAGGTGGGTTCGGCCTCGCATGCGGTACAGACCGCCGAGATCCTCAGGCGCTTCGAGCCGGTCATCGACCGCGAGCAACCCGCGGCGGTGCTGGTGGTAGGAGACGTGAACTCCACTCTGGCGTGCGCGTTGGTGGCGGTGAAGAAAGGCGTCGCGGTGATCCATGTCGAGGCGGGATTGCGCAGCTTCGACCGCACCATGCCGGAGGAGATCAACCGTGTGCTCACCGACCAGATCTCGGATCTGTTGTTCATCACCGAGAAAGGGGCGCGGGAGAACCTGCTGCGCGAGGGAATACCGGAGCCGCGCATTCATTTCGTGGGCAATGTCATGATCGACACCCTGCGGTATAGCCTGAAAGAGGCCGTGCCAGCCGCGCAAACTTTGAGCCAGCACGGTGCCCCGGCGGATTGGGGGCAACGGGGCTTTGCCGTGCTCACCCTGCACCGGCCCTCCAACGTGGACGATCCCGGCACGTTGCGGGCCGTGCTGGGCGCGATACTTGAGGTCAGCCGCCGGCTGCCGGTAGTCTTCGCCGTGCACCCGAGAACGCGCGCCAGGATCGAGCAGCTCGGACTGGGCCCCGTGCTCGAGACGCAGTCGATTCTCTGCGTTCCACCGCTGGGATATCTCGAAATGCTGGGGCTGATGCAGGCGGCCCGCCTGGTGCTGACAGACTCGGGCGGGATCCAGGAGGAGACCACGGCCCTGGGCATACCATGCGTCACGCTGCGCCAGAACACCGAGCGGCCGATCACCGTGGAGCAGGGCACCAACACCGTGGTCGGAAGCAGTCCGGTGCATATCCTGGCCTCGGTCGATGATATTCTGCGCACCGGCGGAAAAGCGGGGAAGGTGCCGGAGCTATGGGATGGCCGGGCGTCCCAGCGCATCGCGGCCGTGCTGCGCGAATGGCTCGATCGCGCGGCCGAGCGGATGGTGGCGTAACGCCGAGCGCTGTCAAGACTGGATGAGCCGCAGATAAACGTTTATCTGCGGCTCCAGGGCATCCAAGAAACCCACACCGAACGCGAAACCATTGGATTCGGATTTCACAACGGGACTCGCAGTGCGTGCCGAACTCAGTGTGAAGGAATTTGCGATCACCGACGCGGCGCGCTGGGACGCGTTCGTCCATCGCTGCCCCGAGGCGACGTTCTTTCATCGCGCGGAATGGCGGGAAATCATCGAATCGGTATTCCGCCACCGAACGCATTACCTCTACGCCGAGCGCGCGGGCGACATCGTGGGAATACTGCCGCTCGCGCACGTCGCAAGCCGGCTGTTCGGATCGTCGCTCGCCTCGCTTCCGTTCTGCGTCTACGGGGGGGGGGCCGTGATTGACCCGGCCGCTCGGGCGGTGCTTCATCGTCATGCGTGTGAGTTGGCGTCGTCCCTCCGGGTTGGCCATCTTGAGCTTCGAAACCGCGAAGTCACGGAGCCCGGCTGGCTACGCCGGGACTTGTACGCAACATTTCGCAAGCCGCTGCTTTCCGACCCGGAAGCCAATTTCGAGGCGATACCGAGCAAACGCCGAAACATGGTGCGTCGTGCCGCAAAAGCCGGCCTGCGCGTAGTCGTCAACGATTCGGTCGATCGATTCTTCCCGCTTTATGCAGACAACGTGCATCGACACGGCACGCCGCCGTTTCCGAAGCATTACTTCCGCGCGCTCGCGAACGCATTCGGACGCGACCAGGAGATCCTGACCGTGCTCGATGCGACCGGCCGCGCCGTTGCGTCCGCGTTTCTCTTCTATTTCCGCGACGAGATCATTCCCTACTACGTGGGAGATTGCGTCGAGGCGCGGAACCTTGCGGCCAACGACTTCATGTACTGGGAAATCATTCGCCACGGCGCGGCCCGCGGGTGCCGCACGTTCGATTGGAGTCGCAGCAAGAAGGGAACCGGTTCATTCGAATTCAAGAAGAACTGGGGCTTCGAGCCGCAGCCGCTGCACTACGAGTACCTGCTCGTCAGGGGCAAGCGCGTGCCTGAGCACAACCCGCTCAACCCCCGGTACCGCTTGCTCATCAAGCTGTGGCAGCGACTGCCGTTGCCGCTCGCCAACCTGATCGGCCCGCACATCGTCAAGAACCTGGGTTAGCGGCCTGCCCTCGCCGTCGTTGACCGGGATTGTCACGTAAGCAGAGCGCGGCTGACCAACGCACCAGGCAGGCCGCTTAAGGAAGACACTGGATGACTTTATGAAGCTTGAGCCGGTCGCGTTTTCCAGCATGGCGATGTCCGGGCAGGAGCCGGACGTCCTCAGGGACGGCCGGATCGCGGCGGCGCTCGTTTTGAGCGCCGTTTTTTGGTTGCTCGCCTGGTATGGCGATACGGTGCAATCCATGGTCGCCACTTGGCAGCGTTCGGATACTTTCGCCCATGGTTTTCTGATCGCGCCGATCAGCGCGTGGATGATTTGGCAGAGGCGTCATGCGGTCGCAACGCTCGAACTCCGGCCCGATTTCCTCGCGCTGCCGCTGCTGGCGCTGGTAGGGTTTGGCTGGCTCCTGGGGCAGTTGGCCGGTGCCGGGGTCGCGCAGCAGTACGGCGTGGTCCTCATGGTCCCACTTCTGGTCTGGGCCATACTCGGGACACCGGTCATCCGGGCACTGGCCTTCCCGCTTTTTTTCCTGTTGTTTGCAGTGCCGTTCGGCGAGTTCCTGGAATCGCTGCTGATGGAGCATACCGCCGACGCCGTGATTTTCGCGCTCAGGCTGACCGGAATACCCGTGTACCGCGAGGGCCAGTTCTTCATGATCCCGAGTGGAAGCTGGTCGGTGGTCGAGGCGTGCAGCGGGCTTCGCTACCTGATCGCGTCGCTGACCGTCGGCGTCCTATACGCCTACCTTACCTACCGGAGCCTCGCGCGGCGCGCGATCTTCGTCGCGTTGTCCGTGATCGTGCCGATCGTCGCCAACTGGCTGCGTGCCTACATGATCGTCATGATCGGCCATATGAGCGAAATGAAATACGCGGTCGGAATCGATCATCTGATTTACGGGTGGCTGTTCTTCAGCGTCGTGATGCTGATCCTGTTCTGTATCGGTTCTTACTGGCGCGAGGATCTTGACCTGGGCCCGGCGCCGCCGAGTTCGGCACCGCTCGCGACACGACACCAGCCGTCGCTGGCGGCGATTATGGCAGCCGCTATCGCGACGGCCGGGGTGGTGGCGGTGTGGCCGGTGGCGGCCATGTGGCTGGAGACGGTGGGCGCCAACGGACCACCGGCTCTCCAGGCGCCGCCTTCCGCTGAAGACTGGCAACCGGTAGCCAGGCGCCTGACGGATTGGACGCCGCGCTTCCTCAGCCCCTCGGCCCAGATCAACCAGAGCTACGGTAAGGACGGCACCCGCGCCGGGCTCTATATCGGGTACTATCGGAACCAGCGGCCAGGCGTTCAGCTCATTACCTCGGACAACTCGCTCGTCCCCAGCAACGACCGCGTGTGGAGAATCATAGGTGAAACCCGCCGCACCCTGGTTTTCGACGAGGAAGAGCTCTCGTTGACCGAGGCGAAATTGCGCAGCCGATCCTCGAGCCTGCTCGTCTGGCGCTGGCATTGGGTGGACGGCCAGTACATCGTGAACCCGTATTGGGGGAAACTCCTGCAGGCGAAATCCAGGCTGCTCGGCCGCGGGGACGACGGGGCCATCGTCATTGTTTACGCGCCCTACGATGTGCGGCCGCAGGACGCGGAACAGGCGCTGAAGGTTTTTGTCGGCGCCATGCTGCCCGCCATTACCCGGAGTCTGGAGCATGCGCGCCGCGCCCAGCCTTCATCCTGAGCCCGCCGCAGCCGCGGCCGGAACGCAGGCAGCGCCCCTGGTCGCTCACGTCATTCATCGCCTCGACATGGGTGGGCTCGAAAACGGATTGGTAAACTTGATCAACCGCATTCCCGCGGAGCGCTTTCGCCACGTGATCATCTGCTTGACGGACTACTCCGCGTTTCGTCGGCGTATACAGCGTGGCGACGTTCCCGTGTTCACCCTCAACAAACGTCCGGGCAACAGCCCGGTCCTCCATTTCAAGCTGTGGCGGTTGTTGATGCAGCTGCGCCCCGACATCGTCCACACACGCAACTTTGGCGCGCTCGAGGGAACACTGCCAGCGGCTCTGGCCGGGGTCCCCGTGCGCGTCCACGGCGAGCACGGCCGGGATATCGACGACCTGGACGGCCGCAATGCCAGACGCCAGATCGTGCGTCGGCTCTTCAAGCCGTTCGTGCACCATTACATCGCCGTATCCCGAGACCTGGAATCCTATTTGCAGCAGAAGGTGGGGGTGTTTCCTTCGCGCGTTGCCCAAATCTATAACGGAGTGGACTCCGAGCGGTTCCATCCCGCAGGCGAGCGGCGCGAGGAAGTGCCGTGCGCTGGTTTCGCCGGACCCGAGAACTTCGTGATCGGCACGGTGGGGCGGATGCAGGACGTCAAGGACCCGTTGACGCTCGCGCGTGCGTTCGTGCGGCTCATGCAGGGGATTCCCGGGGCGGAGCAGCGGCTGCGATTGGTCATGATCGGTGATGGGCCGCTGCGAGAGCGGGTGCGCGCGCTACTCGCCGACGCGTGGGTCGAGCAGTACGCCTGGCTGCCCGGCGAGCGCAACGACGTCGCACGTATAATGCGCAGTTTTGACTTGTTTGTGCTGCCCTCGCTGGCGGAGGGCATTTCCAACACGATCCTCGAGGCGATGGCGAGCGGACTGCCGGTGCTTGCAACAGCCGTCGGCGGCAATCCCGAATTGATCGAGGCGGGCGTGACCGGAACGCTCGTGCCGCGGGACGACGCAGAAAGCATGGCGCGCGCGATGCGCGCCTACGCAGAGAGCGCCGAGCTGTGCAGAAGTCAGGGATCGAACGCGCGGCGCACAGTTGAGCGCAGGTTCGGCATGGAAGCGATGGTCAATGCGTACATGGCGGTCTACGACCAGTTGCTCGCGGGCAGGACGCGACGTGTCCGGAGTTAATCGGGATTTGGCCGCGGATAAATATTCTCAAAGTTTCATGCCTTCCGTGTGGTTCCGTGGCCGATCCATGTTTAACTATGTGTATCTGTGGCTAGATTCGTTGTTTGAGTAAAGGCGAACGATCGTGTGCGGCATAGCAGGCATATTCGATAGCAGGGGCCGGCGTGAAATCGACCGCCGCCTGCTCGAGCGTATGAACGCCTCGTTGTTCCACCGCGGCCCCGACGCCGGCGGACTGCACCTGGAGCCGGGGCTCGGGCTCGCGCACCGGCGCCTTTCCATCATCGACCTCTCGACCGGGCAACAGCCGCTCTACAACGAGGACGGCAGCGTGGTGGTCGTGTTCAACGGCGAGATCTACAATTTCCAGGAGCTCGCGAAGGAGCTGACGGCCTGCGGCCACGCCTTCCGCACCCACTCCGACACCGAGGCCATAGTTCACGGCTGGGAGCAATGGGGCGAAGCCTGCGTGACGCGATTCCGCGGCATGTTCGCCTTTGCGCTGTGGGACCGTAACCGGGAAACCCTGTTCCTCGCCCGCGACCGCCTGGGCGTGAAGCCCCTGTATTACGCCCAGCTGCCCGATGGCTCCTGGATCTTCGGCTCCGAGCTTAAAGCGCTGCTGGTTCATCCGGGGCTGCCGCAGGAGATCGATCCGCTGGCGGTCGAGGACTACTTTGCCTATGGCTACGTGCCCGAGCCTCGTACCATCTTCAAGGGTGTGTTCAAACTTTCCCCCGGGTGCACACTGACCTTGAAGCGGGGCGCCCTGGCATCTCGGCCGGTCGAATACTGGGATGTGCCGTTTAAATCTGCTGCGTCGCCGACCGAGCAGGAAGCGGGCGAGGAGCTGATCCGACGCCTCCGCGAATCGGTGAAACTCCGCCTGGTCTCGGACGTTCCCCTGGGAGCATTCCTCTCCGGTGGCGTGGACTCGAGCGCGATTGTGGCGATGATGGCAGGTCTCGCGGCCGAGCCGGTTGTCACATGCTCGATTTCCTTCGGCGACGCAACGTTCAACGAGTCCGCCTACGCTCAAATAGTGGCGGAGCGATATCGGACGCGGCACCACGTGGAGCAGGTGGACCCGGACGACTTCAGCCTGGTGGACCGCCTGGCGAGGCTGTATGACGAGCCCTTTGCCGACAGCTCGGCGATTCCCACTTACCGGGTATGCGAGCTGGCGAGGAAGTCGGTGACGGTCGTGCTCTCCGGAGATGGGGGCGACGAGAACTTCGGCGGCTACCGGCGCTATCGCTTGCATGTCAACGAGGCGCTGGTGCGCTCGCTGCTGCCCCTTCAAATGCGCAGACCAGTGTTCGGACTGCTGGGCCAGCTCTACCCCAAGGCGGATTGGGCGCCGCGGGTGTTCCGGGCCAAGTCCACCCTTGAGGCGCTCGCGCGGAACTCCGTCGAGGCCTATTTCCACAGCGTGTCCTTTCTTCACGACGGGATGCGCCGTGAGTTGTTCAGCGAGCGCTTCCGCACCGAGCTCCAAGGCTACGCCGCCGTCGAGGTGCTCAAGCGCCACGCCGCGCGTGCTCCCTCGGATCATCCTCTGTCGCTCATCCAGTACCTGGACCTCAAGACCTACTTGGTAGGGGACATCAACACCAAGGTGGACCGCGCCAGCATGGCCCATTCGCTCGAGGTGCGCGAGCCGCTCATGGACCATCCTCTGGTGGAATGGCTGTCGAGCCTGCCTCCGGGCTTCAAGCTGCGCAACGGGGAGGGCAAGTACCTTTTGAAGAAGGCGCTCGCGCCGTACCTCCCCCCCGAAATCCTGTACCGCCCGAAAATGGGCTTCGCGGTTCCCCTCGCCCGGTGGTTCCGGGGGCCGCTGCGGCAGCCGGTGAAGGATGCCGTACTCGGGCCGGTGCTCGCGGAGACCGGCTGGTTTAATGCGACCTACCTGCGCCGGCTGGTGGAGGACCACCAGTCGGGGCTGCGGGACTACAGTACGCCGCTGTGGACGCTGCTGATGTTCGAGTCATTCCTGCGCAACGTGATGGGCGCGCGCGCCACCGGCGAGGCGCGGGCAGCAGTAGTTCATTGAGGCGCTGACCTGACGCGATCGCGTCGTCGTGCATGAAGATCCTTTACCATCATAGAATCCGTTCCAAGGACGGACAGTACGTACATGTCGCGGAAATGATCCAGGCGTTACGCAAGTTGGGTCATGTAGTGATCTTGGTAGGGCCGCCGGCTGTAGAAAAGGCGAAATTCGGCGACGACGCAGGGGTGATAGCCGTTCTCAAGCGCTATTGCCCCGGATTTGTGTATGAGCTGATGGAGTTTGCATACTCGTTCGTGGTGTACTGGCGCTTGCGCGAGGCAGTGCTCGCGCACCAGCCGGACTGCCTCTACGAACGCTACAACCTATTGCAGCCCGCTGGGGTATGGTTGAAGCGCCGCTTCAACCTGCCCATGCTGCTGGAAGTGAACGCTCCGGTGTTCGAGGAGCGTGCTAAGTACGACGGCATTGCCCTACCCTGGCTTGCACGCTGGTCGGAGCGTTACACATGGCGTGGCGCCGACTATGTACTAGCCGTGACAGAGGTATTGGCTAAACGGGTGGAAGCGGCGGGGGTGAATCGGGAGAACATAGTGGTGATTCCCAACGGAATCAATCCCGACGATTTCGGCGGAGAATTTGACAACGAGCAGGCGAAGCGGCGCCTGGGGCTGGAGGGAAGGCTGGTCTTAGGCTTCACCGGGTTCGTGCGAGATTGGCACGGCTTGGAAAAGGTCATCGAACTGGTCGCAAGCGCAGACCCCGGGTGGCACTTGCTGATCGTCGGCGACGGTCCTGCCCGGGAAGCCTTGGAAAAACGGGCTATGGCGCTCAACGTGACCAACCGGTTGACCATCACGGGGGTGGTCGGGCGCGACCATGTGGCGGCCCACGTCGCGGCCTTTGACATTGCCCTGCAGCCGGCTGTGGTGGACTATGCCTCGCCGCTCAAGCTGTTTGAGTACATGGCCCTCGGACGGCCGGTGGTGGCTCCCGCTCAGCCCAACATCATGGAAATTCTGACGGACGGAGAGGACGCCTTGCTGTTCGATCCACGAGATCCCCGGGGTCTCGGTAGCGCCGTCGAGCGGCTGTGCCGGGACGCCGGACTGCGCCAACGCATCGGCGAGGCGGCTCGGCGGACCATCCAGTCGCGTCGCCTGACTTGGGCCGACAACGCCACTCGCGTCACCGAGCTGTTCGCTGGCTTGACCGGGAAGCGAGAGTTTCCCCGGTGAAAGACAAGACACAGAAATGAGGATACTGACCTTCAGCACGCTCTATCCCAACGCCGCGCGCCCAGGCCACGGCATCTTCGTCGAAACTCGGCTGCGGCACCTGCTGGCGAGCGGGCAGGTCGAGTCGAGGGTGGTGGCGCCGGTGCCGTGGTTTCCATCGAGCAACCCGCGGTTCGGCGAGTACGCTGCCCATGCTGGCGCGCCGCGCGAAGAGCGGCGCCACGGCATCCAGGTCCTGCACCCGCGCTATCCGGTGCTGCCGAAGATCGGAATGACCCTAGCGCCGTTTCTGCTGGCGCAATCGGTCAAGCCGGTCATTGAACGGGTCCTTGCCGAGTACCGGTTCGATCTGATTGATGCGCATTATTTCTATCCCGACGGCGTCGCGGCGGTCCTGCTCGGCCGGCACCTCGGCAAGCCAGTCGTGATCACCGCACGGGGCACCGACGTGAACCTGATACCGCGCTACCGGCTGCCGCGCGCGATGATCCGGTGGGCGGCGCGCGGTGCGGCCGGGATGATCACCGTGGCCCACGCGCTGAAGGATAAGCTGGTCGCGTTGGGGGTGCCCGCTGGGCACATCGAGGTGTTGCGCAACGGCGTGGACCTGCAGCTCTTCCGGCCGGTTGACCGCGAAGGCTGGCGACGCCGGCTCGGGTTCAGGCGCACGACACTGCTGTTGGTCGGTAATCTGGTGCCGCTCAAAGGCCACGATCTCGCGATCCGGGCGCTGCGGCTGCTGCCGGAAATGGACCTCGTCATCATCGGCAACGGGCCTGAACGCGCGGCCTTGGACGCGCTGGCGCGAGAGTCAGGTGTCAGCGACCGTGTAACATTCGCCAGCGCGATGGCGCAGGAGGACCTGCATCATTACTACGGCGCCGCCGACGCGCTGGTCCTGGCGTCGAGCCGCGAGGGCTGGGCCAACGTGCTGCTGGAATCAATGGCGTGCGGAACGCCGGTGGTCGCTAGCAACGTAGGGGGCACACCGGAAGTGGTCACGGGTCCGGAAGCCGGCGTGCTGATGGCGGAGCGCACGCCGGAAGCACTGGCGCAGGCGGTGCAGCGCCTGTTTGCGCGCTATCCGGACCGCGGCGCTACGCGCCGCTACGCGGAGGGGTTCAGTTGGGCCGCGACTACCGCGGGCCAGCTGCGGCTCTTCAGCCGCATCCTTCAAGCCGCGGACAAACAGGGATCCGATCAAACCCCAAATAAGCCACAGATGAACATAGATGAAACCAGGACAAAGAATACATTGGCCACGGAATCACACGGAAAACACGGAATTAGAAGCAAGGACATTTCGGCTGCGGAACTATACGGAAACACACGGAATCAAGAGCACGGACATTGCGGCTAGGGAATCACACGGAAAATACGGACGGGACGAAAGGTCTGAAATGATTTTATTGATTGATTTGTTGTTCCGCCTTCTGACATTTCCGTGTGTTTCCGTGTGTTTCCATGGATAAATTTCTACTTGAGGTTTGATCGTGCTATCTGTGCCTTCGATGTGTTTCCGTGGCTGATCTGCGTCTGTCTGCGTTTATCTACGGCTAACGGACTCTGACGGTGTGCGGCATTTACGGCATCTTCCAGCTTGACGGCGCACCCGCTGACCCGGCGCTGATGCCCGCCATGGGCCGCGTCACCGTGCACCGCGGCCCGGACGATGAGGGCTTGTACGCCGACGGCCCGTGCGCCATAGGCATGCGCCGCCTCTCGATCATCGATCTCTCCGGCGGGCACCAGCCGCTGTCGAACAGCGACGGCACGCTGTGGCTCGTGTGCAACGGCGAGATCTACAACTTTCGCGAGCTGCGCCGCGAGCTGGAGGCGCTCGGCCATAGGTTCAAGACCG
>Ga0137465_1000615_pt1 | contig 12648 bp, 10 predicted proteins | sample EasRivERMGT828_2_FD_104906 | JGI IMG/M metagenome (GOLD analysis project Ga0137465, IMG submission 104906) | Soil microbial communities from meander-bound floodplain in the East River, Colorado, USA - East River MetaG ERMGT828_2 | ecosystem: Environmental > Terrestrial > Soil > Floodplain ... | reverse complement strand
GACGTTGCGTCCCAGCTGTACACCGTGGCCGAGTACGGCGTGCGGGCCGATCTCGACCGGCTCCTGCCAGGTGACACCGCGACCGACCACCGCCGTCGGATGCACGCCCGCTTCCCACACGGCCTGCGGATATAGCACGGGCAGCACCACCAGCAGCGCCGCGTACGGCTCGGCGACGATGATGCGGGTCTCGGGGCCACCCGTCGCGGACTCGAGCTCCGAAGCGACGAGCACCACGGACGCACTGGTGCGCTCAAAGTAGGGGACGTAGCGGGGCGAGGCAAGAAAAGAGAGATCGCCGGGACCCGCGCGATCGAGCGGCGCGATCCCGGCGACTGTCGTGGTGCCCGGTCCCACCAGCCGTCCGCCGGTGAGCGCCGCGATTTCACTCGCGGGCAGCGGCCGCGTACCCGCCGAATTCATCGGGGGCCCGGGAGTGAGTCGGGGGAGCGGGGGGGGGCCGTTACTGTGCCTGGGTCAGCCGCTGCAGCACCCGGGCCGTGATGTTGAGCGACGGATCCGCGGCGGCAATCAACCCGCCCGCGGCGTCCGCGTCGAGGATCAGCGCGTAATTCAGCTCCGCGCGGAGCCCCTGGATGACCCCCTGGACGCGAGTCTGAATCGGCTGCAGCAGCTCCTGCTCGCGCTGGCGGGCGCGGTCCTGGAGCTCGGTGGTGCGCTGCTCCATGCGCTGCTGCATCGCCTGCAGCTCCCGCTGCTTCGTCTGGCGCGCGGCGGGCGACAGCGCGATCGACTGCTGATCGAACGCCTGCACCGCCGAGTCGAGCTGCTGCTGCAGCTTTTGCACCTCGGTGCGGAAGCCTTCGACCTCTTTGAGGTACGTGGATTCGGCGACCGCATACCCGGGCGTGCGCTGCAGAATCTCGCGGGAATTGATGAATGCGATCTTGATCGGCGCCGCTGCGGGCGCGCCCTGGCCGAACGTGAGCGAGGGCGCCGTGGCGAGCACGGCGCAGGCGGCGAGCGAAACGAGCACGAGACGCTGCATAACGCGGGAACTCCCCGGTAGGACTGTGGGTGTGGCTTAGAAGAAATTGCCGAGCTTGAAGTGCAGCTTCCAAGCTGGTAGGGGCCGGCCCAGAGGGCCAACGCGGTCGAAGCCGTAGGCGTAATCGATGCCCAGCGGCCCGAGCGGCGAGATCACGGCGACCCCGACGCCGGCGCCCCGGAACAGGCGCGTCGGGTTGAATTGCGCCGGGCGGGACCACACGTTGCCGGCGTCGTAGAAGGCCGACAGGTACAGCATCTGCGACACGCGCATCCCCAGCTCGCCCGTCATCGTCAAGAACGCCTTCCCGAACGCGTTGGGACTCGCCCCGCTCGCCCCGGCGGTGGGATCATAGCCGAAGGGCGTGATCGACGCTTCGTCGTAGCCGCGGAGCGGGATGAAGAACTGCGTGCCGCCGAGCGTGAACAGCTGCTCAAAGAACGGGGAGCTGCCGAACACGAAGCCCGACCGCGTCGAGAACCCCAGCACGAACTTCACGGGTGAGGCGATGTTGCCGAGCGTGCCGATGGGGGCGTAGAAGTGTCCTTCCGCGTCGATGCGCTGGAAGTTGCCCGCGCCGCCCAGCGGACCGCCGCTCTGCGACGCCCCGAACTGCACCATCGTCCCGCCCGTGGGGAACGGCAGGTCGATGCGCGTGTCGCGCAGCAGCGAGAATCCGAGCGTCGAGCGCACGCAGTTGTTGCAGCGGTACGCGGCGGAGAACGCCAGGTTGGTCACCGAGCCGATGAAGCTCTGCTGATCGATGCCGTAGGACACGAACAGGCGCGTGTAATTGTCGCCGAACACCGGAAAGCCGAACTGCAGGCTGCCGCCGCGGCGCCGCAGCCGTCCCACGTCGGCGATCACGTAGCGCACGCGCGTGTTGTGCAGGCTGATCGTTCCGGAGATGCGCGACTCGCGAATCGCCGGATCGGTGAACGAGATGTCGAAGTCGTTGATGTTCCGGCCGAACTGCCACTGGAACCGGCCGCGCTTGCCCTGGCCGAACAGATTGGGTTCGTCCAGCCCCAGGAAGCCCCCGATCCCCGTGCCCTGCCCCACCGACGCGCCGAAATTGATGTTGCCGGTGCGCTTCTCGCTGACGTGGAAGATGATATCGATGTCGCCCTGCTCGTTGGCGGGCCGGGTGTCGGGAAACGGCAGCGGCTGATTGAAGAAGCCCAGGTTCGATACGCGCTGGTAGGACGCGAGCAGCGCGTCCTGCCGGAACACGTCGCCCGGCACCATGAGGATCGCCTCGCGGATCACGCGCTCGTGCGTGACGTCGTTGCCGCGAATCTCGATGTGGTTGACGATCGCGGGCTGGCCTTCGGTGATCGCCCAGCGCAGATCGACGACCGGCGTGCCGTCGGGCGCGGTGCGCCGGATGACGTCGGGCCGGACGCTCGCGTAGATGTAGCCGTTGTTGAAATACAGCGTCTGGACCTTGCGCGTGGCGTCCTGCCACTGCGCGTCGTCGAAGTACACCGTCTGGCGCCGCGGCCCCAGGCCGAGCAGCCCGGTGTGCTTGGCATCCTGGAACGGATAAAACGGCTCCAGATCGTCCGTCGAGAACCGGCGGTTACCCACGATCTCGAACGTGCCGATCCGGTACGGGTCCCCTTCGCTCACCGTCACGACCAGGGACGCCTTGCCGGTCCGCTCGTGGACGATCAGCGTGTCCTTGAGCACCTGGAAGTCCACATATCCCTGCTTGCCGTAGAAGCCCGGGAGCTTCTGCCGCAGGTCCTCGGCGAGCTTGTCCTCGTGGTATTCGCCCGACTCGAACCACCAGAACCCCTCGGCCTGCGTGCTCATCTGCGCCACGATCTGTTCGTCGGTGAAGTGCGTGTTGCCCTGGATGTCGATCTGGGCGACCGCGACGCGCCGGCCTTCCTCCACCTCAAACACCACGCGCACCGCGCTCGAGTCACGCTCCCAGATGTAGCGCGTGAAGGTGCGCGCGAGATAGTACCCCTGCGCGTGGTACATCGAATCGATGCGCGCGCGCGAGCGCTCCAGCGCCGCGGGATCGAGCGGGCGACCCTCGATGAGTTGCACCTTGTCGCGCACGTTGCCTTCGGAGATCCGCTCCGCGCCGCGCACCGTCCAGCGCACGAGCTGCGGCCGCTCACGCACGGCAATGACGAGAACGGTCCTGCCGTCCGGGCTGGTGGTCTGCGAGATCGAGACGTCGTCGAACTGGCCGCTGTTGTAGAGCGCCTGCACGACCCGCTGGATATCGCGATAGTTGAGCGGCCGGCCCGCCACGAGCCCGCTGACCTGGATGACGCTCATCGCGCTGTTGCGCTTGTTGCCGATGACCGCGATCGAATCGGGCGTGGGCATCGCGCCACCCTCGCCCTGGGCCATGCACAGGCCCGGGGCGAGGACGGCGAGAATGACGACGATTAGAAGGGTGAGCCGGCGAATCACGCCTTCGAGCCGGAGAGTGCCCGGAATGCCAGACGCTCCTTGTCGGGAGCGACGTCCACTTCGATCTCGTCGCCCTTGGCGAAGTCTCCGACGAGGATCTTCTCCGACAGCGGGTCCTCGACGTACTTCTGAATCGCGCGCTTCAGCGGGCGCGCGCCGAAGTGCTCATCGTAGCCATGGTCGACGAGGAAGTCGGTCGCGGCCTGGGTCAGCCGCAGCGTCAGCTCCTCCTCGCCGAGGCGCTTCTGCACGTCGCGGGCCAGGATCGAGACGATCAGCGTGATGTGCTCCCGCGTCAGCGCGTGGAAGACGATCACGTCGTCCAACCGGTTGAGGAATTCCGGATTGAAGACCTTGTTGATCTCTTCCTTGACCTTTTCGGACATGCGCTCGAACTCGCCGCGCGCGTCCGGCTGGCCGAAGCCCAGGGACTTGCCCTTGGCCACGTCGCGCGCGCCTACGTTCGAGGTCATGATCACGACCGTGTTCTTGAAGTCGATGACCCGGCCGTAGTTGTCGGTGAGATGCCCTTCGTCGAGCACCTGCAGCAGAATGTTGAAGACGTCGGGGTGCGCCTTCTCGATTTCGTCGAGCAGCACCACCGAATACGGCTTGCGCCGCACGGCCTTGGTCAGCGTGCCGGAATCCTCGTAGCCCACATAGCCCGGAGGCGCACCGATCAGCCGGCTCACGGAGAATTTCTCCATGTACTCCGACATGTCGACGCGAATCAGCGCGTTCTGGTCCGCGAACAGGAAACGCGCCAGCGCGCGCGCCAATTCGGTCTTGCCGACGCCCGTGGGGCCGCTGAAGATGAACGAGCCGATCGGCCGCTTGGGATCCTTGAGGCCGGCGCGACTGCGCCGGATCGCCCGCGAGATTACCTGAATGGCCTCGTTTTGCCCCACGACGCTCTCGTGCAGCTCGTCTTCCATGCGCAGCAGCCGGGCGGTCTCCGCTTCCTGCAGCCGCGTCACCGGGATGCCGGTCCAGCGCGACACGATGAACGCGACCCCTTCTTCACTGATCGTGGGCCGGCGCGTCTGCCGCTCGCGCTCCCACTCCTCCTGCTTGCGGCGGATCTCGGCCTGCAGTTCCCGCTCCGAGTCACGCAACGACGCGGCCTTCTCGAAGTTCTGATCGCGCACGGCCGCTTCCTTGTCGCCGTTGATGCCTTCGAGCTTTTCCTTGAGCTCGGCGACTTCGGGCGGCGGGACCTGGGCGGCGAGGCGGGCGCGCGCGCCGGCCTCGTCGATCACGTCGATCGCCTTGTCGGGCAGGAACCGGTCGGTGATGTAGCGCTCCGACAGCTTCGCCGCCTCGACCAGCGTCTCGTCGGGAATCACGACGCGGTGATGGTCCTCATACCGCTTCCGCAACCCTTTGAGGATCTCGATCGTCTCCTCGACGGTCGGCGGATCGACGATCACGGTCTGGAAGCGACGCTCCAGCGCGCCGTCCTTCTCGATGTACTTGCGATACTCGTTCAGCGTCGAGGCGCCCACGCATTGCAGCTCGCCGCGCGCGAGCGCGGGCTTCAGCATGTTGGACGCGTCCACGGCGCCTTCGGCCGCTCCCGCCCCCACGAGGGTGTGCAGCTCGTCGATGAACAGGATGATGTTCTTGTTCTGCGCGATCTCGTTGATGACCGCTTTCAGCCGCTCCTCGAACTGGCCGCGATACTTGGTGCCAGCGATGACGGCGGCCATGTCGAGCGAGAGCACGCGGTGATCCTTGAGCGCGTCGGGGCACTGCCCGCTCGCGATGAGCTGCGCGAGTCCTTCGACGATCGCCGTCTTGCCGACGCCGGGCTCGCCGATCAACACCGGATTGTTTTTCTTGCGGCGCGAGAGAATCTCCATCACGCGCTCGATTTCCTTCTGGCGCCCGATCGTCGGATCGAGCGCGCCCTCCGCCGCGAGCTGGGTGAGATCGCGGCAGAAGTGGTCGAGGGCCGGCGTCTTGGATTTCTTCTCGCTCTTGGGCGGCGTCGGCTGCGCGCCGGTGCCTCCGCCCGCCGGCGTCGCCGGCATCTCGCTGCCGAGCAACCGCAGCGTCTCCGCGCGCGCCTGCTCGAGGTTCACGCCCGCGTCCGTGAGGACCTGCGCCGCGATCCCCTTCTCCTCGCGCAGCAGGCCGAGCAGCAGGTGCTCGGTGCCCACGTACGAGTGGTTCAACTCGCGCGCCTCGCTCATCGCCAGCTCGAGCACCTTCTTGGCGCGGGAGGTATACGGAAGGTCGGGTCCGGCCGCGGCGGCGGCTTTCCCCTTCTTGACCGTCTCCTCGATCTTCTGCTGAATCTCTTCGAGATCGACGTTGAGATTGGTCAGGACCGCCGCGGCGACCCCTTCGCCTTCGCGGATCAAGCCGAGCAGGATGTGCTCGGTCCTGACGTACTCGTGATGCAGCCGCGCGGCTTCTTCACGCGCCATCTGCAGAACTTTCCGAACTCGATCCGTGAAATTGTAGCCGTTCATCGGATTCCGAACTCACCTTTCGCCGTTCAACTGGGTTCTGCTTCGAGCAGGCGGCGCACAAACGCTGCGCGCACAGTCGGCAGTTCGCGGTCGCCGGTGGACCGGCCGTCCATCGCTGCCAGGTGCGCGGGTTGGGTATAGATCAGCAGTTTGTTGAGCGTGTATACCCCCGGTCCCGGGAGCAAACTCAGCCCAACGCCCAACCGCACACCGCTCAACAGATTCATCGCTTCTTCAAACGACAGCCGGCGCGCGTGTTTCAGCAAACCGTAGGCGCGCCACGTCTTGTCCTCGACTTCCTCAGGCGCAGTCCTCAACAGCACGTCTCGTGCCTGTTCCTCATATTCTACCACCTGGCGCACGATCTTCCCGAGATGGTCGATCAGCTCATCTTCTGTCTTCCCCAAGGTGGTTTGGTTGGACAACTGGAAGAAATTTCCGACGACTTCGCTGCCTTCCCCGTACAAGCCCCGAAAGGTTAAGCCTACCTGCGAGAGTCCTTGGAGAACTTTGTTGATTTCCTTGGTCAAAACAAGGCCCGGCAAATGGATAAGCACGCTTGCCCGGAGCCCGGTGCCGGCATTTGTGGGACAGGACGTAAGATAGCCAAATTCAGGATGAAAGGCGAAAGGAACGAGTCTACCTAACTCGGCATCGACTGATTCCACCGCGGCATACGCGTCTTCCAAATCGAATCCGGACCACATCCCGTGGAGCCGGAGGTGATCCTCTTCATTGACCATCACCCCCACCTGGTCCTGCACCAGCAGCGCCGCCCCCGCTCGCGGCCGGGCCTCGCGCTCCAACCCAGCCAACTCCTTGCTGACGAGGTGCCGTTCGTGCAGGAGCTGCCGTTCGGGCCGCTCCATCTCGTCCAGATGGAACGCGACGGCCGACCCTAAATGATCGGTGGACGCCGCCGCCTCACTCACACGCTCCAGAACGGCGGTGCGATCGGAGTCTTTGGCCCGCTGGCTGAACGGGATGCCGCGGACGTTGCGGGCCAGTCGGATCCTGGTGGACAGCACGATCGTCGCTTTCGGACCGGACGCGTCCAACCAGCGCATGCCGCCATCGGGCAGTAACGAGAGGTCCATTACTCGAGCACCCGAATCTGGTCCCGCAGCTCGGCCGCGAGCTCGAAGTTCTCGCCCTCGACCGCGCGGCGCAGCTGGGCCTTCAGGTCGAGCAGCCGGCTGCGGGGATCGGACTCTCCCCCCCCCGCGCCGGGCACCTCGTAGCGCTCGCCCACGTGTTGGCTGGAGCCGTGCAGCCGGCGCAGCAGGTCGCGGAGATGTCCATTGAAGGCGGCGTAGCACTCGTCGCACCCCAGCCGGCCCGAGTCGCGGAAGTCGCGCAACGAGCTGCCGCAAGCGGGACACCGCACGCCGTCGGTGCCGGCCGGCACCAGGGCCGCGCCCTTGCCGAGCGCTCCCAGGAAGTTGCCGAGCGGGCTCTTCATCACCGCCCCGCCGGTCTCGACGCCTTTCTGCTGGGCGCATTGCTCGCACAGGTGCAGGGTGACCTTGGAGTCGTGCTCAACCTGGGTGAGGTTGATGATGGCCTCGCGTTCCTTGCAGTTATCGCAGAGCATCAGGGAATCGCATCGACCGAGCTCACTGTCGTGAGGTGGCCGTCCTCCAGTAACAGCACCCGGTCCGCCCGTCCCGCGAGCTGGCGATTGTGGGTGACGACCACGACCGCCGTTTCGTACTCTCGCGCCAGCCGGAAAAACATTTCGTGGAGCCGCTCCGCGTTCGCGTGATCCAGATTGCCGGACGGCTCGTCGGCCAGCATGACGCTCGGGTCATGGACCAGCGCGCGCGCCACGGCGCAGCGTTGCTGCTCGCCACCCGAGAGCTCGGAGGGGCGATGCGTCATCCGGCCGGCGAGCCCGACCTCCGACAATACTTCCTCGGCGCGCGAGCGGGCCTTGCGCGGCGACGCGCCGCCGATCAGGAGCGGCATCATGACGTTTTCCAGCGCCGAGAACTCCCGCAGCAGATGGTGAAACTGGAACACGAATCCCAATTTTCGGTTCCGGAGCTCCGCCGCGTTGCGCGCGTCGAGGTCGGCGTAGCGCGAGCCGTCGAGCCAGATGTCTCCGCTCGTCGGGCGGTCGAGCGCGCCCAGGAGATGCAGGAGGGTGCTCTTCCCCGCCCCGGACGAGCCGACGATCGCGAGGAATTCGCCGCGCCGCACTTCGATGTCGATACCGCGCAGGATCTCGAGCAGCTGGCCATCCCCGCCCGCGAACACCCGCCGCACCGCGCGTGCTACGAGGAGCGCGTTCATTCGTACCGGATCGCGTTGACCGGCTGTAGGCCGGCCGCCTGCACGCTCGGATAGAGCGGCGCCAGCGTGGCGATCACGAGACTCGCCCCGATCACCGTGAGCGCATCCCAGGGGTTGGTCAACACCGGCAGGTGATCGATGAAATAGATCGACGGGTCGATCGGAATCAGATGACCGCGATTCACGCTGGCGCCGAGGATGAAGCCCAGCACGGTCCCGAGCGCGGTGCCCACCAGCCCGATGAAGATGCCTTGAATCAGGAAGACTCTCCGGATCCGGCCGCGCTGCATCCCCATCGCCATGAGGATGCCGATCTCGCGTGTCTTGTCGCGCACGACCATCGTGAGCGTGCCCACGACGTTGAATGCGGCAACGACGCAGATCAGGAAGACGACCAGGCCCATCGCCAGCTTCTCCAGCTTCAGCGCCGAGAACAGGGAGCGGTTCTGGAGCTGCCAGTCGAGCGCCCGATACGGATATCCGAGCCGGCTTTCGATCGCGGTGGCGAACTCGTTCGCGTGCTCCGGGTCGGCGAGTCGCAGCTCGAGTCCCGTCACCGCGCCGCCCAGGCCGGCGAACTCCTGCGCGTTTTCCCGCCGCATCACGACGTAGCTGTTGTCGTAGTCGTACATCCCCGTCTCGAACAGCCCGGTGACCTCATACCGGCGGTACTTCGGCACGAACGCACCGAGACTGCGGTTGAACTGCGAGCCGGCAGGCGCCACCATCGTCACGACGTCGCCCGGGTACGCCGACAGCTTGTTGGAGAGCCGTGTCCCGATGGCGATCCCGCCCTCCACGCCCGGCTGCGTGGTTCGGAACGACAGATCGCCCTTGGTGAAGTGTCGCGGCAGGCTGGTCACGGCTCGCGCGCCGGTATCCGACTCGACGCCGACGACCGCCACCCCTTCCGCGTAGTCGTGGCCTGCCGAGATGAGTCCCTGCGTGAGCACGAACGGCGCGGCCGCCACGACGCCCTTGGTGCCCCGCACGGTGTCGAGCACGCTGCGCCAGTCGTCGAGCCGCAGGCCCTCGCCGTAGGTGAGAATGCGCAGATGCGGGTTCACGACCAGGATCTTCTCCCGCAGGTCATTCTGCATCCCGTTCATGACGCCGAGCACGATGACGAGCGCCATCACCCCAACCGTCACACCGCCCACGGCGATGACGGTGATGAGCGACAACAGCCGGGACGAGCGGCGGCTGCGCAGGTAGCGCATGGCGACGCGCAAATCGAGTGGCGACGGCCAGTTCGTAGCGATGACCACGATCGACACCAGCGCCGCGACGACGAACAGCCCTTTGAGAATATCGACAACCGTCACCGAGATCGTCATTCCGGCCTCAACATCGGAAACAGAATTACGTCACGAATGTTGGTCTGATCGGCCAGGATCATCGTGAGCCGATCCACGCCCATTCCCACGCCACCGGCAGGCGGCATGCCGTACTCCAGCGCGCGAATGAAGTCCTCATCGAGCTGCTGCGCCTCCGTGTCGCCGGCGGCACGCAGCCTGCCCTGCTGCTCGAAGCGGCGGCGCTGCTCGTCGGGATCGTTCAGTTCGCTGAATGCGTTGGCCAGCTCGCGATGCTGCACGAACAGCTCCCAGCGCTCAACGCGGCTCGGATCGTCGCGCTTCGGTTTGGCCAGCGGCGAGAGCGCGACCGGATAATCGACGACGAACGTGGGCTGCACGAGCTTGGGCTCGACCGTCGTCTTGAACACCTCGTCCACCAGCTTCGCGCCGTTCAGCTTCTCGATCTCGGCGGCCGGCGCGTTGTGACGCTTGAGCACGGCGCGCAACTCGGCGTCACTCGCCTTGGTCAAGTCCACGCCCGCGTGCTCGCGCACGAGCCCGTAGTAATCCTTGCGCGCGAACGGCCGCTCGAACGACAGCGTGGCCCCGTGGCGCTCGAGGATCGCCGTGCCGAACAGCTGCTGCGCCAGCGTCGCCAGCATCTCCTCGGTGAGGGCGGCCATGTCGTTGTAATCCGCGTACGCCTCGTACCACTCCGCCATCGTGAATTCGGGGTTGTGAAACCGCGACAGCCCCTCGTTCCGAAAGTCGTGACCGATCTCGTACACCTTCTCGAGTCCACCCACGAGACAGCGCTTCAGATACAGCTCGTCGGCGATGCGCAGGTAGAAGGTCGCGTCCAACGCTTCCCAGTGGGTCTGGAACGGCACCGCCGCCGCGCCGCCGTACAGCGGCTGCAGCACCGGCGTCTCCACCTCCAAATACCCCTTGGCATCGAGGAAGGCCCGTATGCCCTGCACGATGCGCGTGCGCAACCGGAACACGTCCCGCACCTCGGGATGCACGGCGAGATCGGCGTAGCGTTGCCGGTAGCGCAGCTCCGGATCCGTCAGCTCCCCGTGCTTGACGCCGCTCGCGTCCTCCTTGCCCAGGGGCAGCGGCCGCAGCGCTTTGGCGAGCAGCGTGAGCCGGGCCACGCGCAGGGTGATCTCCCCCGTGCGCGTCTTCATCAGCCGGCCCTCCACGCCGACGTGATCGCCGAGATCGAGCAGCTCCACCAGGCCGTAGCTGTCGCCCAACTCGTCGCCCTTGAAGTAGAGCTGGATCTTGCCGCTCGCATCCTCGAGGTGCGCGAACGTCGTCTTGCCGTGCGGCCGGAGCGCCACGAGCCGGCCCGCGAGCGCATAGGCGGTGCGATCGTCGTCGCTCGTGTACGCGGCGAGCGCCTGCCTGGCGGTCGCGCTGCGCTCGAACCGATAGGCGTAGGGTGCGACGCCGCGCTCCACCAGCTCACGCAGCTTCTCCCGGCGGGCCGCTTCGACAAAGCCCGTCATTACGCCGCCTTGTTCCCGAAGCGCTTGAGGAACGCTTCGATGAACGGATCGAGATCGCCATCCATCACTTTGTGCACGTCGGTCACTTTCATCTCGGTGCGATGGTCGTTCACCATCGTGTAGGGCTGAAACACGTACGACCGGATTTGGCTGCCGAAGGCGATGTTGCCCTTCTGCTTGTCCACCTCCGCCTTTTTGGCGTCGCGCTCGGCGACCGCCCGCTCGTACAACCGCGCTTTAAGCATCTTCATCGCGGTCGCCTTGTTCTTGCCCTGGCTGCGCTCCTGCTGACACGAGACCACGATCCCGGACGGCATATGCGTGATCCGCACCGCCGAGGACGTTTTGTTGACGTGCTGCCCGCCCTTTCCGGACGCGCGGAACACGTCGATGCGCAGGTCGTCGTCCTTGATCTCGATCTCGATTTCGTCGTCGACTTCCGGATAGACGAACACCGACGCGAATGACGTGTGCCGCCGGGATTGCGAATCGAACGGCGAGATCCGCACCAGCCGGTGCACGCCTTTTTCCGCCCGCAACAACCCGAACGCGTAGCGGCCGCGGATCTCGATTTCCGCCGATTTGATCCCGGCCTCTTCCCCCGGGAGCATGTCCAGCACCTCGACCGTGAACCCGTGCCGCTCCGCCCAGCGCGTGTACATCCGCACGAGCATCTCCGCCCAATCCTGCGACTCGGTGCCGCCGGCGCCCGGGTGAATGGTGAGCAGCGCATCGCGCGCGTCGTCCGGACCCCGGAGCATGTTCTGCATCTCGAGCGACTCGAGACGGCCGGCGATTTCCTCCGCCTCCGCCTCGAGCTGGCGCTGCATGGCGAGATCGATGTGGGATTCGGCTTCGAGCAGGTCGTTCAGCTCGCGCCCCTCATCGACGCGCTTGCGCAGCGCGTGGTAGGGCTCGAGCCACCCCTTCAGGGATTTGACTTCGGTAACGGTCTGGCGGGCGCGGTCCTGATCGGCCCAGAGCGCGCCGTCGGCCATTTTCTGCTCCAGCTCCGCGAGGCGCGCGGCTTTCCCGTCGACGTCAAAGAAAGCCCCTGAGCTCAGTGAGGCGACGGTCGAAATCGGCAAAACGATCTGAAAGGCTCATGAGAACAGCTTATGTCCTCCCGCGAGAATCTCGTTCAGCGCCTCGGTCCAGAACGCCGTACTCCGGGCCACCTCGGCGCCCACCTGCTCCACGTATTCCTGCCAGCTCTTCTCGATTTCATCCTTGAACAACTGCGGCAGCGTCCCATCGCGAATCCCCTGCTGCCGCTTCTCTGGATGATAAACCAGCATGTCCGAAATCAGCGCGCGCGCGAGCCGGCGCGCCTTCTGCTTCGGGTCCTGTACCATGAACGGATTGACCGGCCGAAGCGGCCCTGTGCTCCGCGGCGTCTTCGCGTCCACCGAAGCAGCGGGCGGAGGCGCGGGGGGCGCGGGTCTTGGCGCGGACGCGATCGGGGTCGCATGCGGCGCCGCCGAGGGCGGCATGGCCGGGCGCGGCGGCGCGGAGGGTGGAGCCGCTGGACGCGCAAACGGGTTCGCTGCCGGCGCTGCCGGACGACTCGGCGGTGCGACGCGTGCGGGTGGCGCCATCGCCGGGCGCGGGGGGAGCGG
>Ga0137465_1000613_pt1 | contig 12670 bp, 2 predicted proteins | sample EasRivERMGT828_2_FD_104906 | JGI IMG/M metagenome (GOLD analysis project Ga0137465, IMG submission 104906) | Soil microbial communities from meander-bound floodplain in the East River, Colorado, USA - East River MetaG ERMGT828_2 | ecosystem: Environmental > Terrestrial > Soil > Floodplain ... | reverse complement strand
TTATAAATAATTTTATTGTATTTGCTTTAATGATGGCTTTCTTATTATTATACGTGGCTTAATTTGAATATTACAGTGGTTTGAAAAAAAATAATATTTTTTTTTCTTTAAAACAGATAGTTAATAAAAAAAATATTATACATGGGTTAATTCCAATATCACAGGAGTTCAAAAAGTATCATTTTTTTTTAACCCTAAAAAAAAGATTCCTTAACTTAATAGGTAAAGTATACTTTTGATAAGAGTAGGATTGGCGTTCGAATCGCTGAGGAATTACATGGTAAAAATAATCTTTTATATATTTTTATTTTTAACATTAAAAATAATGGTAGATAAAACATATTTTATGTATTTATTAGGATCTATAGAAATTTAAAGTGAAAAAATAAAAAAAAAAAATTAACTGAGTTTGATGATGGCTCTGATTGAACGCTGTCCAAATGCTTGACACATGCTAATCGTACGTCTCTAGGGAACAAGCTTATTTAGCCCCTGGATAAGTGGTGTACAGGTGAGTATATGATATTATGGCTACCTAAGTGCAAGGGACTTGAAATCCCTTATAAAGTACAAAAATATAATATAATTAATCTCTTTTTTAATTAATACGTTAAAATATCTTAATTATATTAATTTTTTTTTTAATCTGAAAAAATTATTTTTTGCTCTTAGTTGAAAATTAATATCTCGGGTAAGTAGTAGTTAAGGTAATGGCTTAACTAGCTTAAGCCCGTAGTCGTGACTGAGAGGTCGATCGACCACATTGGGTCTGAAAAAACCCCAATACGTATTGTACAGCAGTGAGGAATATTGGTCAATAGCCTAACGGCTGAACCAGCAACTTGGAAGAACTAAATAAATAATGTACAAAACTTTTATGTTTTTAGTTTTATACATTGCTTATGTTCTAGATAGAAGATTGATGATGACAAATTTCTATCTATAAGTCTTGACCAAATGTTGTGCCAGCAGTCGCGGCAAGACAACGAAGACTAGTGTTATTCATCTTTATTAGGTTTAAAGGGTACCTAGACAGTATTTCTAGCCTCAAAAAGGGACGGATTTACTAGAGTTTAATATGGGAGGAAAAGACTATATATTTCTGTTATACAAGGTGTTTATTTGTTTACCTGTAAATATAGAGTATTGTTGAACTATAGGTGGAGAGATAAAATTTTTTGATACTTATAGGACAGTTAACGGCAAAAGCAACCCTTTAATTAAAACTGACGTTGAGGGACGAAGGCTTGGGTAACGAATAGGATTAGATACCCTAGTAGTCCTTGCAGACAATTATGAATGTCATAGATTATACAGGGTTTATAAAGGTATTATAAAAATTATCTACTATAATTTTTATAATATATACTTTTGTAACAAGTCGTGGGGGATTTATAGGAACCTTAATTTCTACCCTCAGGCTTAGCTATATTCTGAGCATAAACACCAAATTCTTAGAATTATTCATAGCATAAACCCGAAATCTATAAATAAAAGTGTAAGCATTCCACCTTAAGAGTAATGTGGCAACACAGAAACTGAAATCATTAGACCGTATCTGAAACCAGTAGTGAAGTATGTTATTTAATTCGATGATCCTCGATAAATCTTACCACAAAATGAATGTTCTTATTATTAGCTATGCTTTTTAATAAAATCATCTTGACACGCGTTACATGGCTGTCTTTAGTTAATGTCGTGAGACTTGGTTAAATCCTCAAAATTAACGAAAACCCTAGCTAATATTTATTCTTATATTGTTGTACACCGCTACATTTGGATATTTTAAAAGGGATTAAGGCAAGTCATCATGATCGTAATGTTGTGGGCTATAGACGTGCCACATATGCCTTCACAAAGGGATGCAAAAATGCGAATTTTAGCTAATCCCTAAAAAAGGATAGAAATTTAATGGATTGTAGTCTGAAACTCGACTGCGTGAAAAAGGAATTACTAGTAATCGTGAATTACCACATCACGGTGAATTTTATCTCAGTTAGGTACTAACCACTCGTCAGGCGCTGAAAGGAGTATGCGCAATAAGTTTGGTTATCTTTAGCTTGTATTCTAAGTACTTAGGCTTAGATATGTTAGATTGTAATCTTCGTATGCGTGACTTTAATTGGTGTTAAGTCGAAATAAGGTTCAGGTAGGGGAACTTGCCTGGGATTGATTAATATTAACAATATACCCTAAAAAAAGCTTGTGCAGGTAGCAAAAACATGTATAAATAAAAATATGGTTCGAATCCAGAAACAGGCTCATAAAGTGCCAGAAACTGATATATATTATTAGTTTTAGGTTTTAAAATTATAGTTAGCACTGTTTATCCTTCTGTTAGTAATGCAGCTGTTTATAAAGGGATTTTTTTATATATGGTTATAATAACTTTAAGTTGGTTTATTAGTATAAATACTTTATTATAAAAAAAAATTTTTTATAAAGGTACTTTTTTTCATTAGTTATATACTTAAATTAATTTTATAGTTATGTTGTGTTTAGATATTAGGAAATATAATAAGATAGTACACAAATAAAATTAATAATATTTTCATAAAAGTATACTAGTGTCCTTACTGCCTTGGTCTTTCCCTTCTGTTGCCTGACTACTAAAAGTTTTTTATAAAACCAGAAAAAATTAGTTAAAACTAATGGGAAGGGAGGTATAGTTATATTAGTTTACTAACCATAACTTTAAGTTAAGCCCAAATTTAAATGTTTACCATAGTATTTAAAAATTAATCTATTATTAGATATTTAGTATAATAAGAATTTAGAAATCGAGTCTTTATTAGAAATTGAGTCTAGTATTGAAAATTAAGTCTAGTATTGGAAATTGTATCTAGTATTAGAGATTTCTAAATGTAATATATATACTTTACTTTTTTATTTAAAAGTAAGGAAACTTCCATAATTGGTAATATGGGTTGAGCTGTAAACTCAATAGCTATAAGCTTTTAAGAGTTCGAATCTCTTGTTTCCTATTGGATATGCGGTAGTCCATTAAGAAATTTCTTAATGGACTGCCGCGTAGTCCATATTGCAATTAATAAAGCGTTAAACCGTTTAAGCAAAACATAGAACCAATATCGCTCATAACAACAAGAATAACGGTTTGGTAATCAATAGAGGCGAACTGTTTATCATTTAAATTCAACTCTGAGTCTAGTTGTCCTGACTTAAAGTCAAAACACTTTATCTAGCTATCCCTTATTGATTTTAATATCGTTATTCTTGTTATTCGTAAAAAAAAAAGCCTCTATAGCTCAACGGTAGAGCGGAATACTGTTAATATTCTGATAAATGTTCGATTCATTTTAGAGGCTTAAAAAATGTTAAAAAGATTAAGGATAAAAAACTTGGAGATAAAATAAGGAAAAAAATTGAATAATTATATTAATAAATAAAAAACTTTATGCATTAGATGTACTAAATTAGGAGAAAAAATTTAATTGGATGTACGGAATATGAATAAAGCACTTACATAGATTATAAGTGGGTTAAATGGTCTATGAGTCTATAGGGTCTAGATTAGAAACTTGCTTTATCCTTTCAAAAGTATTAAATTTTTAATATGCAAAAATAAAAAAAAAACGGCTATAGGTTAATGGTAGACCGTTCGTCTTCCAAACGAAGTGTATCGATTCGAATTCGATTTGCCGTAAAAAATAACCAGATAAAGTGGTATAAGAGTTAGTAACTTAATTGGTAAAGGACTTTCTTGTCGAGAAAGTAGATACCGGATCGTAGCCGGTCTAACTCGTCTTTATATACGATAAATTATACATGGAAAAATATGATTTATACTGTAAAATCTTATTTATACTGTAAAAGCTGTATAAAGGAAAAGTTGCCATAGGTAAGGCGAGATATTTGCTAAATATTGTGTTTTAACACTTAGATGTTCGATTCATCTCTTTTCCGTATATAATTATATAAAAATGGCAATAAAGTCCAATTCCACTTGTTAACACAGAGAGATAAAAAGTATTATAAGCAAATAAACTAGAAATAATTATAAGTGACATAGCCACTCTTGTGTAAAGTATAGTTTTATCACGTCTTGAAGTAATAAAAAAAAAGGCCTAAATGAGCTGGCATGGTTTGCTTTTAAAATGAAATTTATTGGAGTAATTAGCTATATAAAGTAGTATATTATTGATGAATCTATATAAAGAGTATAGTTTAATTGGCAAAACAGGAAGCTTCAAACTTCAAATTACCAGTTCAAGTCTGGGTACTCTTGTTTACTATAATTTTTGTTCGCTTTATTGTAGTTTTATGGTTTATTATTTGGTCTAAGGGTATACAATTAAATTTATATCGCATTTATTTTTATATCAATATTTTTGCTGATTTATATGCACTAGTATTAAAATTTTTAATAGGTAAAGTATTTTTTTTTGAAGGCTCTTTACTTTCTTTTTCTAAGCCCTTACTTTTTTTCTAGTCCCTTTACTTTTTTTCTAGTCCCTTTATCTTTTTAATAGTCCCTTTACTTTTTTAATAAAAATTATTTAAGTTTAGGTAGTTAATATAGAAAACAACTAGATTGGTTTATATAATATCTGTCTAAAAAAAAAAATGATTTTTTTTACAGATATATGTATACTTTAAAAGAGATCTTAGCTTAAAGGTAAAGCATGTGCCTTTTAAGCATTATTATATGGGTTCAAATCCCATAGATCTTAAATGTATTATAATTTTATTTTTATATTTTTTATTTTAAAAATAAAAAAGATAATTAGCAAAAATAAAAAAAAACTAAACTTATAATATAAATCAATAATGTGCTAGTATAAAATATAACATATAAATAAAGAGAATTGGCTGAGTGGTTTAAAGCGGTAAGCTTGAGACTTATTTTGGTATTAAATACCGACATCCGTTCAAATCGGATATTCTCTGTAAACAATTAAAACGTTATGGAAAACCTTTCTGTAAAACCTGTAAAAAAAATAATTATTTTTTCTGATTAATAAAATTTAGGCAGTACTTTTACAAACGGGTTAGAGCCAAGTTGGTTAGGCGCCTCATTTGGGTTGAGGAATAGTTATGTTCGAATCATAATAACCCGATATGATTTTTTTAGTAATTTATATTAATATAAAACAATTTTATTTTTCTAATATTTTTTTTAATATAATTAAAATTTAATTATATAATAGTAAGGTATTTGATATGTAATGTATTGTTTCATCATTAAAAACCTATTATTAGGTAATATTTGGTTTAATGCGTTTTTACCTTATATATATTTTAGGTGTTATAATGATGGCAAGTATATAAAGAAACTATTATGGATACTAGCTATATATCAAAGAGTAATAAAAAAATTTGTAGCGGCCACAATTTTTTTGTGGCCGATCACATGAGTCTGAGTGCGTGCAAAACTGTGCGTTATTTAATGGAGAGGTCCTAGACCTTTTACCAGTCTTAGACCTTGTAGCTTGTCCTAGGATTTGCTACCAGCTTAGGAACTGCTTATATTGATCATATAAGTGAAAAGTCCAACAATAACTCTTGAATAAATTCTGTAATAAACGTAGTAAATTGAAAAATCTTATTAACTTAAGGAAAGGAAATCAAACGAGAGTCTCTAAAGTAGTGTGAATTAAAGTAGAGAACATATTTTTTAATAATTGGAGCCTAAGTAAGTAAAATGGAAAACTAATCTGTTTGAATATAGGGGAACCTTCCTCTAAGGCTAAGTATGATATGTAAGCGATAGAGTAAGTACCGTGAGGGAAAGTAATTGAAATAGTAGTTTTATAAGCAGCTCAAGTTTAATTAAAATATAATGAGAGTGTACCTTGTGTATAATGGGTCAGCAAGTTAATGTTAGATGCGAGCAGAAATGCCTAGATAAACCGATTATGAGTTAATGAATTAGTATCTAAAATTAGACCCGAAGCCTAGTGATCTTACCACAATCAGGCTTATAAAAGGCCGAACGGTTGATTGTTGCAAAAATCTCCGATGAATTGTGGTAAGTTAGTGAAAGACAATACTGACTAGGATAGCTGGTTTTCCGCGAAACCTATATAAGTAGGTAATTCAATTTATATCATAGCAGGTACAGAATTGTGATCTCAGACAAATTTTATTAGAAAAAATTTTTTTGTATACATCGGGGGATCGTGAAGATTTTATCGGTGAGTATTTGCTCTCGGAAGGGCAATGATGAATATTGAATAATCAGACATAGGACGATAAGGTTGTATGTCTAAAGGGAAACAGCCCAGAACAAGTGTTTAAGGTTCCAAAATTATTGTTAAGTGAAATTAAAGAAGTTTTTTTCAAATACAACCAGGAAATAGGCTTAGAAGCGGCCATTTTTTGAAGACCTCGTAACAGAGCACTGGTTTAACAATATTATTTTTTATAATGTTTTAAGTAAAAAGCACTGAAGATATAACGGATCTAAACAATATACCGACACCTTGTCCATATTTTAATATTTTTATACACTTAAAAAAAAATATTATATGTGGGGTAGCGGAACGTTGGGTAAGCCTTTTACTTATTCTCTTTTAATTTGATGTTATTTAAATTATTTGATGATTGATTTAATTAAAAGACATTTCTTTAAATTTATTTGTAATACCTAAATAAATTTTTTTTATTAAAAGAGGCTTATTTAGACTGGTAGCATCAGTTTATTTAATGTTCTAAGGAATTATTAAATCTCTGATGTTCTAAGAGAGTTATTAAATCAAGAATAAAAAAGGCAACCCCCAAGTGAGAATGCTGACATGAGTAACGAAAAAGGGTTTACACCCTCGCCTTAAGCTTATGGAATTCTAATAAAGTAACGGCCTCTAAGTTCACATCCTAAAGGATTAAACGATGAGCAAAACTATTTCTTTTTAAAACAACCTTTTTAAAGAGTAAAAAGCGTTCTGGAAATTATAGAAGAGCGTTGCTATTAATTGACAAATAAACTGAAACAGATGATGCAGTTAATAGCAGTGCGGTGTTAAAAAGTAGATTGATCATTTGCTACCAGAAGTATCTAAAAAGATATGAGTAGGTCACCGTAGCTGGTTGTCACACATACTAGCCAGGACCGTACCTAGAAACTAACACAAGTAAGCGAGTAGAGTATACGAAGGCGTTTGAGCTAACAATCATTAAGGAACTCGGCAAATTGACTCCGTAACTGCGGGATAAGGTGTGCCATTTTACCTGATTAATATCAGAGAGAGAAGAGGAGACATAAAATGGTGTTGTACGACTGTTTAATTAAAACACAGCACTTTGCCTAAGATGTTAAATCTAAGTATAAAGTGTGCCGTCTGCCCAATGATGGCTGGTTAACGAATTTACTTAGTTGACTAAAATATGCTAGGTTTTGAAGGAACCCCCATTTAATGGCGGCCTTACCTATGAGGGTCCTAAGGTAGCAAAATACCTTGGCATTTAAATGATGTCGTGCATGAATGATAAAACGATACAACAGCTGTCTCAATGATTGGCTCAGTGAAATTGGAATAGCAGTGAAGATACTGCTTGCCTCTAGTTAGACGAGAGTGCGACCAGATAAGTGTTTAATAACAATGTGGTGAGATCCCACCAGATAACCCATTATCTGAGCTCATGCGGCATGCATTAAGAGTAATTTTTTTGTATGAAGCCCGTTAAATAAACAATTATATTGTCCTACCTTTTATAAAAGGCAGGTGAGCTATATTACTATGGATAAATTATTTGAATTCATGTTATAAGCGTAGAACTAGGAATTTATTTAAGTATATTATAAACAAAACGAAACATAAAAAAAATATATCTTCACATTAAAAAATACTTTAAATAAATTTATGTCAATTGTATGGATATGTTTTCGTATATTCATTTATGGGTCTTTTATTGGCCTACGTATAGTGAAATCCTAAGGTAATAACAAAGGTGTTATTAAGTAAACTGGGTAAGCCCAATAATGCCCTTTTTTTATTAAGTATAGTAAATAAGGAAGTTTAACTGTAAAGTTAAATATACATTAGTGGGTAGAGGACGTTCTAAAAAGCGAATGTTTTATTGTAATGATAGAGATAGGTTTATGACTAATTCGAAAGAATGCTGACTTAGAACTGGTTTTTTTATACAAATAAATATTGCTGATTATATAATAGATAAGCTTGAATAGAAATAGGTTTTTAATCGTCTAATTTTTCATTTAGTTTATTATTGTAAACTAAATATGTTTTTTATTTGATTAATGTTTTTTGGAGTTAAATTGGTTAACGTTTTTCATATTTTTGGTTTTTGTTGTAAATTAAAAATATCTCTTGGAGTATAGGTAAACACAAACTAAATACAACAATCATTTTATGGGAGTACGTACCCGTACCCTTATAGGGGAGGATAGTGATTGATCTCGGGCCGTGAGAAGGTTTGCACCCTAAACTTAACGGAGAAGCTGAAAGCGTAAAATGATATTTAGTTTTTTTTATAAAAAAAAAAGCAAACAAATTCTATTCAACAATCACAAATAATCTCACCCCATGGTGAATAACTGGTATTACAGATGCTGAAGGTAGCTTCAATATTAATTACAATTCTAGTCAAGGTAAAATTACTTTTACATTTAAACTAACTCAAAAATATCATTCAAGTAGATTCTTGGAAGAGATGAGAGTTTATTTTAATTGTGGTAGTATTCAGATAGATAATAAAAAATTTCAAACTTATAAATTTCAAGTAGGTAATACAAAGGATTTAATCAATGTGATTATTCCTCATTTTGATAAATATCCTTTGCAAAGTTCAAAAAAATTAGATTACCTTGATTGAAAGAAAGCTATTCTATTATATAAAGAAACAAGTGATAAAAAACAAGTTTTAGAAATCAAAGACAAAATGAATGAGAGTAGACTCTACAGTGAAAGATGACAATATCTAAAAAAAATTTCTTTAAATTTAAAACCTGAATGAGTACAAGCATTTATAGACGGTGAAGGTAGTTTTCAATGTGGTATAAACCCGAATAGAAATAAAGACGGTTTTTTAATAAATAACACATTGGAAGTAAAGCAAAGAACCTCTGATGTTAAACTTTTAGAAAGTTTAATGCCATTTTTTGGTGGTGGAGGTTCTCTGTCACCTAAACCTGATTTTAAAAGTCCTGAACAAGTAGATGCTGCCCCTTCTGTTACAAGATATAAAGTTTACTCTAATGAAACTATTACTAATTTTTTCGATAAATATCCTTTGTACACTCAAAAACAGTTTGATTATGAAGATTGAAAAAAAATAGTAGTATTAAGAGCTAATGGTGTACACACTACTGAAGAGGGACTTCGAAAAGTAAGGACTATTAAAAAAGGTATGAATAGTGGTAGAACACCAAACAACAGTCTAATTTTAGATTCAGGTAAATTAAAAGGTTTTAATTTACCTGGAAATAAAAAATATTATCATATTAATAGAAACGAAGACAAAAATATAAAGGCTAATAAAGATAATAAAGTTTATATCATTTTATCTAGTCTATTTTTTGGCTCGATTATTGGTTTATTATATATAATTCATCTAATTACGTTAGATAATCCTGAAAATTCTAATGATAACGTTGATGCTAGCTTAGACAAAAAGCCTAATGATAATATTGACAGTAGTTTGAGTGAAAATTTTAATAATATCCATACTAATTTAAGTGAAAACTCTACAGAAAATGTTAAATTACATAAGGAATCTACAGAATCTTTAAAACCTAAAGAATTCGATGATAGTGATTATGATCCTTTTTCTAATTCTAGTAATGAAAGTATTAATATTTCTAAACCTGTAAACAAAGAATACGTCGATTTAAATCAAAGTGCATTTGATCATAATCAACAAATAGATATATCTAACGAAATCAGGCTAACTATAGAAAAATTAAGTAATGAAGATGGTAACTTATTCATGTTTGAAAATATTGTAATACCTCAAAATGTTACTGACATTTTAAAAGAAATGAGTATAAAACAAAACAATATTGAGGGTGAAAATAACAATGTTGAAGGTGAAAATAACAATGTTGAGGGTGAAAATAATATATATAATTTAAAATTAGACACAAATATTATTAATGCTTTATTCGATGAAAATAAAGTAAAAGATCCTTCATCTACTCAAACATCTGCAGTATCATATCCATCTACTACTAGTTCTTTATTTGAAGAACGTATTAGACAGATGGATGCGAAAAATTCTCCGGAAACTGTCACTACAGAAATCTCTAATCTTATTAGAGATTGAAAAGAAGGGACAGTTGTTACAATTGTTACACCTAAAAACATTGAACAATCTTTTGAATCAGGTAATAGTGAATCTATTGGTAAATCCTCAGTGTATATTCAAAGTGATGAACATAAAAAATTGTATGAACATTTGTACATACATAGAGAAAATATTAAAGAACTTAACAGACAATTAATTTTCCAAAATATTAAACCCTATGATGAATCACAAAAACACCCTTTACCTTTACCTAGTTGATTTGAGGTTCCTCCTCGCCCAACGAATTTAGAAGAAATAGAAACCTGAGAAAAAGATAATGAAGTAAGAAAAAAGTGAGCTTCAAAGTTCCCTTTTTTACCAGAACATTATGAACAAATTAATATATTAAAAACTAGCAGTGATGAATTAGGAGAAAGCGTATTAGACATAAATAAAGATGAATCAAAAGTAAGTGTGCCAATAGATACTAATAAAGATGAGTCAAAAGAAAGTGTACCTATAGACACTGATAAAAATGAATCAAAAGAAAATGTATCATTGGAAACAAACAAAGATTCATCTTTAGGTTTAAAACAGTCATCAGATAGAGAGACGCCTGTAAAAGACATTTTTGAAGAAGATGATTTAGGTATTGATAAACTTTTCGAAGAAGATTCTACTACAAACAATGATGACAATGATGATTAAAGACTTTATTTGTATTTAAATTGCTTGAGCCGTATGCGATTAAAGTCGCACGTGCGGTTCTTAGGGGGGGAAAACTGTAGTAATATGGTGACCTATCCCAACAGACCCTTTGCAGCTTTACTGTTACTAATTACTGGATGTGATTTAACTAATTGTAGTGTATAAGGTAATTGTTAAGATAAAATTGAAACACCTTTATTTAGTTTGTCATGTAGTTTATTATATTTAATCAATACTTTTTTTCGTAAAAAGAGAGATCTCGAATAAGGGGGTCTTTTGACTGATTAATAAAGTTTACAAAACTTATCCAAAAAATAACAGGTTTTTTTTGGATAAGTCTACAAAACTTATTCAAAAAATAAGGTTAACCAAAAAATAACAGGTTAACTGCCTGGAATGGAAACAGTTGTTAGTGGACGGTTTATGCGGGGCACAGATCCCATAAAGAGTACCTGGGTGTATCCAAAGTTAATCTGTAAAACTGCATTATGCAATTAAGTATATATTGATTTTATTTGTTAAAAGTGAAAAATATTTATGTTATTTTTATCTTTTAAGAAATAAAACTATATGCTTTTTATTTTTAGTTTGCCATTAATTGTCTATCAATTAATTCAGTTATTTTTCTATTGATTTAGAACTTTTTTATATTTATACTAAGTAAGATTTTATCTATATGGAAAATAGATGTAAAAATAAACATTATACTTTTGTTAGTGTTTATATTTGTTTTTTTTGTATCAAACTAGTAATACTGGTTATGTATAACTAAAAAAATGACCTTTATTTTTACTTTTAAAGTTTAATGGCTTAATCTTGCTTTACTGTTTGACCTACACGTCTTTCAGTTACGTAAGTAGGGCATATGATCACAAGATACAGAAAGGAAAGGTCTTGTATTATTGAAAAAGTTACGCTAGGGATTAACTGTTAGTCCTCCAATGTACTTTATTTTCATCTTTAATGAAAATAAAATTTATTATTGGTAATTTAACTGGGTAAATTTCAAGAAAAACTTTTGGGTTTCGTTTTTTATTAAAAAAAATAAATAAAAAATGAAAAGCAAAAAGAATACTTGAAGCGAATATTATTTAAACATAAATAAAACAATTAAGTAATAACGTTCAACGACTATATGGTGAGTTATGTTTACAATAAACCATTTTATATGCCCAGCATTTTTTTTTTATTTAAACTATATATAACTTGTTAAAGATTATGTTAAGCCTTTTTAAGGTTTTATTTATTATTTCTATAAAATAAAAACTATAAAAAAAAATATATAATATAACAAGCACTATTTTCTTTTATGAATATTCATAAACTAAATTTATATTAATAAACTAAATTTATATCCTCTTTTTTCTCATCTTTGATAAAAATTCAGCTTAGTTAATTTTTAAATTTGAGTATTAGACTTAACATTAATTAGATTTTTAAAGTCATATTTTTAACATGACATGTTAAATTTATTTAATAAAAAAATAAAAAGTACTGTTAATCTTTTAGGCAATAAAGATTATATAGTTAATGACTATACTTTAAATAATTCTAAAATAAGAAATGAAGTTTTATTTTGAAGTAATGCAGATTTGGAAAAAAAAAGTCTGAATAAAACTAGACATTTTCCACCTGCAACCAAAGAATGATTTAATAGTATTTACTCATTTAATAAGAATAATAGTAAATCTTTAATTGTAGCAGATAAATTAGTAAAAGATTTATTTTTCTTTTATTTTAATCTAGGTTAAAAATACAT
>Ga0137465_1000612_pt1 | contig 12675 bp, 9 predicted proteins | sample EasRivERMGT828_2_FD_104906 | JGI IMG/M metagenome (GOLD analysis project Ga0137465, IMG submission 104906) | Soil microbial communities from meander-bound floodplain in the East River, Colorado, USA - East River MetaG ERMGT828_2 | ecosystem: Environmental > Terrestrial > Soil > Floodplain ... | reverse complement strand
TCGGCGGAGCGGGCTTTCAAAGCCTGCGCCGTCAGCAGAATCGTGTCCGGCCCCTCGCGGTCGCAGACGAAATCGATCTTCTCCTCGAGCAGCGTGCGCTCGGGCAGCGCGGCCGGATGGGTGCCGGTCATCATGATGCGCCAATCGCCGCGCACCGCCTTGATGGCGGCGCAGGTCTCGCTGGCGGCGGTCATGTTCTGCGTGGAGGCGGAGGGCTGGAAGCCGTATACCACCATCACGATGAGCGCCGGCTCGAAGTTGTCGCGGATGGATTCGGCGACGCCGGCCGGGCTGAGGTTGGCGGCCGGCGCGTCCACGATCGCCACCGACAGGCCGTGTTTCCTCAGGAAGGTCGCGAACAGCCCTGCCAGCGACGGCGGCTCGATCGCCGAATAACGGTCGCCCAGCTCCTGGTACACAGCCATGCGGCTGCCGGGATTCACCAGCAGCACATCGATCTGTCCTCTTGCCCCTGCCATTTCGACCACCCCTCGGACGGCGGTATTTAACGTCTTGTTGGAAAAGGCCAAATTCTAGCAGAACGCGTAATCCAGCTGGCGTGACATCCGAACGCTGGCCAGCAGAGGAGCGTCCGCCTGTCGGTGACAGAACACCGATCATCGGGGCCAATCGAACGGAAGCGTAAGTGCTGGCCAGCACCACAGCAGCGCGCCGGGGGAAAGGCGGCGCCGTGGTGTAAAATCTTGCGCTCAAAGCTCCCGCAATTCCGTCGCGGCTACCGCGCATCGTTCGCCGGCGTCTGAGTATGCGGCTCAATCCACTAATTGGTCCCGGCAAAATGCATTCCAGACAATTTTTCGAAGAAGTTGCTGCAGTCGCCAAGGCTATCGACCTGAGCGCCATCGAGCGCCTGGCGCAGGAACTGGCAAGCCTGCGCGAGCGCGGCGGGCGGCTGTTCCTGCTCGGCGTCGGCGGCAGCGCGGCCAACTGCAGTCATGCGGTGAACGATTTCCGCAAGCTGTGCGGCATCGAGGCTTACACGCCCGTGGACAACGTGGCCGAACTCACGGCGCGCACCAACGATGAAGGCTGGGACACGGTTTTCTCAGGCTGGTTGCGCGTAAGCAGAGCGAACGAAAAGGACGGCGTATTGGTGTTCTCGGTGGGTGGGGGTAACCTCGAGAAGCGGGTGAGCACAAACATCGTGTGCGCGCTGCAGGAGGCGAAATCACGCCGCATGAAGATCATGGGTGTGGTGGGGCGCGACGGCGGCTATACCAAGCAGGTGGGCGACGTTGTGGTGGTGATCCCGACGGTCGAGGCATCGCGCGTGACGCCGCACACCGAGGCGTTCCAGGCCGTCGTCTGGCACTGCCTGGTCTCGCACCCGGTGCTGCAGCAGCAGGCCACCAAGTGGTAGCTCTTGATTACGTGGCTAAGCGGCTGAGTAGACGCGTGACTTTGTCGTAATCACCTAATCTTAGTCACTCAGTCTCCCAGTCACCCCGTGCGGCGCGCGGTTTTCCTGGATCGCGATGGCGTGCTAAACCGTTCCGAGGTACGAGGCGGAAAGCCGTACTCGCCGCGGCGGCTCGAGGATTTCCGGCTGCTGCCCGGCGCCGCGCGCGCCGTGCGTGACCTCAAGCACGCCGGTTTTCTCGTCATTGTCGTTACCAATCAACCCGACATCGGGAATGGCTTGGTGGGTTCCGATGTTGTACAGGCCATGCATTCGAAGCTCCATTCGCGCATGCCGCTGGATGATATCCGCATGTGTCCCCACCGCCAGGACGCTGGTTGTGCCTGCCGCAAACCCCGGCCCGGCATGCTGCTCGACGCAGTAGAGCGGTGGAAAATTGATATAAAAAACAGTTATTTAGTGGGAGATCGCGACGGAGATATTTCGGCTGGAAAGGCAGCCGGTTGTCATACCGTGTTGATTAATCGATACTATTGTGAACCACGGCGCGCCGAACCAGAAATAATGGTTCGCTCTCTAGCTGCCGCGGTCCGATTCATTCTTTCGCGTTAGATCAAGGGGAGAGCTCAGATGCGTTCAGTGGCCGAATTGCGGGTCAAACTTTTCGCCGACGGCGCGGACCTCGCCGGAATGAAGGAAATGTACGCGAATCCCCTGATCAAGGGATTTACCACCAATACCACCTTGATGCGCAAGGCGGGTGTCGCCAGCTACAAAGCCTTCGCGAAGGAAGTGCTCGCCGCTATTCCGGACCGGCCGATCTCGTTCGAGGTGTTCGCCGACGAATTCGACGAGATGGAGGAGCAAGCTTACGAAATCGCGTCCTGGGGCAGGAATGTGAACGTCAAGATTCCCGTGACCAACACCAAGCGGCAATTTTCGGGGCAGCTCATCGAGCGCCTTTCCAGGGCGGGGGTCCAAATCAACGTCACGGCAATCCTGGCGCTAGACCAGGTCCGGCGCGTGACCGAGGTGCTGGCGCCACAGACGCCGGCCATCATATCGGTGTTCGCGGGGCGAATTGCCGATACCGGGGTCGATCCAGTGCCGTTGATGGCGGAGTCGGTGAAGATCATGAAAGCGAAACCCAATGCGGAACTCATCTGGGCCAGTCCGCGCGAGCTGCTCAATATCTTCCAGGCCGACGCCATCGGCTGCCACATCATCACGGCGACCAACGACATCCTCAAGAAGCTCTCACTCGTAGGCAAAAACCTCGACGACTACTCGCTCGAGACCGTTGAGATGTTCTACAAAGACGCGCGGGCGGCGGGCTTTACCATCGCCACGCGCGTCGCAGCCTGACACATGGGGAAATCGGGAATGGGAAATGATTAAACGCGAAAGGGGTATGCGAATCAGTCTTTTTTCCATTCACCATTTCCGATTCACCGTTCACTAGTCCGGCAATGCGCTTCAAGTGTTTTCTCGTTACTGGCGGCGTCGGTTACATCGGAGGCTTGTTGACGCCGCGGCTGCTCGAGGCTGCGGACCTCGTCACGTTGTACGACATCAGTTGATCGGCTTTCACTTCCTGCTGCAGAATCAGCCCGTCCTCAATATCGTACTGGGAGACACCCGTAAAACCGCGAAGCTGGCCGCGGCGCTCGAGGGCATCGACACGGGATCGGACTTTCCTGCATTTCCAACGACGCGAGCTTCGAGTTCGAGGAGCAGTTATTCATCCCGATCAATTTGAATGCTTCATGCGCCGATGGTCGTTGCCGCGAGGCAGGCACGTTCGAAGGGGCGGGTCAAAGTCGCACCGTGCAGGTCTGGCCATAGGGGGGCCGGCACGAGGCGCTACGCGCTCACTCTGGCCCACAGGACCAGGCACGCCATGGGCACATGCTCAACGATTGCGCGACGACGGAACAAATCATAGGGACGGCAGGTTATATCGCGAGTCGTTTTATCAGGGGCCGTTTCAGGTCCTGCGGTGGGCCGCCGCAATGACTGCTATTCAACCTCTTGCATGGCTGTCGCGCGGTGGCGCCCCTGCAGCACGTCTGACCCAGACAATCAATATGATCAACCCTGTCAGCCCGCCAGCCGCCATGAGCAAATAGGTGTTCAGCTTCGCCGGCCAATAGCGGACCGAAACGTCGTAGTGACCCCTGGCCGGTAAAACGATCGCCTTGAACGCATGGTTCGCGGCGAAATAGCTTGTCTCGACGCCGTTTACAGTCACCTGAAAATCTCCTGGCTCATCGGCCTCTCCGAGGTAGACCACTCCGGCGCTCGGCGCGTCGATTGAGAAAGATGTGCTATTCGAGGTGAGCTTGTATCGAACTCCCGGGATTATGTGTGCGCGGAAGTCCGATTCTCGAACAAATTGCCGGAGATCCGGGTTTCGCTCAATCTGTTGTTCTGGAATGCCGACAAATGGTCCTGGCCGACGCTCGATTTCGGCTGCCAGTTCCTTGATCGATCCGTAGGCGAAGATCCTGTTGGTAAAAAAGGCGCGCGGCCAAACGCCCGGCCTCCGATACGCGCTCAACCTGTCTTCAGAAAAAACCTCCGAGAGACCACCTGTTGAATGAAGCGGAACGCCTGAGAAGACTATGCCCACCCCGAGCATATCCAGAGCACCGGCATGCATGGCGAGGTTCTGACGCGTAAACACTATGGGCCAGTACCCGTCGAAAGACATCGCCATCGCCACCACCAACTCCCGGTACGCCTTGCTTTGAAATGCGTCCGGTCCGTCTATCGACTCGAACCCCAACGCCGCTCGGTAACCCGAAAGCATCGCATTCCCAAGGCCCATGACTCGAACGGGGTCCGTTTCACGCCGGGAAATGTTGGATACAGCGCTCGGTGTGGCGAGGAGATCCATCCTGACGCTCGGATTCAGCACCATAGAGCTGAATATGCCCCGTCCCCCCTTTCCCCACATTGCGCCATGGCCAAGCAAGATCATGAGTGCCACAGCAAGCATACCGACGACTGGCGCAGTCCACGCAATCTGATTGCCATGTGGAAGGAGCGTTTTCGAATATAGCCACGTGGCCCAAATTCCGACAGTTGCATAGACGAGAGCAACCAGTGTGCTTCTTAGGTCGCTCTGCGCGGCCGAAACCGCGAGCACCACGAACGCGACGAAAAGTACGGCGAGTATGCCGCCATATTTTGCACGGACGTCTTTTGGTGTCCTCATCCATGTCGCAAATCCAATTCCGCTGAGAACGCACGCTGGGACGATGGCTGCGGTGAGGAAGGTGTTGTGAATATGGTGGACGTTCTTGAGGATAGGAATCAATACGACTACGTTCTCCGGTAACAAACCAGCGGCAATTGCCAGGCACGCTGCCCATCCCGCAAACAGAAGGGCTGCGACGTTTCGTTCGCCGCCGAGCAGCTCTTTGCCCCTCAGCAAACCGAGGGCGCCCACCCCTAATCCAAATGCGACCGCCATGTTTATGCCCGGCCAGTAGGCGCCGGTAGTAATCAGAAAGAAAAGATTGTCGGCAAAGCCGATCAGATAGCTCGGATCGACAAATCGAGCGTGGGGTACTTGGTAGAAGGAGGCGTCCTTGCTAATCGCGTCGTAGAGGCTTCCAAGAACAGGCAATGCGACGACGCACGTTAGCGCAACGGTAACGATTCCTGCACACAGACGGACCAATATATTCTTCGCTTTTCCACTTTCGGAATTGAACGGAACCGCCAAGGCTCCCAGAATATTGAGAACCGCTCCCCCTATGTAGGCTTCCTTCACCGTTCCACTGTTTATAAGAAGCCAGTTCGCTGCCGCCAGCAGGGCAAGCCACAGATGAAGACGGCTCCGGTCCGAGCGCGCAATGCCAATCCACGCGAGCAATATCAGTGGCGCATAGCACAGCGAAAATATTGCCGGGTGATTTACCCGATAGACAAAATAGGTGATGAAAGGTGCAAAGACTGTTGACAGGGCGGCCGCGCGGAGCGACCGAGTAAGCAGGAAGACCGTAGCACCTATAGACAGTGCAAAAATAAGCTTCAAGACGACGAACTTCACATCATAAGCAGCGGCGCTGGTCCCGAAGACCATAATTAGCCAATTGAACGGATCGCCGAGCATCGCCTGCCCTTGCCCGATAAGCGAACGTCCCGCCCCGTTGTATCGATTCCATAACGGGAACTCATGGTCTCTCTTGATAGCACGCTCTTCGATGACCGTGTAGACGAAGTGCTGCCACATCATTGCACCAACGTCCGCGCCGTGTGTGTGCTCCAGTTGAATGGAGGCATGGTCATGTGGCAGTGTCGGCTGGGTGTCATACAACAGGAAGACGCCACCATTGCCTGGAGACAGGAACGACGCACCCGAGAAAATAACCGGATAGGTGCTGAGTACAACGCCCAGTCCCGCTGCCACGCCCAGGCTCAGAAATGGATGCGCGCGGAGCTTCCTTTGCAGCGCGCCGCTGCTACGCCCCGTAAGAAGGCTCGAAACGGCCCAGAATAACAGCGGGACGCAGGCTGCAAATACTCCAAACCTGATTAAGCTCGCGGAATCAGGGCCCTCATAAGCGAGAGCCCGCGCGACTACGAGCGAGGCAATCGTGATCAGAGCGAGCCTGCAGCTCACGATGAGTAGCGAATGCCCGGTACTCGAATTTGGCCGCTTCACGGTAGTGTGTCCGGCAACTTCGGCGGTGTCGCCAAAGCGGTGACTATCATCGCATTGCAGGCCGATACGGGATTCCACTCCCGACCGGCGCAAGAACTGGAGCGCTTACCGATAATTACCGCTCGCGCGTGTCGCACACGGCTATTTCAATTTGTTTGCGGAACGAATCGATTCCAGCAGGCTTTCATGCGCTTTCGCCAGGCGCTCCAGGACAGGTGGCGACACCTCATCGTCTGTGAATGGCGAGGGTTCATAGGAATACGCAAAGAAAACCAAATCGCCGTGCTTGATCAACGAGCCGGCAATCGCACCTGCGAAGTTGGATTTTTGAATGGCGCGATACCAGGTGCACCGCGTTTCCGTTCGGCAATCTAGTGCAAAGGACCTGCGAACTGCCTCCACGCTCGGATTCACGCCTTGGCTGGCGGCGGGCGCCACAGCCAGCTGGCACTTCCGGGCCTCGCAAAGGGCAAGCATGGAATCCCTGAACCTGCGGACATATGCGGACGCATCCACGGGGATGATCACTGTTCTTGCAATCCACTGCATAGACTCGGTAAATCTACCACGCCCGTTGTAATAGTTCTTATCGCCTTCGTCCCATTTCCACTGCTCTCCGGGCGCGCAGGACGCTTGTATTGAGTACGGATATGCGTACCAAGGAAAATCGTTGTTTATGCTCCGCGATGCATACAGCCAATCGTTACCGTACAGGAAACAATTCCCGCGTTGGAGGGGCAAGCCAAAATTTGTTTGCAGATTTCTTTCATAGAGAGTCCCGCTCGGTGCGGCCTCGAACCGCGACGCAAATTGATGCTCGCCCAAGGAGACGAATTCATGCATCTGCTCGAAAGACGTCAATCCAGCTTCCACCAAATCGACTCCCTTCGAGGCCGGGTTTATGTAGACATCGCGCAGGGTTTTGTCGGAATAGTACGCATATCGATTAGAAAATGTCTTAGGGATGCCCCATACAATCTCGCCCTGAAATCTCATCCCAAGCAGAAGAACCGTCGCGCACCCCAATGGCAGTATCGCCCAAAGGACGGTATAGCGAACGCCACGGCTGGCACTGGCGGCGGCAGCCAGGCATGCCAGTATCGTCAAGGCGGGCACAAGCTCCACTGCGTAACGAACTGTGACACCGACGAAGCCGAGTACCGGCACAAACGCGAAGAGCGAAGCCAGCGCCGCGAGGAGCAGTTGCCGATGCCGCCGGTAAAACGCCGCCGTGGTCAGACCGACTGCTAGTACCGAGATGAGGCCCAGATTTGCGAAAAGGAAATTGACGTAGGGCTCGATGATGTCATCGTGCGCGTTCGAAACCCGCGTAGTGGAAAAGCTAATGAATGGGAACGTAGCTGACAACGTAGGCAGCTCTGCGAAGTAGCGCTCCATTCGATCGGGAATGTTTGAAGGCCAGAACGTCGCAACACCGAAATGCGCCAACCGCTCAAGAGGATGGCCGTAGTGGTACGCGAGTGGCATGAATGTGGTCCAATCTCCAAAGCGCCACAGATTCAAGAGAAGCAAGCTTCCGGCCACCACACCAAGAATGCCTGCAAGGCGAAAGGCGCGCGCCCACGCCGCCTTGGTGATGCCGTACTCCTTCGGAGCTGATGATGCCAGCGCGGCCACCGCGAGCACACCGGTAACCAAGCACAGCCCTACGAACGTAGGGACCCTGGAATGCGCGCACGCCAGCGCAGCAAGGCCGAAGATCAGCGATGTTGATCCGCCGGCAAGCCGAACCATTTGCATTGCCGCACCGATGCCGATGGTTGCCCCCGCGACGCCCCAAGCAAGCGCCTCATGGTATAGGTAGCCACGCCCCCCAATAATCAACAGACTGCTGCCAAGGGCGGTCGCCGTGATCACGGTCGCGAGATAGCGATCGAAATCGCCGGCTTGTGCGGAGTTCCGCCGCAGTACGACTGGTCTATGGGTCCAGAGCTGGACCGCGATCCAGACTGCTCCAGCCAGATATGCGGCAATGGCTAGCGCCATCGGGATCTTGCCGGCGTTGTTCCATAAGGGGACCACAGGGAAAAGCAGTATCCGAAAAATCGCTGGCCAAATGCCAAAATAAGCCGTCCTGTGTCCGTCAATATCTATTCCCTCCGCGCTGAAAGATCCCGCCGGAAGGTATACGCGCCCCTGGACAAGGCTCATCGCAATTTCATTAAAGCCTTCGTTAAACCATTCTGCATCCCGAAAACGTAACGTGGCATGAGTCACAATCACAGCCAGGACGATCGAGCACACTGCACTTGCGGCAATACTGAGAGGCAAGGCCTTTGACGCGTCCAGCCATTCGCGCCAGCGCCGGCGAACTTTGTTGAAACACCAACCCAGTGAAAGCACGTATGCGCCGAGGATTGCGCCTATAAGAAGTCTCGTGGCGACCGTCGTTGTCAATATCAGCCGCCCGACGCCAAGGTCCACCTCGGGTCTAATCGGACTGGCTATACCATCCGAACGCGATGCGCCGGACTCCCTCGGTTCCACAGCGAGCCGAACGCCGCCTCCAGGAATCCGGGTAATGTTCGTTTCCCGCAACGGGACGATGGAGTTCGGATCGACCTGCCTGATGATGGAACCAAGCGAGTCGGTGACATAGATCCTGCGGATGTCCAAGTAACCGGGAGCAATTGAAGGCATGAGACGAATACCTTCAATCCCAATCTTTGGCAGCGGAAGGCGAGCGGTAGCATAGACCCCCGACGAACTGTAATAGAGCTCCCGCTCGCTGCGGAAACCCGCACCGTCGTCAATCAGGAGGACGGCTGTATCCGAATGAGACGCTCTGTATTCAATAAAAAGAAAGCACGAATTTCTCGCGGTTAGGTAGATAAGGGTCAGCAGGGCCCATATGCACAGCCCGAGCAAAAGAGGCCGCACTAGCCTCGTCGATTCAGTGTTCGGAACCGCTCTATCGCGCATCGACAGTTATCAGCGAATCGAAACAACACCTAGGGAACGGCGCAAAGAAACTTGACAACGTGGCCGAAGATCGCGCCGGTCTGAACCCGCTTTTGGATATGCAGGTTTTGGAGGAGGTCCTCCCACTGGGATTGGCTAAGGTAGTTGCAGCCACCGTCAAAGAATCGCCAATATGTGCGTTGAATCGTCCCCGGCAACGCGCGCTCGGACCTGAGGTGGTCGAGGATGATCAGCTTTGACCTCGTAACACGCACCATCTCATCGACCAGTCGCCGGGGATCGCCACTCACGTGATGCAGGGTGAACGACAAGATTGAAGTATCCACAGACTTGTTTGGCAGAGGGAGGGACACCGCACTCGCCTGCGCAAATGCGTAACGCTCTTCACCATGCCTGCGCCTGGCAGACAGGACGAACTCCGCCGAGAGGTCGATGCCGACGTATCTCTTGGCGAGCGCGTGATGGTTTTCCAGGTGCTCAAAATCAAGATTCGGACCGCAGCCTACGTCCAGGACGACCTGGTTTCTAATGTGCTCTTCAGTACCGAGTTGCGCGTCCTGGTAGATGGCACGCTTTGCCTTCACCACGAGCGCGTAACCGCCCGGATTCCTGAACGTCGCCTCGGCAAGTCCCGAGGGCTGGTCTGTCGGCGCAGCGTCGCTCGCGCAAAAAAGGGGAACGCCGCCGGCAATCGGGTATTCAACCCGGCACAATTCGCATTGCGCGCCACTCAAGCCCCAGGTTAACGCCGACCTGCAGGTGGGGCAAACAAATACGTGCTGCACATTTTCAATCGGCAAGACGGTTGCCCACCCAAGCAATAAAGCGATATTGGTACATTCTGGTCATTACCGGGAGGCCAGAGCGACGCCAAGAAGAGTGCCGCGAAACGACCGTTGGGAGCATATCGAGCGGTTGTTGCCGGGTAATCCGACCGAGTGTGGTGTCACGGCGCGAGAGCAATTTCCTGAACCGTTGCCGACGCCGAGAACAAACTGGTGCCCGCCACCACGTTTGATGTCGACCACCAGGTTCGTTCTTTTTCTGAGGGCAGCTATATCCAGTTTCTGGATGGTCTCCGCGGTTTCCCTGAGGTGTTGCCGCGCGTAGCTCATGCAATTCCCCCTCCAAAGTAGGCCTCTGCCTCTTTCAGGCCCTGGGGAGAGCCTATTTCGTAGAAGCGCTCCCGGACCTCGAACCCGGCCAGCCGGCCGGCGAGCGACAGCGCATGATAAAGATCGGCGAGGTCGAAGACGCGGTTCTCCGAATAGGTCTCCAGCACAGCCGCGGACAGTATACCGAGACCATAATCTATATGCGCCATTTCCGGACGAGGGGCGCGCTTGTTGTATTCCACAATTTGTCTATCCTGCATGAGCACGTTGCTTTTGTCCCATTGGTCCTCATTGCGCAGCACCGCCATCAGCGCAGGCTTGCCGCTTTCCAGGAATGCCCGCTGCACCGCGCGAAAGTCGCACGGCAGATAAGAGTCGCCGTAAAGCACGAAAAACCGCTCTCCAAGCAGCGGCAAAGCCTGCTTCAACGCACCGCCCGTTCCGAGCAGCACCGGCCCATCGCGGGAATAGTTTACGGTGAGGCCCGATTCACGCCCATCGCCGACAGCGGATTCGATTTGCTCGCCCCTATAGCCGATGCACAACACCACATTGGCGACGCCCTGGCGAGCAAGGTAGTCGAGTTGATGGCGAATAAATGGCTTGCCCGCGACCTCGATCAAGGCCTTCGGAATGTTTTGGGTTACAGGGCGCAGCCGGGTCGCGAGCCCACCCGCCAGAATGGCCACCGGGAACATATCAGGAGAGGACAATCTTCGTTCCTTCGAAATCGAACCGGAAGCGGACCTCCTCGAGTCCTGCCTTCGACATGACGTGGCGCAGCCTGTTACGGTCGGACGCATAAAACATCAGAAAGCCGCCCCCGCCCGCGCCCACCAGCTTGCCGCCCGTGGCGCCGTTTTCCCTGCCCAGTTCGTACCATTCATCAATGCGGGGATTGCTCATCCCGCCGGAGCGGCGCTTCTTGTGCTCCCATTGTTCGTGCATCAATTCCCCGAAGAGCGTTGCATTGCCCTCTTCCAGCGCTTTCTTGCTGCGCAGGCCGAGCTCCTTCACGTAGTGCAGATTCTTCAGCATTTCATCGTCATGCTGCTTGGTGCGCGTGTTCTGATCCTTCAATATGTTGCCGGCGCTACGCGAAAAACCGGTAAAGAACAGCAACAGGTTGTCCTCCAAATCGAACAGGGTATCCATGCTGATAGCCAGAGGCGCGGCCTCGACCGAATGGTTCTTGTTAAAGGTGAAGCAGGTAATCCCGCCGTACGCGGCGATGTACTGGTCCTGCTTGCCGATCGGCTCGCCGAGGCGGTCAATCTCGATATGGCATGCCAGCTCGGCGAGTTCTCCCGGGTGGATCAGTCGCTTGCGATGGGCGTACAGGGCTTTCAGCAGGGCCGTGGTGAAGCTGCCCGACGAGCCCAGGCCGGTGCCCGCAGGAATGTCGGCGAGCGTGGTGATCTCGATCTGAGGGGTATTGAGATTTAGCAGCCGGATCGCCTCGCGGATGATCGGATGGTGCACATCCTTGACTTCAACCACGTGCTCGAGCTGCGAGTACTTGAGATAGATTCCTGGCGTGAACGGGCGCATCACCGTGGCATAAACGTACTTGTCTATGGCGGCCGCGATCAGGAACCCCTCGTGCTCGCGGTAATAGGAAGCCAGATCCGTGCCGCCGCCGCCGAGGGTCACGCGCAAGGGGCTACGCGCGATGATCATAGCCGGATCCCCTGTAAATCGTCTCAACGATCTTCAATACCGCAACCGCGTCATTCAGGCCGGCCGCCGGCTGCCGACCAAGCCGGATGTCTTCAAGGAACTCCGCCATTTCCACTTCCCAGGAATCATCGTCCGCCGGATACTCCCAGACCTTTGCTTCGGGCGGTCCCATTTCCGGCAGCATCTTGTAATAAGTCAGGCGCTCGACGCCATAGCTGCCGCCCAGCCCATCGATCTGGAGCTTGCCGACTCGCCCATAAAGCTCGAAAGAAAAAGTGTTCTTCCACTCCGTGCAGCTGACGTGCAGGAAAGCAACCTGCTTCTGGACTGTCTTGAGCAGCAGGAAAGCATTGTCATCCACCGGCATGTTCCAGAAATAGGTGTGGGCGTATCCCTCGATCTGGGGAAAGTCGCCGAGGAACCACCGGGCGAGGTCTATAAGGTGGGTTCCCTGGTCTATCAGTTCGCCGCCACCGGAGAGCTCGGGCTTGGCACGCCACTCCTTGTCGTAGCCGATGCGCCCCCCATGGCCATAACGCGCCCGCAGGAACATCAGCGGGCCCAGTGCTCCCGAATCGACGATCTTTCGTGCCTGGCGAAACGCGCGGTGATATCGGTGATTGAAGCCGACGCGGATCAGGACGTTCGATCTTTCTGCCAAGGCGACCAGCGGCCGGAGTTCGGTGACGTTCCGTGCGGCGGGCTTTTCCACCAGCACGTGCTTACCGGCCTTGATCGCTGCGCAGGCGATCTCAGCCAGCGCATAATGTGGCGTAGCAACCACCACCCCATCCACATCCTTGCGTTCCACGACTTCGCGCCAGTCCGCGGTCGCGGTACAGCCCGAAACATTGTGTGCGAGCTGTTCGGCCCGCGCAAGC
>Ga0137465_1000611_pt1 | contig 12684 bp, 9 predicted proteins | sample EasRivERMGT828_2_FD_104906 | JGI IMG/M metagenome (GOLD analysis project Ga0137465, IMG submission 104906) | Soil microbial communities from meander-bound floodplain in the East River, Colorado, USA - East River MetaG ERMGT828_2 | ecosystem: Environmental > Terrestrial > Soil > Floodplain ... | reverse complement strand
GTGGGCCAGGAGACGATGAAGTCAGGGTCGAACCCCTGCCCCGCCATGGCGTAGTATCCGGCACCCGATGCGTGATTGACGGTGAGGACGAGCTTGGGGACGGTCGCCGTCGCCATGGCTTCCACGAACTTGGCGCCCGCGCGAATGATCCCCGTATGCTCGGCCTCCGTCCCGACCATGAACCCCGACACGTCCTGAATGAACAGGAGCGGCATGCGCTCGCGATCGGCGTTCTCGATGAAATACGCGACCTTCTCGGCGCTCTCCGTGTAGATGATCCCCCCGATCCGGGGCGTGTCGGTCTTCTTCCTTCCTTTGATCACGCCACGCGAATTCGCGATCACGGCCACGGGTCGCCCTTCGATCGCGGCGTGCCCGCAGATCATCTCCGGCGCTACGTCGGGCTGGAATTCATCGACGCGACCGGCGTCGAACAGGCACTCGAACATCGCGCGTACATCGTAGCTCATGCGATGATCGATTGGAATCAGCTCGTACAGCTGCTTGAGGTCACGTTTGGGGGCGGGATAGGTTCTGCGCGCCAGCGGTGCATGCGCCAGCCGGGCCAGATACTCGCGGATGCGCGCGAGGCATGCTGCGTCGTCTTTGGCCCGGTAATGCGCGACCGCGCTGATGCTGGTGTGCGTGACGGCGCCACCCAGGGATTCGGCGTCGACGACCTGGCCCGTCGCCCCTTTGACAAGATTGGGGCCGCCCAATCCCATGAATGAGGTGCCGTCCACCATGAAGATGACGTCGGAGAGCGCGGGCAGGTACGCGCCGCCCGCGATGCACGGCCCCATGACTGCGGCGATCTGGGGCACCTTGAGATAGCGCCGCATGATCGAGTTGTAGTAGAAGATCCGCGCCGCGCCGTACTGGCCGGGGAACACGCCTCCCTGATACGGCAGGTTCACGCCGGCCGAATCGACCAGGTAGATGATCGGAATACGCTGCCGCATCGCGATCTCCTGGGCGCGCAGGATCTTTTTGATCGTCTCGGGCCACCACGACCCCGCCTTCACCGTCGCGTCATTCGCGACGACGACCACCGGCCGGCCGCCGACGCGGCCCAGTCCCGTCACGACGCCGGCAGCCGGCGCTTGCCCGTCGTACTGGTCATGGGCGACCAGGAGGCCGATCTCCACCCACGGCGCGTCTGTGTCGAGCAGCGCGGTGACCCGCTCGCGCGCGGTGAGCTTTCCCTGGTCGTGCTGGCGCTTGATCCGCTCCGCGCCCCCGCCCTGCTCGAGGCGGGTGCGCAGCTTCTGGTATTCGTCGCCGAGGGTCTTGAGGCGACTCACGCGGCGACGTGCTCCGCCGCCCACTCCTGGATGTACTTGATGAGATCCGATGTCGGCGTGCCCGGCCCAAACAGCTTGCCCGTACCCTGCGACACCAGCGCATTCATGTCTTCCGGAGGGATGATGCCGCCGCCGGTGAGCAGCACGTCGTGGCGGCCCGCGGCGTCGAGCAGTTTCCGGACGCGCGGGAACAGCGTCATGTGCGCGCCCGACAGGATCGAGAGGCCCACGACGTCGACGTCTTCCTGGATCGCGGCCTGCGCGATCATCTCGGGTGTTTGGTGCAGGCCCGTGTAGATCACTTCCATCCCCGCATCGCGCAGGGCCGCGGCGACCACCTTGGCGCCGCGATCGTGCCCGTCCAGACCGGGTTTGGCGACCAGAATCCGGATGGGGCGCTTCGATGTCCTGGCCATCAGGAGCGGAAGCGCAGCAGCGCCGCGAGGCCATCCACGACACGGCGTGCCTTGTCGTCGTAGACGACATCGACCTGGGCGCGTTGCCCGAACGCTTCTTCTATCGCCTCATCGATGCGGGGGTCGTCATCATGGCCGTCCGCCAGCAGCGTCCGCACCTGGCCGCGGCCCAGCGCCTTGAGTGTGGCCTCCGGACCGTTCACCGCCCAGCCGCGCGGCGCACCGTCCTTCACGGCATCGGCGTGCGCGCGTTCCCACGCCCGCTCGCGCGCTTCGCGCAAGGCCAGGGCCGCCTCGCGCACCTCCGCCGGCGAGGCCTTCTTCGGGGCGAACTTCACGACGCCGAGCACCAGATCGTGGACATAGGTGTGAAGGTGCGGAATCACCGCGCCGGCGTCCACACCCACGCTGCCCAGCACGAGCCCCGCGAGTGGCTTCGCCTGGTTGACCTGGAAGACGCGGTCGGCGATCTGGGCATAGAGACGCTGCTTCTCCGTGCGGATGCGCTGATGGTAGTTGTGCTCACCGGCGCTGCCCGAGGGCCTGGCGCCGCGCGCCATCACCTGACGCTGGGAGGCGCCGTGAAACCTGCCGGCACGCGAGGCGTCCGTGGCGGCGAGCCCGGGGAGCTCGATGGTGTCGTACGCCGTGATCTCGAAGAACCGCGCGGCGGTGCGGTCGTACACGACCGCCAGGATCGTGCCGAATTCCTCTTCGAGGACCAGCGCCTCGCGAATCAGCGGCTCGCGCGCGACCGCCAGGCGGGAGCGATGCACGTGCGGCAGCGGCAGCACCTCGAACAGCCCCAGCTCACGAGACGCGAAGATCGCGATCGCCCGCGAGCGCGGCAGATGATTGGGCTCTTCCAGATAGTCGAGCACCTGGCGCAGCGAGTGCGCGATCGCTTCACGGTCCTGGTGGGAGAGCGGTCGCCGCGCCAGCGCCGCTTCCTGCTGTTTCACGCGATTCTTCATTTTGATCAGGTACTTGCCGCGCGTGCGGTCACGCGGCTCGAGTTTCAGGTAACAGCTCACCACCCAGTGATCGCCGGGCTGGACCCTGGCGAGACGCTGGAGCGCGTCCCGGGCATTGCGTTCGGTAATGGCAGCGGGGAGGGCGCTCATGATCTAAAAGAATACCGGTTCGCGATACGCGCCCCACACGCGCTCGAGCGCGTGGCGGATCTCGTACAGGGTGCAGTAGGCGCGCGCACAATCCAGCATCGGCCCGATCACGTTGCGGTCGGATTCGGCCGCCTGACGCAGCTCCTCGAGGCGCCGCTCGACCAGCTCGTGGTCGCGCTCGGCGCGCAGGCGCCCCAGACGGTTGCGCTGCTCGTCTTCCGCGTCATTGGACACCTTCAGGATCTCGACGGGGTGGTCGTCATCGGACAGGAACTCGTTGACGCCGACGATCACCTGCTCCGCCATCTCCACCTGACGCTGGAAGGCGGCGGCCGACTGGGCAATCTGCCGCTGGAACCAGCCGGTCTCGATCCCACGGACGACCCCCCCAATCGACGCGATCTCGGCGAACAGGGCTTCCGCTTCGCGCTCGAGCTGGTCGGTCAGCGCCTCGATGAAGTACGAGCCACCGAGCGGGTCGATCACCTCCGCCACGCCGGTCTCGTGTGCCAGGATCTGCTGCGTGCGCAGCGCGACCTGCACCGATTGCTCGGTGGGCAGCGCCAGCGTCTCGTCGAGCGAATTGGTGTGGAGCGACTGGGTGCCGCCGAGGACCGCGGCGAGGGCCTGATACGCCACCCGTACGATGTTGTTGAGCGGTTGCTGAGCGGTGAGGGTGACGCCGGCCGTCTGGCTGTGGAAGCGCATCATCCAGGAGCGCGCCTGGCGCGCGTGGTAGCGCTCGCGCATGTGCCGCGCCCAGATGCGGCGCGCCGCGCGCAGCTTCGCGATCTCCTCGAAGAAATCGTTGTGGATATCCCAAAAGAACGAGAGCCGGGCCGCGAAGCTGTCGATGTCGAGCCCGCGCGCGAGCCCGCGCTCGACGTAGGTGAATCCGTTGGCGAGCGTGAACGCGAGCTCCTGGGCCGCCGTCGCCCCGGCTTCGCGGATGTGGTAGCCCGAGATCGAAATCGTATTCCAGAGCGGCGTGTGCTGCGCGCCCCACTCGAACATGTCCACGATCACCTTGAGGGCGGGCTCGACCGGATAGACCCAGGCGTGCTGGGCCATGTACTCCTTGAGAATGTCGTTCTGCACGGTGCCACGCAGCTTCGCGATCGGCACGCCCTGCTTTTCAGCGGCGGCCACGTAGAAACAAAACAGAATGGCCGCGGGGCCATTGATGGTCATCGAGGTGGAGACCTGATCGAGCGGGATGCCGTCGAACAGCGTTTCCATGTCGGCGAGGGACGAAATTGCCACGCCGCACTTGCCGACTTCTCCCTCGGACCGGGGATGGTCGGAATCGTAGCCCATCAAGGTCGGGAAATCGAAGGCGACCGAGAGACCGGTCTGGCCGTGCTCGAGCAGGAACTTGTAGCGGCGCTTGGTATCGGCGGCGCTGCCGAAACCGGCAAACTGGCGCATCGTCCACAGCTTGCCGCGGTACATCGTGGGATGGATGCCGCGCGTGAACGGATACTCGCCCGGACGTCCGAGCTGCTTGGCGATGTCGAAGCCGATGAGATCGGCGGCGGTGTAGACCGGTTTCTTGTCGATCGTCATTTGCCATTCCTCACCTGCTTGAGTACCTCGGCAGCGACATCGTAGGGGCTGCGCGTGCCGGCGGCCACGTCATCGAGCCGCTTGCGGACGAGATCTTCGGCTTCCGTTTCATCCCAGACCCACTGCCGAATCGCCCGGTTCACGACCGCGCGGGTACGGACGGCGAGCCGGCGTTTCCGCCGTTCGACCAGCTCTCCCGATTGTTCAAGAAACTCATGGTGGCGGTCCAGTCCGGCCAGGAGCGCTGCGATTCCCTCACCCTTGGAGGCCACCGTTGTCAGGACCGGCGGCTCCCACGAATCAGCAGTTGCCGCCGCCTCACGTCGCCGCCCTGCGCCGCCCTGCGCCGCCCTTGGGTTATGATGCGGGGTGATATGGGCAAACGCATGGCCCCTTCGGATACCAAGCATGATTTCGACTTCGTTTTTCAGCTTGTCCGCCCCGGGACGATCGCTCTTGTTGATCACGTATAGCTCGGCGATCTCCATCACCCCGGCCTTCAACGTCTGGATGCCGTCGCCCGACTCGGGGACCAGGACCAGCACGGTCGTCTCCGCGGTGGCCGCCACGTCGAGCTCGGTTTGGCCGACGCCGACCGTCTCGATCACGATGCGGTCGAAGCCAAACGCCTCCAGCACGTCCGCCACCTCTTCGGTCGTCGTGGCGAGTCCGCCCTGCGCGCCGCGCGTCGCCATCGATCGAATGAACACCCCCGGATCGAGACTGACCGATTCCATGCGGATCCGGTCACCCAGCAGCGCGCCGCCCGTGAACGGACTGGTCGGATCGACCGCGATGACGGCGACCTTGAGGCCACGCTCGCGATAGGCCCGGACCAGCTGTTCGGTGAGCGTGCTCTTTCCCGCTCCCGGCGGCCCGGTGATCCCGATGCGATGCGCCTTCCGGTTCCCGATCTTGCGGTACAGCGCCGACAGCAGCTGCTCGAACCCGGCGCGCTGGTTCTCGACCAGGCTGATGGCGCGCGCCAGCGCGGCGGTGTCGCCGCGCTCGAGGCCCGCGAGCACCGCATCGAGCTGCATATCTAAGGATAACGGCGGCGTGGCCGTCACAGGAGGGTTCCGCGCAGAACCACGCTCGCGACCGTGAAATAGATGACTAAGCCGGTGACATCCACCAGCGTAGCCACGAACGGCGCCGACGCGCTGGCGGGGTCGAACCCGAGCTTGCGCAGGATGAACGGCAGCAGCGATCCGGTTATCGTGCCGAATGTCACGACCCCGATGAGGCTGGCGAAGACCGTGAGTGCGACGAGCAGATAGTGCTCGCCGTAGATCCCTGTAATCGCGTGCCACAGCGTGATGCGGAGGAATCCGATGGTCCCGAGCACGCTGCCGAGGACCAGACCCGCGGCCACCTCGCGGCGAATCACGCGCCACCAGTCCCGGAGCTTGACTTCGCCGAGCGCCATCGCGCGGATGACCAGGGTCGAGGCCTGCGAGCCGGAATTGCCTCCGCTCGAGATGATGAGCGGCACGAACATCGCCAGGATGACGGCTTTCGCGATCTCTTCTTCAAAGAAGGCCATCGCCGTCGCCGTGAGCATCTCGCCGAGAAACAGCGCAGATAGCCAGCCGGCGCGCTTTCGGACCATGTGCCCGAACGCGACCTTGAGATACGGCGCGTCGAGGGCTTCCGAGCCGCCGAGTTTCTGGATGTCCTCCGTCGCTTCTTCTTCAACGACCGCCACGATGTCGTCGGCGGTGACGACGCCTTTCATCCGGCCCTCCGCATCCACCACCGGCGCGGCCGCCAATCCATGCTGGGCGAACAGCCGCGCGACCGCCTCCTGGTCGGCCTCCTCGGGGATCGTGACGACCTCCGCCTGCATGAGGTAGCCGACCGGCGTCGCGGGATCCCCCGCGATCAGGTCGGTCAATCGTACCTCTCCCAGCAGCTTGCCGTTGTCATCGAGGATGTACGCGTGCGTGGGCACGTCGCGGCTCGCGCGATCCTGCGCCTGTCGCCGAAAGTAGCCGAGGGCCTCCCCGGCGGTCATGTCCGGCCGGACACGGATGTAGCGGGGATTCATCAAGCCACCCGCCTCGTCTTCCGCGTACGCGAGCAGCGCCGCGACCTCGGCGCGCGTGGGCTCGTCGAGCAGCGAGAGGAATCCGAGTCGCTGGTCTTCGGGGAGGGCCTGGATGACGTCGGCGACGTCGTCCGGGGCCAGCAGGCGGATCCAGTGACGGCGCTCCGGCGGGGTCTGTGCGAGCAGGACGTCGGCCTGGTCGGTGGCGCTCAGATCGAAGAAAAACTCGTGACCGATGTCATGCGGCATCTGCCGCATCCGGCGCGTCCGCTCAGCCGGAGAGAGAGCGGGCCATTCCTCAGCGACGCCGAGGTACGTCAGGGCTTGCTTGCGGGGCACGAATCAATCCGGACGGTCTAGCGGTTGAACGCGCACGGGCCCGGGACGTACGGCGACGCGCTCGACGCGCGTCGCGCTCGCCGCCAGCACGTCGAACTCGAGTCCCTTGAGGCTGAAGCGCTCGCCCGTTCGGGGAATGCGCCCCAGTGCCTGAATGAGCAGCCCGGCGACGGTCTGTGTCGCTCCCCCTCCCGTGCGTCCCACCGTGACGCCGAGCTTCTCGGCGAGCTCGGCGGCGAGCGCGCTGCCTTCGACCTCGATCACGCGCGCAGCGGTGGGTTGCGTCGTGGAGGGCTCGAACAGCTCGCTCACCAGATCGTTCAGCAGGTCCTCGAATGTGACGAGCCCCGCGGTGCCGCCGAACTCGTCGAGCACAACGGCCAAGTGCTGCCCGCCCCGCTGCATTTCGAGCATCAGGTCCGCCGCGCGCATCGTGCCAGGGACCGTGAGCGGGGGCCGCACCAGGACCGGATCCTCCGGCTGGCGGCCCAGCAGATCGAGCGTGTGCGCAACGCCTACGACTTCATCGAGTGAACCCCGGTACACCGGGTAGCGACTGTAGCCCGACTGCTGAAGGACGTGGCCCGCTTCGCCCGCCGGCATCCCCTCGAGAAACGCCACGATGGCGGTGCGCGGCGTCATCAGCTCCCGCACGGGACGGTCTGAGAACGCGAGCACGCCGGACACGACGGCCATCTCATCGGTTCCGGCGAGCGCTTGGGTATCGCTGGACAGCAAGGCGGCGAGCGTGGTGCGCGTGGACCGCTCGCGCCGGGGAATGAACGGCGCCAGCACCGCCCCGAACCGCTCCATCCAGGGAACGGCCCGAGTCACGAGCGACTCCGCCCAGCGACGTCCGAGCACCCGCGGCACGAGGTACGCGGCGCTGATGAACAGCGGGACCCCGACGGCAATCGTAAAGACACCGAGGAACGTCGGGGTCGTCGCGGCAAGCAACGCGGGGATGCCCCCCGCGGCGAGCAGTACGCTCAGCGTCGTCAGCGTGTTCGCCGTCGCCAGGGTGCGCTGGGGATTCTGCAGCAGCCCGACCGTCGCTGCGGATCCCCGCAGCTTGTACGCCACCCAACGTGTCAGCTCATGCTGGCTCACGGTCGCGGCGGCGACGCCGACGGCCGCCGACACTCCGGCGAGGATCAATCCGAGCAACAGGACGGCGAGGGCGACGCTCATCGTTTTTCGAACGAGACCTGCGTGACGCGCCGCTGTTCCACGCGCTCGACCACGACGCGATAGCCGTCGAGCGTCAGCTCATCGCCGGCCCGCGGCACGCGCCCCAGGACCGAGTAGACGAGCCCCCCGACGGTGGACACTTCGGCGTGCGCGATGGTGGTGCCGAGCGCCGCCGACAGTTCGTCGAGACTCACCCGGCCGTCGACCCAGACACGCGCTCCGTCGCGGCGAATCGCCGGTGCCTGCTCGGTATCGTGCTCATCGCGGATCTCCCCGACGATTTCCTCGAGGATGTCTTCCCGAGTGATCAGCCCCGATGTGCCGCCGAACTCGTCCACGACCAGGGCGATGTGCGCGGGCGTGCTCTGGAAATCGCGCAGCTGGTTATCCAGGGTCTTCGTCTCGGGGACGAACGCCGCCGGCCGCACCAGCGTCTGCCAGCGCGTGCCGGGCTCGGCGAGCCCCATCGCCATCGGCACGACGTCTTTCGCGAACAGCACGCCCTCAACGTTATCCGGGGAGCCGTCGAGCACCGGCAGCCGTGTGTGCTGACTCTGCTTCAAGGTATCGAGGACTTCTTCGGTTGTTGCGGAGATGTCCACGCTCGTCATGTCGAGGCGCGGCGTCATGACCTCGTCGACCGTCGTATCGGCCAGTGTGAAGACGCCGAGCAGCATGTCGCGCTGCGCGATGCCAAGATCGGGCTGCAGCGGGCGAGGCGTCTCGACGAGTGTGTGCAGTCCGCGATCAGCCCACGCCAGCAGCCAGTGCAGCGGACCGAAGGGCGCCAACGTGCGCCGAGCCAGCGGGAGGGCCGCCTCCGACAGCTCGGGTGCGATTGCCGCCACGCTGCGCGGGAGCGCGTCGCCGACGATGAACAGCAGCAGCGTGCCGATGAGCAGCGTGCCGAGTGCCTCGACCCAGGAGCGCGTCCACCACGCGACGGCGTTCGACGTCGCCACGGCGCCGAGGATGAGCAGCGCGAGCCGCACCACGTGCAGGGCCCGATGCAACGGGACGCGCCGCTCGGCGGCGATGGGTGGTGCGTCGCCCAGCGTATGCAGCGCTTCCCCCACGGCCGCTTCTTCGGCCAGCGCGAGTAACGCGGCCCACACGCCGGCCCCCACGGCGACGACGAGCCCGATGATCCGCAACGCGGCTTCGGTCAGCATCAGCGCACGGTCTTCTGCACGTAGCGTTCCTGGAGCCGCCACATGCGCGATCGCGTCCGCCCCGGACCTTCGGGGTGATCGTAACCCAGCACGTGCAAGGTGCCGTGTACGGCGAGCCGGATGAGCTCTTCCCGCCGCGCCGCGCGCTGGGCGGGGGGGGCGGCGGGGGCGGGGGGGGCCACGCGCGCGGCTGCCGCCGGGCAGATGTACACGTCCCCGAACAGACGGCCATCGGGTTGTGGGAGTGCGTACGCGATCACGTCCGTGAGACCCCGCCGCCCCGTCGCGCGGCGGTTCAGGCGTCGCATCGCGGGTGCGGAAAGCAGCGTGATGTCGATGTGGGATCCTGCGGGCGCGCGCTCCCAGGCCAGGACTCGCCGTGCGACACGCATCAGCTGATCAGCGCGCGGTTGCCGTGGGCTGCCAGGCCGCACTAATGCCGCCACTGGACTCCGGATAGTCGATGCGGTTGTGGTACATCCCGCCCAACACGATCATGAACGCGGCCTTGACCTGCTCGATCTGCTGCAGCGTGAGCGGCGCCTCGTCGAGCTGGCCGGCGTTCACCTTGGTCCGCACAATATGTTCGATGGCTTCCTCGATCTTCTGCGGCGTGAGGTCCTCCAGCACACGCAGGGCGGCCTCCACGGAATCGGCGATCATCGAGATCGCCGTCTCCATAGACCGGGGCTTGGGACCTGGATAGGTGAAGTCTTCGGGATTGCGCGCTTGCCCCCCATCGGTCTTCTTGGCCTTGTCGAGGAAGTAGGTGATCTCGGTCGTCCCGTGGTGCTCGGGAATGAACGCCGCCACCGCGTCGGGGAGATCGGCGTCCGCGGCCAGCGCGAGACCGTCGGTGACGTGCGCTTTGATGATCTGCGCCGATTGCAGCGCCTTCAGCCGGTCGTGCGGATTATTGCCCGGAATCTGATTCTCCACGAAATACATCGGATTCTTCACTTTCCCGATGTCGTGGTAATAGCACCCCACGCGGCCCAGCAGCCCGTTGGCGCCGATGCGATTGCACGCCGCTTCGACGAGGTTGGCCATCGCGACGCTGTGCGCGTATGTCCCGGGGGCCTCGAGCGACAGGCGCCGCAGCAGCGGCCGGCTGGGATCGGAGAGCTCGAGCAGCGTGAGGTCGGTCGTGATGTGGGTAACCGACTCTGCGACCGGGAGCAGGAAGAATGTGAGGCCCGCCGACACCAGGCCGTTCAGGGCGCCCAGCAAACCGCGCAGTCCGATTTCCTCGATCGGCCAGCCGCTCGCGAGCCCCAGCGCGAGCGCGCCCAGGAGATAGCCGCCGGCGATGATCAGGACCGGCGCGTAGAAGTTGCTGCGGCTGCGCAGCGTCTTCACCGACAGCGCGGCGGTCACCCCACCGACGACACACAAGAACGTCGCAGGGACGTCATGGAAGACCGGCTGCAGTCCGACGACGACGGCGAGGATCATCGCGGCGATCATCGAGACCCGCCCGTTGAACAGCACCGTCATCATCATGGCGAGGAACGGCATGAAGATGACTTCGGGATGCGGCGCATAGAACCGGGCGACGACGCCCGCCTGGGCGAGCAGTAATCCGAACAGCCCGCCGATCAACGCCACCTGCTTGAGGTCGCGGTAGGTCTCGCGGCGATAGAACGCGAGCAGCACCCAGAAAATCGCGATGATCAGTGAGTCGCGCAGCAGCGGTCCGAGCACGCCGCGGATCGAGTAGGTCGTGGCCGCGCCGCGCCGCAGCAACTCCTGGTGCAACGCGACCAGCCGCTCGTGGGCTTCGTTGGTCACGACCTCATGCGGCGCCACGATGCGGTCGCCCGCGCGCACGATGTACTTGCTGGGATCGACGCTGCCGCGCAGCTCGTTGCGGCGCCGCTCGGTCTCGAGCTGCTTCGGAATCAAGGTGGGCCGGAAGAACTGGCGCACCAGCTTCAGGTACAGCACGTCACCCACGCTCGAGCCCGCGTCGGGATGCAGCTGCTTCGCGCGACTCAGGTATTGGGCGAACGTGAGCACCTGATCGCGCTGCACCGACGACTCCGTCGAGCCGCGCCGCACGATCAGCTCGCGGGACTGCTCCACTTGCAGGACGCCCGGACCCGTGACCCCCTGCGCCAGCGTCCGATCGAACAAGCGGTCGAGGGCCTGCTGCAGCGCGCGGCGCTTCCCGCCCTTCGCCAGATACCCCGCCTCCTGCAGGGAGAGCGGCACGCCGAATTCGGCGGCAACCCGGATGATGGCCTGCGGACCCTGATCGGCGGCCGCATCGACCGCGGCGACAAACGCCGCCATCGTCGTGGCGGCGCTGTCGTAGGCGCGCTGGCGGAATTCGTAGATCGGCTTCGCCGACGCCGCGAGCTCCTCGGCTTCACGTTGCAGCTCGTCCTCCGACTTGTTCACCACGAAGTTGAACGGCGCGATGATTTCCTTGTCGGCGCGGGCGCCCGGCTCGAGCAGCGGCGCCACATCGGCGGCGCTCGACGGGAACGCGATGTGCGCGACCAACGCCAGCGCCGGCACCCAAATCCAGCGCGCGACGTGATACCGGACCTGCTCTCGAGTCGGGAGGTTCATCTAACCCTGCGCATCCTCGGCGTACGCGCGGATGATGTCGCGCACCAGGCGGTGGCGCACCACATCCGCGTCGCCGAGATAGAGGAACCCGATGCCTTCGATGCCCGGGAGGATCCGCTCGACCTGCAGCAGCCCCGAGTCTTCGCGGTTGGGCAGGTCGATCTGCGTCTTGTCGCCGGTGATCACGGCTCGCGAGTTCACGCCCAGACGGGTGAGAAACATCTTCATCTGCATGCCCGTGGCGTTCTGCGCTTCGTCCAGAATCACGAACGCATCGCTCAAGGTGCGGCCCCGCATGTAGGCGAGGGGCGCGATCTCGATCGTGCGGGTCTCGAGCGCTTTCTCCACTCGCTCGCGCGGCATCATGTCTTCGAGCGCGTCATACAGCGGTCGCAGGTACGGATCGACCTTCTGCTGCAAGTCCCCGGGCAGGAAGCCGAGGTTCTCGCCCGCTTCGACGGCGGGGCGCGCGAGGATGATGCGCCGCACGCGCTTGCGCGCCAGCGCATCGACGGCCGCCGCCACCGCCAGATAGGTCTTGCCGGTCCCCGCGGGGCCGATGCCGATCACGATATCATGCTCGGCGATCGAGCGCAGATAGTCGCGTTGCCCGCTGGTCTTGGGCTGAATGACCCGCCGCAGACCCGGCAGGATGATCTTCACCGGGTCGGGAGCTCCGCCCCCTCCCGTCCCCGCTCGTCCCAGCTCCCCGTGCGCCTCGTCGGAGATCAGCCGCTCGACGTCGTGCACGTCCAGGGTCTCGCCCATGCGCGCGAGATCGATGAGCGCCTGCGCCACCGCACCGGCGCGCTCGATCGCGGCGGCGGGGCCGGCCAGCGACAGGTTGTCGCCGCGCAGCGAGACGCGCACGCCCAGGCGCCGCGCCAGCTCGAGCAGGTTCGCGTCGTTCACGCCGGCCAACGCCAGCGGATCCACGCCTTCCAC
>Ga0137465_1000609_pt1 | contig 12693 bp, 13 predicted proteins | sample EasRivERMGT828_2_FD_104906 | JGI IMG/M metagenome (GOLD analysis project Ga0137465, IMG submission 104906) | Soil microbial communities from meander-bound floodplain in the East River, Colorado, USA - East River MetaG ERMGT828_2 | ecosystem: Environmental > Terrestrial > Soil > Floodplain ... | reverse complement strand
CATCTCGGGGTTTTGTGAGTGAAACGGACCGCCATGAACACCGCCGCCGCTTGGACCGCGGACCACGATCGGAACTCCCGCGCCCCAGCGGTACCGGCACTTCGCGGCAAAGTTTGTGATTTGATCGAACGCGCAGGAAATGAAATCGGCGAACTGCATCTCGGCGACAGGCCGCATGCCCATGAGCGCCGCGCCGATGGCGGCTCCCACGATTCCCGATTCGGAAATCGGCGTGTCGATGACGCGCCACTCGCCAAACCTTTCGAGCATGCCGGCAGTCACTTTGAAGGCGCCGCCGTAGATACCGACATCTTCGCCGAGGACGAATACGCTCTCGTCCTTCTCCATTTCTTCCCAGATTCCCTGGCGAATTGCTTCAACGTAGGTCGTGAGGGCCATTCGTTACGCTATTCCTCGTAGTAAACGTCTTTGAGGCAGTCTTCCGGTTCGGGGAAAGGATCCTTCTCGGCGATCTGAATGGCTTCGTCGATCTCACGATTGATCCGGCCCTCGAGTTCTTCGATGGCGGGTTTATCGATCACGCCTCGATCCATGAGAAATCGTTCAAACCGCTTAATGGGATCCCGCTCTTCCCAGAACTCGAACAGTTCGGGCGGAACGTAACCGGCATCGTCGTGCGCGGAATGTCCGGTCATGCGGAAGGTTTTGCACTCGATCAAAGTCGGGCCTTCGCCTGCGCGCGCACGCTGGATTGCGCGTGTAGCCGAATCCCAGACTTCAAGAATGTCGTTGCCGTCGACGATTTCGCCCGGCATTCCATATGCCTCGGCGCGATCCGCGACATTCTCCACGGCCATCTGACGTTCCAGAGGCGTCGAGTATGCGTACTGGTTGTTGTTGCAGATGAACACGACCGGCACCTTGGACACGGCGGCCATATTGACGCCTTCATGCCAATCGCCGCGGCTGGTCGCGCCATCGCCAAAGAAACACAAGACGACACGATCCTGACGGCGCATTTTGAATGACAGGCCGATTCCCGTCGCGACAGGCACACTGTCGCCGAGCATGCTGACGAAAGCGATGAGGCCCTTCGAGAGGTCGCCCATGTGCATGTTCCCGTCTTTACCCTGAGTGGCGCCGGTCTTGCGCGCCATGTACTGGGCAAGAATCGTGCGAAGCGACATTCCACGGATCAGATACGCACCCATATCGCGGTGCGACGGGCAGACAACATCGTCCTGCCGCAGATCCACGCAACCGCCGACCGCAATCGCCTCCTGACCGCGTCCGACGTACACGCCACCGACGATCTTTCCCTGCCGGTACAGTTTCCGCTCGATGCGAAACTCCAGTTCCCGAGTCTGCTTCATGTAAAAGAGCATATCGAGAAGGGTTTTTTCGGGGGGCAGGGTGATCGGCGGGACAGCGTCCCGCGTCAGGATGTTTGATTTCATTGATTTCCCAAAAGCGACGATAACCCAAAGCGATAAGGTATTTCAAGGCGGGTCAATGACTTCCTAGGCGCTTCCGCGCGGCGACTTCCTAGATACTTCCGCGTGGCGTTCGGCCGCCGTACTTCTCGAGTTTTTTCAGGTCAAACGGTTCGTGTTCAGGGTTCCGCATGAACCCCCGATACACGGCATGACAGGCATAACAGACTGTGACCTCCCCAACAAAAAAGTAAGCCAGGAAGTCCACCACAGCGGTGAACCCCAGCGCTGCCATCGCATATAGAGGCTGGCTGCGGGCGAAGAAGAAAATGCTGGCCGCAATGCCGACAACGACGATTGCCATCCCGACCTGCCGATTGAAATCTTTCTGGACATACAAAGTGTCATGGCCGCAGGATACACAGGCTGTGACAATAGAACGGTTTACAACGGAGTCGTTCATGAACAGTGGCAGATCCGCCTTGCAGTGCGAACATGTGAACCGGTCGGCCGACGCAGGCGCGAACGAGAGGTCCTCGTCGCAGGCCCGGCATTTGAAATGTATAATCGGCGTCATGAAACCTCTATTAGTAGTTACGCTCCTTATAGCAACGTCTATTTCAGCGTATGGGCAATCGGTCGCCGACATAGCTCGCAGAGAGCGGGCGCGTCAGGCAAAGGCGCAGGCGACACGGGTCATTACTCAGACGCAAGCGACGAAAGTCGAACCCGCGAACGCGACGCCTCCGGCAGACGCTGACGCAAAACCGGGTGAAACGCCAAAACCCGTCGAAGCAGCAAAACCTGTCGCGACACCTGCTGTTGATCCTGTTCAGACGTGGAACGCGCAACTGAATCAGCTTCGCGTCAAGATCCGAACGCTCCAGGATCAGGAAATGGCGCTGATGCTTCAGCAGAATCAGGTGACCAATCAAGTTTACGCTCCAGTGACGGATCCTGCGACACAGCAAAAATCGCTCGCGCAGCTTGGTGAGATCCAGGGAAGAGTCGCCGCTCTTCGCAAGGAATTGGAAGACGCCAGGCGGTCGCTCGACGCGCTGCAGCTTCAGGGTCCCGCTAAGAAGTAACCTCCCTCACTGTCGAAGGAAAATATTCACTCGCGAAAATTTCCTATTGATTTCTTGCTCAGTTAGTACTAATTAATTAGTACTAACTGAGACGGATGTCATGAAAGGAGGCGCGTGAAGCCAAAAACGCAGGTACTCACCGAACAGGAACTGGAAATCATGAAGGTTGTCTGGAGCAAGGGCACCGCAACCGTGCGCGATGTTTACGAAGAGTTGCTGAACCACCGCAGGATCGCCTACACGACGGTCATGACGATGATGGGCATTCTCGAACAGAAGGGCCATTTGAAAAAGAGTGCGGATGAGCGTGCATACGTGTATTCGCCGACGCAGCCGCAAAGAGAAGTCCTCCGAACGATGGTCCACGATTTCGTGACGCGGGTCTTCAACGGATCGGCGAAGCCGTTGCTGGTGCACCTTCTGGAAGACAAGAACATCAGCCCGGAAGAACTGGACGAGATCACAAAGCTGTTGCAAGACAGACGGAGGAAGAAATGATTTCGGAATTGCTGCTCGACAACCTTCGTTCGTGGGCTCTCCAGGTGTTTGTCATCGCATCGATCGGCGCTTTGCTGCCGATGATTTTTCGCATTCGACATCCGAAGTCGCAGCTCGCCTATTGCCACTTCCTGCTGGTGGCGTGCGTGGTCCTGCCGATCCTCCAGCCCTGGCAGCATGGCATCGTTTTCGTCCCCAGTGTTCAGAGTGGGTCAGCGGTGCCGGTCGTTACCGCGCGCAGTGCCGTCGCATTTGCAAATACGGCCCTGCCGTGGCGCGACGTCATTGTGTGGACCATTCTCGCCGGCTTCGTTGTCAGGCTTTGCTGGACCGCAGCCGGCCTGCTGATGATTCGCCGCCACAAAGCCGCAGCGTCGCCGCTCTATCCGATACCGGAGTCGATAAGAGAAGCTTGCGCGCGCACAAAAGCCGAGGCGTTGTTCTGTATCTCATCTTCCGGAATCGGTCCAGTCACGTTCGGTTTGTTCCGCCCTGTCGTCCTGTTGCCGGCATCGTTCCTGTCCCTGGATCCCGAAGCTCAGCGTGGAATCGCATGCCACGAACTGCTGCATGTCCGGCGCCGAGACTGGCTCGCGACCCTTATCGAAGAGATCGTGGCGGCATTCTTCTGGTTTCATCCCGCGTTCTGGTGGTTGCTTGCGCAGGCGCGCCTCGCGCGCGAGCAGCTCGTCGACGCTGAAGTCGTGCGCGTCACTGCCGCGCGTGAACCTTACATTCAGGCGCTGCTGACGATGGCCGGGGCTCGCCCGCGGCTTGATCTGTCGCCCGCGCCATTGTTCCTTTACAGACGACATCTGCTCCAACGGATGCAACTGCTCGTAACGGAGGTTCCCATGTCGAAATTCAGACTTCTTACTTCTTACTGCTTCATCGCGGCGCTTCTGGCCGCTGTGGGCTGGGTCGGCTTTCTCGCATTTCCGATGAACGGTCAAGCGGAGATCAGGAAAATGGCAGCACCGGTCGCGCCGCCGCTGCCCGTGCAAACCGAGCCTGGCTATGTTGTGAATGTACAGGCGGTGGACTATCCACGCGAGGCAATCGATAAAAAGATCGAGGGCACCGTTGCCGTCGAACTGACCTTCAATGCTTCTGGAAATGTCGTCGATGCGCGCGTGCTGTCGGGTCCCGAGGACTTGAGGAAGGCCGGGCTCGAATCGGCGTTGCGTGGACGCTACTTCATCGAGCGGGCGAGAACGCTGCAGGTCCTGGTCGAATTCAAGCTGTCGAATCTTCGAGGCCGGAACGGAGTGGTCGGCGGATTCGCACCCCCACCGCCGCCTCCTCCGCCACCACCTCCCCCACCGCCGCCGCTCAGGGCCATCCAGGGAATGATTCTGGAGAAATTTGAAGTCCATGGTGTCTCCGAAGCGCAAGCGAACGCCCTGAAGCAGCGGCTGCAGCTTCTGGAGGGACAGCCGATCAATACGCAGATGACTGAGGGTGAACTGCAGGCTCTGGCGAAGTCTGTAGGAATTGAGCTGCCGTTTACCGAAGTTTTGGTGCGTGGAACAGGCACGGACCGCGTCCAATTAACTCTCGGCTTTGGCCCGGCTCAGATTTCGGGCGTCGTCGGTGGACGGCTTGCCAATCCGCATGGTGACGTCATTAGTGATTCGCAGGACGCCAATCTGGTTTCCCGTGTGTTGCCCGAGTACCCACCTCTGGCAAAGGGCGCACGAGTACAGGGCGTTGTTCTGTTGGAGGCCTTCATCACTGCGCAGGGAACAGTGGAGGGCGTCCGCCTCATCAACGGGCACCCTTTGCTTCACGAGGCGGCGATACAGGCTGTTAAACAATGGCGGTATCGTCCGCAGGCAGGCCCGGTAACGTCGACGATCCAGCTCGACTTCTCGTTCTAAAAAAATGGCACGTTAATTCGGGGACAGTGAGCAATTTCTTGTGCTTCAGAAATTGCTCACTGTCCCCGAATTAACGTGCCATTTTTCAGGGGTGGGCGATGGGGTTCGAACCCACGTCAGAAACTACATCAACTCGGCCATGATCTCCCGCAAAGCATCTTCGCCAGGCTGCGTTAGTTCCTGTGGCAGCGTGGCAAGCGGAGCATCGACCGTATTCAGGAGTGTCAGGAAGTCCGGCTTCTGTTCATTAATATAGATGAGCCCGGTCAAGAACTCATTCGATTCCTGGCATTTTCTGAGGCTGTTAAGCGCTTCTCCCTTGTTTGTCGGATCATAGCCCTTCTCGGCTTTTCGCAGTCGGATGTGTGAACCGTCATGCAACTCGACGTCTTTCACCTCGCCTTCGGCATAGTCCACCGATATCTGCTCGAAGAACGGTACGAACGAAATATCGTGCAACAGTTCCTCATGATCTTTGGCGAACTTGTAGCTCTTGGTTGATCCTTCGTGGTTATTGAACGTCACACACGGGCTGATCACGTCAAACAGCGCCGTGCCGCGATGTCCCAGCGCAGCCTTGAGCAAAGCGATCATCTGTTTCGGATCACCCGCGAACGAGCGGGCGACGAAGTTGCAGCCGAGTTCAATGGCCAGGGCGCACAGATCGATGGCAGGCAGATCGTTTGAAACACCGCTCTTCGCTTTTGAGCCGAGGTCAGCAGTCGCCGAGAACTGGCCTTTCGTCAAGCCGTAAACGCCGTTGTTTTCGATGATGTACATCATCGGGACGTTGCGTCGAAGCAAATGCACGAACTGGCCCATGCCGATCGAAGCGGTATCACCATCGCCGCTGACGCCGATTGAGATCAGATTGCTGTTCGCGAGCATGACGCCCGTTCCGATTGCGGGCATGCGGCCATGAACGGCATTGAATCCATGCGACCGGCTGAGAAAATATGCCGGCGTTTTGCTGGAGCATCCAATGCCGCTGAGTTTCGCTACGCGATGTGGTTCGACGCCGTATTCGTAAAAGGCTTTGATGATCTGCGACGTGATTGCGTCGTGACCGCATCCGGCGCAGAGCGTGGAATCCGCGCCCTTGTAGTCGGCTATCGTGAAACCGAGCCGGTTGGTATTTCTGGGCCCCGCCGCGGGCGGTTGAATCGTTGTAGACATTAGTTCTTTTCTCCCTTCTCCGCAGCGACCAACTCATCGGTAACAAACCGGGCATCGATCGGGATGCCGCTGTAGTGCCGGATACTGCGAAGCTTCGTCGTCAATTCGGCCGGCAGTTCAAGTTTGACAAGCATCTCCATCTGCCCGTCGCGATTCTGTTCGATCACGTATACGCGGTCGTGTTTCTCGAAGAACTCGACAAGATCATTCGTGAACGGCAGCGCGCGCAGCCGGTAGTAGTCGATCGGCATGTTGTATTCGCGCTGCAACTGATCCAACGATTCGATGATCGCCCAGTGCGTCGTGCCGAACGCCAGGAATCCGATTTTTGCGCCCTTGGCATTCGTGATTTCCGGCCGGGGAACGTGGGTTCGAGCCGTGTCGTATTTCCTGTTCAAGCGATCCATGTTGCGTTTGTAGTCGTCCGGACGTTCGCTGTAGGCAGCTTTTTCGTTATGACCGCTTCCGCGCGTGAAGTAGGACGCCGCGGGATGATCGGTCCCCGGCAATGTTCGATAGGGAATACCATCGCCGTCGATATCCGCGTAACGCTGGAAGCCGCCGAGTTTCTTGAGATCCTCTGCCGACAGCACCTTCCCGCGGTCGAACTTCTTTTTCGGATATGTGAACGGGTCCGACATCCAGTTGTTCATTCCCAGATCGAGATCGCTCATTACGAACACGGGCGTCTGGAATCGTTCCGACAGATCGAACGCGTCGTAACCCATGCTGAAGCATTCCTCGACGCTCGCCGGAAGCAGCACGATGTGCTTCGTGTCGCCGTGCGAGCAATAAACCAGCGAGAGAATGTCCGACTGCTGGGTTCTGGTCGGAAGTCCGGTACTCGGACCGACGCGGGTGATATCGAAAATGACGACCGGAATCTCGGCGTAATAAGCGAGTCCGATGAATTCCTGCATCAGCGAGATTCCAGGTCCCGCAGTCGACGTCATTGAACGCGCGCCCGCCCAACCGGCGCCGATGGCCATGCCGACGGCAGCCAATTCGTCTTCGGCCTGCACGATCGTGAATGTCGCCTTGCCGTCCTCGCCTATGCGGTAGTCCTTCATGTAATCGGCCAGCGTTTCGCACAGGCTGGATGAAGGAGTGATCGGATACCACGTCGCGACAGTGATGCCGGCAAACATGCAACCCAGAGCCGCCGCTGCATTGCCGTCGATGATGATCTTGCCTTTCGTGGCATTCATCCTTTGTGTCTTGTAAGGCACGACAGTCTTGTCGAAATTCTCTTTGGCGAACTTGCGACCGATGTCCAATGCGGTTTTGTTGAGCGCTACGGCCTTGGCTTTGCCTTTGAACTGCTTCGTCAAGGCTTGTTCCATTTCGGCCGGATCGATCTCGAGGAGTTCTCCGACGACGCCCACATAGATCATGTTGGCCAGCAGTTTTCGCAGCCTCGAATCGGGTGTGATTTCTGTCGCCAGTTTGGCGAAGGGAACGGGGAAGAAAGTCAGGTCCTTGCGGTATTGGTTCAGCTTCAGTGTCTCTTCGTAAACCACGACGCGGTTCGGATCCAGATTCATCACGTCTTCGCGCCCGGTCTCAGCGTTCATTGCGATTAGAAAATCGATCTCTTTCCGCCGTGCAATCCAGCCGTCCTTGTTTGCTCGGATCGTAAACCAGGTTGGCAAACCTGCGATGTTCGAGGGGAACAGGTTCTTTCCACTGACTGGGATTCCCATTTGAAAGATCGAACGCATGAGAACCGTGTTTGAAGATTGGCTTCCTGAACCGTTAACCGTGGCTATTTGAATGCTGAAGTCGTTTATTACGGGGCCCCCGTTGCTTCGTTGATCTTCCTCCGCAACCAACGTCTGGGGGGATTGATTTGACACTACTCATTCTCCTTTCGCATCCGCCTCCTGCCTTGACTTTGGAGGCGCGCCCAACCGATTACTATATCAGAATTCACATGCCTTTTAAGGCGTGTGTTTTCATTCAGTAGGCCCGGCAGGACTCGAACCTGCGACCCCCTGCTTAGAAGGCAGATGCTCTATCCAACTGAGCTACGGGCCCACGTTCCACGCGAGACGCGCAGGCCAGTTTAACATGCGACACCTGACAACAAAGTTGGTACACAAACTTGAATAATCTTGATCCCCGGGGGACCTGTTCCAGCCCTGTTTGCAATATCTTCGGTCAGGCGTTTCCGATTTCGAGGAAATCCTGGATGGTCATCACCCGTACACCCGACTTGCCCTCAGTATTTGGTCTTGCGCGCCGCGGCAGTTTAATTGCAAAACGGAACTAGTACGTCTGAAGGAGGAGAAATGAAAAAACTGACACAAATCACCACGTTGATCGGAGTGGTCGCCTTATTGGCGGTACCCGCCTTCTCCGATACGTTGGTCTTGAAGAGCGGAGAGAGAATCTCGGGACTCTTCGAGGGTGGGTCAGCTCGCGTTATTAAGTTTCGTAGCAATGATGGTTTGGTCAAGGACTACGATCTTCTGAGTATCCAGCAGATTCAGTTCGGTGACGATAAAGCGACAGCATCTTCGTCGGCGACACCCACGTCTTCGCGGCCGGCGCCTGCCGCAGCTCCACGGCTGCAGCCCGGATCTTCGCGCGTAACTCAGCCGACATCGGCGAACGCAGCAAGTTCCGCATGGACTATTCCGACAGGATCCCCGGTTGTGATTCGCATGATCGACACCATCAACAGCGAAAAGAACAAATTGGGGGATCAGTTCGTCGCCGTTATCGATGAGCCGGTGGTTCAGGGTGGTGTGGAAGTGATACCGCGAGGGGCGGACGTCCGCGGACGAATTGCGCATATCAACGAAGCGGGCCGAGTCGCCGGCTCGGCTCAACTAGGACTTGAGTTGACGCAGATCGTGGTCAATGGCATTCCATACTCCGTGACTACATCCGAGTATAAGGAGGCTGCCGAAGGTCGCGGTTCTCAAACCGCGAAACGCGCTGCCGCCGGTGCTGGTATCGGCGCGGTCATTGGTGCAATCGCCGGAGGTGGGAAAGGCGCAGCCATCGGCGCGGGTATCGGTGGTGGTGGCGCGACTGCCGTTCAGGTTATGACCAAAGGCGAAAAGCTGAATATTCCATCCGAAACACGTTTGGAATTCACGCTTCGTGCGCCATTAGTCGTGGCTGGAAGGTAGTTTTAATCACAGAGACACAAATTCCGGGACGGTTGCGTCGTTTCCTTAATTCTGAAAAGCGCGAATTAAGGAAACGACGCAACCGTCCCGGAATTTGTCAGACCCCCGAGACTTTTCCTGCTTTCTTGTAGCACTGGAATGCGATGTGCCATCCGAGCGCGACGATCACCATGAGGAATACCCAATAGAGATCGCTCGGGATTCCGAAGTTGCCCCCTGCAAAGAAGACCGTATGCTGGCCGATCATCGTCCACAGCAGCGGCACGGACATATAGGTATTGTGCCTGGACCGAAGTCCCGCCAGTTTCACCAGGTTCGCGTCAGGCGCCGTGCCTTCCTTGACCGCCCGAATGATCTTCTGCTGGGCCGGCCAGATGCGGAACCATACATTGAAAGCCATCGTGGTGCCGAGCAATGTGCCGAGGTGGATCAGCGTCCCGCGATAACTGAACTCGCCGAAATAGTGGAACAGCGCCACGATAATGCTCAAAAGGACGAAGGAAACGATCACGCCGGCACGCAGGTTATTCGCGAGGCCGCTTTTCCATAACGCGTCATAAATGAAAGGCGCCACGAATGTGACCAGGATCATGATGATCGGTCCCGCGCCCCACGATCCGGTCGCTGAGAGCAGCTGTTGGCCGTGGTAATAAACCAGCATTAACAAAAGCACACCGGTGATCCAGGTGTATGCAGCTCCCCAGCGGAACCAGTACAGGGCGCGCGGCATCAATTCCGGCACGACGGCTTTCTTGGTGGGGCCATCGAGCTTGGTTTGCAGCGGACCGTTAACCCAGTTGAAGAAATAGAGGTGTCCGATCCAGATGATTCCAGCGAAGACGTGCATCCACCTGAAGATTGCCTCCAAGGCTTCCATAGTCCTCCTCATTCACCGTTTGTGAAGAGGGGACGTTACCACAGCGCACGTTGGGAATCTAGAGCCGTATCGAAGACGCTCGCTTGAATAAGTCGTTTGCTGCCGTCCAGTTGAAGTTTTTCCAGAATGCCTTCAGGTATGCCTGTCGATCGGCGCCGTAGTCCATGAAATAGGCGTGTTCGTAGACATCCAGGACGATGATCGGGAGCGCGCCCCAGACTCCACCCTGGTTATGCGCGTCACAGTTGTAGATCCAGAGTCTGCTCTCCTTCGTGTCCCACGCAAGAATGGACCAGCCGCGAGCCGCCATGGCGCATTCCGAGAAATAGGTAATGAAGGATTCGACGGAGCCGTAGCTTTCCGAGATCGCCGCCACGAGTTCACGAGCGGTTTCGAATTCGCCGTTGCCCCCGAGAACTTCGAAATACCACTCATGAAGATAGACACCATTCACCGCGTACGTCTCACTCTCCTTGAGCGCTCGCAACTCACTGTAGGTCGTATTGCCGGCCTTTGGCTCGTCCTTGCGGGCAATGGCGCGCCCCAGCTCCTCGAGCTGGTTCTGGATTTCATTCATTTTGTCGACATACGTGACATAGAGCTTGTCGTGGTGGTTTTTCAGTGTGCGATCCGAAATGCCGTTCAGCGGTGCGCGAAAGGGAAGGCGTTTCGGTTCGTAGTTGTGGTCGGGCGGACGCGTCGTTTTGCGTTTCAGGTTTTTCATGAACTCCCCCACAGAAGTTTGTTCACAGACATGCTTATCCCTCCTACTTTCCAGTCCTGCGATTAAAAACTGCACACCGTATGCCGTTGGCAGCGTCGAAACACATTGGCGCATCGTCAGACGATTGAACACTGAACATCTGAAAGCCAGGCAGGACGCTGGTTTCGGCCGAGGAAAATCTTCCGAACTGCTTTCTACGGTGTGGCGAAAGCGTCAAACCAGATTGCAAAAGGAGTGAACCCCATGAGACCGAAAATCTTAATTGCAGCAGGCCTGGTCGTCGCGTTCCTCGTAGGTGCTGCGGCCAATGGAATTTATTCCGGCCCCACGCGGGCGTTTAACCCTGAGGAAGAGAAAACCGTCGTCCAGCAGCGAACTGTCGCGCGCCCCGCGGTAGCAGCGCGTACACAGTACGTCCAGCCGAGAACGGTGTATGTGTCTAATCCTTCTGCCCCTGCGACCGTTAACAACGCAGAGAAGAAACGGTCCTTGAAAAAGGAAGTGCTGATTGTCGGCGGAAGCGCTGGAGCCGGCGCTGCAGTCGGTGCAGTTGCCGGTGGCAAGAAAGGTGCGGCCATCGGAGCATTGTCCGGCGGCATTGCAGGCCTCGTTTATGACCTTGCAACTCGCAACAAGTGAGAGTGAATTATGATGGCCAGGAAACTGACGACAATTGCTCTGGTACTGATAACGGGTCTTGCATTGGTGGCGTGCGAAAGGGTCAAGATCGGCGACATCAATGCGGATCCGGGCCGTTTCCTCAATAAGGAAGTCGGCATCACTGGAACTGTGACTCAGTCGATCGGCGCTTTGGGCAGAGGCGTCTATCAGATCGACGATGGCACAGGACGGCTGTGGGTCGTTGCGACCGAGGGTGGCGTTCCAAGCAAAGGCGCGAAGGTCGGCGTGAAGGGCCACATCACGCAGTCGTTTACATTCCTGGGCATCAATTACGTGACAGTGCTGCAGGAAAGCGGGCGCCGGCGCGGATAGATGGCCCAGCTATTTGGGCGTGATTCGATAACGAATCATGATATTGGCGTGAACCTGGATTTGCCCCGGTGACACCGGCGTATCGGCAGCGACAGCCATACTTCGCGCCACCATGCCGGTTTCAGCGAACGGGACAACCGAGACGCCGCCTTCGGAAGCCTCGAGGACTTCCGCCAGGTTCACGCCCAACGCCGTTGCCATCACCTGCGCTTTGCTTCGCGCCTCCTGCACCGCCTGTTTTAGAGCTTCTTCACGAGCGGACAAATCGTTCCGCAATCCAAACTGAACGCCTTCGAGCTGGTTCGCGCCCGCTTTCAGTCCTGCATCGATGACCGGTCCCACCAGCGACAGATTGCTCAGCCGCACGGATACCGAGTTCGTCGCGTTATACGCCACGATCCGAGGAGCATCACGTGACTCCGGAGTCCGCGGGGCGTACACAGGCGTCAGCAGCAGCCTGGCCGTCTGAATCTGATTCGCGGTCACTCCGAGTTTTGTGATCGCATTGAGAATCTCCTTCGCGACCGCGCTGGTCTGCTCCTGCGCCATTTGTGCATTGGGCGACTGGCGCGTGATCCCAAGACGCACCGTTGCTTCATCCGGATTGACCAGGATCTGTGCGCTTCCGTTGACGACAATTGCCGGCGGTGGCGGAACATCCGGCCTTTGGACCAGGACCAACAAAAGAGCGAATGACAAGGTGTTCATGGAACCATTCTTCCTTGCTGGCAGGGCAATTGCACCCAGATTCTGAGGGGTGTCCCATGCAAAAAACGAATGTGTGGCTAGCCACGTCATTGCTCGTGCGCCGTGAAAAGGCGCTGGTCCACAGTGGGAGTGGAAGATAAACCCACCCGGGAACTGGTTCGCTCCGCCCGGTAGCAACCGAAGCGGCGGTGAAAGTAATGAAGCCGTCGGAGCCT
>Ga0137465_1000607_pt1 | contig 12770 bp, 16 predicted proteins | sample EasRivERMGT828_2_FD_104906 | JGI IMG/M metagenome (GOLD analysis project Ga0137465, IMG submission 104906) | Soil microbial communities from meander-bound floodplain in the East River, Colorado, USA - East River MetaG ERMGT828_2 | ecosystem: Environmental > Terrestrial > Soil > Floodplain ... | reverse complement strand
TAACGCATTCAAATTCAATTTTATCAAGCAATGCATCGTTTTTAAGAGCATCAGGTTTGTTATATTCCTCGTAATAAGCTTTTTCTAATTCTAACTTACGATCAATATATTTCCGACGCTCTTTCAATTCTAAAAGAGCTATTAAAGACGCGGCTATTTGTAAAATTGATCCTATAAGCATACTACTATTCTCTCTTTGTAGGCTTTGGAATAAACTTTCCTAAAAAGTTCTCAATGATCGATACATACCCGTCTATTTTATCCAAAACACCCTCAAATTGCTCACCAGGTATCATCACCAATACACTCTTCAGTATTGCTAAAACACCCCTTAAACCCTGAAGAATTACGTATATATAACCAACCCATTGAAATATTAATCCTAAATCCATATTAGCCCCCATTTTTTTTAAAGTTATCCATCCTTACACTCAAAACCACTACCTCTTGTCTTACCTGCCACATCATTGATTCAATCATATCAACCTTATCAACAAGCTTCTTTATAAAATATAAATTCCCGCTGACTAGTAGCGTTACTACCGCATATGTAATGTTTCTTAACAAGTACTTATCTGTCATGGTATTATTCTTTTAGAAGCTAATGATTAACGAAGAACTATCTATTAGAAATTATACCAAAGACGATGAAAACTTTATATTAAATTCCTGGACCGAATCACATTTCTCATCAAGTGATTCTAATAAATACATCCCTCGCAAAATATATCTCGATAACCACTTAAATATTATTAAAAAAATTCTCAATCATCACAACACCGCCATCCTCATCGCCTGTGCTAAAGACCAACCAGATCTTATCTATGGTTATATGTGCATCACCGTTCCTCATACTATGAATTACATATACGTTAAAAGACCCTTTAATGACTTCGGTATCGCTAAAAAACTAATAGAACAAGCACCAATGCCTTTTAAATATTGCACTCATATGACTCATAAAGGCTCTAAGCTTTTAAAAGAACTTAATCTAATATATAACCCTTACTTACTAGGAGAATTTAAATGAAATCATTCAAAGTTAAAGTAGCTAAACTCAACGCCCCAATTACTTATAAAACTCTCGCAGGTGTAGATCACCTCTCCCCTGAGAAAACCCCCCACGCTGATATGTACCTAGAAGATAAATTACTATTCATTGAATCAATGTCTGACGTTATTGTAAGCCAAGACTGGCGCTTCTGTGTTCTAGATACAAGTGAAGCTCTAGTTACTACAAGTAAAGGCGTTAATAAAAAACCTATATGAGTATATTAATGCATTGGAAAGAATGGGCTGTGGTAACTGGCAGAATGACTAAAATTATGACGAAAGAAGAAGAAGAGAAATTAATAGAAATATGGGCCAACGCACCTGCTGCTTACACATCACAATATATTCAACAAAGAAAGAAATGCGAAGATGATAAGAATCAACATTTGATTCAATAGGAACTTATGGCTACTACAATAGAAGAAACGATAATAGATACCGCATATAAGCAATATAAGCGTAATGCTATGTCAATTAAAGTATCTCAAGAAGATTATGAATCTTTGAAAAAAGAAAAAGGATACTTACTACAACAAGCAGTATTACTTAACGGAACTGAAGGGTTTATATTCGTTTATGGTGACTAAACCTAAAGGACTACCAAAGACAGGTGGAAGAAAGAAGAGTTGGGGACTTGCTGGTACTCTTCGTGAAGAATTAGTTAAGAATGATTTCAATATAATGAAAGAATTTATTAAAGCCTACAAAGACGATTGTAACGCTGAATTCTCAATGCCATTTAAACGTTGTGAAGTTCTTATTAAATTCATGGAGTTTATCTACCCTAAACCTAAATTAGACGTTGGCTTATCTTTCACTCCTCAACAAGCTCTAGACATAGTAAATAAGCTTATAGAAGAACATGAACCTGACACCAGAACAGTTGAACCAATTCCGGATAGCACGAGATAGATTAGAAAAGTTAATTAAGAAGCCTTCTATCAATCTCTCTTCTCTTTGCTTTGATAAACAACTCGCATTCATTAACGATCCAGAAAGATTTGCTACAGCAGTTACATCACGTCGTGCAGGTAAAACTACAGCATGTGCCCTACATTTATTATCTGTAGCTCTTAATAACCCAGATACCACCTCTTTTTACATAACCTATGCCCGTACGGATGCAAAAGGAATCATATGGCCTATGCTTCATAAACTTAACAGAGAGCTAAAACTAGAAGGTGAACCAAACGAAGCAGATTTAGTCTGGAAATTTAAAAATGGATCTGTAATAAGATTAGGTGGCGCTGCTACTCCTAGCGAAATAAATAGATTCAGAGGTTACGCAATTAAATTAGCTTACGTAGATGAATGCTTTCACCCATACACATTAATCGATACACCCAATGGTGATAAAAAAATAAGCGAACTAAATATAGGAGACTTAGTATTTAATGCAAACGGTGTAGGAAAGATTACAACCATATCAAAGAAAGAAATAGCCAGAAGCAGGCGTTTGTTTTACAACGATAAATGGGTTGAATGTTCAGATAACCACCCTTTCCTCACAGCGACAGGATGGAAAGAAGCATCAGAGTTAAAAATAGGAGATAGCCTTGTTAGTCAAAATTTTTGTGTGCGAATATTGCAAGAAGGAATTTCAAAAACCAAACAATCAGAGCCATCCTTATCGTTTTTGCAATCTCTCTTGCTCTCTGAAAAAGATTCGTCAAACACAGAATCCAATGTGGAATCAAGCAACGAGATTAAAAGTAAGTGCGACATTACGGCGCATAGGACACAAACCGATTATCAGGAGAGGAAATGGTCATGGACCTACCGAGCCAGAAAAGGCTTTATTACAGTATTTACCAAATGCAAAATGGAATTACGCTATTTCTTTAGGCAAAGGAGCAAAATTCAATGGATATCCAACAAATTACAAAGTGGATATTGCTATACCAGAAATAAAATTAGCCATAGAAGTGGATGGTCCGAGTCATTCTTTATTAAAAAGAAAAGAGATGGACAGAAAAAAGGAAAAGAAGTTAATTTCTTTAGGTTGGAACGTGTTGAGATTCTCAAACCAGAAAGCACTACAACAAACCAAGGAAGTTATTTCTACGATATTGGAGTATCAGGGCACCCTTCATTCTCAGTAAATGGCGCTTTAGTACATAACTGTCAGCGCTTCGGGAATTACTTAGAAAGTCTTATTGATGATGTTTTAATCCCTGGCTGTATTGATAAAAAGGGCGCTATAAGATTAATTGGAACTCCCCCTAGGGTACCAGTAGGGTACTTCCATGATTGTGCTAAATTACCTCATAATCACCACTGGACCATATTTGATAATCCATGGGTGCCAGACGCCCAGGGTGAGTTAGACAGAGAATTAAAACGTCGTGGTGTATCTATAGATGACCCAACAATTCAAAGAGAATTTTTTGGTAGATTCACAGTAGATGATGATTGTTTAGTCCTTCACTACAATAAGTCCCTAAACGATTATATCGACTTGCCAACCGATACTTACAATCACATTATGGGTATAGATTTGGGGTTTAAAGATGCTGATGCAATATGTATTCTGGGCCACTCTGCTAACTCTCCTGTTACTTACATTGTTGATGAATTGGTAACTACAAAACAAGGCCTTACAGAATTATTCTCACAAGTAGAATTCTTGAGAAATAAATATAATTGCTATAAATTAGTTATCGATACAGGCGGCCTCGGCTTGAAAATAGCTGAAGAAATGAGACGTAGATGGAGAATACCAGTTCATGCAGCTGATAAGAAAAGAAAATATGAGAATCTCGAAATTCTTAACGATGCCCTTAGAACGTCTAGGTTTCGAGCTAAAACAACATCAAGGTTTGCCAATGACTCGATGTTGCTCGAGTGGGATATGGATAAGCTTAAACCAGATAGACGAGTTATCTCTGAGCGATTTCACTCAGACATTATTGATGCTGCACTATACGCATTTAAAGAGTCTCCAGCATTCACCTATATCACTCCTAAACCTCAACCAAAGTATGGTTCTGCCGAATGGTCCCAAGAAGAAACAAGTAAAATGTACGAACAAGCACTCAAACATTATCAAGAACAAGAAGATCAAAAGAAAGAAGTGAGCTGGTTATGAAATTTAAAGTAGGCGATAAAGTGATTACAAAAGTATTACCAGAAGCATTTTCATACCCTGATGTTAGATATAATCATTCTCAAATGGATATAACAGGGGTAATTACAAAGATTAGTGATAAGTATATAGTTTACAATGAAGTAAGAGAAGATTTATTAATTATAAAAGACGATGAGTCTAATAATGAATACGTATTTCACCCTATTAATGTGATGAAAATAAGTTAAAATTAGTTATGATTGTAAGATATATAAAATATTGGATGAGACACCATATGATTAAATGTCATTGGTGCTATAAACCATGTTGCTTCAAACATATAATGACATATAAGAACTTCAAAGAGTTAATGATTAATAGAGATAGTTACGAAACAACTAATAAGAAATTAAAATAATCATTGCCGCTATTATCATATTCCCTTATCCTCACTTTACATGGGTATAAATCTAAAAGAATTGCGCAAAATAAGCAACTTTTGTAGAAAATCAGGTATAATAATATACGAAACTGGTGAATTTAAGTTAACCTTCTCTGAGCGTGCATTGAAATTACCTAAACCAAAACCTAAAAAAGTAGAAATCCCTATCGCTGGTCTTCCTAACAACATGCCAGACCTTACTCTATGGTCTAGTACACCCTTCCTAGGAGAAGCAAATGGCTAAGATAAAAAAATACGAAGGTCAAAATAGAATTAAAGTTAATACTCGCTCTGATACTGACCCAACCACGTATAACTCTAGATGGTGGATGTGTCGCTCTAAAGACGAGTTATGTTCAGCTGTATTTGGTGTAGTTAATTACTTAAGACAGAATCAGACATGGCGTATAGATCAATCTGCAATGTTTGCGAGGATGTATGCTAACTTACCTATATGGAATTATCTGGGAACGAGTTTTAAAAAATCTAATGGTAGATCCAATTTTCCACAAGATAGACCCACATATAACGTCGTTCAAAGCTGCGTGGATACTCTTGTCTCACGCATGGTCCAGTCTAAACCTAAACCCTTTTTTCTTACTTCTGGCGGAAGCTACAAACAACGAAGACTTGCTAAAGAACTCAATAAATTCATCGAAGGAGAGTTCTATAGATGTAAAGTCTACGACATGCGAGAGCAAAACCTAAGAACCTCATGCATCTTAGGTGATGGAGTAATTAAAATATACCAAACTGAAGAGAATAAGGTCGGTCTAGAGCATGTTCTATGCACTGAATTATACGTAGATGAAATAGATGCAATGTATGGCAAGCCTCAACAGATGCATCAAGTAAAACTAATAGACCGTGATGTTGCTGCAGAAATGTTCCCAGGACATCGTGGCAAGATAATGACAGCGTCTAATAGTTTCTTTGACAGTTCTCCAGATTCCACTAACACGATAGTGTCACAAATCGCACTCGTTGAGAGTTGGCATTTAAAATCAGGCCCAGAAGCTAAAGATGGATTGCATACGATATGTATCGAAAATGCCACACTATTAGAAGAAGACTATGAGTATGACTATTTCCCATTCGCTAAGTTTCCTTATGCACCTCGTACATTAGGTTATTGGTCACAAGGAATGCCGGAGCGACTCAGTGGTCTACAGATATCTATTAATCAGCTTTTATATACTCAACATATGGGATTACATTTATGCGGTATTCCACATTGGTTGATTGAAGATGGGTCAAAGATTGTAAGTGCTCATATTAACAATCAAATTGGTGGACAGATTAAGTATCAAGGCACACCACCTGTGCTGCAGAGCTCACAAGTATTCCCACCAGAGATTTATAATCAGCTAGATCGCTATATCAACATGGCATTTCAGCAAGAAGGTATATCTCAACTAGCAGCTACTAGTCAGAAGCCTGCTGGGTTAAATAGTGGTAAAGCACTACGTGAATATGACGATATACAAACAGATAGATTTGCTGCATTAGCTCAACGAGATCAAGATTTTATAGTCCGTGATTTAAGTGCCAAGATGTTTGATTTAGCTAAGAAGATAGCTAAAGAAGAAGGAAGTTATGAGACTATCTTCCCAGATAAGAGTTCTACACTTAAAATAGACTTAGCGGAGTTAGACTTTGACGATGAGTTTATTATTCAAGCATTCCCAAGATCTGGTTATTCCAATGATCCTGCGTTTAGAAAGCAAGAAATTGTCGAAGATATGCAAGCTGGGCTACTTAGTCCTGAAGAAGGATACAGACTACTTGATTTCCCAGATACCAAGCAAGTTACACAACTTAAAACCGCTGATGAAGAGCGCATATACCAGCTACTTGATAAGATAATAGAAGATGGTGAATATAATCCACCCGATCAGTACATGAATCTTAAAAAAGCTAAGATTCTTACAATGCGCTACTACAATTTCTACACACAGTTTAATTTAGAAGAAGATAAAGCAGCAATGCTTAGAGACTTCATGACGCAAATAGATTTAATGAATGAGCAAGCCATGCAAGCACAAATGATGATGCAACAACAAGCTATGGCAGCTCAAGCACAACCCATGGCGCCACCTCAAAATGAGATGATACCTAACGTCCCAGGAATGGCTGCATAAAAGGAATACAATGAAAATATCACCAATAGAAAACCCAAATAAACCACTCACTATAAAAGCTCAAACTATAATGCCATCAGCACTACAGCATAAAAAAGAAGAGCAAGTAGAAGAAGTAGAGAAACAAATAACTAAATCAGCAGTAGAGCCTTCTGATGTGTCAATAGAACCACCAAAAAGTGTCAGTAATGGTACACCCGCTGCTGATCCTAATGAGACAGACCCTAGATTTATTGCAATAAGTAAAAAAGAAAAAGAAATCCTACGGGGCAAGCGTGAATTAGACGAATTAAGAAAGAATCTTGAATCTAAATATAAGCCTTATGAAGAATATGAAGCGATTAAGAACGATAAGCTTAAATTATTATCAAAGCTCGGTATTTCTTATGACGACCATACCAACTTAGTCCTAGGCCAAGAGAATATGACTCCTGATAAGATCGCTGAGATGAAAGCGATGGAGATTGTAGAGCGGGAAATGAAAACATTCCGAGCGCAACAACAAGAAGAATCTAAGAAAAATCAGCAAATAGCTTACGATAACGCTATTAAACAAATAGAATTTGATGTAAAAAATTTAGTATTAAACAGAGTAGACGACTTCCCTATTGTAAAAGAAATGGAATCGTTTGATACTGTAAGAGAACTAATAGAAGAAACACACCGGGAAACTGGAACAGTCATACCTATTGAACAAGCAATCAAAGAAGTTGAAGCGGAACTTGAGAAAGAAGCTTTGAAGCTTATGAAAATAGATAAGATCAGAAGAATAATGCTCAAAGAACTTGAGCAACCGAAGACTGAGGAAACTCCTCAAAATACACAGAAGACCCAAACATTAACACATAAAGGCACTACTTCTATAAACACGCAACCCAAAGAAGAATCATACGAACAGAAGAAAGCACGCTTAATACAAAAGTATGCATCTGCGTAAGTAGAAATAAATAAGTCCTACAAACTAATAAACTTATAAAATTTTAAGGAGATTACTATGGCTACATACGCCAATACAACTAACCAGGTAGCAGCTCTAAAAGAACTCTATTCTGGTGATGATTACATGCAAAACTTGGTCTATCCTGACAACCCACTCTACGCTTTACTAAAAAAAGATGAGAGTCCATCAGGAATGGCCGGTAAATATTTACCAGTTCCACTACGTTACGGAAATACACAAGGACGAAGTGGTACTTTCGCAAATGCTCAAAGCAACCAAACAGCTACTCAATTAATTTCTTATTTTGTTTATAGAGTAGAAAACTATGGTCTATGCACTATTCAAAACGATCTAATCGAAGCAACAAAGAGTGATCTTGGTGCTTTCCTAGACGAAGCTAAGTTACAAATGGATTCAACCATTGAAAACTTAACTAACGATATGGCATTAGACATCTTCAGAGGTGGTACGGGTGCTCGTGGACGCATTGGAACATTCGTTGATGCTAACCCTACTATCACCATTACTCTTGAGAACGTTAACGATGTTGTTAACTTCGAAGTTGGAATGACTTTAGTAGCTTCTAGCTCAGACGGTGGAGCTCCTTCAGATGACACAATCGCTCTTACATCAGTAAACAGAATTACTGGCGTATTAGTTGGTACAGCATCAGATGGTTCACTCGATACAGAATGGGCAGTTGGCGGATACCTAGCAGTACAAGGTGACGTTGCAACTACTGGTTCAACAACGACTGCATCATTTGAGAAAATGACGGGACTTGCTGCATGGTTACCTTACGGTGGACCTTCAGCTGGTGATTCTTTCTGGAATGTTAACCGTACCACAGACCCAACACGTTTAGCTGGTGTTTGGTACAATGGCGTTAACGAATCAATTGAAGAAGCTATCATTTCAGGAAGCGTCCTCGTCGCAAGAGAAGGTGGAAGACCAAATATGGGATTCTGTTCATTCTCTACATGGGCAGCTCTTGAAAAAGAACTCGGATCTAAAGTGCAATACGTAACTGTAGAGCACGATATGGTAACAATCGCATTCAAAGGTATTACAGTGCATGCTCCTAAAGGTCCTATCACGATTATTCCTGATAAATCCTGCACAGCTCAAAGAGTATATCTATTAACGATGGATACATGGAAGCTTCGCTCATTAGGCAAAGCTCCACATATTCTTACTTATGGATATGAAGGATTAGAAGGTTTACGTGTAAGCAACGCAGATGCTTTAGAGATTCGCGTTGGATTTTACGGAAACCTCATCTGTAACGCGCCAGGACGCAATTGTGTTATTAGAACTTCTATCTAATTAAATTAAGAGGTGGTGGGAAACTATCACCTCTTTTTGTTTTAGGATCGTATCCCAAAGCAATCCGCACTGAATCAAAAACCTCGCATTGATCAGTGCAATAAACAGGCGGGGTTAGAAAAGGGATAATTTATGGCTTCAAAATTGTTTAAACAGTTTTTGTATAGCACTAATCCAATGCTTACATACATCGAAGGCTCTTTTAAAGTAGGAGCTTCCGGTGCTGTTAAACCTAGTACTGGCATTTTAGGAACGGGCGTTCAATCCGTTACTCGTGCTGCACAAGGACAATATGTCATTGGATTAACCGATAATTACAATCGATTCTTAGGACTTGATTGTACTTTACTCGCACCTACAAGTGGCGCAGGAAGTGTAACTGATGGAAGCTTCGTCGTAGGACAAGCATACCAAATTACATTCCCTAGTACTTCTACTAACTGGCAAACAGTTGGTCTTCCAAGTGGCTTAGTAGCTACAATCGGAATGCCTTTTGTTGCTACATCAGGAGCAAGTAATGGTGGAGCTGGTGGAGCAGTAGGAAATGGAACGGCAATTAGGATCACCAACACTGGAATTCAACAGGTTGAAATGTTACCTAATCCTAATACAATCCTAGGACCTACTAATACAACTCAAACTCAAGGGGCGTACTTCAATCTACAAACCTTAAACGGTTCGAGTGTACCAACGGATCCTACTAGCGGATCGGTAGTTAGATTCGGCTTATTCTTAAGAAATTCATCTCTCTTAGGAACTAACGAAACTAGCTCAAACTACTAATAAGAGGCGAATATGGCTGGACCGTTACCTTCAGTACCTACTAACTTGATCGTGCAAACGGGAAACGGCGAAACTTATTTGTCATGGAGCCCTGTAGTGGGCTCTACAGCTTATAATATATATAGGTCGGAGAATGCAGTTGCTTACACTCAAGTAGCTGCCTCTTCGACCTTTTATTACTATGATTCAAATGCAAATGTTGGGACTCAATATTTTTATAAAATTCAATCTGCATCTAGTGCTGGTGTTAGTAACTTTACTGATCCTTATACAATAACTCCTGTTGATTGGGGTCAAGCATCACTAGGCCAATTAAGAATGGCTGCACAACAAAGAGCAGATCAAGATAATTCTAATTTTGTTCCTACAGAAGAGTGGAACTCATACATTAATAATAGCTACACTGAGTTATATGACTTACTTGTAGCTGTTTATGGCGATGAATACTTCGTTAGGAATGATTATACGTTTACTACAGATGGCAGATCTCCTGGTTTATATCCATTACCTGATGATTTCTATAAAATGATGGGTGTTGATTTAACAGTGAATGCTACGCAAAATGGATATCTAACTCTAAAGAAATTTACATTCGCTCAGCGTAATCAATATTTATATGGCGGTACTTCTGTGCCATTCTATGGATTTCAAAACGTAAGCTATAGAATAATGGGTAGTAACGTAGATTTAATTCCTACACCTGGTGGAAATCAGACCATAAGACTTTGGTATGTACCTAAGCCAACTGTATTACTCGCTGATAGTGACATAATCGATGGAATATCAGGATGGTGGGAATACATTGTTATAGATGCTGCTATTAAAGCAATGCAAAAAGAAGAATCAGACGTGACGGTACTTTTAATGCAAAAAGAAGTTATCAAAAAACGCATAGAAGCAATGGCATCTAATCGTGATCAGGGAATGGCTGAAGGTGTAACTGATGTAAGAGGTGGATTTAGCGGTGCTTGGGGCACATTTGGCAATGGCCCATCGGGAGGATTTTAATTGAGTCTTCCTAAATATCATAATGATGATAATGCATTTAATCTTTTAGTTACCAACTGGAGCAGTCAGATTGATCCCGTATTAAACTTTCCAATTAATAATGGATTAATACTAAAAGATGTAGAAACAGTCTCTGGCCAAAATATAATTAATCATAAATTAGATAGAAAATTACAAGGCTGGTTTATTGTTAGGCAAAGAGGCAACGCAATATTTTATGATAATCAAGTTAATAACCCATTACCCGATAAGAGTTTATGGTTAATAGCTAGCAGTGGGATAACAATAGATTTACTTTGTTTTTAAGGAGTTTATATGGCTGATACAATTGAGACCCAATATATGGAGCTTATGCTCCCTGTTCCTACAGTTCAAAGTGGACCTGAATATGCTGAGAACATAAATGCTGCATTCACTCAAGTCGACCAACATGATCATAGTACTGGGAAAGGTACACCTGTTACTCCTGCAGGTATGAATATTAATACGGACTTAGATTTCAATAATAATGATGCAACTGAATTACGTAGCACACGATATCAGGACCAAAGTAGTCCTATAAGTGCTCCTACTGATTTGAATTGTTTATATGTCGCAGGGGATGAGCTTTACTATAATGATTCTACGGGAACTCAAGTTCAATTAACTCAAGGTGGTAGTGTTGCTGGTAGCAGCGGTAACATTACAGGCATGGTACCTCCAGCAGCTGTAGTTTATAGTCCTGGGTCGCAAACTTTTACATTCTTATCTACTAGTGCAACAGCCGCTAATTTAGATGCGGGTTCTTATAAAATGCGAGAAGTAGCTGCTAATGCTCTTGCCGTAACACTTAGTAGTCCAGCAGCTCTAGCATCTAACTATACATGGACTTGGCCTGCAGCATTAGCAACGAGTGCTAATACATTTGTTCAAATAGATGCAAGTGGAAACTTAAGTAATACAAGAACAATAGATGGTGTGAAGATTGCTACCAGTGGAACTACTTTTACAGTTCCTCCACGAGCTGTTACACAAACATTATTACCATTTAAAACTCCTAGTAGTGCAGCAGGAGTAGGTGGGTTTTCTCAAGCATTTAGTTGTGGAGCTTATACTAATGCTACAGGAACCTATACGTTAGTAACTAATCAAAGCATAGAAATACAATCTGTTGGAAGACCTATAAGAGTAGGTGTAGTTCCAGCATCTAGTGCGACATCTGTAAGTATAATTGGAAGTGCAGGTGCAGCAGGATTTTTAAGATTACTTAAGAATGGAGCTCAATGGCAAGAATGGGCGCTGTCAGATAGTGTAGAGTATGGGCCATGTAACTTTGAGAAGTATGATTTAGTTACTACTTCAGGTGGAGGCACCGCTGCAGTTACTACTACTTATCAATTACAAGGTAAGGCTGCTGGAGCTGGTACGTTAACCGTTACAGAATTGAAATTAATAGCTTACGAAATATAAATGGCAATTGAAAAAAAAAATATCTCGATAAGTTTTAATCAAGGGTTGGACACAAAAACTGATCCAAATCAGGTATTACCAGGCAAACTTATATCTGCTGAAAATATAGTATTTACTGAATCCATGGCGTTTAATAAACGTGCTGGATTTGATTTATTAGCACAAACAGAAGCAACAAGCGGTGTCGGGCTAGGAGTATTTAAGAATGAATTAGTAAGCTTTGATGGGAATAATATGTATTCCTTCTCAGATGCTAATGACAGCTTAATAAATAAAGGTAATCTTACTAGCATAGATATGTCGGTTAATCCGATCTATCGAACTAATACAAGTCAAGTAGAGCCAGATTCTGCGTTTAATCCAATTGGTTTATATTTATATACATGGATTGATTCGGTCTATAGCGCACAATATATGGTTTCTGATGCTTCTACTCAGAATCAAGTTATTACCGCAACTCAACTACCAGCTGGGTCTAGTAGAGTAAAAGCATTTAGTATTGGTAATTATCTAATCGTTACTTATGTAAATGCCACGGCCCAAACATTAAATTACATTGCT
>Ga0137465_1000606_pt1 | contig 12772 bp, 12 predicted proteins | sample EasRivERMGT828_2_FD_104906 | JGI IMG/M metagenome (GOLD analysis project Ga0137465, IMG submission 104906) | Soil microbial communities from meander-bound floodplain in the East River, Colorado, USA - East River MetaG ERMGT828_2 | ecosystem: Environmental > Terrestrial > Soil > Floodplain ... | reverse complement strand
GCGCTGCCCGGGCGGATCTTGGCGTTGAAGCGCGTGGTCAGGAACTCGATCACCGCGTCGGCTTCGGCGCTGCCCGCCTTGTATTCGATCCCGGCGTAGACATCTTCGATGTTCTCGCGGAAGATCACGACGTCGAGCTTGCGCGGCTCTTTGACCGGCGAGGGCACGCCGGCGAAGTAACGCACGGGGCGAATGCAGGCGTACAAGTCGAGAATCTGGCGCAGGGCGACGTTGAGCGAGCGAATCCCGCCGCCGACCGGCGTGGTGAGCGGGCCCTTGATCGCCACGCGATGCTCGCGAATGACCGCCAGCGTTTCTTCGGGGAGCCAGCTGCCGGATTGATTGAATGCCTTTTCCCCGGCCAGCACTTCGCGCCACACGATGCTGCGCTTGCCGCTGGAGGTTTTCTGGACGGCGGCATCGAAGACTTTGGCGGAGGCGCGCCAGATGTCCGGCCCGGTGCCGTCGCCTTCGATGAATGGAATGATGGGATGATCGGGGACGATCCAGTGTTCGTCCTGGAAGTCGATTTTGGCGCCGACGGCCCCGCCGCGGCGACCTTCAACCTGTGTTGGCATGGCCCCCAGTTTACATCAAAACGGCCCGCCTTTGGAGGCGAGCCTTTTGGGCGATCTGCCCTAGAGCCGGTAGCCGACCAACGTCCCTACCGTGGTCTGCAGGAACAGCATTCCGGCGATGTCATCGACGGCGTAGACGGGCTCGCGTTCCTTGCCGAGGTTCACGCGCGCCCGCGGCTGCGCGGAATCCTTGTCGATCTGCAGCAGCACGTTGCCGTTGCCTTCCGGCGCGCCCGTGAGCATGAACACAGAGCTCGGCGCCGTGAGTGACGCTTTGAACCGCTTGCTCGCCAGTGCCGATGCCTGGCTCGAATACCCTTGGAGCTGTGCCCCACCCTGCGTGTACGCCGTCGCCAGCTGGTTGTACACGTACTTTGCCGTTGTATCGCTCGACTGCCGCGCGGCCTGCGCGAAGGCGTCGCCGTAGGCGGATGCGGCAGCGCCGTACAGTCCGGCGCGCACCGACTGAATGCGATACAGCGCGCGCAGCAGTCCCGGCAGCTGGGGCGCGGGATGATAGGTCTGTTGCCTGATCTGCCCGTCGCGGCCCAGCACGACGAGATTCTGCGGCGATACCAGCACGATCCCGGATGGCCGCAGCTCCATCGCGGTCGGATCCTCGTTGCCCTGCAGCTTGATCTCGGGGCCGAGCGCGTGGTATGAGCCATCCTGGCGATTCACCGCGTAGAGATGCCGGTCCTTGTTGGCATAGACGTAGAGCGTGCCGCCGTCGATCGCGTGGAGCACAACCGAGTTCTTGCCGCCCTCGATCGCGTCTTTGTACTTGGGCTCGCCGCTCGTCAGGTCGATGACGTTCACTTCCCCATTGGTCGACGCATCCGAGCGCGAGATGTACAGCAGACCCGCCGGCGTCAGCTCGGCATAGTCGAGCAGTCCCTTGATCTTCACGTCTTTCTGCAGGCGCAACGTCGCCGTGGCGACATTCAGTACGTTGACGTACGTCTTCGAGTCGGCATCGACCGCGAGCACCACCGCGTTGCCCGCGATCAGTGCGTCGACGACGTCGCCGCGCATCTTGAGCGGCTTGGGCGCGATCGTGGTACCGTCTTCGTAGCGCGCCACGTTCAGGCCTGTCTGCACGACCCCGTTTACGACGCGCACGTTGCCGGGTGCCCGGTCGGGCGGCGGCCCTTCGGTCAGCATGATGATTCCGGCGGGATGCTGGACGATGTCCCTGATCCAGCCGTCCACGGTCGCGGGCTTCGCCCAGAGGGGCTGCCCGTCGCTGAGCCGATAGGCCATCAATCGTTCGTCGTAGCTCACGTAAATGCGATCCGGCTTCGCCACCGACTGATAGAGCAGCACCTTGTGCGGGAACGTCCCCGAGCGGGCCATCTGCAGCGAGGCAGTCCAGCGGATCGCTCCGCTCTTTGCATCCAGCGCCCGCAATCCCATGAGCGTGTACACGACGATCACGTCTGGGCCAGCCTGCAAGACCTCGAGATTGGTGGCGCTCGCCGCGGCGCGCACGACGCTCTGCATCAGGCCGCCCAGGCCGCCCTTCTTCGGCCCGGTCTGCTGGAACAGCGACTCACTGACCCAGCGCTGCGTGCCGGTGCTGAGATCATAGAGCGCGACGAGCGGAGGGCCCGACGCGCGCTGGCCGTGCACGAGCAGCGTGCCGCTCTGCGGCAGAACCCGGCGCGTCACGACCTTCGTGAGCGTCAGCTTGCGCGAGTCGAACAGCACGGTTCCCGTGACTGGATCGAAGATCAGGGAGAGGCCCGGCTTCGCGGCCTCCATGAGTAGCGAGCCCTCGATCATGTGGACACTATCGACGGGGAGGCCACCGAGCTCCGGTTTCTGCCAGACGAGCTGCCCGCGTTCGATGTCGACGCCCGCGAGCGCAGCATCAGTGGAGACGAGCAGCGCGCCGGCCGGCGTGATCTGCTGCCAGCGGAGGTCGCTGGTGAAATGCAGCGTCCACGACGGCACCGACCCGGCGGATGGAGTCGCGGGACGGGTGGCCGACGCAACGGGGGATGCAGCCTGAAGAAGCGCGAGCAGCAGCGGCAAAGCCATGGGTGGCCTCCTGAGAGGCCCCCATATCCCCCAACCACGTCCCTCCGCGCAAGGGGGCGGGTCACCGTGCGGGTTACTGAGGCGGCGGGCGCCGAAACCGAACGCCGAGAAGTCGCTGCGTTTCTACGCGGGTGAGGCGCGCGCTGGAGCGGTACTGCCAGACCGCGCGCACGTCGTCCTGGAGCGGGATCCCCGGCGCGATATCGCGGAAGCGCGTGCGCGCGACGACGGACCGCACATCGCGGAGCTCCGAGCGTTCGGGGTGCGTGAGACGGGTTTCGGTGAACTTGAGCGCGTAGGTCACCGAGTCGAGATACGCGGATCCAGCGATGTCGGACGAGCCCAGCTGATCGGTAGGCTCGAAATCGATCCGCACCAGAGATTGGCCTTCGATCGTGTCGCGGCCCGCCAACCGGAAACAATGACTCTGATGGAAGATACTGTCCGCCAGCTCGTGCAATGAAGCGAGCGTCACGACCGTGTAGCCGCTGAACGGCCCCGTGCCCGCGGTCACGATGAGACCAGGCCGGTAGGGCCGCCGCGTTTCGTTCTGGTCGAACTCCATCGTATCGATGCGCGCGCGCAGGCTGTCGCCATTCCGGCTCACCTCGCGTTGCGCGCGCTCGAGCCGGTAATGAAACGGGTGGGAATCCGCGAGCAGCTTGAGCCGCCGCGCGTTCTCCATGAGCTCGTCGAACACGGCGGCGAGCGCGGGCGTGACCTCGCGATCAGGGGGGCCCGGTTTCGTGCAGCGCGCGTGGCCGACCACGGTGATGGCCGGCAGCTCGACCGCCAGCCGGCGCAGCACGAGGAGGAGGCTCGTGGGTGGGTCCGAATGCAGCACGATCTGCGTGTCGAGCGGCACGTAGCCGATCTGGCGCACGCTGAGCAGATACGTCCCTGCGCCGACGTTCGCGAACGAGAACGCGCCCGCGGCGTCGGTGAATTGGGTCCCGAGACCGGGATAGAGCGTGACGATGGTGAGACCGAGGGGTTCGCGAGTTTCGGCGCTGATGACGGCGCCGCGCAGTGAGGGTTGCTGGGCGGAAGCGACGGACGCGCACGCCAACCAGAGGAGCCACCTCATGGATGCCCGAGGAGAGAGTCAAACTTCACGGGGTTGGCCCCGAGGGATTGTGAGTCGCAACACATACCGCGCGCCGTATAGCACTACTCTATATTGACGCGCGCCCTACCGGCAAATGGGGGACACTCTGCGCACTCAGATCGCGAAGAAGCAGGAGTAGCCTAGCCCATGTCGCTTTTAGCCATTCGCGTCGGGGCGGTCGTCCTGGCCCTCCTCGCCCTCCTCGCCCTCCTCGTCCTGCGCGGCAAGCGCTGGGCCTATTTGGCGTTCGTTGTGCTCGGTCTCCTCTATTATCCGGCGCAAACCCACTTCCGGGTGCACGCCCCGAAGTGCCAGCAGGTGATCCCCACGATGGACGTGGTCGTACTCTCGCTGCAGAACTACGTGGCTCTAGCGCTGTTCGCGGGCTTCTGCTGGATGTCGTGGGTCCAGTTCCGGAGGAGCAAAGCGCGCTTCGTCTGGGCCGTCCTGGCGACCGTGCTCGCCGGAGCCCTCGTTGAGGTCGCCGAGGGCATGACAGGGGGCGGATCGTGCCGCGTGCGGGATCTCGTGCCGGCTGCGGCAGGAGCGTTGGGCGCGGCGCTGGTGCTGGCACTGTGGTCCCGACTGCGCCGGAAACCGGGGTACGTCAGAATCGTCAGGCCAAGCCAGGCGGTCGCACCGCGCCAGCCTGTGGCTCCGCCGCGGCCCGCCGCACCACTTCGCGGTATTCCAACCCTGCCTGTTTCACCGGGGCGTTTCCCGCCGCCTCCGCCAGACTTTTCACCGAGCCCTACAAGTCCGCCGGCCGACGTCGCTCCGACCGAAGAGGTCGCGCCGAGCCAAGAGGGCGTTGCACAACCCGAGATCGTTCAACGTCTTCGGGCGATCCTGCAGCGTTTCTTGGCGATGCTACACCGGCTCTGGGTGGTCATCCGTGGGCGCCGTCGCACGTTCGTCGTTGGGGTCATCGTGCTCGCGCTGGTGGGCGCCGCGGCGGTGGTCATCTTGATCATCCTTCCGGCGCCGGCCCCGACGGTCGTCGAGCAGCCGAAGGCGCCACCACCGCCCCCGCCACGGCCCCTCCAGTCCGACGCCGAGGGCTACTATGAGCCGGGCTACGCGTTCACCGTTGCCGATCGGCGCTTCACTCGGCTCACGCTGCGGCCCGAACCCTTCCTCACATTCGCGCGTCCCGGGACGCGAGAGGAAGCGGGGTGCGCGGACGCGCGCATTGGACGCGATGCCGTGTACCTGCGGTGCGAACTCTATCGGGTCGGGATGGTCACGATCGACGGGCGGTTCACCTCACGGGTGGTTACAGGTCGACTTGACGCGCCGGCCTTGAGCGCGTTGATCACGGTCACCAATCCGCGCGGTGAGGTCCTGTACCGTGCGCGCGACTCGTTCCGGTGGCACGGGCCGGACTGATCTCCTCGTAGGTCGTTGAATTGCAGAATGCCCGAGGAGAGAGTCGAACTCTCATGGGGTTGCCCCCGACGGATTTTGAGTCCGTTGCGTCTGCCATTCCGCCACTCGGGCCAACTCGCGGGTAGTAACTTACCTACTTCAAGAACACCGCGGCATCCCAAAACAAATCCTGCAACCTTTGGCGCTGTGTCCCAATCCAACTCCGTAAAATCCACCCTTGGAGTCCCCATGCGATATCGGCAAGACTTAGCCAGGCGCTCGCGGTACATCGCCGGGCTCTGCGCCGCGTTCATGACCGCCGGCCTGACCGGCCCTCGCGTCGATCAGCCCCTGAATGTGCGCCTCGGCTATCCCGCCGGCTCCAAACTTCTCATCATCAACGGCGACGATTTGGCGATGGCGCATTCGGAGAACGACGCCAGCCTCACCGCCCTGGACCACGGGCTCATCAGCTCCGCCACCGTGATGGTTCCGGCCCCGTGGTTCGGCGAGGTCGCCGCGTACGCCAAGACGCATCCCGACGCCGATCTGGGCCTGCATCTGACGTTGACCGCTGAGTGGCAGACGTTCCGCTGGGGACCGGTGACGCCGCGCACTCTCGTTCCCAGCCTCGTCGGGCCCGACGGGTACTTCTACTCCACGACGGAGGACTTTGCGAAGCACGCGAAACTCGACGAAGTCGAAACCGAGGTCCGGGCACAGGTCGAGCGCGCGAGGTCGATGGGCCTGGAGCCCACACACCTCGATGCCCACATGCACGCGCTCTACGCCACGCCGCAGCTGTTCGCGGTGCTGCGAAAGGTGGCGCGAGACTACAGACTGCCCATTCGCATGGCTCGCAACGAGACGTTGTTCCAAGACCTGCTCCCGTACGTGGAAGCCGCCTACCCGTTTCCCGACGCCATTTTCTCCCCGCTCGGAGACGTGCAGCCAGCTGCGTGGAAGGACTACTACATCAATGTCGTCAAGCACCTGCAACCCGGCGTCAGCGAGCTCTTCGTTCATCTCGCGCACGACGACGCGGAGATGCGCGCCGTCACCGTGAACTTCTCGGTTTGGGATGCCGCCTGGCGCCAGCGCGATCTCGACGTCATTTCCAGCCCCGAGTTCCGTAAGGCCCTCGTCGATAACGGCGTGATCGTCATTGGGTGGCGCCCGATCCAAAAACTCATTCGGGACTGACGCAAGAAAAGAGGGGCGCAGCATGCTGCGCCCCTACTCTTTTTCTCTTCGGTGTGTTCGCTAAATCCCGCGGCGGCGCTGTCCCCGACCCCCCATGCCCTGTCCGCGACCGCGGCCCATGCCCCGCCCTTCGCGGCGCATCTCACCCACGCGCTGGAGAAGGCGCTCGCGCATCATGTTGTAGCGCACTTGCTGGACGGGGGTGAGAAAGCCGTTCAGCTCGCGGTTTTCCTCCTGCTGAATCCGCACCATCTCGAGGCGCCCCGTCGTCAGCGCATCCATCAATTTGCGGACGCTGTCCTGGTTGGCGGCGACTCCGGGCTGCATCTGGTTCTCGAGGGCCAGGCGCCGCTCCATTTGCTGACGCATCAACGCGCGGCGCCGCGGGCCAAAGCGCTCCTGCGTGTCCCGCAGCTTCGCCGTCTGATCGTTCGTCAACTTCAGCTCCTGCTGCACGCGCTGGCTGAAGCGTTGTTCGATCATCGTGCGCAACTCTGCGGCCTCGGCCGTATCGCCGCTTTGGGGCACGCTGTCGCGTTGCTGCGCCGCGAGGCCCGGCGCAAGCATGACGGCAAGACCCAGAACCAGAAGTGCTTTCACTTATCCCTCCCGCAAGAGTTCGCGCAGCTGCTGCGCATCGAGTTCCTGAAGATCGGACGTGCTGTCGGGGACCACGCTCTCCGCGATGATCTGATCGAACGACGTGAGCAGCGTGCGGAGCTCGTCCGTCGAGAGATCACCCAGATCGTCGGCGATGAAGTGCGTGACGCGATCGTCAGGCGTTGCGCCGGGCCAGATCTGGCGCAGGGTGAGCGCCCCCCCGACCAGGATCACCACGGCCGCGGCGACCCGCAGCCACGTCGCCTGGACCCAGATCGGCCGGCGCACCGGCTGCTCGCGCAACCGCTCGACCACGCGGCGCGCGGTCGCCTCGACATCGACGCGCTCCGCAGCCCGCGTCCCCAGCTTCCGGGCCAGCTCGTTCAACCGCTCTTCCGTCATTGCACGATCTCCTTCAACCGCCGCACGGCATGGTGGTAGTGCACTCGCGCCGCCCCAGGCGTCGTCGCCAACGCGGCCGCGATCTCTTCGTATTCAAGCCCCTGCTGTGCCCTCAGCAAGAACACTTCGCGTTGGAGGCGCGACAGCAGCTTGAGGCCTTCGGCGAGCAATGTCTCGGCTTCACTCGCCACCGCATGGTCGTGCGGATCGCCCGCCCCGTCGCGAACCCCTTCATCGAGCGGCATCACCCTGGTGCGCGCGCTGCGCCGCCCGAAATCCTTCAGCACGTTGCCGCCGATCGTCAGCAACCACGTGCGGAACTGACAGTGTCCGCGAAACCGGTCCACGCCGCGAAACGCGCGAATGAACGTCTCCTGCACCAGATCGTCCAACTCCGCCTCCGGCGCGCCGGCGCCCGCCAAATAGCGCGCCAGCGGTCGGGCGTGCCGCTCGACCAGCTCGGCCGCCGCCTGCTCATCGCCTCCCTGCCAGGCTGCAATCAGCTCAGCGTCGGGAGGCAGCTCGGTGCGCGGCAGAGGATTCGCCATTGGCTCCGTTTGTCGGTGGACGTGGGGAATGGCGGAATATTAAGAGCGGTCGTCTCCGTTGCCGCCGTTTGCCGCCCTTGCCATAGCCCGAACCATGAAATAGCTTCGGAATTCGAACGATCGTTCGAAATCTCATGCGACCTTACGACGAGCGCCTCGACCACCTCCTCGCCCGCGCGGCCCGGGTGTTTGCCGATAAGGGCTACCATCCCGCCACGATGCGTGACCTGTCTGCCGCGAGCGGGATGTCCCTCGCGGGGATGTACTACTACGTGCGGGGCAAGGAGGACTTGCTGGCGCTGATTCAGGAGCGCTGCTTCACGCGCGTCCTCGAAGGCGCCCGGCAGGCCGTGGCGAAGGCGAGCGATCCGCATGAGCGCTTGCAGGCCTTCATCCGGCACCACGTGACGTTCTTCGCCCAGCACATGGCGGAAATGAAGGTGCTGTCGCACGAGGCCTCCTCCCGCGCCGTGAGTGCGATCAAGCGGCGCTACGTGGACCTGCTCGAGGCGATTCTCAAGGACGCCGCGCCCGAGCAGAGCACGTTGGACCGGAGCGCCGCGACCTACATCCTGTTCGGCATGATGAATTGGATTTACAACTGGTACGACCCGGCCGGCCACATCGATCCGGACCGGCTGGCCGATCTCATGGCGAGCATCTTCCTCGGCGGCTTCGTCGAGACTCATTCGGAGGCTAAGTAATCCATGACGACCATGACAGAACCGCAGGTCAAGTCACTCGTGCAGTACCGCAGCGAGGGCGGGCTCGCGATCATCGAGCTCGACGATCCTCCTGCGAATACCTACACCTATGACATGATGCGCCAGCTTGACGAGGCGATCCTCCGCGCGCGCTTCGACGATTCGGTGCACGTGATCGTGCTGCGCGGCCATGGCGACAAGTTCTTCTCGGCCGGTGCGAACATCGGTATGCTGAACACCGTTACGCCCCGCTTCAAGTACTTCTTCTGTCTGCACGCCAACGAAACGTTGAACCGGTTGGAGCAGACTCCCAAGCTCACGATCGCGGCGCTCAACGGCCACACCGTCGGCGGCGGTCTTGAGATTGCGATGGCGTGCGACATCCGCCTTGCGAAGGAGAACGCCGGGAAGATCGGCCTCCCCGAGGTGAACCTCGGCGTGCTCCCGGGAACCGGCGGCACCCAGCGGATGGCTCGCATCCTTGGCAAGCCGCTGTCCATCGAGCTGATGGTGAAGGGCGAGCTGTTCTCGTTCGACCGCGCCAAGGAGATTGGCCTCGTGAACGAGATCTTCCCCGCGAAGGAGTTCTGGGAGCAGGTGCTCCTCTATGCCAAGCAATTCTGCCCGCCCCACAAGGCCTCGAAGGCGGTGGGCCTGATCAAGCGCGCCGTCCAGTCAGGCGCCGAGGTCCCCTTCGAGTCCGCGCTCGCGATCGAGCGGGAGCTGCAGCAGCAGCTGTTCCAGAGTGAGGACGCCAAGGAAGGCATCGCGGCGAACCAGGAGAAGCGCGTGGCGGAGTTCAAGGGGAAGTGAAGACCGACCTCTTCATTAATAACGAGTGGCGACCGGCGGCCAGCGGCAAGCGGTTTGCCGTCGAAAACCCGGCGACCGAGGAGAACCTGGCCGACGTGGCGGCTGGCGACGCCGCGGATGTCGACAACGCCGTCGGCGCCGCAAAAGCCTGTTTCGAGTCGGCCGCGTGGCGCGATATGTCGGCACGCAAGCGGGGACGCCTGCTCTTCAAGGCCGCGGACCTCCTCGAATCCCGGCTCGACGAAGTCGCCCGGCTCGAGACGGCGCAGAACGGCAAGACGCTGTTCGAATCGAAGATCGAGATCGGGATGACGATCAACACCCTGCGCTACTACGCGGGGTGGGCCGATAAGATCGTGGGCGACACATTGCCGGTTGAAGGGCCGTTCCTCACGTACACGTTGCGGGAGCCGATCGGCGTCGTCGGCGCGATCGTGCCATGGAATTTCCCGCTCAACATCGCCAGCTGGAAATTCGCCCCTGCCCTCGCCGCCGGCTGTACCGTCGTGCTGAAGCCCGCCTCTGAAACGCCCCTCACTGCCCTGCTGTTTGCCGAGATCGCGCTCGAAGCCGGCCTGCCTCCGGGGGCGTTCAACGTGGTCCCTGGCGGCGGCTCGACCGCTGGCGCCGCGCTGGTGCGGCACCCCGACGTCGACAAGATCGCGTTTACGGGATCGACGGAGGTCGGCCGCCAGGTGATGAAGATGGCCGCTGAGACCAACAAGCGTGTGACGATGGAGCTGGGCGGGAAGAGTCCCAACATCATTTTCGCCGATGCCGACCTGAAGGCGGCCGTGCGTGGCGCGCAGACAGGCATCTTCTACGGCAAGGGCGAGGTCTGCGCCGCGGGCTCGCGGCTGCTGGTCGAGAAAGCGGTCCATCAGCAGGTGATCGAGCAGCTGGCGGAAGGCGCGAAGAAGCTGACGCCGGGAGATCCGCTCGATAAAAACACGCGGCTGGGCGCGCTGGTCTCGAGGAAGCAGCAGGAGACGGTGCTCTCCTACATCAAGAAGGGTGTGGAGGAGGGCGCACGGCTGGTCGCGGGCGGCAAGGCGGCGAAGCCCAACGGCAAGGGCTACTACGTCGAGGCGACGGTGTTCGACGGCGTGCAGCCCGAGATGACGATCGCGCGCGAGGAGATCTTCGGTCCGGTGCTCGCCGTGCTGACGTTCGACGATTTCGAGCAGGGTGTGAAGCTCGCGAACAACACGATCTACGGCCTGGCGGCGGGCATCTGGACCAAGGACATCCAGAAGGCGCATCGCGCGGCGAAGGCTATCCGCGCCGGCACCGTGTGGATCAACTCGTACAACTCCTACGATTCGGGCGCGCCGTTCGGCGGATTCAAGGCTTCCGGCTTTGGACGGGATCTCGGTCGCGAAGCACTCGACGGCTATCTCGAAACCAAGACTGTGTGGGTCGCGCTGTGAGGGAGGCGTTTGTCGTGGAGGCAGTCAGAACTCCGGTGGGCAGGCACGGTGGCTCCCTCGCGAACGTGCGGCCGGATGATTTGGCGGCGGTGCCGATCAAAGCAGTCGTGGAGCGTTCCGGCGTCGATCCCGCGTCGATCGACGACGTGATCCTTGGCTGCGCCAACCAGGCGGGAGAAGACAATCGAAACGTGGCCCGCATGGCGCTGCTCCTCGCGGGTCTGCCGGTGGAGGTGCCGGGGCAGACGGTGAACCGGCTGTGCGGATCCGGGTTGCAGGCGGTTGCGAGCGCGGCGCAGGCGATCAAAGCCGGCGAAGGCGACACGTTCATCGCGGGCGGCGTCGAAAGCATGACACGTGCCCCCTATGTGATGCTCAAGCCGAGCGAGCCGTTCAGCCGCAAGACGCCCGACGTTGCGGATACGACCGTCGGGTGGCGGTTCATCAATCCCAGGATGAAGAAGGAGTGGACGATCTCGCTCGGCGAAACGGCCGAGGTCGTCGCGGAGCGGTACAAGATCAGCCGTGCCGAGCAGGATGCGTTTGCGGTCGAGAGTCAGCAGCGCGCCGAGCGGGCGCTGAAGGAATGCGTGTTCACGAACGAGCTTGTGCCCGTCCCACTGGCGGATGGCTCGACGTTCGCGAAAGACGAATACCCCCGGCCAGGTACGACGGTCGAGTCGGTGGCAAGGCTGAAGCCTGCCTTCAGGAAGGACGGAACGGTCACGGCCGCCAGCTCGAGTGGCATCAACGACGGCGCGGCGGCACTGCTGATAACGGCGGCGAAGGGCGGCGAAGGGCGGCGAGGGGCGGCAAGGGCGCGAATCGTCGCCACCGCGGTTGCCGGCGTGGATCCCAGTTGCATGGGACTCGGGCCCATCCCCGCGACGCAGAAGGCGCTACAACGGGCCGGTCTCACGATCGATCAGATCGGACTCGTCGAATTGAACGAAGCGTTCGCGGCGCAAGCGATCGCCTGCATCCGCGCGCTGAAACTCGATCCCGCAAAGGTCAATGTCTACGGCGGCGGAATCTCGCTCGGCCATCCCCTCGGGTGTACCGGCGCCAAGCTCTTAACCACGCTTGTCCACGCCCTATCACGCCGGAACACGCAGTTCGGCCTCGTCACCATGTGCATCGGCGTCGGTCAGGGCATCGCGATGATCGTGGAGCGCGTCTGATGGCGGCCTACGAGCGCATCCTCGTCGAAATCAGCGACCACATCGGGAACGTCACGCTCAACCGGCCCGACAAGGCCAATGCGTTCGATCCCGATATGTGCGACGACCTACTCGAGGCGCTGCGGATGTTGTCAGCAGCCGATCAGGTGCGCGTCGTCGTGATCACGGGTGCGGGCAAGGCATTCTGTGCCGGCGCCGACCTCGGTGTCCTCGGCACCCAAGGCGAGCAGCTCGTGAAGGCCGGCAAGGATATCGCCCTCACGATTCGCAACGCTCCGAAGCCCGTGCTCGCCGCGGTCAACGGCGCGGCGGCGGGTGGCGGCGCCAACCTCGCGCTCGCCTGTGACTATCGCATCGCATCGGATCAAGCATCGATCGGACAGGTATTCCACAAACTCGGCCTGGGCCCCGATTGGGGCGGCAGCTACTTCCTGCCCCGGCTCACGAGCATCTCCAAGGCGCTCGAGCTGGTGTGGAGCGCGCGGATGGTGCCGGCGGCCGAGGCCGAGCAGCTCGGGCTGTTCGATCGCGTGGTGACGCACGACGTGCTGCCGACCGAAGCGCGGTCACTCGCCGCACGCTGGGCCGGCATGGCGCCGCTCGCGGTGCGCAAGACGAAGGCGGCGCTGTACCGCTCGCTGCACAGTACGTTGGAAGAGATGCTCGACGTCGAGATCACCGACCAACAGGCGCTGTTCGCCACTCCCGAGGCACGCCAACTCATAAGGAACCGCTGATGGTCCGCAAACTTCACAACTTCGACGACTGGATCGACTACTTCAAATACTGGCAGG
>Ga0137465_1000604_pt1 | contig 12852 bp, 16 predicted proteins | sample EasRivERMGT828_2_FD_104906 | JGI IMG/M metagenome (GOLD analysis project Ga0137465, IMG submission 104906) | Soil microbial communities from meander-bound floodplain in the East River, Colorado, USA - East River MetaG ERMGT828_2 | ecosystem: Environmental > Terrestrial > Soil > Floodplain ... | reverse complement strand
CGGCAGGAGCGCGTTGCGTCTGAGGCAAAGCGACAGCAAGATGAGGTTGCCGCAGAAGCTAAGCGGCAGCAGGACGAGGTTGCAGAGGAGGCACGGCGTCGGCAGCAGGAGGTTGCCGATCAAGTGACGGAAACCGCACGGCTTGCACAGGAGCGTACTGACGCCACCGATCTTGCTCTTGGCAGGGTAGCCAGGATCGCTGCCGAATCTCAGGCCGAGACGGCACAGCAGTTGGGTGCCATCAAGATCACAGCCGATCATACGCTTGCGCTTGTCAACAGCAACTTGTCGAATGCCAAGGAGAGCCAGCTAAGCGCGATGAAAGACAGGCTGATTGTCTTGGAGGAGATTCACGATCTGAAGAAGGCCGGTGGTCTTGAACCAACTGCGGCTGCGCTCACGACAATGGAAGATGCCAAGACGCAGATTGACGCTCTACAACTGGAAGTAGATCAACGAACCAGGCAGACCCGACTAGCTGAGGCTGAAGCTGCCAAGGCATCTGAGTCTGCGCACCCCCAAGATGTTGTGATCGTTAACCACGATCCCGTGGATGTCTCGATCAAGGAGAAGCTTGCCAAGGATGACGAAACAACTGCGGAAAGCGAGTAAGGAGTTGGAACGTGTGATCATTAGCCAAGGTGGACAGCAACGAGAAGTAACACTCGTATGCGTTCCCGAAAAAGATCAACACATCAGATTGGCAACTGATGAACTTGGCGATCCTTTGCTTGTGGTAGATGACATCGTTCATCACGAAGGTAGGGACGGTGCAGCACCTACTGTGGTTGTCATCGTTCATCCTCACCGGCCTGCACCTGCCGCTCAATAAAGGAGGTACTAAGATTGGCAACTAGCTCCACTGCCGATTGATTGGCAGCGCCTAGTAAGCTATAAAGGAGTATACGTTGAAGAAGCTGATCGTACTAACTGCCGCCTTGGCAGTTCTTTTTGGCGGCGGGACATCGACGGCGGGTACCAAGAAACAAGAAACATTCAGATACCCCGACAACAATGCATGGATCAAGCTCTGGACGAAGCGTGACATAAGCATCTACCGTTCAATGGAGGTAGCTGCCAAGGTTTTTCACGTGAGCTACAACACGCTCGATGCAATTCAAGACGGTGAAGGTGGGAACGTACATCCTGCCAAGCTACGTCACAGTCTGTGTCAAACGTGGGGGATTGGATGGAACACGTCCGGCTCACCACCGTCAGCGGCCTTCGGGCCAATGCAGTTCATGCTTGACTATCGCGGAGCTTGCAACCGTCCGAATGATTGGGGCACGTTCGGTGCCTGGGACGACGCAGCTTTCCAAGATGCCAAGCATAGAGGAGTGTCGGTGCCATACCGATTCAAGACACCGGCATCCAATGTTGGGCAAGCCGTGGTCACGGCGTACATGCTTGCAACACCACGCACCGGAGGCATTAGTCACTGGTGCGCGTCTATCTGCTAGGAGAGGACAAATGAAGAAGCTCCTCGTACTACTGGCTCTTATTGCCACGTTCGTATTGGCAGTGTCGGTTTCAACGGCTCAGGCTGCGACGGTTGCAAAGTCTGCACAGGCTCAGTCGATTGCGCAGACTGAGATAGCACCTGTAGCTGTCATCGTTCAGACGACCAAAGGGCCAATGGTTGTCCTGAGAATCACTCATTGTGGTTTTCACGACACGGGTTGGGTGTGCAACTACATCGATCATCCAGCGCCGGTGCCGTACGGTAACGGGTACCTCTACTGTCTGAGCGACTACCGCTGGCACTGGCTAGGTTGTAACTAACGAAAGGGCGGATACCAATGGCACCACGCATCAATAAGTGGCTCGATCTGCTCGATCGTGTTGGATGGACGGCCCTTGAGGCAGCATCCGGCGCGGCGATCACAGTGCTGACCGGCGCAACTCTTGGCTGGCGTGCAGCACTGACGTTCGTTGGCACGACGACACTCGTGGCAGTAGGCAAGGTTGTTCTTGCTCAGCGGACGGGTACCAATGACCTAGGCGCTCTTGTACCGGGTGAGGTAATTACTCCTCCACCCGTCAGCAAGTAGAACCTGCCAAGCTCTCCTCCTGTTCTCGCCAGGAGGAGGGGCATGCGGCGGTCGGTGAAGGAACCCGCCCCCTGATCCGGCCGCCGCACTCACAGCCCGTCTAACGGTCGGGAAGTGTACAGGGTACTAAGACCCCAACCTGGCCGCTTCCCGGCCCTCAGACGGGCACACAGTGCCACTCAGCGGCCTACTTGACACGTCAGGAGAACCGATGTACGATGCCGTCCTTCGCTCGACGGATACCGGGGCACCCCGCTACGGCCGGGTGCCCCACGTTTCTCTGTCGAGTGCCATCCGAAACGAAAGCGAAGGTACCAAGGTTTGCAAGAAGTCGTTGCCCATCAGGCACGTTCAGTGACAAGAAACCACAGCCGACGCAATAGCGGTGGCCGCAAAGAAGTCTCCCGCATGGAACAGGAGCTACGCGCTGCCAAGAACAGTGAGCGCACAGTTCGATTCTCACTTGCGGTCGAGACGAGCTTCACCGATGAGAATTGCGAAGTCACCGGCATTCCGATTGAGTTCGATAACGGTGATGTGAAAATTTGCTCCGCACTTACCAAGCACGATGTGTGGCTTCTAAAAGCATTCATCGTTGCAGTTCAGGTATTGGCATGATCATCCTCTCTGTGCTGATTTTCTTGGTAGGTGGAATCACACTTCTCAGGTGTTCCCCCTTCCTGAAGGGAAGGGTGCGCGCCCACGTACGCGCGAGCGCACCCGCGTGCGAGAGAATTTTGACATGAGGAAGACAGCCGAGAAGAAGAAACTCACCGATGTTGAAGCACTGACGATTGCGGCATTGGTAGAGGAAGGTGCAGTCGCATTGCGGACGCTCTACGCAAATGGAGTGTCGAGCCAGGACTTCCCGATCTACGATGAGGAGTTTAAGTGGATCGAATCTAGACTTGCGAAACAGAAGACAGTCAACCGACGTGTGATGCGTCAACGGTTCCCTGACTTCGAGTGGACAGGAATTCCGTCCGAGTCCGTCAAGGACTTGGCAGCCGAGTTGAAAGAGGAGCGAGCGTTTGAGTCCGTCAACAACATGCTCGCCACACTCGGTGAACGGTTGGAGCGCGACAACGCTCTGGAATTGGCAGCCGAAGCACGCGAGTTACTGACGAGCATCACGCGCCAGCACTCGCCACTCTCTGATCATCTGCTTGAGGATTGGGTGGATGACATAGCGGAGATTCGACGCTGGCGTGCCGCTGCCAAGGCTGGTGCGCCTATCGGACTCAAGACTGGCTTCGCTCATCTCGATCATCATTGGGGTGGACTGCTGCCAGGGCAAATGCAACTTGTGCTCGGTCGTACTGGTGAGGGAAAGAGTCTGAAGACCTATGCCATGGGCTTGAATGCCAAGTTGCAAGGTGCGAGCGTCGGTATCTTCACACCTGAGTTGTCCAAGCACGAGGTCAAATGCCGCGTTCATACGCTGGCTAGTGCAAGGAAGGACATCCAGAAGGCGCTCGGACTGCCAAGGTCGTTTCGCAATCGTGCTTTGATGAACCGCGAGGGCTACAACCTCAAGAGCTATGCGACCTTCTGCGAATACTTCAAAGAGGAGCTACCTGGCAAGATGCATCTCCTCTCAGGTATTGGCAGGCATGATCAAATGTCAGTCGGGTACATCGAGGATCGCATTGTCGAGCTTGAGCTTGACTACGTGATCATCGACCCCATCTACTTGCTCAAGCCGGTGATGGTCTACCGGGACAATCCTTACGCCACTCTTGGCAGTACAGCCGAGGCGGTCGAGCGACTGTCCGAGATGTACAACATTCCCATTACCATCACGAACCAGGCGCACCGGCAAGGCGGCGGCGCAGGTGATGCGCCACACAAGGACAAGTCGTTTGGTTCAGACCTTCCGGCGCAATTGGCAGACTTCGTGCTTGGCGTCAAGCACTTAAGCGACGAGAGCCGGATGATCTGCCGTTGTACCAAGTCACGGTTCGGGCAGGAGTTCCGCTACGAGATTGGTCTACATGCCAATACCGGAGCGATCAGAGAACTTACCCCGTTGGAGGGAAACTACTTCAACGGCAAGGGTGACATGGACGAGGAGGAGCTACGCGACATGGTTGCTTCTGCTCAGAAGGGAAAGGGCGACGATGACTGAGAGATTTACCAAACTCGATCCAGTCAAGATTGCACTCTTGCATGCCAAGGTTGAAGCCGGTGAAATCGACATTGGCCCGAAACCAGTACACGAGCCAACCGGACGAGACATGCGCGACTTGCGTGACCCTGGTGAGCTTGGCAAGCGACTGACGATGTTTCCTGATGTTGCGCCGACGTTGCGCGGTGTGGCAGATTCAGGATTGTACGAGATTGAGAATTGCCCCAAGTACGATGGCAGCGAAAGCTCAGTCACTCAGACCGTGCGCGACTACCAACAGGAGCTACAGACACGAGCGGCGACGGGTGACAAGTACGCCATCTCGATGCTGGCAGGCGAAGCGTTCGTGGAAGGGAATGAGGAGTGAAGGTTCTTGATCCCGGTCACATGTACCGACTGCGGTGGCTCGACGGTGGCAGTTTCGGTATCCTGCGATTCGTCAAGCGCTCAGGCGATGGGTACCCTGGCAATATTGGCAGTTACCCTGGCACGACCACACAGGAAGTTCTACGTGCTCTGATCGACCGCACAGAGTATGTGGACAAACAGATTCCGTGCGGTGAGAACTTGGAAGTGCTCGATCACTTGCGCCAGGCCATCTACTTCTTGGAGGAGCGTGCCGCCGAGAGACATGGCCGCACCTTGGTACTCACTGAAGACGAGATGGAAAGCATCGAGACTTTGCCGACGTGTGACAAGTGCAACCACATCGGATGCCAAGGTGATTGCCATTGATCTACAACGGCCGTGATCTGGATGTACTGAGTCTGTGGGGTGAGCTTGTCACGCTGCCTCACAACATCGAGTCACCACTGCCAACCTTCTTGCCGAAGGTGCAGTGTCCCAATCCCGATCACGACACACGCAAGTCGCACTTTCAGATCAACTCGCGCAAGCCGACCGTTCATTGCTTCGGTGCGTGTGGGATCAGTGGCACGTACGAACATGCTATTTCGATCATCCTCGGCTTCTACGAGAAGCACAAGGTAACGCTGAAGGACATTGAGACTGCCAAGGATACGAAGGCATCTAAGGAAGAAAGGTGGTTGGCACGTGAGAAGGTTGGCAAAGCTCATCGAGATGCTCGTCGCTTCATGCTCAAGGGACACACCCGCGCCGCCTTGGGAAAGCAAAGTTTCTCCGCTTACGCTGGACGAGGTACACGAAAGTCATTTGCTGTGGATGATCCAGTTGCCAAGGATCAACGGTCGCTAGAGGGAGGTAAGTACCAATTCCTCCCAAAAGAAGCTCGCGCATACCTTGACTCACGCGGGATCGAGCCGCACACGAGAGGCAAGTGGCAGCTAGGCTGGTGCGAGGATGAGGAGCGGTTGATCATCCCGGCTTATGACGAGCGCGGAGCGTTCAGGTTCCTGATCAAACGGAGCCTGGCGAGAGAGGGCAACTTCAAGTACCTGTATACGGAAGGCTCGATCAAGACGAGCATTCTGTTCGGGGCTTGCTACATCGACCGCAAGCGTGTACAGTCCGACGGCCTCGTGCTGGTTGAGGGCGGGATTGACACGATTGTGTTCCATCAGCATGGCATCGACATTGCCGGTGGCATCCTTGGCACTGGCATCAGCAAGAAGCAAGTCCGCATCATTGATAAGCTCGGCCCGAAACGCATCTATCTGTTCTTCGACAAAGACAGCGCAGGGGTAGACAACATCAAGAGTGCCAAGGCGCAACTCACTAAGTACCCGTTGTTTGTCTGTCGCTACCCGAAGGACAAAGATGACCCGGCCAAACTGACACGAGAGGAGGCGTTGCGCAGCATCGAGAGGTCACTGCCAATACATGAGTTCTACCGCAAGACCCGAATCGCATCATCGACAAGAAAGGCATACGCCTGATGGCAAAGACAAAAGAGTGGAAACCGCGCCGAGTTCGCAGCGAGGAAGAACGGGGTGGCTCGTCCGACTTCATTCAGTTGGATGAAGGTGAGAAGTTCACCGGCTACGCATTGTTTGCTGGCGATCCTGCCAAGGACGAAGCCGGGTACTACGAGTTCCTTCAGCATTGGGTGACGGCTGGCAAGTCCGGTCGTTCAGTTCCGTGCGCCGGGGACGAATGCCCGTTCTGCGAAGACGGGGAAAAGCCACGCGATGTTGCCAATACGTTGTGGCTTGTCACGAAGGACGAAAAAGGCAACGTGCTCAACGATGGTGAGGGCGAGCTTCGCATCTTCAAGGCGAACAGTCTCATCATCAAGCAGTTCACCGAGATGCGGTCAGAGGACGAGAAGATCACCGGCCGACTGTTCACAGTTTCGCGGCTCGATGATCGTGGCAACTACATGCTCGCTCCAAAGACCAAGCCGCCGTTGACGGCTACCAAGGTGAAGGAACATCTGAAGTCCAAGGATGCACCCGACTTCGATCAGATGGTCACGTCGCAGCTTCGCAAGGCCATGGAAGGCATCAGTGTCGCTCGTGCTCTGGACGATGACGACGACGATCCTGACGAGGATGAGCCGAAGGAGAAGAAAGGCAAGAAGGGTGCCAAGAAGTCCAAGGAGAAGGAGAAAGAGGATTGGCCGGACGAGCTTGACGAGGAGGAAGTCACTGTCGATTCAGTTGAGGACGAGGGCAACTTCTTCACGGCTAGTCATGAGGACTACGAAGGTACCAAGGACATCTACACCACCAAGGGGATCGGGTTTGACCTTACTGACCTGAGCGAAGGTGACACTGTGAAGGTGACAACCGGCGAACAGGACAGTGACGGCGATTACATCCTCAGCGATGAGCCTGAAGTTGAGGGCGGCGGTGGTGAGGAGCACGAGGACATCGAGGATGTGACGTTCACGATTACCAAGGTGTCCAAGAAGAACAACTCCATCACGGTGGAGGATGAAGACGACACCGAGGCAACCTTGGTAGGTGGTACTGATGACATGTTTGAGGACTACGCCAAGGGCGAGGTCGTTGTCATCTCGGCTGAGTGGGATGACGACGACGACGAGTACAAGGTGTCCGCGATTGCCAATGCTGCTGAGTCTGAGGATGGTGGTGGCGATCTGCCTGACAAGATCGAGGATGAGAACTTCACGATCACGGAGATGGACGTGAAGGAACAGACGATGGAGGTTGAGTCCGAGGACTTGGGCTTGGCATTCACTCTGTACTTCCTCGACAAAGGCCCGGCTTCCAAGGTGGACTTCGATGACTATGAGGTTGGCAACATCATCAACCTTGAGGCAGAGAAGGATTCGCAGGGTGACATGGTTGCCACTGCGATCCCTGAGGTCGTGGAGGAGAAGAAGAAGAAGAAGAAGAAGGGCGGGAAGAAAGGTGCCGCCAAGAAGGGCGGCAAGGGCAAGTAGACACGAGATGCATGCCAAGTTCGGGGGAGGGTAGCCGCTTGGGTTGCCGGTGAGTGCTGGATCAAGGCCAGCAACCTCCCCCGATTCATCAATGGAAAGGAGATATATGAACAGAACTTTGAGATTGGTGATATTGTCACTTGCGTTGGTATTGGTATTTGGTATTGGTGCCATGTGCGCATTTTCAGGCAACAATTCCGATGATCCTTTGCATCCGACGTGTACGTACGAGTGGTATCCATGTCATCCGGCAACGACAACGGGCGATCATCCAGTGACTACGGCTGAGCATCCTCCGGCTGAAACAACAGTGGTGACAACTGGTGAGCATCCTGCACCGCCTGCGGTTACCGAGACGGTTCAAAGTTCAAGCACGGTCACACTGTCAACAACGGCAACTCAACCGGCATACACACTTCCGGCTGTGACAGTTTCGACTACCAAGGTCGTCACGAAGCCAGCACCACCTTGTGCCAAGGGCTTCAAGAAGGTCAAGGGTGGTTGCTTGCGAACTGTCGTTGTCACTAAGACCGTGGTCAAGATCGTCTATCGGCCTGCCAAGAAGTGCAAGCCCAAGCCTCCGCCGCCTGACTATCCAGGCTGCGAAGGCAAGTGCGATGACATTCCCAAGGGCCAGAAAGGTTAACCCCGAACCGACGAAAGGACAACATGGCTGCCAAGAACAAAGGGCCGATCCCGTTGACCGAAGCGGAGTTGGTTGATGAGCTTGTCGTTCGTCTAGGTGACGAAGACAAGTTCCCGAAAAAGATCGTGGGTGACGTGATCAAGGCATTCAAGGCTGAGGTTGCTGACTGCTTGCAACAGGGTTACAAGGTTACGCTCAGTGGCTTGGTTGTGTTTACACCCAAGGTCAAGAACGGAGCGAAGAAGGGTACCAAGGTTCGTAACCCTTCGGACGGCACTGTCAAGACTCTCAAAGCTGACAAGCCTGATGAGTTCAAGGCACGCGCTCGTGTCTCCAAGTCAGTGAGTGATGGATTCCCGTCTCTCAAGTCCGCTAACGGGCAGGAGCTTCACAAGCGGCTGTACGTGAAGCCCAAGCCTGCCAAGAAGGGATAGTAGATGAGTTACAGCATCGCCGTTGCGAATCAGGACGATGGGATCGCCGCAGAGAAGGCGTTGAAAGCAGCCTTCGAGGCGGCATACCCGGAACCGCTCGATGCAGTCAAGAAAGCTGTACTTGAAGCCATTGCCGAGGTTGAATTTCTGGCTTCGGTGCTTTCTAATGGCCCGTACAACGTTTCGATCACCGGGCATGCCAAGACTGGTGATGAAGATACGGCCGAGGAATATGTTCAGCTTCGCATTTCACGTGCCAGCGTGGAGGATACTGCTGAACTTTCTGAAGCACCGGTCGAAGCGGCTGCCAAGTAACAATGAACGCTCCCGATCTTCACGTGCATAGTGGTTATTCAACCTACGATGGCTTTGGTGGCCCTGAGGCCGTGGTTGATCGGGCCGTAGAGCTTGGTTGGGGTGCTGTCTGTCTGACCGAACATGGTTGGCTAGGCAGCGCCCCGGCCCTCTACAAAGCTGCCAAGAAGGCTGGCATTAAGCCGATCATCGGATGCGAGCTATACGTAACACCCGAGGACACCTTGGTAGACGGTGACAAGGACGTGCTTCAAGAGCGTCGGCATCTCACAGTGCTGGCGCTCAGCTTTGAGGGTTATCAGAACTTGGTAGCCTGGGCCAACGTCTCGATGCAGCGACCGGCGTACTACAATGGCCCTCGCATCTCACTCGATCGCATGGCAGAGGCAGCGCCGCACGGTCTGTATCACAACGTCGTCTTGTCAGGTTGCCTCGGTGGCGAGCTATGCCAGTGCCTACTACACATGAATGGTGGGGCAGATGTAGCTGCCAAGCTTTACCTTGAGTCGGCCAAGGCACTGTTCCCCAATTTCTATATCGAGCTTCAAAACCATGCGAGTGCCAAGTACATGAACGAGGGTTATTCGACGTATGACAGGATGGTGGAGGAGCAAACGTATGTACTTGATCGACTGCTCGATCTGTCGCAGACACTCGATATTCCGGTGATCGTAACTAACGACTCGCATTACCAATTTCAGACACAGCGCAGGCCACACATCGCCATGATGGCGCGCAAGTCTTTCCGCAAGGCTAGTGAGTCGCATAGGGATCAGGCGCGGGAGAGCACGTCCAAGACGTTCCTCGATCAGTATGCCTACTGGACACAGTACATGCGACCGATGGAAAAGATCGCAGCGACCCTGCCAAGGTGGGCAGAGAAGGAGTCACTTGAAAGCATACACGCAATCGTTGAAGAAGCTGATGTACGACTCGATCCTCTCGACGACTTCTCCTACAGCATGCCAAGGTCTGCTCACTCTCATCCTGTGGACGAAATCGTCAGACGATCAAAGTCTCGACTCAAGAATATTGTGGCACATCATGGTTCCGAAGCGCAGGATCGGTTCGACTACGAGGTAGACGCGATGAAAGAGTTCGCGCACTACCTGCTGATCTACTCAGACATCATCCGCATGTGCCGTGACCAGGGCATCTACACGTGGACGAGAGGGTCGGCTGCCAATAGCCTCGTGAACTTCTGCCTGCGCATCCACGAGATTGATCCGATCCACTACAAGCTTATCTTCGAGCGTTTCGTCAATCCGGCACGTGCCAAGTTCCCTGACGTGGACATCGACATCGAGAGCCACCGGCAAAAGGATGTGGCTCGGATGATCACGGAGTACATGTCAGAACAAGAAGGGCCAGGCAACGTGCTCCGCGTCTGCAACTTCTCCACGATGAGTAATCGCAACTCGTTCCGCATCATGGCCGAGGCAGCCGGTGTGCCAAGCGAGAAGATTGATGAACTTGCCAAGATGATCCCACAGATGATCGACACAGGGATGGTGCAAGACGATGCTGAAGCATACGAAATGCTCAAGGACGAGCTTGGCATTGACATCTACAAGGACGCGGCTGCGATCTTCGATCAAATCGGTGGAGTGTCGCAGCATGCATGCGCTTTCGCTCTTGGTACTCAGGATCGACCCCTCGATGGATGGGTACCAACCTTCCGCATCGGCTCGTCGGACACGCTCGTCACGCAGTACAACATGAAGTGGATCGAGGAGCTTGGTTTTCTCAAGCTGGACTTGCTTAAGCTTGATACGCTGGCGATTATGCACAGCATCGCGCGGCAGCTTGGCAAGGACATGAATTGGCTCGATCAGGTGGGGCAGGTAGCGCCGGGAATCTACGAGCTTGACGAGGAGACGGCGCAGACGTTCCGCGACGGCAAGACAGAGGGCATCCACAGCATGCAGGGAGGCACGCAGAGGCGCGGCTGCATCGAGGTAGGGGTTGAGACGGTCGAGGACTTGATCGCGGTGCAGGCGCTCTACAGGCCGTCCGGTACACGCACTGGACTCGACAAGCATTTTGTTGACCGGAAACATGGCCGTGAGGATTGGCAGTCAACCAATGAGTTTGTCGGCAAGTATCTCGATGAGACGTACGGCATCGCCATTTTCCAAGAGCAGATCATGGAGATGGGCTTTGGCATGGGTATGACCGGTGAAGACATCGACGTGCTCTACAAGGCGATTAAAACTGCCAAGTCTGTGGGACGTGGAGCCGGTGAACTGTTTGACGCCTTTGAACCGACCTTCCGTAAGTATAGTGCCAAGCTGTTCCCTAAGGCCGAGGCTGATGAGGTATGGGCAGAGTGGGATAAGCTCCGTGGGTACACGTTCAACCGTGGACATGCGTCGAGCTACGGTATTCTTGCTGCCAAGGGTGGAATCCTTCGTACGCATCACGCGCAGGAGTTCTTTGTCGGACTGATGGAGCGCTACCCTGGCAACCCGAGGTACATGGCTAGCGCATTGGCAGAGCACTTCAAGTTTGAGCGGCCGGACGTGAACACATCCGTCGCAGGCTTCTCACGCGGGAAGGACTCCAAGCACATTCGCATCGGCTTGCTGCGCGTCGCCGGTATTGGTGACGGCGCAGCCGCCGCGATCGTGCGCAACCAACCGTTTGCCAGCGTGGAGGATATGCGTGAGCGCGTTGGCAGTCGTTATATCAAGGACGGTGAGAAAGTCAACACAGTGGAGATTCTTGGCAGTATAGGCGCGCTGGAATCTCTCGGCATTGAGCGAGAGGAGGACGACGAGACAGACCTTCGGCTGTTGAACTTTGTGCCAAAACCGAAGGCGTTCAAGGGCTGTAAGCCGCAGCTTGGCAAGAGGCGGGGTGGACGGTGGGAATTCCTAGGACTGCAACATGGCGTGGACATCACCGAGGGCAAATCTTTTTGTGCCAAGATGTTCTGGATTCCATCTGATCCAGGCTTTACTACCAAGACTTCGCCTACCGGCAAGTGGAAAGCGCACATGATGACGGTCGTAGACGAGAACGGTATCCCATTCGACATCATCGTCTCAACCGACAAGGAACACGAGGGCAACATCCTCATGGCATTGGCAGACGCCGAGGGATCAGTTGTCACCTTGGAAGGGAAGATCAGGTTACCGTTCGACCGTGGCATGAACACCGGCTTTAGCATGTGGGGAGTAGTTGGTGCAGAACAGGGCAACCCACAGGCTTGGCGTATGGACGAGAAAGTTGCCAAGTACATCATCAAACAATCACAAGCCAAAGCGAGAGAGAGGACACGGTAATGGCTCTTGATGCCAAGTACGGACAGATCGACATTCCAGGCGTGCCAGACGACATGCCTTGCTTCATTCTGCTTGCCAAGGACAAGCATGCCGTACCGACGCTGGCGCGGTACCGCAACTTCATGGCCACCATCGAGGAAGGCACTGATCATCAGCCGACGCCTGAGTACATGGAGGCGTTGGACGCGGAGGTCGCTCGTTTTGCTGAGTGGCGTACCGAGAACCCGGATCAGATGAAGGTGGCAGACTGATGTGGAGCGCGAGGTCTACTTCACAGGTGCAGGTGGCCGTGGTCAATGGAGAGGAGGACGCATGAGCTTGGCAGACCGTATCAGTGGCGAGGAGTTCGGCCCGATCAGTGTGGACTACTTCTACGGTCGGCGCGTCGAGAAGGTTGAGAAGGGCAATCCAGGTGAGGGCTACCCCGAGTGGTCGATCTTCTTCGAGGGTGGTGGCATCATTCACAACTATGAGTCCGAGGCACCACTGCCGAAGGCCATTGTCGGTGCCGCGCTCACGTTGCAGATTCTCGACGGCACTAACAGAGTGACAAGGTTGATGTTCGGCATGGAGGAAGTCGTACTAAACCCGATGAAGTACAGCATGGTCGATCCTGGTTACACGCAGGGAAAGGAAGTCTTCCCTCAGACTTCACATGCCAAT
>Ga0137465_1000601_pt1 | contig 12921 bp, 16 predicted proteins | sample EasRivERMGT828_2_FD_104906 | JGI IMG/M metagenome (GOLD analysis project Ga0137465, IMG submission 104906) | Soil microbial communities from meander-bound floodplain in the East River, Colorado, USA - East River MetaG ERMGT828_2 | ecosystem: Environmental > Terrestrial > Soil > Floodplain ... | reverse complement strand
TCGCACATGATCGGCTGGCCAACCCATCCTGTTCCAGCAGGACAACCACAATCTTGATTGGTTGGTTTTCCACACCCTAAACAAATTTCAACTGCACGAAGCGGATCTTCAGACATGACGCTCCTTGTCAAACAATTCGTAAGTACGTGGAAATTTTTCTTGGATTAGTTCAGCCACGGCATAAGCGTAGACACGAATCTCGTATTGAGCCGCTTCGTCCATACGAAGGGTTAGAAATTGAAGCCAGTTGCGGAGGTTGGCTGATGCCATCATGCGGGAGTATCGACCGACTGATACAGGTAGACGAGCTAATTCTTTAGGCACACCAAGGTCAAGACCACGTTGATAGACACGTTGCACATTTTCATATGCATCTTTCAGTTCTTGATTCCACACAATGGCATTGTATTCATCAAGCACTTTGCCATCAAGTCCTATGGCTTGTTTGTTGTTACCACCGGGTATGAGTAATCGTTCAACAGTCGGAACGTAGTTCAGATCAGGTAATGGTGTGTAACGAGCACTTAACTCGTTATAGCTTTGCGTGCGATGCCGGTGCCACTCACGAAAAACAAAAATTGGAGCCTGTACCTCAACCGCCATGCCTGCCATCTCAAATGGCGTCATATGATGGTGTTCGTAGAGGTACTTAAGGAGTTTCAGATCACCGGCATGTGATTTAGCCTTGTCAATTTCAAGAAGTCCGCAATTGTTTGGACAGTTGATGACATGACCTACCCACGGTTCGTAATTATTCGTCAAAGAATACTTACAGGTACCACACACCCACACGGTCTCTCGTTCCCAGCCTAAAAAACCTTTACTGGTAGACATGCGGGCCGCTTGGATAATACGATGATCACTGCCCCACGAATCGACGTAGGCGATATAACCGTGATCAAGCAGTGGACGGGGTGTAGGGTCAGGTGTCATAGTCCGTGTATCTGCTTAATCTGTTCGACCAACCAACGGTGATCAAAACCTATCGTGACGGCTTCCGGCACGAGATCCCACCCGACTCGTTCATGAACCATTAGCGGGTGAACAATCATCGTACACTTACCACCGTGCGGTGTCTCTCTCCATATCACGTAACGAGCGTGACCGACAACAGCTAGCCGACACATGGCTAATTCTTGATTCCCTTGTGACCGAAACGTTGGAGTACCGTGCTTAAATTCCCATCGACTTGTAATACCATTACCAACAATCTCACGGTCGGGACCACCAGCCGTTGCATAACGAAGGGTAACAAAATCAGGTAGTTGTGTTTCCAGTTCACGTGTAAATGCCGATTTTAGTTTCGCTTCCTCTTTGCGAATCTTCACACCAGACTCACCGTCTGCCCAATCACTTCAGTCACGCGTTGTTCATACCGAACTTTTTCCTCCTCAGCGGCATCTGCCATTGCTTCGGTATATTCAAGTTCAGTGAATACCCCTTTAGCGAGAAGCAATTTCACTAATCCGGCGTGGTCCGCCGCTCTCATTTCTAAACCAGTCCGTAGGTGTTTCGGCCCTGAAGCCGCACGGACGAAATTTTCTGGAATACCGGGTGTTTCTTTTTCCAGAATCATGAGTACGCCTGTTTGCACAGCATGGGCTGCACGGAGATATCGATCTTGCGCTTTAGCAATTTTCTCTTGATCTGTCATGCGCTTTGGCAATCGTTCTTGATCCGTCATGATTTAAACACCTTCCGCATAGCTTCAAACGTCGCATCGAAGTGCCGCCACATACTGCTCAACGCCTCTTTTTGGGGCGGCGTCAAAGGAGTAGTAGTGGTGTTATGCACGTTAGTCGTATGCACAACGGGTTTTCGTTTTTCCAAGGCTTCGATTCGCCGTTCCAACTCAGCGATTTTTTCTTGTATGGGGATTTTCATGGTTCAAGCATCGAACAGTTCAGAGTAAGGCCATTTTTTCACGTCTTGATATTCCCACTCACCTGAACCAGCGGCGTCTGTCACGCGTGTAAGTTGTCGAAATTTGAAGCAATAGATGCACATGACGTAGTAAGGTAACCGGTCGAATTCTACTGTTCCAACTACTGGTACAAGATCATCATCTTGGCAGCATTCACGTTCGAAGCATTCGGTAATGATCATATTGTACAGCGGGTTGGGGAGGCAACGTTCCTGTTAGCCTCCCCTTCCCTGAGTAATGTTTTCAATAATTACCCAGACACACGCTTCAGATCGCAAACGCACGCAACGGAACCTTATTGACGGTGCTTTACCGCTAAGCTACCCGACCATATGTTTTGGGGGTCGGGACGGGATTTGAACCCACGATCTCCGTTTATTGTGTCGCGCACTCCATGACCAGTTCAGTGTTATCTGTATGACCTTTCCGGGTTTAGCTTGAGCTTGCGCTTCTGCCTCACCTTCACCTTCACCTTACCCGCTTATATCCAGCATCCCTAGACTCTGCGGCTCCTACGAGAGTGCCAGTGTTCCGGCTAGGCTAGGCGACACTCTCTCCGCGTATGGCGCGGCCCGATGCTGGAAATGTTGTTACTCCTTAGTTTCAGGAGCGAATACGTAATCGAACAGAGTTTTGCCGATCTCCGCATCGGGCGCAGTAATCTCACAGGCACGTGAACGAGCTTTTTTCACGGCTACCCGCAGATTTTCAATACGTTCAAGAATCTGTCCTTTGTGTGTCACGGTGATCATGCCTGACCATTCGTGTTCAGTGACAGTACCGATGGGCACGTCTTTGCTGATCAGTTGTGTCTGTGCTGGATGTTTGTCCGTCGCTGGATACAGCACCAGTGCTTCTTGAATTTTTTCCGTCCGTGTCTTCGTGATGACACGTGCGGCAAACACCCCTTGGCCTTCTGTCGGTGCAGGAGTAAACCCCTTCACCGGGTCCAGTGTGGGGATCGCTGAAGCCAGTTCGAAGATTTCATTCAACCGCTTCTCCAACTCCATCAACGTGACGACCGGAAGGCTGGCAAAGATCGGCTTGTCAGTCCCATCAGCACCTTCCAAGATCACGCTGGCGGATGCTTGTTGGTTGGCCAGCGCAATCCGCAACTCCGTATCAAGATACGGTGCCCACAGACGCGTGATCCACTTCAACTCGGTTGCTACGGTTGTTTGAAGTTCCGACTGGTGTTCGACGGTTTCGGCCCCGTCTTCTTTGTTCGACACAAACTTGCTGATCTTCTTCGTGAAGTGAAGGAACCGTTTGGTGAATGTATTTGCCAAGTCGGCGCGGATTTTCGCCACTTGATCTTTCTGTGAATCCCGAATAGCAACGAGTTCGTGCAACTTAATAGGCTTAGCCAATGGTTTACCTTTACCTTAAAAACAACGAACTAACAACCGTCTAATTTCTCTACTAATTCATCTACACTGTTTTCTAGGTCGTGTACGAAATCTCCAATCATTCTTGATAGCCGTGGGCTGCTCATGATCATTTGTTTATGTACCAGAGCTTTGCCACGAATACGTTGTTCAACTGCTGAGTATACATCAACAATCAAACCGGGCGTATGCAAATTAGGATGGTTTTCAATACTCATTGTGGCGGTCTGGGAGCTAGGTCAACTGCCAAATCTCGTGCAGTCTTGGCCGTCAACAGATCCATGAACACGTTCGCCGCATTGCCTTGAGCACCCTGCCCCATGACCACACCGGGCACCAGTGCCCCCTTGTAGTTCTGGAACGCGTTCGCCCACAAGGCTTGCACCTTTTCGTAGGTAGCGAGTTTTTGAGACAACGCACCGTCAGCCATGATGATCCGGCGTTTGTATTCAGAGTCCGCATCAGCACGGAGAATCTGTTCCGTTTTGTAGTAGCCCGCTCGTTCAGCCGCCAACCGAGCGACTTCACGTTCTTTTTCAGCCTGCACAACGGCTTTGGTCTTCTCAACTTCCTGTTCAGCACGGGTCTGTGCGATATTCGCCGCACCCTTCGCACCAGCGGTGATGGCGTCCTGTTGCGCCTGCTTGGCCTGTGCAATGGACGTTTGAACGGCCATCGTGATTTCTTGCTGTTGTGCGATCTGTTTGTCTACTGTGTCTTCGTAGTCGAGATCCTCGATGGCAAAATTGAACGCACGGATGTTGAACCGTTGAAGTTGACCAGTCTCGGCCCGACTCGGCACGCCGTTCGTAGTTTGAATGTTGACCACCGCGACACGCTTCGTCGGCAACGGTAACGGCTTACCAGTAGTATCCAACCGTTCCGGCTGTGATTCATCGGGTACCTCCATCACAATGGTAGATGTAAGGTACACACCGTTCTGTGTCTGATCTTCGACGTACTGAATCATCTGCGTCCGTCGTTCGGCGTAACTTTCTCGTGACGACATGAGCGGCCCGGTAAGGTAGATGCTCTTGTTCAAGGCCGGTTTCAACAACGACGTTTCCAACGATTCTTGTGTCGGATAAAACGAGTGAATCTCCGTCATTTTCACTGAATCGAGCGGCAACTCGTAATTGATGCTCCCACGAATCAGCCCCGTACCAGCATCGTTGAACTGAATCTTAATCCGATTGTCGGTATCACTTTCTTTGGTAAAACGGATTTGTCCCGCTTTCCGATATGACGTGACTTTACCGAACCCTTGCCACACCCACCCCGGTTGCGTATGCCAGTTTAGGTTGCCGCCGATGGATTGCACGAGCAAAATTTCGCTGGCGTCTACGTTTTCGAAGATTTTACCCCCGAGCGTGATGAGGATGATGAACGCGAACGCCGACGCGGCGAGGATGCTGAAGCGGATGATTCGCTTGACGGTGAGGGTGCTTGCGGCGTCTGCAATGGCGCTTCGGGCTGACTGGGGGTTGTTTCGTTCGAACATGGTATGGTCGTTTCCTTCTGTGTTTCGACGGTCTGCTGGGTTTCGGCTTCTAACGCATCACTGACTAACTCCGATTGAGCTTCATTCAGTGCTTGAATCTTCTTACGGAATTGAAAGGATGGAAAATAGGGTGTTCCGGTGATCGCCGGTAACAGGATTTGTGTAAAGAAAAAAATGGCGAGTACGCCAAGGATCAATGCTTCAAATACAACTGGGTTCATAATCTCTCCCACTTAACAACCCAACGGTGACGAATTTGTCAACGAGCACGTCTACGGAGTTCTATTCGACGTTCACGAGCCTTACGGCCTTTGTGACTGCGAATAGTCCCTCACCGCGTTCGTGCGCTTCTGCTTGGTCGTTGGCCTCTTTCACCGTTGGGTTCTAGGCTGGATTCGACCGGAGCCTCGTAGACCTTATCAAACCTTAAAACCTTTGTCAAGGCGGGGCCGGGGGTTTAGGGCAGATGGGCTACCTCTCTCCATCCTTCCGGTAGCTGGCAGTTCAGGGGCGCGTGTTTGAACATAGGAGCAATGTTGCTATCCTGATACCCGGCCAGCCCGCACCCGATACGAGTCACGATGAACGTCAACTCTGTGTGCGCCCGTGCGTAATCCAGAAACACGTCAACGAAGGATTTGATAACAGGAAGGCTCAACGTTTTCAAGTCACCACTTTTGGTCGGGATCGCATAGCTGTCACCTTGACGGCCTTCCCCTTGCCAGTAAATAGCTCCATGACGGAGTACCGCTTCTAAAGCTGCACCCTTGCCGTGTCGGCCTGCGCGGTTGGAACCAAAGACGAAGATAGTGTTCATGTTACCTCACTTACATCCCGCCCAATTCTGCCCCGTTTTCGTTTCCCACAATATCGGCACTTTCAGTGTAAAACTCTGGCGATTCAAAATTTCCGCCACGCGTTCATGCGTTTCAGGCATCTTCGCGTCACCACCCACCGCATCATGGCAGGTAAGTCGCATCAAAAACCCTGTGTGTTTTCGTTCACGGTGTAACTCTACAAGTTTTTGTTTCATGATATCGGAAGCAGACCCTTGGATGACGCGGTTGAGCCCGATATAGACCTTGTAGGCGCTTTGGAACCGTGACCGGCGACCGAGAAGCGTCCGGACATATCCACGATGCTCAAACTGATTGTGTAACGCATCACCTTTTTTACAAAACTCATCACAATTCGGTTTGGCAAGGTGTGCAGCCTTAGCCAGTAGTTGGTCACCTTCAGGCATCATCCGACCATATGCTTGCTCGATCTCGTGAATGGTTTTCAGTCGTGGATCATTCCATGATTTCGTATCACGTATCCATTGCGCCTCTTTCGCATCGATGAATCCCATCATCAACGCCAGCTTGACTGATTTGGCTCCGTACTGACGAGCGAAGTTGAAGGACTTTTGATGAGTGTACAGCATGTCAGGCTTGTACTGCTTCATCATCGCCCATGTTTCTTTGTGGTATGACAAATCAGGCTTTTCACGGTAGGCTTGAAGCACTCGTTCGTTTTGTGCGAAGTGGGCAAACAGCCGGTATTCTATTTGTGCGGCATCGGCTTCAAGATAATCGCCTGTCTGGGATTTATACAGACGACGAGGGAACATATCGCACATGCCTTTACAGACATCAACTTCGCCTATACCGAAAGCAGCGTGGTGATTATCATGATTTGGCACCTGCTGCACGTACCCGATGGAAAATCGACCGCTAACAGTACCACCTTCGTCACCTCGTAGTTGGTTGATATCATAATAGAGGTTTCCATCGATTATTCCTTGCCGATAGGCTTTGAAAATCTTGCTGTTCAGGCTCGCTAACTGACCAGCCATGTGTGCTTTTTTGATGATTGGGTGGTCAATGGCCCCAACGATATCTTCAGCGAAGGTTTGCTTACCGGTATCAAGGTAGCTAGGTGGAATATGGAGTTGTTCGAAGAGTCGTTGCCAACTTGTTGGACTGTGGTCGAAGGCAAACCCGACTTCCTCAGCGATTTCCATTAACAACTTGTGGTGACGAGTGTTACACTCAACACTCATCTGTTCTAGTAATTCTTCATCGAGCGGTGACCCATTTTTTTCCATTTCACAAACGGGGTAGATCACCGTGTCCTCAAGAGCTTGCACCTGTTGTAAGTCTTGTGCCGCTAACATCGGCTCAAATTTACTCCGTAAAGCCGCGACAAGATACACTTGGTATTCAGCACGGGCCGCGACTTCGTGAGCATCATAATCAGCCATTCGTGTTTCGTCTACACGAGGCACCTCGATACCGCCTAAAAAGTCGTTCGCTAATACGTCAAGTGCAAACCGTTTACGCCAGTCGTCTAGTAGTGCGGCGGTATGTTGAATATCGCTAACTTGGTTGCCCTGTTCTTCTAGGTCACAGCCCCATTCACGAGCCATATGGACTTCGAATCGGGTGTTGGCGTTGGTAATTTGTTTGTTCCGTACTTCACGGCGGAACCATTCTTTGACGGTAGCTTCGTCTAGGTTTCCACTTCGGAAACCGAAGGGAAGAAACTGTTTCAGTTGACCGTCTAGGCTTGAGACGGTAACGCCGATGGGTCTATGCCCACGTCGCCAATCTAGGCCGTTTGTTTCAAAGTTGAGAATGATACGATCAATTCCAGCGAGAGATGGTGGAGGTTGGGCTACCCAATCTGGTTCACGCTGTCTTGGTGGTGAGGCACCAAGAAGAAAATCGTGCATCGTACGGATGACAGGTGTTGGTAGTTCGGTGAGTATGGGGGGATCACCAACCAGTTGGTTACTCAGGGCTATGAGGGCATCCCTGTGTATACGGAGAATTTCTACGTCGGCGGGTGTGAGAAGATTAGGGTGATCGACAAAAAGACGGTTGTCACGAACAAAACACGTGACACCTCGTTTGGTCAGTGAAGCGATTAAAGTGGTAGCGTCATTGGAAGAAAGAGCAGCCTGAGGGGCCGGTTCAGGCGGCGGTAGTGACCGTAGGAACTCTTCTAGAGTTGACATGGTTTATCACCACTTACACGCCGTGTATCCCTCTCTTTTCCAGAATTCCATATACCGTTCACGGACAAATTGCCATACCGGATCTGCATTAGCTTTTTGTGGTATGGCACTAGGCCCATCAATCAGATCCTTCAATTCCAGTTCAAGTTCACCAACCCGCGTCAGTACATCTTGCTCTGTTACTCCACCCACACGAATCGAACGAATCCACGATCGTACAGGCTCAGCCATCGGTAATGTCATCCGTCCTGTTTTCAAAAATTCCACACCTTGAAACCCAAGACGAGTCATGTGCATCGCGTACTTGGTATCGTACCCATACTTCTCAACCAAGTGCGAACGATGAACACCATGATGGCCTCCACGCTCACCCAACAACCGTTGTTTTTGTGCAGTCAGATAACCTAAAAATCGTTGACCAGCTTCACGCGACACGAAATGCGGAGCAAGATTTTGTAATTCTGAGCCGATGGCCGTATGCGTGACACAAAGTTCTGGCGGCAGAAACAGCATCATCATCACTGTTGGATTTCCATGCAACGCCAACCGTGTCCACTTCCGCAACGAGTAGACCGTCAAATCCAGATCACCGGCTTTCGACGGCGCATCGTGCTTCCCCTCACGCTCAGCCGCCGTTCGATAAATGTATTGCTCAAACTCCGACTGCCCGATCATGCTGGCCAGCGGTTCGATGCACACCCCCATCTCATCTCGGTCATCGGTGCCGTCGTCTACGTGCAGCCCGTGAGCAGTGGAACCGACTAACCCTCGGAGAATGGTCCGTTCGTCAATCCACGGGTATTGTTGATAGCTCATACAAAACGTGCCCATGATGTTGTTTCTGAATCGATGTGCCAGCCAAGTTCACGCAATCGTGTTGCATCTTCTTCTGACACCACTGATCCGTTAGACTCCTCATCATCCTCGTTGATGAGTGTTTCGTCTGGGCCAGCATAAATGATATCGTGTTCAGCAGCAATCGCGTGTGATGTTGATTCCACGTATTTTGCGAGGATGGTTAATCCTTCGGCTACTTCAGCGAGTGTTGCCATTTTTTACCCTCGACCACAACGGATGTTTCCGCCCTAGCTGTTGCATTTTGACACGAGCTTTGAAAAATTTCGTCCGGTCACGGAGATAAACGGTTTTTTCTTTACCGTCAACATCCACAACTCCGATAACTTGATTTGGATCAAGGGCACGAAAAGTATGAACGAACCAAATATCGTTCCGTCGTTCCAACAACGTCAGATCATCAACTATGATCCAATTTTCAGGTACGAACGGCTCGTAGTATGTGGTACGCCACGCCAGTAATGCGGGGAGATTGAACTGAGTTTTGATTTGATGATGCGATGGGCCTTTCGGCGCTCGATATCGATGACGCTTACGGGGTTTGTGACATAGCAATCCAGTAATCGGATGTACGTACAGTCCTTCAAGACGCCGGGGGCCACTATAACGAGTTTGTACGTTCGGATAGACCTTGCCGTCAGCTTCAAGATGGCAATCGACCATCACCTCTTGCCACACGTGCGTCCAGATATGCCGTCCAGACATGCTACGCCGGTCTAGGTTCTGCGATAGCTCGCTGTAGACCTTATCCCACGGTCGGCCCACCTGTGCCCTTAGATAACTTTGCAGAGGGCCAAGCAAGTCCGAGAACGATTTTTTGTCCCACCCATATTGTCGAGCGGCTGAAACCGGCGCACGGGTCGGCAAATCCTCGTACTCCGAGTCGGCATCGTACCGACGGATTTTCGGGATGCTTGTTTTGCGGCTGAGATTGCCATGACCGCGCCGGGGGCGTTCGGTCACGACTTTTGCCATGTCTGAGCGCATCGTGTCAACCTATCTCATAACGGCTCCGGTGTCAATAAATAATGTTGATAACCAGCCGCCGAGAAGTCCAAGGATGCACGAACAAATGAGTAACCACCAGATTGGAAATGCGAGCATGAACGCACCACGAACTCCATGAATGGGCCGGTAGATCCGATACCAATATTTAAAATGAATAATCGGGTGCCAGAAGCCGTGGGATGGGGTAGTGAATTCGTTTGACCCCCGGAGTTGACGGTGATTCATTTTTCTTGGTTCGTTCGAAATACTGTCATTACTCGCTTAGGAACTGCCAAGGGCCAATCCATTGTTCGCCGTCAAGCATTTGTGCGGCATACGATTCAAGAGTACAACGAGCTTCACGTTCAGTGGCATATGGGCCGTATCGTTCTGCCCATGTTTCGTCCCAAAAATACCACTGTCCGTTTTCATTGTGGACGGGATCGTTACTCATGCCTCTCTTTCCAACCGCAACGGCCCCGGCAGATAGGATTCTTGTTCCGTGATGCCGAACTGATCAGCCAGCGCAACAGCAATGACAAACGACTTGCTCACTTTGTGTTGCCGCGCCAATTGTTCGACCACAATGGCAATGTCTTTAATCACGCAGGCGGGCAATGGTTCCCGCCCGCCTTTGATGGGACGTTGACGACGGAACTTAATGCTCATAAGGTTCCCTCAGGGTTAAGAGACGGTCTCTGGGGTTGGCGTCTCTGCGGTCGGCGTCTCTGGGGTTTTTGTTTCGACGGCCCCGGTGTTCTTCACACCTCTGCGAGTGCCTGTAGACCTTCGAATGAGTGCCTGTAGTTTGTCGGCGTTTTCTGGACGTTGCGTCCAGTGCTTGCCTTTGTACGAGTATCCTTTCTTAGAGGTACCCTTCGCCACAGCAGTAGCAACTTGCTTGGCTTTTTTGGCTTTTCTGGCCTTGCCTTTGTCTGCCCTGACTTTTCGAATGCCCTTGCGGACAGACGCAGCCATCTCGACCGAACCGTTCAAGCGACCGTCACTGGAATGATCGTTGATGTCCGCATTCAACAGTTCATCCAACACATCGGCGGCTCTCCGAAGTTTATTGGCAAATATCTTCAGTGTCATTTCGAACTCTCCACATCTTACTTTTTTACGCGAGAGGGTGTTGAAACAGGTTGTTTCTTCACCCGTGGCACAACTACACGACGGGCACGATGCATCACTTCATCACGAGTTTTAGTTCCGCGATTATGATGGGCACATTCGCCTTCGCTATACCCCTGTACTTTACCATTATCATCAAGTAATGGTATCACAGTTGGAGGCAAGCGTCGATAACGTTTCACGCGTTGACAAATACGGCAGTAAAATCTCTTCACTGATTGTCCTGTGGGTGGGTTTGTTGAGCGACCGAATTGAATTTCATACCCGACCTTCCGGTGCAAGGGTTACTAAACGGTGACGAGAAACGAACGGCTACAGGCTCGCTTACTTGCGCTCTAATCAACTGAGCTACATGCAGACGGCAAAGCCGTTGTACATGACGGGACTCAAACCCGCGACCTCAAGTCCTGATGAAGTATCTGCAACCTACACTACGTCACCCTATCACGAACTGGCTCCGGGGTCAACGACAGATATTGTTGTCCTCTCAGCGTGTTCCACTTTTTCAAGCTGACTCGCCTTGAACGGATACCCTGTTGACCCCGGAATCGAAGCGAGATACTACGCGGATTTAGCCTTAGAGCGCCGTGGGCTGTAGACCCTTGACGCCACACTTAGGGGTACCCTTCCGTGGAATCTCACGATTATCCATATCTCGCAAAATGGTGGAGCCGCCCGGATTTGAACCGGGGTCCAACAAAAATTCACCATCCTCGTCTACAATGCATAGTCACTTCTAGTGACCATCCGCTAGGGGCAGCATGGCTACCCTCCACCAGTCGCTTTCACCAACATACCGAGAGGAAGCGACGAACCTTACTCGGGGCTAGATCCGATATGGCGTTCTGACCCTCTTATCGGATGTCAGAGGCAGAACGGGTTGCGGCTATTAGGCCGCGACCGGCAACTGATAAGTGGCAGTTGTCTGTTTGCAACGTGAGATTAACGAGCGTACGCTACATCGCTCGGCATTGCGGAGAACGTCTCATTTTCGCTGTCGAAACCAATTCGGCCCCTTAAAAATTTGTTTTGATTTATCAGGCTATCCATCAATTCAAAGAGGTTTAGTGCGCCTGAACCATTTATTAGGTTACTGACGGAGAAAGGTATCCCTCCCTCCTCCGTCAGACTTGTCACCGTCCGGAGATAACCCGGCCACGGGAACAATTACGCCGCAGGCTGAGCCGCAGGCGCGTCACCACCAGCCAACTTCGCCTTCATCTTCGACAGCGCCTCTTCACGCTTGGCGATCTTCTCGGCCAACGTGAGCTTCGGCAGAGCCGCGAGACGGGCCTTGCGCTCTTCCTTGGTCTCCGGTGCCTTCGCAGTGCGCGGGTCTGCGAACTCACCCTCGATGCTCAGCTTGTCGGGCGCGTTCGCACCGAACAGGGTTTTGGGAAAAGCCACCGATGCCTTGCGGCCTTCGATGTTGAACACGACCGAACGGGTATCCTTACGCGGACTGTCACTTCGAACCAGATTGAGCGTCATATGATATTGCCTCTGCTTGGGGGCTTCAGTGCCCCGATTGATCAACGTTACTCGTTCTTGGTCTGAAGTGCAAGTACTTTTTTCGTCCTCATCAGTCACCACGGGTATCTCATTGGATACCAACTGTTTATGACGACTCTCGTAGTTCGCCACACTGGATGGGGGTACCTTGCTCCGACCGGTCATCCCTATCATGGGATGACCGTCTCGGCCTCTTGTTCCACCGTCCGAATGAAGTCCAACACTCGGTCTGACCACCCGTCGATATGGGCCGTCCAGCCCTTCCCGTAGCCCACCCCGTTCTGGTAGGAGGCCACGTTGATCATATACGCCCGTGCCGCCGTAGGGGCCGGTACCATGTCCTGTGACTGTTCATCGGTAATCACGATGAGTCGGTCATGAGGGAGCCGGTTCATGGCCTGTACCGCCGCGCCAAGCATCGTGCCGTTGCTAGGCACGGCTCGCTTGATCCCGGCAACCAGAGCCAATCCGCGAAACGCGGGTGCTTCAGCCACGTCATTCGAAAAGGCGAACACACGACCGTGTTCGGCAATCTCACGAACCAGCACGGCCAGCCCACACGCCGCATCCTCACGCGTCATCTCCGACTTACCTGACAACGCCGCGTGCATGGACGGTG
>Ga0137465_1000600_pt1 | contig 12931 bp, 14 predicted proteins | sample EasRivERMGT828_2_FD_104906 | JGI IMG/M metagenome (GOLD analysis project Ga0137465, IMG submission 104906) | Soil microbial communities from meander-bound floodplain in the East River, Colorado, USA - East River MetaG ERMGT828_2 | ecosystem: Environmental > Terrestrial > Soil > Floodplain ... | reverse complement strand
CGAACGGATCGCCTCGGCGACCCCTGGCAGGATCTCGATCTCGCCGAGCGATTGCGGCGGATAGGGCTTGCCATCCTTGACCACCGCGCGGTTTATGACCCCGTCTCGATCAAGGAAAACAGCCGTCCTCGCTATCGGGCCGTCGATTCCCACTTGGTCTGATTCAACTTCAGCTTGGGGTGAGAAACCAGCAAGTGCCAGACCACCGCCTGAAAGGCCTCCGAGTGGGGCGTTACGGTTTCGGGGTTCACGGTCGGGATGATGACGCAGGCATCCGCAACCTTGGCCGTGTAGCCGCCATCCCGGCCGACAATCCCCGCTACTCTTGCCCCGACGGACTTCGCGTATTGTAAGGCGGTAACCAGGTTCGGGCTGATGTTCTTCTCCAAATTTCCCCCGCCAACGGAAAACACCACCACGCCGTCCTTCACCGAAAGCCGGCTCACCTTGAGCCATTCCACGAACACCGTCGCCCAACCTTCATCATTGGTACGGGCTGTCAGCTCGGAGACGTTGTCGGTCGGCGCATAGGATTCGATGCCGACGATCTTGCGGAAATCGTTCACCGCGTGCGAGCAATTCCCGGCGCTGCCGCCGACCCCGAGGAAAAACAGGCGCCCGCCACCCCGCTTGATTTCGGCCAGCAGATCGGCCGCCTTTTCGATGGCGGCTACATCCAATTTCTGGATAATCTCTGCAGCTTCCTTCAGGTGTTGCTGCGTGTAGCTCATACAATTCCCCCTGCGGAGAAATAAGCCTCGGCCTCTTTTAGTCCCTGTGGGGAACCGATTTCGTAGAAACGCTCGCTGACCTCGAAGCCCGCCAGCCGGCCGGCGAGCGAAAGCTCATGATAAACATCGGCGAGGTCGAAGGCCCGGTTCTCCGAATACGTCTCCAGCACTGCCGCAGACAGGATACCGAGGCCATAATCTATATGCGCCATCTCCGGTCGCGGGAAGCGCTTATCGTATTCCACCATCCGTCCATCCCGCATGAGCACATTGCTCTTGTCCCATCGACCTTCATTGCGCAGCACCGCCATCAGCGCGGGCTTGCCGCTCTCGAGGAATGCCCGCTGGACCGCATGAAAATCACACGGTAGATAGGAATCGCCGTAGAGCACGAAAAACCGTTCGCCCAGCAACGGCAAAGCCCGCCTCAACGCACCTCCCGTTCCGAGCAGGACCGGGCCGTCAAACGAGTATTGTACTGTGAGGTCGAACGCGCGACCATCGCCGATGGCTGTCTCGATCTGCTCGCCCAGATATCCCACACATACCACCACCTTCGCGATTCCCTGACGGAAAAGATAATCGAGCTGGCGGTAGACAAAAGGCTTGCCCGCCACCTCGATCAATGCTTTCGGAATTTTCTCCGTGATTGGACGCGAACGGGTTGCTAGCCCACCTGCAAGAATGGCAACGGGGAAGAGACCTGTAAGCATTGTGTGTCGAACTAAGTTCAAAGTTTCGACGTCTGCATTGGCAGCATTCCTAAGGGTTTTTTTACTGACTGGTTGGGGGAACGCCCGCGTGTCTTTCCTTAGCCGGTGAGAATACCCAACGCTTCATTCCGAAATAGCCGATAGTCACTGTCGCAAAAATCGCCAGCGCCGCGCCTAAATATACATTTAGCACTAGGTATTCGACTGATACGACAACAACGGCGAAGTTTACAACGTAGTTTAATGCGGCGAGGAAAACATACTTAATGAATTGCCCTTTCGGGTCCCCGTGTTTTTCCCCGAAAGTGACATTGCGATTAACCAAGAAATGAAATATCACCGAAGGTACGTACGCAACTGAAACCGCCGTCAGATAATGCACCTGTAACAGCCCATAGAGAATATAAATAAGCGAGTAGTAGAGCGCCGCGGTTATTCCACCCACTAGCAGAAAGGCGGCTACTTGCTTTAGTTGGTGGTACATGACACGGGTTTTCGATTCGAACATAGAAGGAGCGATGGGGTGCTTCCGATTCGCCGGACATTGTTTCTGGGCGGGCAATCAACAAGTCGATCATCAGTCGTCAGCGACGATCTTGGTACCCTCGAAATCAAAGCGAAACCGCACTTCACGCAATCCAATATCGCGCATGGCACGGCGAAGGCGAACTTTGTCGGCTGCGTAAAACATTAGGAAACCACCTCCACCGGCACCAATCAGCTTTCCGCCGACAGCACCATTTTGCATTGCGGTGTCGTACCACCGGTCGATATCTCCGTTGGACATGCTTCCACTCCGCTTTTTCTTGTTCTGCCAGTGCACGTCCATTAGACGGCCGAATTCGATCAGATCGGCGGATTCAAGTGCTTCTTTACACCGATAACCCAGCTCCTTGACAAAATGAAGGTTGTCGATCATCTTTTTATCTTGCTGTTTGCTCTTGTCGTTCTGCTCTTTGAGGATGGCGGACGCCGATCGAGAGTATCCAGTGAAGAAGAGCAGTAAATTATCCTCCAAGTTGAACAGGGTTTCTTCAGAGACGCGCAGCGGATAGGCCTTGACCGGTTCATCACGCTTGAACTCGAAACAGGTGATTCCACCAAACGCAGCAATGTACTGATCTTGCTTGCCTATCGGTTCCTTCAGAAAATCCAACTCAATATGGCAAGCCTCTTCTGCAAGCTGCTGCGGCTGCACCAAATTCCTGCGGCAGTGATGTAGCGCTTTCAATACCGCCGTTGTAAAACTGCTGGACGAGCCCAGGCCGGTACCTGCAGGTATGTCAGCCATGCTGGTAATTTCTAGGTTTCGTGGTAGACCCTCAATATAACGGAGGCATTCGCGCAGGATTGGATGCTGAATCTCATCTACCGTCATGGCCTCTTCCATGTGCGAATATTTCAGCAAATAGCCATCCATAAAACGCCGGTGAATGTTGATGTAGACGTATTTATCAATAGCGGCGGCGATGAGAAAACCGTTATGGTTGTTGTAGTAGGAAGGCAAGTCAGTACCGCCACCACCCAGCGATATGCGAAGTGGGCTTCGACTGATGATCATTTTGCAACCTCGCCTCGGTTCTTCGCCACGGCCACGAGCTGCCAACCAAACGGTGAGTCCAGTAGATTGAGATGGAATAGCCGATCAAAGACGCGCATCACGACGATCGAAAGCGTCTTAGACCACCCGGTGTTGCTTTCCTTTACGTCATCTACCAGCCGTTCGCCACGGGCAATGACAACAAGGCGGTAGAGGTTGAAGAACGGGAAGCCAGCCAGGTATATCCGATCAACGGAGAATCCGGACTGCTCTAACAGAGCCCGTAGTTCGCTGCGGTTAAAATGCCGCCGATGGCCGATGTGCCGGTCAAAGGCCGACATCCGCCCTCCTGGAACTGTGATCACCACCTTGGCATCCGTGTGCAGAAACTTCCGCGCCTGCCGCAAGAAACCGATTGGGTCATCGAGGTGTTCCAAGACCTCGGAGCAGGCTGCATGCGTTGCCCAGCCATGGTAGCGAGCGAGCACTTCAGGAGGTTCGAGCAAATCGGCCGAAAGAAATTCGGCGCTCGGCACCTTGCGACGAGAAATCTCGACGCCGCTCTCGCTGAGTTCGATTCCTAGGAAGCGGCCCCCGGAAAGGCGCTCGCTTAATTTCTTGATGAGGTCGCCCTGACCGCTGCCGATATCCAGCACGCGCATTCCGGAACCGGCTTCGCGTCCACACAAGAATCGGATGATTATACGATGCCGGAAGTTCTGCGCCGGGTTCTCAGATGCAGCCGAGGCGTAATGATTCCAGTGCGTGTTCCAGTCGTCGGTACCGGTGGAGGTCGGCTTCATCGCAGCACCTTTAGACAGCCTTCGTAGAGTCGCATTGCCTCGAGCGCCTCGTCCCAGCGGCAGGGGGAAAGCGGTCCGCGCGCCGCCTCTGGCCGTAGCAACGCACGCAGTTCATCCGAGAAGGACGCATCGCACTCCGAGGTGAGAACGCGTTCCTCGCTCTCGGCCTGGGTGAGGCCGGCCTGCCACCCCCAGCGCCGGCCACGGGTATAGGTCTGTGGGCCGTAGCTTCGTCCCCGGCCCTGCACGAGCCCGTATCCAGCCGTTCCATGGAGTTCGAAGCGGAAGGTGCTGCGCCACCGCACGATCGAGACCTGCAGATTAATTAAGAACCCGTCGGCCTGCAGCAGCAGATGTGCTTCCTCCTCGATCCCAGTGTTCCAGAACCCGCGCCAGATCCACGCCTGCAGCGGGGCCACTCCTCCTGGACTCAGCAGGCGGCAGAGGTCCAGAAGATGGATACCGGGATCGATCAGGCAGCCCCCACCCGCCCTGAGTGGATCAAACTTCCAGCCCTTCTCCATCCCGGGCGAGCCACCATGACCGAGCACTATCGACGCGCTGACGAGTGTGCCGAAGCGACCAGAACGCGCGTCCGCGATCGCCTGTGCAACACCTGGAAAGAACCGATAATTGAAGCCGATCCAAAGCTGCTCCGGAAATCGGATATGCGAGGCCAGCAACCGTGCCTCCGACACCGAACGGCCGAACGGCTTCTCCATAAGGACACGGCAGCCCCAGGGTAAAATCAGGGAGATCAGTTCGACCGCAGCGTCATGGGGCGCTGCAACGATCACCCAATCAGGCTTCAGATCCGCAACCGCCTCGAACGACTGCAGACAGACCACGTCCGGCGCAGCCGTGGCAGCAGACGACACATGCGGGTCGAAAACACCGATCGTGTCGAGCGGACAGCCAGCCGCCCGCAGATCCACCAGCGCCCGGATTCGCTCCTTCCCGATTAGCCCGTAGCCGAGCACAACCACCTTCACTTCTCGATCCTCCGCAAAAACCAGAGATCCCCGGCGATGACCTCTCCGGGCCGGTTGAGTGCGCTTCGCCAGCCGTCCCGCACATGCACGAACCGACCGGCGAAGCCGCAGGCTGTCGCCAGCATGAAGGCCTCGATGAAGGCTACCGGCTCATCCACCGACACCGTAGTTCGGACTTCAGCCCCTGTAGCGCGTACCTGCTTGAGCATATCGGTATCCATGGCGCCCGGCGCCAGGCAAACGGTCAGGAAGTCACCCTTGTCCGCCAGTTCTGCCTGCAGATTCTCGGTCGCTCGGACGATCGCAGTTTTGCTAAGCGCGTAACCGGAGAACCGCGGATAGGCGTACGCGGCGCCCCCGCCGGCGATCGTGACGATCCTGCCAAAGTGCGCGTGCAACATCACAGGGAGCAGCGCCTTCGTCACCGCCAGATTTCCAATCACATTGGTCTGATAGGTCGTCAGCCAGTCCGTCAGATCGGCATCAATCAGACCCCCGGGCCGACCGAGTGCTCCGGCCGTCAGCACGACTGCAATCTTGCGATACGATGAGCGGGCAACCCAGGACAAGACCTCGCTATGCGCCGCGGACGCATCCCGCAAGTCGATTGTCAGAAATTCGGCCTTTCCGCCTGCAGCGGTGATCTCGGCGCAGGTAGCGGCCGCAGTCTCGGACTTGGAAATGCAAAGTACCGGAATTGCGAGCTGCGCGCAGCGCAGCGCGACTGCCTTCCCTAGGCCGCGCCCTGCACCGGTGATCACTACCGCATCGAGTTGTGGTGCCATCTTCACTCGGATAACCTGCCGTAGACCCGAGTTGAGCGCCGTAGGGTATTCTCAATCACGGCTAACACCAGCAACAGGCTCCTTATCGGTCACACGGGCCGGTTCCACCGGTGGCATCTGGGGCGTGTTGGGCGTGGCTGCCATAACCGCGTTGTAAACCAGGGAAAAAGTAAAGTAGATCACGGCCGCGAAGACCAGACCAATGCCTCCGACCGCCTGGTACGATGATTTGCCGATCTGCGGCGGCAAGGCGAAGCCGTTGTCAACGTACTCCACGACCAACGGCCACATGCTCAACAGACCGACCAAAAAAATCCCGGCCGAGGCTAAGGACGAACGGCTGAAACCGAAGAGGCGCAGCCATTTCGGCGAATGCCGCTTCTCGGAATCATAGATCGCGCGCGCCAGGATACCCATGAAAAAGAACTGCAAGCCGACGAGAAATAGCAGCAGGAAGAACAGCATCCAATGGAGCGACAGCCCGATGCCGAACGCCGCGACGGGACCGCCATACAGGAACACCACACCCACAAGCCCGACCGCAGCCAGGATCTGACCCGGCTGGAACAGAAAGAAATCGGCGCCGAAGGTGAAGATCGCCTTGAGCGTGAGCCAGCCAGCATGCCAGGGAGCAAACCAGCCGATGCGCTTGAAGTTGCTGACGCGCCCTTCACGGTCCTTGTAGAAGTTAATCGGGACTTCTGAGATACGCAGGCCCAGATGGAGCGCCTTGATAATCATCTCCGAGGCATACTGCCATGACTGTGACGCCAGCCGCATGCGTACCAGTCCGTCGTGCGTGATCCCGCGCATGCCGCAGTGAATATCTGAAAATTTACTCCGGTAGATAAAATTCAAGATCCACGTGGTTAGCGGAGTACCAAAATATTGATGCAATGGCGGCATGGCCCCTTTTTCTATCGTTCCCTTGAACCTTGAGCCCATGACGAATTCGTAACCTTCCCTGAATTTCTTCACAAACGACGTGATCTCCCGGAATTCATACGTCAGGTCCGCATCACCCATGATCACGTACCTTCCGCGAATAAACGGTATCGCATCGATATATGCCCGGCCGAGTCCTCGTTTTGGCACTTTCAAAACTTCCGCGCCGTGAGTCAGGGCGATTTCCGCCGTTTTATCGGTGGAACTGTCCACAATTAAGACCTGTCCTTTGACACCCGCCTTCTCCAGACCCTCTTTGCACCAGTCCACAAATTCGCCGACGGTGACTTCTTCATTGAGGGCGGGTACAACCATACTAACCTCTGGATTTTCGTTCAAAGCATGACCAACCGGCTTCAGTAATACCGTATCGGTATTCCGATCTTCTATCTTCCTTGTCACAAGATTCACAACATGGATCCGTTCATGCTAAACGCGTTGACCAATTTCATCCTTCATCGCTTTTATGGCGTCCCTAACCGCTTCCTTTGAGCTTCTCTTCGCTTGCCACCCAAGCGATTTAATCTTCGTTACATTAAACAACACGACTGGTACATCCCCCTTCCATCCTCGATCCCCACCCGTACACTCAAATCGCACCAACGAAGGATCGAGGCCACTCTCAGCCACCGCCAGTTCTGCGATTTCTGTTACTGCGATGTAGTCATCTGTTGCTACATTGAACACATCAAACTTCTCGTTGCACTTTTCTGAAACGATGAAAATCGCGTCTAGTACATCGTCTACATGGATATACGACTTGGTTTGCGTCCCATCTCCCAGAATCCGCAATCGTGTTGGATCTTGCTTTAATCGCCGGATGAAATCATAACCAACCCCGTGTGTCTGACGTGGTCCCACCACATTCGCGAATCGAAATGCTCGGCCCGCCATGTCGAACATATGACAGTAAGAACAGATAAGGGCTTCGGACGCCAGCTTGCCGGCCCCATATGTAGAAATAGGAAAACAAGGGCCATAATCTTCCGCAAATTGAGTCTGCGGATCCTCCCCATATACGCCACTACCGGAAGTGTAAAAGATTTTCTTGACTCCATTCAACCGCATCGCCTCTAGCACGTTTTGAGTGAGGAAGGTGCCTTCCCAAAAGTCGATATCGGGCTGAGTCACCGCTTTGGAAATGTCCGGATTCGCAGCCAGATGAAAGACAACCGTACAACCCGCCATGGCTTCTGTCAGTTTCTCCAGGTTTTTTATATCACCCTCAACCACACGCAATTGCCTGTTTCCAGCGTGGCGAGATAAATGCCACTTCTGCCCTGACGTGAAGTTATCATATACGACGACCTCTCCACTTTTATTTTCCATCAGTAGGCAATCCACTAAATGGCTTCCGATGAAGCCGGCGCCGCCGGAGATAAAGATAATAGAATCGCTTAGACTGTTCATCAGCTTGTCCCGTAGCCCGGTAGTGTCCTAATTTGATCCTGCAAGCCTATACTGACTCATGGATGGCCTTGAAAAGCTCACTGTAGAAATACAAAATAAGCGCCCAGTTGAGCTGACTGATTTGACCTCAACTCACTCGCATGCAACTGACCGTCGGGGTCATTGCTAAACGCGAAGTATCTCGGATCGCAGATGTCGGCCAACCCCTCATCCGTGGGCTGAGGATTCAAACGCATCAATCCACAGTTCGCGCACTCCTCGACCCGAAATTTGCCAAGAGAAAAATCATAGTGAATTGTTCTCCCGCCGCAGACGAGGCTGGAACCGACGCCGTTAGCCTTTTCTCGTTTCATCACGCCATCCATCGTTTGCACTTCACGCATGTTCTTCTCCCCAACCTTACGCCGGATTGGCGTTGCTGATACCCGTCGATAACATGGCCTCGCCCCCTCTCCGTGAACGTTTCCAGAAAACTACGACAGCGTGCTCAAGCGCCGCAACATCGCCATCAGCATGGAAGGCAAGGGCTACTGGCTGGACAACGTGTTCATCGAGCGCTTCTGGAAGACGCCCAAGTACGAGGAGGTGTATCTCAGGGTCTACGACACGGTAAGTGAAGCACGCGCGTCGAACGCGCGTTACATCGCGTTCTACCACGGCCGCCGCCCGCACACGGCGCTCGCCGATCGCACGCCCGACGTGGCATACTTCGCTGCGCGGGACCTGAAGGCGGCGGCCTAATGCGTTTCGAGTTACGACCCGCAGGGATTGCACCTTAGAAACCCCTCGGGACTGTCTAAACGAGTGGGGCCACTTCTGACTTATAGGAGCGCGTAAAACTATTATGGCAGTGTTGAATAGCGTTAGTCCTCAGTATATCGTAATCGGATCTGGCCCTTCCGGCGTAAGCTGCGCTAGTGCATTACTAAGCCGCGACCTCGAAGTTACTATGGTGGATGCGGGATATCGATTAGATGAAAGTCTTGCAACTATTGTCAATGAGTTGCGAGAAACCCCGCCCGTATTTTGGCCTAAGTCACACATTGAAAGAATTAAAAGGCCTGTGATTGCGTCTCTTTCGGGAGTCACGCAAAAGCTATTTTTTGGCTCGACTCATGTGTTTGGTGATCCGTCAGGAAATTTTAGCGTTGAATACAAGAATTTTGGAGGAGATTTCTCTTTTGCGGAGGGAGGACTAAGCAATGTATGGGGAGCGGCAATGCTGCCTGTGGCAGACTCAGAAATACGTGACTGGCCAGTTTCTCGTGCAGACTTGGAAAAATCTTATAGAGCAATCCTCAATTTCGTACCGTTGGCTGCAGAATCAGATGATCTTGAAAAATTGTTTCCACTCTACGTCTCAAAGCCGGGGAGTTTACGTCGTTCAACACAAGGTCAGCAGTTTCTACAACATTCCAAGAAGAAATCTATAAAGCAAGAAAAAGCTGGATTCCTCGTAGGCGCAGCGCGATTAGCTGTCCATGCACAAGGGGGAGACGCCAGCTGTCGGTATTGTGGTCTGTGTATTTACGGCTGTCCTTATGGTTCGATTTACAGTACGGTCGAAACCTTAAATAAACTAAAAATGAACCCAAGATTCACTTACCTTGGGGGCAAGATCGCTCTAAAATTCTTCGAATCTCCTTCTCACATAACGTTAAAGATTCTAGACTCGCAAACCGGTTTGGAATCTGAAATCGAAGGGACGCAACTCTATTTGGGCATGGGTACTATTTCCACTTCTCGATTGGTCCTTGAGTCGGCCGGAGCTATTAACAGGCCATTGAAAGTCTTTGACAACCAGATGTTCCTTTTTCCATTCTTCAGCTTTAAGAAAGCCAAGACTGCCTCAGTAGAAATTGGTGTGACTCTAACACAGGTCTATTTAGAGCTTAGCCGTCAGTCCTTGTCGGACTACCTTATCCATTTTCAACTCTATGGAATGAGCGATATCATTCTAAAAGCGCTGCAAAAAATCTTACCAAATTTCTTGCTCCGATCTCGCTTAATTTCACAGGAGATCTTGGGTAGAATTTCTATTATCCTGGGAGTCCTACATTCAAAGGATTCGGCGGGTGCGGTAATTGTCTTAAGACAGTATCCATCTGGTACTCGACTTGAGATTGAGGGACTTAAAGGCCAACCAATGCCCCAACGGATCAGAAAAGTACTCTTTTATTTCTTCCGAAAGAGTGGTCTCTTCGGGGGAGTCACGATCCCTGGCTTCGCGGTCAAAGGCCGCCCCGGCGCGAGCAATCATCTGGGCGGTACCCTACCGATGACCCGAGATCCAGGCCCTTTTCAATGTGATCCGAATGGAAGATTGCACGGTTATTCTCGTGTCAAAGTGATTGACGCGTCAAGTCTGCCGAGCCTTCCAGCCTCGACACTCACCTTTACTATTATGGCGAACGCTTATCGAATTGGATCCATTCCTTCTGAGGCATAAAATCACAAAAATTATAGTAACTGGAGCAAATGGTGGAGTCGGCTCCAAGTTGGTTGAGGCGCTTTTGAACGCCGGTTTCGAGGTTCATGAGCTTTCAAGACGTCACCGAAATCTGCGTGCCAATTGGACATTCTTTGATCTCCGAAAGCAGGACTCATTAACTTTTCCTGCCGATTGTGCAGCGATTATCCATTGCGCTCACGACTTTACCGTTAAGAATTGGAAGGACATGCGTAATGTTAATGTCGCAGGGACACTTGATCTTTATCGAACTGCTATTGAAAATCGCTGCCCGTTATTTATTTTTCTTTCGTCAATGGCCGCGTTTGACGGGGCAAGATCTAACTATGGTCGCGGAAAGCGGGAAATAGAGGCGGGCCTGTTAGAAAAAGGGGCAATTTGTGTGAGACCCGGCCTCATTTATGGAGTTCAGCAAGGACTGGTGGAGAAAATTCGTGCTCGTGCCGTGCGAGGTGGAATCATTCCCCTAATAGATGGCGGTAAGTCCTCCATCTATCCAGTTTCTGTTGGTGAAGTTTGTGAAGGTATAATCAAGATTCTCCATGAACCACAAAAATATATTGGCCGGCCCGTGTTGTTAGCCTCATCTCGGCCAAATTCCTTACGTAATTTCATCGATTTTATAGCTCCAGCTGGAGTAGCCAGAAAGATTTATTTTCCTATTCCTTGGTGGCTTGCTTGGCTGCCGATGCGAATGGCCGAATTTTTTCGGCTACCGCTTCCTTTTAGAAGCGATAGCCTCATCGGTTTGCGATTTCAAAACGAAACTCCGTTAAAGGATGTGCTTAGAGTGGAAGGATTGTCAATTAATGATCCATTTAAGAACTAGGGAAACTCTGATCAAGCCCCACGTGTCTGATGCATAGCGGTTCGACAGACACGATGGAGAAGAAGATGAAGCAAGCGACATTTGCGAGCGTGGCGTTCGATGCGAAGAAAAAGCGCACGCGCCGCATCTGATGCGGGATGTCTACGATGGGAAACGGTTCAAGGACGGATTTGCTGTGCGCACGATGTTCGAGCTGACAAGGAAAGCCGCCTGAATCTTTTTACACACCTATAGACAACGCCTCATCGCGACTTAACCTGATTCGGCATCGTGAAATCGGCGATTAATCAGACCTTTCCTAGAAAGTCCCGCAGAAAGTATAAGTAATAACAGCATGCCACACACAGACATTATCATCGCCTGATCTAGTTTTGCGGGTCTATATGTAAAATCAACGTCGTACCTACCCGCTTTGTTTACCCAAATTCCCTTAAACGCTTGATTGACTCGAATATAACCAACTCTCTCGCCATTCAAGTTCGCCACAAAGTCTTCTGGATAATAGGTTTCACCGAGCACAATAAGACCTGGGCCGGTAGCGTCAACAGAAAATCGGGTGCTATTGCTGGTAAGTGCGTATTGCTTGCCCGGTATCACTTGAGAAGCAGCATTGATATCCTTAGGCATTCCCTGCGGAATGAATTGGCTTTCTACCGCTGCAAATGGCACACGCGGAACCTTTGCCAATGCATCTAAAATATCTGTTGATTTATGAACCTCTAACACTTGATTTACAAAAAACGCTCTGGGCCAGACCGTTTCTCTTTCCCAAACATCCAAGTCACTTGAATGAATTAATTTCACGCCTTGTGGCACCTGCGTTCCGGGTGTTGCTACAACATATCCAACGCCCAGCAAATCCAAACCTGCTGCTCGACTGGGAATCTGATCGCTCGTAATTAAGCGCAACCAACAACCGTATAGTTCAACCTGACTAGGATCACAACTCCAAACCATCTCCGGATAATCAATAAGACTCAATAATTTTTCGAAATGCTCATTTCTCAATGCTTCAACCGGTATAAGCCCTTCGAGGCGGAGCCTTGAATTATAGCCAGGAAACATCACCAGGCCCTCTCCAATCACACGCGACGGCGTCATTTTCTCTTTAATTCCATTTTTAACATACTCAACGGCACTCGACTTGTTTGAAAAATCGGCCCTTTGTGTTGGATTCAGTATGTAAGCATCAACCTCTTTTATTCCTGTCATCAAATGCATGCCATGTTCAACGTGCAACAGCAAGAAGCAACACGCCAGGATTATCAAGATGCGATTACTCCAAGCACCTGACTTGGCTTGCCGATATAACTGTATAAACCCAATGATAATCACCATAAGAATAGCCATAGCGAACAAGAACGTTCGTCCACTATGAGTCATCAATGCATAAACAAGCCACAACCCCAAAAAAATCGATAGCGACAACACAAGAATTATTTTCTTATGTGCTTCTGAGGCAGTCAAATAGTCGCGGATTCCATATCCTGCGAGAATCAATGCCAATATCATCATCGGCATAGCAAGGACATCCCACACATGGTGTATTTTGTTGATGAAGGGAATAGAAACTAAAACGAATTCCGGGACCACCCCATAAGCAATCGACATTGCCAAAACGAATAATAGCCAGACCCCGTAAACTTTAAATGATTTATTCCAGCGAAAACTTGCAATGGCACTTGACGCGCCCAACAATACAAACATGTTTGT
>Ga0137465_1000599_pt1 | contig 12961 bp, 27 predicted proteins | sample EasRivERMGT828_2_FD_104906 | JGI IMG/M metagenome (GOLD analysis project Ga0137465, IMG submission 104906) | Soil microbial communities from meander-bound floodplain in the East River, Colorado, USA - East River MetaG ERMGT828_2 | ecosystem: Environmental > Terrestrial > Soil > Floodplain ... | reverse complement strand
GCCGGATCGTGCTGCCTGGATGGAAGGGCTACATCCCCAACGTGGGCCTGATCTTCGATACCAGTGGCTCGATGGGCACCACGGACCTGGCCAAGAGTATCGCTGAGGGCAAGGGCGTACTAGCCAGCCTGGGCGGTGGCGGTCACCAAGTCACCACGATCAGCGTAGACTGCCAAGCCGGAGCCAAGAAGAAGGTAAGCAACATGCGCAACGTGGACCTGAGTAGCGGTGGTGGCACGGACATGCGTGTCGGTCTGGATGAAGCCGCCACGATCAAACCCCGTGTGGACATAGCGATCGTCTTTACTGACGGTGATACGCCGTGGCCCAGCGAGCCTAGCCCCTTCAAGGTCATCGTCGTACTGACCAGTGGCAATCGTGAGGTGCCCGAATGGATGAAGAAGATCGTAGTCAACTAGAAGATATTGCACTCGATGGTAAGACCATCCCCAAGTACAGTGAAGAAATCGGGATGTTTGAGCACAACGACAGGGATGAAATCTTCTGTCACGCCTGCAATGAGATCGTGCTCACGCGCCATGGCTTCTCTGCATTCTCCAAGTGGTACACGGTCGAAGAGCAACTGCACCTAATGACGGAAGAACATAAGCAGCTAGTGATTCTGTGGAAGCTAAGCGGGGACAACACATGAAGCCACCCATGGAACCGCTCTTGATTGCCGAGCTGTCTGACGAGCTGACTGTTACAATCTTAGCTGCGTTCAAACTTGCCACGGACCCGATAGATGGCCTGAGCAAGATGATCCGGTGCAAGCCATGTAATGTAATAGTGGTCCCTAGCATAGACGGTTTGACCTACGACAAATGGCTTACTGTCGAAGAGCAGGAACACATGGCCACCGAAGAGCATCGGGCTAACACAATCCTAGTACAGCTGAGTGGCGAGGACACGGGCAAATGAGCGGTGCAGCCAAGCGAATAGAGTGGAAGAAGGTGCGCGAGTTCTCCGGCGTTACCTTCCAGGTGTGTACAGAGTGCAAGGAAAGACGACTCACCACGGCCTGCTGGTTCTACCCATGCCGTGACGTGCCGACGAGTGACCTATGGTCGCCCCACTGTTACGAGTGTCTGCCAGCCCATTACATGCTGCACAAGCTGGCCGGGGACATGATCCGGGACTATGACACAAGGCTGGTGGCGAACGATCTACACTGGGCTGAGGAGTCCAAGCGTCGAGCCTTAGTCGCTCGAACAAAGGCGCAACGGCGGAAACTAAAGCGGAAAAAAGCGAACGAAAAATGCTGCACTTGACAAATGCAACTGCGCGACTTATCCTCACGAATGAGGGTTTTGGTTTTGGCGCTGCTCGCGGCAGCAGCAGCAACATGGAGCAAACTTGGGACTAGGACCAAATACTACAAGCATACTTCCACGGATCGGTGTATCATTGGACCCCGATTTTGAGGAGTGGATGCGGGCCAAGCAGGTAGAGCGATCGACAGCGCGGGCGCTAGGTGCGCTCAAACGCCGCGAAGCCAAGGCTCCCAAGGTCAAGAAGCCAAAGGTGCCGAAGCCAAGGAAGCACAAGAACCACTGCCTCTGTTTAGCTGAGGCTCTGTGCTGCCGGTGCAAGGGGGAAAAATGTCTCAAGCCGAAGAAGTCGAAGTCTATCAGTGCAAAGGCTACGTTGACTACAACCACTACGCCCGACTCCAGTACGTTAGCGGGTGCTACAGTTGCATCGAGTGTGGCTTGAAGCTGAAGGAACGCATGGCTACGAACTGTGTAGTGCGATGTAAGCAAGACCCGGACATTAGAGAAAGCGATCTGGTTTGTGACGGCTGTCTACCTATGCACCTAACGCTCTGCAAACTGGCCAACTAACATAGCAAATCTACTCTTGAGGAAGGACAGCGATCTATGAAGGCAAGAATCTTGAGCAAGCTCGACCGAGTGACGAGCAAAGCTCCAACCTGCGTGCTCTGTGGCGAGAAGGCGAGGGGATGGAAAAGCAGGTTCCAGGTCGAAGTCAGCTGCGGCTACAAGGCTGACATATGGATTTGTCGGAACTGTTCCGGCGAGGAGGGTGCCATGCGTACTGGCGAGATCGAGCTGCCGTATGCTGAGGCACACTACCACGTCGAGGGCAGGAAAGAGTTCACGTTCTGGAACTACGAGGACACCCTCAACTGGGCCTACGAGTTCATGCAGCGGCCACCCGCGCAAGAAATCAAGCCCGGTATACATATAATAGATATTGCCAACAAGACCGTGAAGTTCTTTAGGTGTGAGGGGAAGAAACTACCCGCCGAAGGGGCAAATATGACAGCGTAAGTTTGTCATTGCCATTTTTTGGCACTACGATCATAGCCACGGGCGGACACTTCGTGTCAACGCTACTGGCCCTCCTGTTGCTATGAGTAACAGCAGGAGGAGCAACGAACTTGTGTACACAAACGAATAATGGAACCAATGTGTGCCCGAACCCAGAATGTGACGGAGAGATGCAGCTAGTGGTATCAGAACAGCTATGGGTGTGCCAGCGAGCGTGTGGCTTTAAGTCCCATCTAGCTACATCAACGGAGTGGTCTATGTTTTTTGGCTTGATGTTGCAGTACCGAGCCATAGCAGCATCAGCCAAGGCGTTCGAGAGGGTGTGGCCCAAGACTCAGCTGAGAGCAGAGATGCAAAGGTTCATCGACGCGGAGGACCTTTAGACTATGTACTATAATGGCCTGCCAGGCGCTAAGCCACGGAACAAGGACTCACACTTCTGGCTCGAGTTCCGAGGTGAGACACCAGGCAGAGTAGTGTGGTGCAGGTGCTGTGACATTGAGGTGGCCCGCCGTGGGCCTCCTCCTGACCTGGAGTGGCCATCGTGGCTCGTGATTGACGAACACTTCGAGACCAGGCAACACCGGGACAACTACAGCTTGGCCCAACTGGCCGGGGAGACAGCATGACCTGGGAACCAAAGAGGGACAACGAAGGACTCTATCGGCCGGAGTATTCAGCTCACCGGCTACAGTTTGAGAAGATAGCAGTCCACTGCAACTGGTGCCAGCGGGACATACTGATCTGCCCGGAGACTGACTGGAACGCGGGCCGTGAAAGTCCTCCATGGATGGCGATCCGCAAGGCACATGACCTAAGCGAGGAGCACCAGCAGAACGCGATTCTGGTGAGGCTGAGCTAATGCAGCTGCACTTGACAGCAACAGCTACAGTGACTACAATGATTAAGCCAAGGAAGAAACCGAGCGGGCCGCAGCCCTGTGATATTCCGAACTGTCACTCCGGTGTGACGTGTGGATGCTGTAAGCAATACCAAAAGCCAAACTTGCCACACTATTCAGACGAGCAGCAATGCTACTGCCAGAACTGTGGAACGACTGAGGACCGAACGCTATGCAAACTGAGTCACTAAAGCCACTGCATGGACTTGTAGTCTGCTCAACCAGGAGCTGTGGCAACACCTGTACCGTGTGTCAAAAAGCGTTCCTGGGCCCACACTACATGACACCAGACTATGACCTGAATATCTGCCCGAAGTGTACCAAGAACGGAGACTATACATTATGGCAGCTGAGCCAATAGCAGAACCCCGGCATGGCTTCGAGTGCCCGTGTCGTAGCTCTGAGGCAACCTGTGACAGATGTGGAAAACTTGTTCAAAGCCCTGCGCATCACTTCTTCTGTTCCCAGTGTGACCAGACCTGGTGCTACAACTGTTGGTGCATCGCGGATGGAGAGGATTACATTTTATGCAAACTAGCGAGCTAGAACCGACCGACCTGGACAACTCACGGCTGGAGACCTATGCGCTCTGCCCGATGAAGTACCACAACCAGTACAACCTGAAGCTGGCTACGCCGAAGCACCTGAACACACGCTTCAGTACCTACATGATCCATGAGCCCATCACTGAGTGGTACTTTAGCAACGGAACCTACAAGCCGACGCAAGAGGAGCTTGAGCGCCGACAGGCGCTCTTAGCGATTACACCTGAGGAAGCAGCGGTCAAGGCTAACGCAGTCTACAGTATCGAGAGTGCCAAGAAGTGCTTCGACTTCTATAGCGAACGCTTTGCCACGGACTTCGACCGCTTCGAGTTCCTAGGTATAGAGAACTACATCGTTGATCCTAGTCTTGGCTTCGGCAGCAAGCCAGACGTGCGGGCCAGAGAGAAGGCCACGGGCAAACTGTTTACTTTCGAGATCAAGTTCAGTGGCTGGGACTTCATACTGGAGGCAGCCACGATGAACCCGCAGTTCCTGGGCCAGGTGAACAACACCAAAGGCGCGGGCGTGATCGTCACGCTGATCCAACCCAACGGTGCCAAGTGGAGCAACTTCTCTAGCGCCCGCATGGAGATCGAGCCTACACCGATAGACATGGCAATGTGGCGCACTACCACACAGTTCAAGATTGAGAACGTGCGCCGGAGTTACCGAGAGGGAGTGTGGCCGAAGCACACACCGAACGCCTGTAGCCAGTACGGAGGCTGTTACTTCCTGGACCTGTGTACCGCTGGGCATCCCCAGGAAATGCTCGACAGGTTCCCACGCAACGAGGACAGCCTAGCGTACCTGACAGATGGCTCGAAGGAACATGAGAGTGTCCAGTAACTACAACCTAAGCACGCCGGAAGGCCGCATGGAATGCCCAAGGTGTGATGGATGGGGAAGCATCGAGCGCGAGATGTACGCAGACGGTGACCCAGTGGACTACGCTGAGTGCTGCCCGCGTTGTGACGGTGAAGGTAACGTCGAGATTCTTGAGGTACTAGCACAGTGAAGCGAGAGCCTTTACATAGACCGACTGAAGCGTGGGCAGAGTGTCACCTTTGGAACCATGGCATCTATACCAACAACTGGATACTAGGTAGGGATGCTGTCAAGCCGCCAGTGTGGTGGTGTGGGATATGTGAGGGCCGAGTTCTGGGACCAGAGGACCAGCACAAAGTCACGGACGTGAAGATCATCCTTGAACACATAGCCACTCCAGAGCACTTGGCAGAAGAAGTTCTGAGGAAGCTGGCAGGGTAGCACATGAGCACTTGGGCAACCTATAACACGTCCTTCGGTGAACAGGGACTTGATTGGACTTCGGCACAGGGACCCGAAGAAGGATGGAACTTCAACTGTAAGTTGTGTGAGCGGCACGGGGTTGCGTTTTTATCCAGGACTGAGTATCGCAGCAAGAGCAGTGAGAAGCGGAAGCTACAGTTCCTGTTCAAGAAATACTTCGAGCCACACATGAATGACCCAGAGCACAAGGCCAAGTTTGTTTTGAAGAGGCTCGCCGGAGAGTAGATTTTTTTATACCATGAAGCCGAACGGACGTTCGATAGGTGACAAGTGGGACACTTGGACCGGCAAAGAGCGGGTAGACTGGCTTAATGATTTTGTATGGGGTGGCCGAATGGCTGTATGGGGAACTACTGCTGGTGCGACCGAGCCAATGGTAAAGTTTACGCACCCCAAGGTTACTCACTACTGTAGGATTTGCGGGGGACGTGATGACCCCGGAACTGTAAGGACTATTCAGCAAATCGAGAAGCACATTAACTCAAGCAGGCACAAAGCAAACTATATACTCAGCAAACTAGGAGGAGAATAAGAGAATGGCAATCAATGGACAGGATATGAATGAGCAACGCAAGTGGAAGTGGCTAAGCTACGGACCACCCAAAGGCAGCGGCAAGAGCACCTTCGCCATGACCGCGCCGGGCAAGAAGCTGGTGCTCCAGTACGATCTTGGAGCCTCAACCTTCCCACCGGGCACGGACCCGAAGGACTTCTGGGTACAGACTTACCCGGACCATGATGCTGCTGGTATCAAGAGCACCAGCGATAAGTGGAACCGTACCAAGGTCACCTACGCAGCGGTGATTACTGATCTGAACAACGTGGTCGAGGCTTTCAACAAGAAGGCTGATGAGATCACGCTGCACGATGGCTCGAAGGTTCCGCTCCCCGATACGCTGATCCTGGACGGATTGGTGCGGCTCGACAACATCATCGTAGACGGCTTCTGCGCCATCAACAACATCAGCGATCCCGGGGACGCATTGGACTCACGGGGCAAGGCAGGAGGAGGAACCCAGAAGTTCTGGGGCCGGCGACTGAGCGTGTTCAACAAGCTGTTCAGTCTCGCCATCAGCCTCCCGTGCCACGTTGGGGCGATCACCTGGGAAGATGTTAAGACCAGCATGGACGAGCGTGGGCAGGTGAACGTCCTGTCCCGGGACCCAGACGTAGGCGGTAAGCTCAACGTGTGGTCGCCTGGACTGTTCGATGGTTGTTTCTATCACTGCAACATGGCCGGTAAGTTCATGGTTCGTACCGCGCCGACTAGCGAGATCACACGCGTTGGCCTCCGTAACACCTACGGACTGGCGCCACTGATCGACGTGACTATCGACCCCAAGTTGATCGGGACTCCCGCCTACCTGTCCCCGTTCAACAGAGTGTTCGACCAAGCAACGCCGAAGATTATCAAAGCGGCGTAGAAAGGAAAGACCATGGCTCAGAACAAACGCTTCGTAATCTGGCGACGTTCACCCGATGAACTTGGCGGCATCGACGGTGCGGCCGCCATTGCATCACTTCAATCCAAGATCACCGAGGCCCGCAACGTGGTGGAAGAGGGTGACTACGACACTGTGATGGTGTTGGAGATCAAGAAGATTGTCGGCCGCAAAGAAGTGCTGCCTCCGATTACTGTCAAAGATTATTAACGCTATAGGGCGACGTTAGCGGGCTGGAATCTTCCTGGCCACCTGCTGATGCAACTACCAGGAGCAACAACAGTGGGCAAAGCCCACAGAGGAGAGAGACCTATATGAGTAACTTAGCCGAACAACTATTGGCTGACGTTCCTACCGAAGAAGTGACCAACCCGGATGCCGGCGTGTACGAGGACGCCACGTTCGAGGGTGGCTCGCTCAACGTCACCAAAAAGGGTGGCTTCCAGTTGATCGCGCAGTTCCAGGCGCCCCGCAAGGACAGCGCTGGCGTGATTAAACACAAGGAGTACATCAACCTCCCCATGAGCGAGAGTCACCCCCGCGTGAAGCAGATGGGCCATGGCTGGTACAAGGCTTTCGGAATCATTCCCGAAGGCTCGAAGAACTCACCGATGGCGAACGACAAAGACAGCGCCGAGAAGATCGTGGGCGCACTCAACGCGCTCAGCGGAACCACGGTGGCGATTAGCCTCAGCGAAGATGACAACGGGTTCTTGAGAGCCCGCCCGATGCGCGTCCAAAAGCGCTAAGAGAAAGGAACTAGAGGAGGGCTGGGCTGGTCGCCCCGGCTCAGCCCCCTCACTTTTTTATGAATACGATTACTACAGACAATACAGATGCAGCAGGAATATCGGAACCGATGGCCGGCAGCCCTTACGATGCAACGGGCAAGTTCCCGTACCCTTCGTACAACGTAGACATGGATAAGTTGGCAAAACTCGCAGGACTTAACACGGTACATCTGCCAGGCATGATAACCATGCCAACGGCACAGCCAGCGAGACCAAAGCCAGAGTACCAGACCAAGATCAAAAGCCGCGTTAGCGTACCGCTTGACGCCGGTATGGGCCGGGGTGCTGCGCTGGAGATGACCGTCGCCGGAGCTGGCGATATGGTCGATTTTACCTTGATTCTACCTGGCCGACAGGCCACGAACTTCAGCATCCACCGCAAGGACATTGAAGCCCTGGTGGGTGAGCTCACGCTGGACAAGCTGAGCAAATGATTATTCCCCCGTCGCACATTACAGAGTGCCAACGGCCTTGAAAGCCGTAAAGTTGAGGATGTACCTCAGCGGGGGAGCCTTATGCCCGGCCCCAGCAATGGCCACGGCGTGCCGTAGGTTGGGATGATTCCCTGGCCGGGCCCTTTTATCACGGGGATTGCTTTAAGGCACATGGACCGCAAATCCATGGCAGGTGAAAACCCTGCTCCCCGTGACCACTTTAGAGAGAGGAGAACGAATGGATTTAGTAAACCATCCACCGCACTACACTAGCCACCCTTCAGGCGTGGAGTGCATACAGATCACCGAGCACATGAACTTCAACTTAGGCAACGCGCTCAAGTACATCTGGCGAGCTGACCTGAAGTTTAACTCCATGGAGGACTTGGAGAAAGCCAAGTTCTATCTGCAACGCGAAATCGACCGAAGGAAGAGAGAGGAGCTACGCAATGTCGAACCTTCAGCTTAGCCCCGCGATGGTGCGGGACAAGATTATCCTACCTGTGCTCGAAGGCTTGGGCGAACCTGAGCATACGTGCGTCCAGTCGATGCAGCTGCTACTCGGAACAGCAGCGACAGAATCAAAAATGGGGCTGTGGCTGAGGCAGCTTGGCGGTGGCCCCGCGCTTGGCCTTTGGCAAATAGAACCAGACACAGAGTGGGACGTGTGGAACAACTACCTAGCGTTCCGGCCTGAGCTACGAAAGATCGTCCAGGGCTGGCAGAAGGGCACGAACCGGGAGATGGAGTGGAACCACGCTTATAGCTGTGCCATCGCGCGGCTGATCTACAAGCGAGTGCCGAGTCCGCTGCCTCCCGCAGACAACATCGAAGCCCAGGCCCACTACTGGAAAAACCACTACAACACACGGATGGGCAAGGGTACGCCAGAGAAGTACATCAAGGACTGGCAAGAGCTGGTGGAAGGGAAACTGTAATGGCTAAGCAAGCACAACAGCAGATGACCGCTGAGGAAACACTGGCCCGGTTGAGCGATCAGGTTAAGTTCACGCTCAACTTCACCGTCGAACCTATGCCTGACCCCAAGCCAAAGCCCAAACCGAAGCTGAAGAAGAAGGGCAAGCTAGGGCTGGCAGTTCGATCACACTATCGTGGGCTGGTTGAATCATCTACACGGAGGGACATTCCGACCTATCGCGTGACCGGCACGACCATGATTCTGGGTCGAGTGTTGAGGGAAAGCTACGAAGGCATCCTGCCTGACAATGTGAAGAGCACACAGAATGAAATCCAGAACAGGCTTTACTGGTACATTAGGAACATTTACATGAGCAAGTCGATCGCCACGGGTAGCCACAGCATTGAGTGTGTGGTGGATTTGCAACCGTGAAGCCAGGCGACCTGTGGCTATGTCCCCGCTGCCAACAGGATTGGCTGGAGCGACACCCGCTCCAGTGGCTCTGTGTGAACTGCGGATTCTACTTAGTCTGTCACGTTAATAAAAGGATACCAAACTATGATGATGATGTTCAGTCAGTGCAGCTGGGAGTGCCAGCTCAGTCCGGTGATCGTTGGCTCAGCGATCCTGATGACGGTGGTTTTCGTCCTGCTTCTTAGGAGCCGGCGTTGATTACTGTCTCGCCAGTTATGCGCAAGGGCGCCAAGATCGCCTTGGTCGGTGAAGCGCCTACGATCCGGGACATTGAGAGCAAAGTGATGTTCTCACTCCAGGTCGGCCGAGTGCTGGATAAGGCCCTGAGCTTCGCCAACATAGATCGAAAGCAATGCAGCGTAACGATGGTGAGCAAGGAGCCCACGAACTTCAATGATCTGTACCACTACTCAGGCAAAGACCGGCTACGGCTGCCAAAGCTAAACCAGTGGCTAACAATGTTAAAGGCTGAACTTGGTTCAGGCGCAGTCAACGTGGCTGTGGCCTTGGGGGAAGAGGCTCTGTACGCTCTTACCGACAAGCGGGGAATCACTAAATGGCGCGGGTCGATTCTACCCTCGACGCTGGTGCCAGGACTTAAAGTGATCCCCGCTCTGTCTCCCTCCTGGATCATGCGCGGCCAGTTCCAGCACTTTTGGAACTTAGTCACCGACCTAACGCGGGCCGAGAAGCAGAGCCACTTCAAAGCGATCGTTCCCCCGAAGTACCAAAGTTTCACGAGCCCCGACCTGGGCGCCGTCAAGCGGTTCATTGCCTGCATAGGGAGTGAGGAGAAGTGGTCGTTGGACATAGAGACCCGGGCTCACCAGCTGGCCTGCTTCTCTATTGCCTACCAGGACCGGGCCATGTGCATACCGATCCAGAACCCCAATGGCCCCGCGTATTTCCCTGGCCACGAAGCGATAATCTGGCAGGAAGTACGCCGGCTAATGGAGCGCAACCCATACCTGGTCGGACAAAACCTTACCTTCGATCTTGAGTACCTGTTCGACTACGGGCTCGAGCCTAGCGGCATATGGATGGACACGATGATCTCCCACGCGGTGCTCTACCCAGAGTTCCCGAAGGGGCTGGACTTCCTGGCCGCCATGTACACGGAGATGCCGTACTACAAGGCCGATGGGAAGGTGAGCAACCCTAACCTGACCACACAAGACCTGTGGACGTACAACAACAAGGACACCATAGCCACTCTGTGGTCTGCGCTGGAGATCGAGAAGCAACTCAACAAGCGTGGGCTGTGGTCTGTCCATGAGTTCGTTACCAAGGAACTAGGCTTAGCCCTAGAGATGCAGCGCAACCGGCTGAAGATCGACCCAGCGAAGAAGGCCGAGCTGAAGGTACTCATGGGGCAGGCCGGCCAAGAGCTCTCCGGGAAGTGGGCAGCCAAGCACAACAACACACTAGAACGATTGGCCGGTGATCCCGTAATAGTTCGCCCTAATGTCAACAGCCCGAAGCAAGTAGCCGAGTTTCTGTACAAGACGCTCAAGCTACCAGTCAAGACGCGCGACGGTGCCGTAGTCAGTGATGAGACCGCGATCAGCGAACTCAAAGCAGCGAATCCAGAGATCGAGGAGCTTGGTTGGATACTGGAAGAGCGACACCTACGGAAGCTGAACAGCAGCTACCTGGATGTAGCCACCGAGCCAGACGGTACTTGGGCCGGCAGCTGGTGTGTACACGGAACTGAGACTGGGCGTTGGTCCAGTGGCAAGGGTGCGAGAGGCAGAGGATTGAATCTACAAACAGTACCAAAGGCAGTGCGATGGATGATCGTTCCGCCAGAAAGGCAGGCAGCATGAGTTTCGCATTAAACCCGGCACGGCAAGCCGCGAAAGAGAAAATCGAGGACCTGTACCAGAATAACCCAGCTGGTCTAACGCCAACAGAGGTGGCCGATCTACTGGACTTGGACATTCTGTGTGTCCGTCCCCCGATTACTATGCTGACACACGAGGGCATACTAGAGAAAACTTCTATGTCTCGCAAATCAGCGTTGGGTCAACCGACCAAGGTGTGGCGCATCATAACCAAGTCTCCGCTCAGCGAAGGCACAGAGAATGATTGAAACCGTTTTCATCCAGCCTGACCTTAGCCAAGCCGAGTCGCGCGTCGTGGCGTATCTGTGCGGCGCTCAGACCATGATCGACCTGTTCAACGACTCGACCAAGAGCATCCACATGGAGAACGCCAAGGCCATCTTTGGGTTCTACCCCAAGAAGGATGGCCCGGATTATGTGCTGGCTAAGAAAACAGTACACGCCAGTAACTACAGGATCAGTGCAAACTTCTTTTCAACTGTGGCCGGTATCCCCAAGGCTAAGGCTGGTGCCCTGCTCGAAGCGTACCATGCTGCGTATCCAGAGATACGAGAGTGGCATGATTGGGTTCGTGAAGAGATAGCCAACAAAGGGATACTCAGAACGCCGTTCGGTCGTGAGCGCATCTTCGCCACGGCGCGAGCCGAGCTTCTGATAACGGGGAAGATCGGGAATGACTCCTGGAAAGACGCCATTTCCTACGTTCCCCAGGCCACGGTTCCAGATGTTACAAACAAGGGAATGGTCGGGCTCTGGGAAAGCTACCCAGAAGCACGCTTCCATCACCAAGGACATGATAGCTTTTTGTGTTCCGTCCCGGTGCAGCTACTAGGCGAAGCAGCTACACAGCTGATTAAGTGCCTGACCATCCCTTTCGAGATCACGGACATTCGTGGCAACCAGCGCACGTTAACCATTCCGTGCGACGTAGCTTGGGGATTCTCTTGGGGCGCTATGAAGGCATGGAAGGGCGAGGCCACCGCATCGCGCGACGAATGGCAAACCTGGGTAACCGAGAAGGACCTAGCGAAGGATATAAAGGAGAGCTTGCTCGCATGAACACACCTATAACCGTCTACCCGGCCGGCTACAAGTATAGCTGGGCGAACGTGCCACCCCAAGCTAGTTGGGTCGAGGGCATGATTCCCAACGGAGGTAGCGTTCTGCTGTTCGGCCCTAGCGGCGTCGGCAAGACTACCTTCGTAGCCAACATGCTCAACGCCGTAGCCAATAACACGCAGTTCATTGGCCGAAATACTAGCCAGTGTGCGGGGATGCTGCTCAGCCTGGACACGCCGGAGCGACTACTCATGCGGCGATGGATTGGGAACAACCCGCAGTTCCACCCTAACTGGGCGTTCGCACCGTACGAAGCGTTCAACTGTCTCGACCCCGCGTTTCCTAACTCACAGCTCTACTGCGATCTACAGGCAAAGACTCAGGAGATTAAGAATGCAGCGGGTGAGATCATACAGCCCAAGATTGAGCTGATCGTAGTGGACTCGCTGCGGGACGTATTCAGCGGCGAGATGAACGACGACGATATTCCCACCCGCGTCTATACGATTTTCCAGAAGTGGTTCGATCACGCGACCGTGGTCTTTCTGCATCACACCCGGAAGGCGCAGATGGTCAACGGCAAGGTTGTCTCTACCAACGTAGATGACGAAGCCACCGGAACCAAATATTGGATTAACAAATCCCAGGTGTCGCTCTACCTGAAGAAAGCCAATGAGAAAGTTCTCACGCTGCAAATGGGCAAGAGCCAGTGTTACGAGGAGTGGAACTCACCGCTCAAGCTAGAGATCGACGGCGCGTACATCAGCGAGTGGAGCAAGGCTAAGAGCTCCCAGTACGCCGCGACCTACAACACTGCCACAGCCCACCTATTGGCCAACGATCCAAACTGGGGAAACTACAGCGAGAGCGAGAAGGACACCGCAATGGCCGCGCACCTACAGGTGAGCGAGCGAACCGTACGCACCATGAAAGCTGCGTTCAGAAAGATG
>Ga0137465_1000597_pt1 | contig 12992 bp, 12 predicted proteins | sample EasRivERMGT828_2_FD_104906 | JGI IMG/M metagenome (GOLD analysis project Ga0137465, IMG submission 104906) | Soil microbial communities from meander-bound floodplain in the East River, Colorado, USA - East River MetaG ERMGT828_2 | ecosystem: Environmental > Terrestrial > Soil > Floodplain ... | reverse complement strand
CTTGGCACGCTGTATATCGGGAGCAGCGACCACGCGGGGGCAGCGTTTCCGGGCTACAACGGCGACATCGTCTACACGGTGTACTGCTGCTCAGAAAGCGACGAGGACTACGAGATTTACGTTGCCAGCGGTACGGGCCGCAACCCGCGCAACATCTCCAACAGCCCTGACTTTGACGAGATCTCGGCGACATGGTCGCCGGACGGCACGAAGATCGCATTTGCGAGCGACCGTGGTGGCTCGCTCGATGTCTATGTCATGGATCCCGACGGCTCGAACGTCGTGCAGCTAACCGACGATCCAGGGCTCGATTGCTGCGCTGAGTGGTCGCCGGACGGATCAAAGCTTGTCTTCCACAGCGACCGCGACGGCGACTTCGACATCTACTCGATGAACATCGACGGCAGCGACGTCACGCAGCTAACGGACATCCCGACGTTCGATCTGTACGCTGCGTACTCACCTGACGGCACCAGAATCGTCTTCACAAGCACCCGGGCCAATCTGGAGTCCGAGGCGATCTTCTTGATGGATCCGGACGGGAGCAACGTGGTCCAGCTCACTGAAGGAATTGGCGAGACAGAACCGAACTGGTCGCCGGACGGCTCACAGATCGTCTATCAGGGTTGGGACGAAGACGCTGAGAGCTATGAGCTGCGCGTAATGAACGCCGACGGCAGCGGCCAAAGGGACGTGTTCCCCGGCGCGTTCGTTGAGGGCGTCAACCCCGTTTGGTCACCGGACGGTACGAAGATCTTGTTTGATGACGATGGTGAACTACATACGGTGAGCCCAGACGGCACAGACCGAGAGCTTCTGCTCAGCGGACCGGACATCGATTTCAACGCCGACTGGCAGGCGATATCGTCGCCGGCTACGCCGGAACCACCGGAGCCGACGGCCACGCGTACACCGCGAGCGACGGCGACACCCGAGGAGACGGTGGTGGACGATGCGCCTACAACGACGCAGACTGGCGGGATGCCGGGGCTGCCGCCCACCGGCAGCGGGCCGGACGATGGGCGCGGCACATTTGGCTGGCTGCTCGCTGGGCTGGCCGCGGGTGGCGCGGCCGCAGCGGGGACACTAGTGGCCCGCCGCCGTTAGGGTTCGCTGGCGCCAGTAGGCGCAGTTCGCGAAAATACAGCGCTGGGAACGAATGGCGTTCATTCGGGGCGACCAGACGGTCGCCCCTATTTGCCTCTGGAGGATGAGACATGAGTGATCGTAAGAAGGTGACTATCGTTGGGGCGGGGATGACGGGCGGTGCGATGGCGCAGCGGTTGGTCGAGAAGGACTACTGCGACGTGGTCCTGCAGGACGAGCCATCGATTGTCGAGACGATGCACCACGGCAAGGCGCTCGATCTCGCGCAAGCGGCGGCCTGGGCGCGCTACGACAGCCAGGTGATCCCGACCGATACGTGGGAGGCAACCGCGGGGTCGGAGGTCGTCGTGCTGACGGCAGGCGCGCCGCGCAAGCCAGGCATGACCCGCGAAGACCTGTTGAACAGCAACGCGGCGATCGTGCGCGAGAAGGTGGAGAACGCGGTGAAGCACTCACCGGACGCTGTACTGATCGTCTTCGCGAACCCGATGGATGCGATGGTGCACGTGGCGCTCAAGGCGTCCGGCTTTCCGCGCGAGCGCGTGATTGGCCAGGGCGGCATGCTGGACAGCGCGCGCTATCGCACCTTCGTCTCGCGCGAGACGGGCGCATCGATCAAGGACGTAGCGGGCTACGTGCTGGGCGGCCACACCGATACGACGATGGTGCCGATTGTCAGCACGACGACTGTCGGCGGCATCCCACTTACGTCGCTGCTGCCGAAGGACAAGATCGATGCACTAGTGGAGCGCACGATGAAGGGCGGGGCGGAAGTGCTCGGTTTGCTCAAGAGCGGGAGCGCTTACCAGGCGCCCGCGGCGGCGACGATCGAGATGGTCGGCGCGATTGTGCTGGACCAGCGCCGGATGCTGCCCTGCTCGATCTTGATGAAGGGCGAGTACGGACTGCAGGACATCGTCTGCGGGACGATCGTGAAGCTGGGTACAGGTGGTGTGCAGCAGGCGTACGAAGCGCCGGTGTCTGCGGACGAGCTGTCGAAGATCAAGGCGGCGGCGGAAGCGACGAAGGAGCTGGTCGGGCTGCTGACGTAGGGAGCTATACTCAGGGCGTTGGATACAAAGAACGCCTATCTCACCTGGAAGAGGCATATCTATGACTACTGAAGCAGCAACACGAGTACGCGACATTCCAGTCGATAAGATCACAGAGACAATTGCGGAGCTGTGCGAAAACGCGACGCACTTTCTGCCCGAGGACGTAATCGGCGGGCTGGAGCAGGCGCGCGACCGCGAAAAGTCGGAGCTCGGCAAGCAGGTGCTGATCGAGATCCTGGAGAACGTCGAGATCGCAAAGAACGAGATGCTGCCGCTGTGCCAGGACACCGGCACGACGGTCGTCTTCGTCGAGTTGGGACAAGACGCGCATATTGTCGGCGGGAGGTTGGACGAAGCGATTAACGCGGGCGTGGCGAAGGGGTACACCGAGGGCTTCCTGCGCGCATCGATCGTGGACCACCCGTTCTCGAGCCGCGCGAACACGAAGAACAACACACCGGCCGTTATCCACGTCGATGTGGTGCCGGGCGACAGGCTAAAGCTGAAGGTGCTGCCGAAGGGCGGCGGCTGCGAGAACATGAGCCGCTTCACCGTCATGCTGCCCTCGGCGGGCAAAGACCAGATCGTGGAGTTCGTCCTGCGCACGATCGAGGAGTCGGGCGGTAACCCCTGCCCGCCACTCATCGTTGGTGTCGGCGTTGGCGGGACATCCGAGTACGCGATGACGATCGCGAAGAAGGCCGTGATCCGCAGCGTCGGCAAGCCGAGCGATGATCCCGAGACGGCCGAATTCGAGCGCGAGCTGCTCGATAAAGTGAACGCGCTCGGTGTTGGGCCACAGGCGGTCGGTGGGCTGACCACGGCGCTTGCGGTGAACATCGAGACGTATCCTACGCACATCACTGCGCTGCCGGTGGCCGTGAACATCCAGTGCCACAGCGCAAGGCTGAAGGAAGCCGAACTCTAGCAGGAGCATGACTAAGACCCTCCGTGTCGTCCGGCCGCATGAGCGCGACGCATCGACCGCGCAAACGCCGGGTATGCATCGTGAGGCGGGCGTCGCCGCGTCGACCGTCGGAGCGGAGCGGATCTGGGTCGGGCACGTGACGATGGCGCCTGGCATGGAGAGCGGCGCGCACCACCACGGGCCGGTCGAAAGCGGGATCTACATCATCAGCGGCCGCGCGCGCTTCCGCTTCGGCCAGAAGCTGGAGGAGGCTGTCGAGGTCAGTGCAGGCGACTTCATCTACGTGCCACCTGAGGCGATCCATCAGGAGATCAATGTGGACCCTAACGTACCCGTCGAGGCGATTGTGGTGCGGGATGGACAAGAGAACGTTGTTGTGAACGTAGAGATGGAGTAGGCGATGCCGATAGAGGAAACGAACGGTGAAATTCGCATCAGCGCGCCGCTGACCGAGGAGGATGTCGCGAAGTTGCGGGCCGGACAGCACGTGCGCTTCTATGGCACGATCTACACGTCACGAGACGCGGCCCACCGAAAAATGCTGCAGGCGATCGAGAAGGGCGAGCCGCTGCCCTTCGATCTCAAGGGACAGATCATCTACTACGTTGGTCCAACGCCGCCGCGGCCCGGGCGTGTGATCGGCTCGGCCGGACCGACGACCTCGATGCGCATGGACCCGTTCACGCCGAAGCTATTGGAGCTGGGCCTGAAGATGGCGATCGGCAAAGGGGGCCGCGGGCCGCGCGTGCAGCGTGCTCTGCGCGAGAACAAGGCGGCGTACTGCTTGGCGGTCGGCGGGGCGGGCGCGCTGCTCTCGAAGCACATTAAGGCGGTCGAGGTGATCGCGTACGAAGAGCTGGGTACGGAGTCGATTAAGAAACTCGAGGTCGATGGCTTCCCGGCCATCGTCTGCTGCGATATGTACGGTGGCGATCTGCTCCTCTTGGGCAAGGACCAGTGGCGCCAGCAGGACAAGCTTGGCTCCTATGTGCCAGTCGCGCCGCTTGCTGAAGGTGACGGTGGCGGCAGCTAGCCCACCTGATAGGCAGAATTACGTAGGTAGCCAGGGACAAGGAGCGACGCTCTGGCGCCTCATAGACCAAAGCTCGCCACCTGACCCAGGTTCAGGCGCTTCGCCGGAATAGCATTACCTCCCTCAGACTCTTCTATTCTCTCTCCGCTACATCTAGCTCTACGTAGCTGAGTTTACAAGGCCGAAGATTACTCAGGTACTTATATATGAGCATCTCGGCTGAGCAGAGCCGGCTTCCGGCTAGGGCTGGCGCGCGGGTTACAGGTTGGCGTCGTGTGCTCTCTGCACTCGGCGAAGCCGGACACACCCTTCTGGGTCCCACTGATCCCGGCGCGAGCCGGCAGGACGTGATCCGCCGCGCCCTCACCGCCAGTGTGATCATCGCGGTTCTGCCGGTGCAGCAAGGCTTGCCCGGCTGGCCGGGCGTAGTTGGCGGCTGTGTCTGCGCGTTGATCTATGACGTCCCGCTCGCCTACCTCGTCTTCGTTCGGCAGCAGTATTACGCGGCCCGCGTCTTGGGCTTGGTCCTTGACTCCATAGTCTTGATGGGCGCGTCGTTCTTCGTCTTTCAGGAGATGGGCGCGAGCGGCTCCGCATCTGACATCTGGCTGGTGTTCTTGGTGTACGTTGTCACGGGTGGCTTTACTCTTGCGCCACTCGGGTCGCTCCTTTACACGCTCTTCTGGACATCATGGTTCGCGTTGGGGACACTGCTGTACTTTTCAGAGGATTCGCACTACGTACAGCAGCTCCCGATCCGGATGATCTTCATGGCCACGATCGGCGTGAGCGCCCTGGGCGTTGCGAGCGAGCTGAACAAGCGTCAGACGAAGCTTGCCCAGCAGAACAAGCAGACCATGGGGATGCTGGCGAAGCTGGTCGAGGGCCGCGACACCGACGCTGGAGCGCACCTTCAGAGCATCCAACACTTCTCACGGGCGCTCGCGCTGCACTTAGGTCTGTCGAAGCGGGAGGCGGACGAGATCGCCTATGCCTCCATGGTGCATGACGTTGGCAAGGCGAATGTGCCCGACTCCGTGTTGAAGAAAGACGGGCCGCTGGACCGCGAAGAGTGGATCATCATGCAGGCGCACACGAAGTGGGGCGAGGAGCTACTCCTGGAGAACTCTGACTTCGAGATGGCCCGCGAAGTGGCGCGCTGGCATCACGAGCGTTGGGATGGCAGCGGCTACCCTGATGGCCTGGCGGGAGAGGAGATCCCGTACGTGGCTCGTATCGTTGCGGTTGCCGATGTCTATGATGCGCTCGTTAGCCGCCGGCCGTACAAGGAAGCGTGGCCCGCCGAGAAAGCTATCGCCGAGCTACGCAGGCTGGCGGGCGCCCACCTCGATCCGGAGGTCGTAGCTGCCTTCTGCGATCTTTGGGAAGGCGGGGTCATACAGCGCATTAGTGAGGAGATCGGCCGGTCTGACGAGGACCATCACGCCCTGAAAGCGGCGGCCTAACTTAGTCGCCGAGGGCGCTGTGCGGTATTGGGGGTGGCTGGGAGACCTCCTGCCGCGCCGTCTTGAAGAGAATGGGGATATAGCGCCGCTCAACGATGAACCAGCGAGCTGAGAGTAGCAAGTACACGACACTGAAGGCCCAGCGGATCTCCGACTGCGGGAAGAAGAGCTGACCTATGAAGAGAACGAACATGATCCCCGCCTCCCACGGACCGAGGCTGAGACTGGTCAGGATCGCTACCGCGAACAGGGACTGTGCCGCGGTCAGGAACACTTCTTCGACCTGGCGGGCGTCGAAGCTCAGCGGGTCTATCGATCCAGCCGAGATGGCGAACACCAACGGCAGCGACCCGACGAGCAGCGTCCACTGATTGACCTTAGACGAGAGCAAGACGGTGAGCCCGGCTTGGGCCCTGCCGCGCGTCGCGAGCAGCGCCGCAAGGACGAACTCCGGTGACTCGGATGCGAGCGGCGCAATCCACTGAACAAGCAGGTACTCGCTTACGCCGAGCGACTCGCCTGTATCGACGAGGCCGTTCGCAAACGGTTCAGCAGCCGCGAAGATAGCCGCCGCGGCGAAGGCGAAAATGCCGATAATCGCAGCCCAGCGCAGCCGTATGGGTAAGGAGGCAAGAGCCATGGCCGGGCCCACCAGCGGCACCTCTTCCGCGGGCGGCGCGCGCGAGGAAATCAGCAGGTAGATGATGAACAGCGGGATCAATATTCCGCTGTCGAGTAGCGAGAGATGACCCCGCGCTGGAATGCTAAAGCTGTAGATAGTTGCGATGCCCAGAAAGATGAGCGCTACCGCGTTCTGATTCCCTAGCTGGAGCACCGGCTTCTTGACGCCCAGCTTGCGCTGCTGTCGCCAGAAGAGGAGGAAGACCACCGGCCACGCGAATCCAACCAGAAGCCGGTTCGCACCCGTCATGTTGGCGAGCGCGAGGTGCGCGTTCTCTGGATTGTCCGGCGCCGTCCAAGCGAAGTACAGGTCGACGGCGTACTCCGGCAGCACGGCGATGATAGCCAGCAGCGCCAGCGCCAGCGTAGCCGAGATGAGTTGTTCAGCAACTTCCGATGCCCAGACGAGCAGCGTGGCTGCTGCCAGGATGCTCAGTCCGAATATCGCCGCGATAACCAGGTTTGGCCAGTGCGGGTGGTAGACGCCGGTGAGCTCCAGGATGCGCAGCACAAGCGCAGGAAGCGCGAGTGCTATTGCGATGGCAATCTGGAGCCAGTTTCGGAAGTTGGAAGGGGAGGCCTCGCGCCCCACAGGCATGATTTCCTTGTCGCGGGCCATCGGCACAGAGTAGCATAGGCTACAACTGAGGTCACCTCCTATGCTGCGTCGATCAATCGTTGCGTTCGCTGCCCTGGCCTGCTTGCCGCTGGCCATAGCCTGGCTCGTCGCTGAACGAGTGATGCACCCAAGCCCGCGCGTCGAAGACAACGACCTGGGCAACATGCCGCTACCCGTGGAAGACATCGAGTTCACCAGCAGCGACGGAACACGGCTGTCAGGCTGGTTCATCCGTTCTGCAAACCGCACGGCGCCCGCACCGGGCATTGTGCTTTCACACGGTTGGGCGCGCAGTCGCTGTGAATTGCTGCCCCACGCCCAGTTCCTCCACCGCGCGGGCTTCGCAGTACTCATGTTCGATTACCGGAACCGCGGTCTGAGCGGTGGAGATGCGATCACCATGGGCGTTCGAGAGCGCGCCGACCTCACGGCTGCAATCGATGCGATTGCGAGGCGCCCCGAAGTCGACGCATCTCGTCTTGGCCTGCTCGGCATGTCCATGGGCGGAGTGATCTCGATCTTAGTGGCGGTCGGGGACGATCGCGTACTCACGGTACTTGTGGAGTGTCCCTTCGCGGCACACAACACGATCATGTCACGATCGCTTCGCCATTACTTCAAACTACCGTCGTTCCCAATTGGAAACCTGACGCGCTGGATCATGGAGCAACGCATCGGCGCTCCGCTCCGCGACGCAGAGCCGATCTATGCGGTGGCGAACATTTCGCCCCGGCCGTTGTTCATCATTGCTGACCAGAACGACGCCGTTGTCGGCGTCGAAGACTCCCTGCGGCTGCTCGATGCAGCCGGTGAGCCGAAACGCTACTGGCTGATCCCGGACGCTGAGCATGCGCGCGGATGGCAATACGCGGGTGAAGAGTACGAGCGGCGAGTTACCGCGTTCTTCACCGAGACGCTTGCTGTGGAGTCTCCTGTCCCCGCATGGGGCGCCGCAAACTAGCATGACGTCCGTACAGTCAACAGAGGTGGTCCTACGCACCGTAGGACTAGCCAAGAATTACGGCCGCTTTAGCGCCGTGAAAGATCTGGCGCTGGAAGTGCCGCGCGGCCGCGTCTACGGCTTCCTCGGCCCGAACGGCGCCGGCAAATCGACCACGATCGCCATGGTGCTTGGCCTGATCGCGCCCACTGAAGGTCACGTCGAAGTGTTCGGGCTGGACACGCGCGAGCATCTGGCAGAGGCGCTCTACCGTACCGGCGCGATTCTGGAGGGGCAGGCGTACTATCCGCTGCTCTCCGCGTACGACAACCTGCGGGTCTGGGCCGCGATTAACGGAAACGTAACGATGCAGCGCATCGATGAAGTGCTGGAGCTCGTTGGCTTGGGCGGACGCAAGAACGACAAAGTGAACACGTTTTCCCAGGGCATGAAGCAACGGCTGGGCCTGGCGGGGGCGCTGCTTCACGACCCCGAACTGCTCGTCCTTGATGAGCCTACGAACGGCCTCGATCCAGCTGGCATCCGCGAGTTCCGAGAGCTGATCCGGCAACTTGCCGCCGCAGGCAAGACGGTCTTCGTCTCCAGCCACCTGCTTGGTGAAGTGCAACTGATGTGCGACGACGTGGGCATTGTGAAGAATGGGCTGCTCATCACCCAGGGCTCCGTAGCCGACATGTTGCGGCAAGGCGAAGCATTGGAGATGCGGGTGACGGATGCTACGCGCGCCATCGAGGTCCTACAGGCAATCGATTGGGTGCGCGGTGTGACGCCGAGCGAGGGCCATCTTGTGGTGGAAGCGCCCCTGGAGCGCGCGGCTGAGCTGAGCAAGGCCCTCGCCGACAACCAGGTCTACCTTTCGGAGCTGCGTCCGCGCGACTCTTCTCTGGAGGACTTCTTTCTGGAAGTTACGGGCGAAGATGCGGATTAACGCAGGGCTTCTCTCGGCGGAGTTGCTGAAAGTACGTAAGCGCTGGCTTGTCTACATCCTGTTGGCGGTGTTAATCGGCGGCGCTGCTGTGCAAATCTGGCTGTTAGGCTACGTGAGCTGGCGCACCGACGATGTAGAGTACCGGGCTGACGCACTTCGTTCGTTCGTGCTGCCGTACGCGCTGCCGGCATTGCTAGAGACAGGGCAATCGTGGGGCTCGGTCATCGTGGGCATCCTCATCTCGTCAGCGGTGGCAACGGAATATAGCTGGGGCACAGTGCGGCAGGCAGTGCTGCGCGGCCAGACCAGGGCGGAGTATCTCACTGTGAAGCTGCTCGGCCTAACCCTCATATCGACTGCCATGCTTCTGCTCACCCTCGCGGCGGGCATCCTCTTCTCCCTCATGGCCACTTCGATCGCCGGCCTGCCAATCACGTTCGATGCTCCCGGCGGGCCGAACGCATTCGAGGCGATCATCATGGTCCTGCGCACGGGCTACTGCATCCTGCCGTACGCGCTGATGGCCTTCTGCCTGACCGTGGTAGGGCGTTCCACGGCGCTGGGCGTGGCCGGAACGCTGATGTTCGTCTTTGGCGAGGCGATCATCATGGGCATCCTGCTTGGGATCGGTGGCGTTTGGGCAGACATCGCGGCATTCTTACCCGCGCACAATGTGAACGCCATCATGGCCGCGAATCGTATTGGATACTTTAACAGCCCCGCGATGCGCGACATCGGGCTTTCGGCGTCCGAGCTTCCCGATCCCTGGGTTGCCGCGCTGTTGATCGGTGTGTATTGCGTGGGACTGCTGGCGCTCGCATACGCCGTGTTCCAGAAGCGAGATATGACGGCAGGCGCCGGAGCCAGCTAAGCCTGCGGCAGTCACCCTAGGCCAGCCCCAGTCGGCTCAGGATGACAAAGCGCCCCGATTGCTCGGGGGCGTCTGCCACTCCGTCTAAGCTCGGTTACGGAACAATGACCGCGCGGCGCACCTTCGTCGCGCCGGCGCCGTTCGAGACTTCCTTCTGCCATTCAGCCTCGTCGAACGCCTTGTTGATGTCCTCGAGCGCGTACTTGTCATGCGAGACAACCTCCTCGTGCGGGTACTTGGTCTTCGTCCGCACAAGATAGTCCAACGCTTCGGGGATCACCCACGGGTCGTACATGACGACCCCGACGATCGACTTCGAGCCCCAGACCAGCGCGGAAGGGTCGATAGCGACGCTCGAGCCGAAGCTGATGTTTCCGATCTCCAGGTAGGTGCCGCCGGAGCGCACCATCTGCAGCCCTTCGTTGACAACCGCTGGGAAGCCAACAAACTCACCGACGACGTCTGCGCCGCGGCCGCTGGTAAGCTCCATCACGCGCTGAACGCGCGCCTCCGGCGTTGGGAAGTCCGTCATGTTGATCGTCTCGTCTGCCCCGAACTGCTTCGCAAGCTCGAGACGGTCCGCTAGTCCGTCGATAACGATGACCTTGTCGGCGCCCCTCTCCTTCGCGACACCGCAGGCGTTCATCCCCAGTCCGCCAGCGCCTTGGACGACCAGCGTGTCGCCAAACTGGAAGTTCGCCTTGTGTAGGCCAAACGTGACTTGTGAGAGCGCGCAGTTAACGGCAACAACCATCTCGTCGCTCAACTCGTCCGGGACCTTGAACACCCAATGACCAGCTCGCAGGTAGTAGTACTCGGCGTACGCTCCGTTGAACGGGCTGGGCCCGCCGGCCATGCGCATCAACTTTTGCGGGCAGGCGGAGAACTCACCCTTGTTGCACTGGTAGCACCGGTGGCATGGGTAGAAGTACGCGTAGCAGACCCGATCGCCTTCCTTCAGCGGCTGGCCCAACGAATCGGTGGTGATGTTAGAGCCAAGCCTGTGGACGCGTCCGGTCATCTCATGACCGACTACACCGCCGGCCATCGCGGCGAACACCGGCGAGTCGCCACGCCAGATATGCAGGTCGGACCCGCAAATCCCGCCCATAGATACCTTGATGACGATTGCATCCGGCTCAGGGTCCGGGATGTCGAACTCGCGTATCTCGTAGCCCTTGCCGGGGCCTACGAAAACGGCAGCCTTACCTTGCTCAGCCATGCAGGCGTTCCTCCTTCTCCTAATGTGTGCGAATGTAGCCCACCAGATGGGCGCTGGTATCTTGCGGCGAAGGAGAGCATATGTCAAGTGGGAGATGTAGGCTAGCTGGCGCTCTCTGCCAACTGTGAGAGCTTCTTATCTTGCTCGGCCAGGTGCCGCTGGATCTCCAGGCATTCGTGCAAGACGGCCTCCGCATCGTTGTATGTCAATTCGCCGCGCTTGTCCGCGGCTCGGCTCTGCACACCTTGCCCAACCATGATCACGGAGAGCATTACTAACTGAATGAAGGTCTGGCTGATCCACTGAATCCACTGGAGGGTCGTGTGAACATATGGCAGCGCTACGAGCGCTAGGGCGGCGAACATGTAGGCGCACCACATGGTGCCGACGCCATTCGTAACGGCTAGCGCAATCCTGCCGTTTATGCCAACGTGCTCGTCGCTAACCTTCGGTGGCCGGACCTCTCCGCGCTGCCTGCGGATCGTATGGGGATGAAGTGTAGGCTGGAATTCCACGTAACCCTCCTCTGCTGCTTCGTATGTGTCGACTCGGCTGCACCAGTGACCGTTCCGTTTGGCCATGGTATCGCCTGTCTCGGCTCCGGTCGATTGGACAAGGGGAGGCGTAGCTCCCTGGCATTTCACGAAACGAGCCAACAATGCATACTTGAGCCGAGGCACACCATGATCAGCACCTATCTGCGCTCCCCTGATGGCTCTGTGCAATCGCCAGTGAGCGAGGAAGCGATCCGCCAGGCCTTGGCAACGAAGCAAGGCCTGTTGTGGATCGACATCGAGTCGTCCACGCGCGAAGAAACAGGTGGGCTCCTGGCTGAGACGTTCGGTTTCCATCCGCTCGCCGTCGATGACTGCTTCAACCTCCACGTCGATCCGGCGAAGGTCGACGACTACGGTGATTACATCTTCATCATCGCCCAGGCCATCGACTACAGGTCATCCGAGCGAGAGCTTAAGACGACGGAGCTCGACCTGTTTCTAGGCGCGACCTATGTTGTCAGTGTTCATAGTGAGCCACTCACGTTTGTTAGTGACCTGCGGCTTCGTACTAGCCAGAACGGCCTGGAAGCGACGCGCGGCGCCGATTTCCTTGCCCACGCACTGCTTGATGCGCTGGTCGACGCTTATCAGCCTGCCGTCGATCAACTTGATGACATGCTCACGCGCGTCGAGGAGCGCGTGCTGGCGCGTCCGGAGCAGTCGTTGCTTCAAGAGGTGCTGCTCCTGAAGCACAATGTGCAGCGTTTGCGCCGCACGATTCTCCCGCAGCGCGACGTGGTGAATCGCATCTCGCGCGGTGAGTTCTCGAAGGTCGTCCGGCCGGAGATGAACATCTACTTCCGTGACATCTACGATCACGTCGTTCGCGTCCAGGAACTGATGGAGTCGGTCCGCGACCTGGCCGACGGTGTGCTGAACACATACTTGAGCTCTCTCAACAACCGCATGAACGAAGTGATGAAGACCCTGTCCGTTGTTGCGACGATACTGCTACCGCTTACCTTCATCGCCAGCATCTATGGCATGAACTTCGAGCACATGCCGGAGCTCAAGTGGTACTACGGATACTTCCTCGCGCTTGGCCTCATGGCCACAGTGGCTGTCGGCATGATCGTGTTCTTCAGGCTGCGCCGCTGGTTCTAGTGAACGACGGCTTCATCTACTACTCGAACGCGAAAAGCTGTACAGGATCCCTGCATCCTAAGCTCCATATCATTCGCCGCCCTCGAATGCAGGCTCTGGAGTAGCCGGCTACTGCGCGCGCTTGACCGCACTCATGAAGAGAAAGAGCGGGATGCGCTGCCAGCCTGCCAGGCTTGGACGTCGCTCCAGGTGCTCGGCGCTCGGGGCGGGCTCGCGCACTTTTTCAATCAGAAACCCCGCCTCCTCAAGTGCCCTGCAGTAGTCTTCCACAGTGTAGGTCCAGCCGCTGAACCTCATCTTGAGGGCACCCTTTGTGACGGTCTCGTCGACGCGCTGGTGCTCAAAGTATGATTCAGAGAAGTTGCCGTCCTTTGCAGCAGCTTGCCGGATGTTGTCAAGGTCCGTCATCGGATGCGCGACGCAGAGGCAGATGTGCCCTGATGGTTTGAGAACACGGCCG
>Ga0137465_1000592_pt1 | contig 13074 bp, 12 predicted proteins | sample EasRivERMGT828_2_FD_104906 | JGI IMG/M metagenome (GOLD analysis project Ga0137465, IMG submission 104906) | Soil microbial communities from meander-bound floodplain in the East River, Colorado, USA - East River MetaG ERMGT828_2 | ecosystem: Environmental > Terrestrial > Soil > Floodplain ... | reverse complement strand
TACCGCGCACGCCGCGTCGACTGCCGCGCCCGGCCCGCGATCACGCGATCGCGAACGCCGTCGCGGCCGCCTCGCCCGATGTGCGCGCCATGCTCGCTCTGATGGCCGGCGCCGGGTTGCGGTGTTGCGAGGTAGCCGCGCTGACATGGGCCGATGTCGACATGCTCGCCGGGACGGTGCACGTCGTCGGCAAGGGCGGCCGGGAACGTGTCTTGGAGATAGCGCCGGCGATCCGTCGAGCCCTGGCCGCGATCGATCATCCAGGCGTGGCGGTGTTCGGACCGTATTCGCCGTGCCGGGTCAGTCAGATGGTGAACGAACATCTGCGGTCGGTCGGTGCGGGCTGTACCGCCCACCAGCTCCGGCACCGATTCGCCACCAGATCGCTGGAACAGTGCGGACGGCTCGACCTGGTTCGCGACCTGTTAGGTCATGCCTCGATACAGAACACCGAGATCTACGCGGCGGTCGTGCCAGGGCTGGCCGGGACGGTGTCGCGGTCTATTGACGTACCAGGGCTTTGATAGAAGTACTTACTTCATTCGTCGCGGCGGCGGCGGTGCGGTTCGAACGTGTGGAGCACGGCGCGCATGACGCGGATCGCGGCCAGGGTGCCGAGAGTGGCGCCGAGTACGAACGCCCCGGCGACGGTCAGGTTGGACCATTCCACTACCGGGCGCCGTAGCGCAGCGCGGCGGCGGGGCCGATCTGCTCGAGCATGGCGTCGCGCCATTCGGCGTGATCCTGATTAATGATCACGTAGCCCTGGGCGACGAGGGCGTCGCGGAGTTGGGCCGACACCGGTACCCCGTCAACGGTAAACAGGGCTTGCAGAACGGTGTCCTGAATCAGAACCTTCATATCGTCCTCCTCGTCGAACGGCGGCGGCGGCGGTGGCAGGGTGCCGGTGCGGAGTTCGGCTTCGTCCTGCACGTCGCCGAGCACCCATGTCCCCGAGTTGTTGGATGCCCGGGGCCACCAATCGCCATCGACGGCCTCGGCGCGGGCCGGGTCGATCTTGCGTGTCGGGGACCACACGGCATGCGTGCACAGATCCGTCGGGGTCAGCTCGAGCCGGGCCGTCAGTTCGTTCGAGAGCGCGAAGTAGGCGTCGATCTGGGCGACGGGCCAATGCTCACCGGTGCCGTTGTTGGCGGCCTCGATCGACACCGCGTAGGTGTTCATCTGATCGACCGGGACCGTGCCGCGCGACGTCCGCCACGGGCCGCCCTTGCCGTTGGTGTTCGTCGCCCCCGCCGCGCACACGTACACGGCGCCGTCACGCGCCAGGTACAGGTTGGCGACGGGGGCGTCGGGACAGCCCGCCACGATGTAGCCGACATCGTTCTCGGGGCTGGTTTGGCTGGCGGTGTGATGCCACATCACAACCCACGGCCGGCCCGGCTCGTAGCCGCCGGAGCCACGCGCGCGGGTTTGCCAGCCGTCGGTTTCGATCGTGCGCAACCCGGCGGCCCGGCACCAGTCACCCAACCGGGTCAGATAGAGCGAACCCATGCGAGATCCTCGAGGAGTTGGCGGGCGCGTTCTTCCTGGCGGGCGGTGCGGTCGTCGTGTCCCCGGCGCCACGCCTCGAGGCGGCCGGCGATCTCGTCGAGCTCGTCCATGCGGCGCACCGCATGATCGGCGAACCCGTCGAGCAGGGCGACCCGACGAAACAGATTGATCACCAGCACCGGACGCGGGTCGTGGGGATGCCAGGCGTCTTCGGGTTCGTAGTCGCCGAACATCACACCCCCCATTTGCCCGCCAGGTACGACCACACCGTGTTCCGGTCGCCGTCCGACAGGGCCGCGCTGTAGATGATGATCTCGGCGATGATGCCGTCGAAGTTCAGGCCGTCGTATGCTTCGCCCGCGTTGTGACCGGCGCCGACGTGGAGGCTGCCCGACGTGCCGTTCGAGTTGTTGGTTTGTGTCGCCGAGGCCGTGCCCTGACCGCGCCAGATCGTCGTTTGGTTCGTCCCGGTGCCCTGTTTGCGGACCGTGTAAATGTTCGCTGGTGTCGCACCGCTACCGGACAGGCTGATCGCGCCGTTGGTGCCGAAGTTCGATGCGAACTGGAACCACGTCGTCGTCGAGCCGTCGTCGACTTCGAAACCGTTGACGGTGTTCCAACCGGAGCTGCTGCCTTGGCTGAACGACACGATGCGGCGATTATCGGAATGGTCGGTGTCTCCGGCGCACACGATGAACATCGTGAACGCGGTCATCGGCAGCGTCGGACCGAAGTGGCCGAGTGACATCGTCGACCCGTTGAAATCGATCACGTTGTTCGAGTTCAGTGTTCGTGTCCCGGTCTTGGGTGATGTGGCCGTTCCGGGCACCAGCGTGCCGCCACCGTTGGTGACGGACTTGTCGGCCCAGGCGGTGAGATCGCTGCCGCTGGCCGTGATCGTGCCGGCGTCGTCGGCGTCATACCATGCCCACAGATCGGACGTGGGGATCGGACTGGCGTTGTAAGTGACGGTGTTGTCGGTCGATGTCGAGGCGTCGTTGGCGACACTGGTCGCGGTTGACGTGCACACGGCGGCGGCGATCGTGGCGATCACCGTTCCCGACCCGGTCATGCCGGTGACGGTCACCGTGTACGACGGCCCGGTACCGGACACGGTGGCGGTGGTCGCCCCGGCCGTCCCTGAGAGGGTGACGTCGCCGGTCGCGAACCCGGTCACCGCCTCGGAGAACACGACATCGAAGATGATCGGCGACGCCGTCGCCGGGTCGGCCTGGCTGGCACCCTGGTTGATCGTGACGGTCGGACCCGGCGCCGCCACATAGCCGGGCAGTTCGCTGGCGTCGAGCACCCGGGCCCACACCGCACAGTTCGTGATCAGGCTGCCGGCGGGGATGCCGACACCCCAGGCGCCCGGGTTGTGACGGTTGTTGTCGAGCCCGGCGACGGTGTCCTCGTCGCCGCCGTTGACGTACAGGATCACGTCACCGCCGACGGTGTCGTGGGTGATCGCGACGTCGTACCATTCGCCGAAATTGAGCGGGGTGACACCGACCAGGCTGGTCACCCCACCGCCGGCGTTGACGATCTCACCGTTGACGGACCAGTTGGCACCGTTGGCGACGGCATGCAGGCGCAGCCCGGCAGCGGAGAACAGGACCACCGGGGCGTCGGGCTGAGTGGTGACCAACAACTTGCAGGCTGCGGTGGCGTCACCGACGAGCCCGTCCAAGGTCGGCGTGAACTCCATGTCCTGATTCGGTCCGTAGGCGACGATGCCTTCCTCGTCGGAAACCAAGACGACGTTGCCGGCGCCGTCGGTGACGAAATCGGCGTACGCGTAGCCCTTCGTCGCCGGGAACTCGGAGATGGCCTCGACCAGGGTGTCGGGCGGGCAGATGGCGGGGAAGTAGAAGCGCAGATCGGGGTCGTCGAACGGGGCGCCCGTGAGGGCGGGCGGGTCGGTGCAATGCCCGGTGTAGAGCAGCGAATACACCCATGCGCCGGGGACGCCGGCGCACACTTCGCGGGATCTGATCCGGTAGAACTTGGTGCCGTCGTAGGCGAAGTCGGGGATCGTGACTTCCCACGGTGCGGTGAGGATCTCACCGTCGAGGACCGTTGACCAGGACGTCGTATCGGCCGACTCCTGCAGTTCCCATTCGACCGTCGGCGACGTGCACGCGTCGCCGGGGGGTGGGAAGTCGACGTCGGTGTCGCCGTCGTCGCCGACGTCGACGATGTCGGGGACCGTCGTCGGGTCGGTCGTGAACCCCACCGCCCGTGACGGCGAATAGTGGGTGATGAGACCGTCGACGACCCGGATCAGACGGACTTCGAACTGGTAGGCGGTGGACGGTTCGAGCGCGCCCCAGTCGACGCCGAGGATCGGGTAGGCGACGGTCGCCCACAACGATGCCGGGTTGAGCACGCGGATCTGGGTGTTGGTGGGGGTGATCACTTGTGTTGGGTTCGTCCATGAGAACTCAGCGGAGACGTCGGTGACGTCGAGCAAAGTGAGATCCTCGACGGGGAGCAGCACCATCGTTTCGTCGACGACGTTGTCGATGTCGACGACGATCGACAGTTCCCACGTCGTGTCGTCCTCACGGCGGGGGGCGCAACGTTCGGTGTACTGGCGTACCCAGCCGTTACCGAACGCGGTCGGCCCCTCGACGGTGTTCTTGTGCAGAATCGACACATAGCCCAGATAGTCCAGTTGGGCGGGGCCGGGCATGAACCCTTGCAGTTCGATCGACGTGTCGAGCGGGTGGGCTTCGACGACGGCGTCGGCGCGGTACTCGAGTAGGTCTTGGGCGACCTGGTCGTTGTTGGCGATCCATGTCGCCTGAAACGTCTTGCGGTCATAGCGCTGGATCGAGACGGGGTCGTCGGTGTCATAGGTGCCGCCCGGGGCGGCGATCACGACATGGTTGACGATCGCGTCCTCGGTCTTGTCGAACCCGAACGGGTTGTTACCGTCGGCGGCATACGCGGCCCATTCGGCTAGGCCGTCGTCCTCCCCGGCGAGATAGGTGAACATCACCGGCCCGGCCGCCGGCAGCGGGGTGCCGTCGGCTCCGGCGGTGAACGCGTCGGTGTGGAACGTGTCCCACACGGTCGGGCGGATGATCAGGCGGCCGGTGCGATCGGTGTAGTAACACAATCCGGCCGGGTCACACGTCACGGCGAGCTCGCTGAGGGCGGAGGAGGCGGCGGGGCGGGCGGGGACGGTGAGGACGTCGACACCGGTGTCGAACGTCGCCCCGTAGACGGTGGAGCCGAACGCCCATTCGGCTTGGGTCAGGATGTAGTCGACGCGTTCCGACCAGTTCTCCGAGCTGCTCGCCGGGATGGGGACGCCGACGAGGGCGGTGATCAGGTCGCGGGCGACGATCGGGAAACGCCGGGCGCGGCCTTTGCCGTAGGCGGCGTCACCGTAACGTTCGACCCGGTTCGTGAACCTCGGCAGCCAGTCGACGACGGTGTCATCGACAACGCGGATGAACCCGGCGCGCAGGATCAGGCCGGGGCCGAGCGGAACATGGACACCGAAGATCGCCGAGGTGTCGGTGTTCCACGGGGCCAACTGGTCGTCGCCGGCCCACAGGTCCATGTCGACGACCGATGCCCGGTAGCGCCCGGCGTACTGGTCGGCGCCCCGCTGGTTCGACCAGCCGGCGACATAGCCGGTGATGTCGAACCATTCCACGCCCGACCCGGCCCCCGGGTCGGCGAGCTCCACCACCACACGCCACACGCCGGCGCCGTGCACGATCCGGGTCGGGCGACCGTGGCCGGGGTCCGGTGCGGCGGCGACGAGCGCGGCGAGTGTTGTCACGACGGCCCGTTACGGCGGTCGTAGACACGCGCCGCGTTGACGGTCGTAGCCGGGGTGCCGGGCGGGTTGATGATCGTCACGTTGGCGGCCGACGAGAACCCGGTCGGCGAGGCGTTGATCCGTGCCAACGCCTCAGGACTGACACCGGTGCGTGATCCGGTGGCAGTGACCCCGGCGTCGAACGGGCGCAACCCCAACCCTTCGAACACCATTTTGCCGAGCGCGGCGTCGGCCTCGAAGAAACCGGCGAGTTCCCGCAGCGCGAAGTTGATGGCTGGCAACAACAGGATCGCGATTCGTTGCCAGCTCGCTTCGGCCTCGGCGATCTGGGCGTTCATTTCGCGGGCGTTGTCGACGGTTTCGTCGGTGATGATCGGGCCTTTGAACTGCTCGAGCGCCGGCACCAGGTCACCGTCGATCGCGGTCACGACCTGTTGGACTTGGCGTTTGCCTTCCTCGCCGAACAGTTGGGCGGCCGCCACCGATCGATCGCCGGCGTTGTCGAACGCTGCGCCGATACCGTCGACGGACTGGATGAACGCGTCGATCAGCGACGTGTTCTTGCCGATCTGAACACCGAGCTTGGCGGCGAGGTCCGGGTTGTCGCGCAGCACCTGGTTGACGTTGGTGATGATGTCCGACAGATCCTGGGCCTCGACACCGGACTGACCGAACACCCCGACCAGCCGGGACGCCTGATCCAATGTGCTGCCGGTCTCGTCGGCCAACGCCTTGGTCTGGAGCACCAGGTTGGCCTGTTCCCGGCCGGCGTTGAACAAAGTGCCGACGAGACCGGCGACACCGATCCCGCCGGCGATCGCGCCGATCGACGATGCGTTGATACGCACATCAGCGGCTTTGCCATCCAGCCGGCGGAGCTCGTCGCCGACCTTGTCGATGTCGCCCGATGCTTTGTTGACGGCGTTCAGTCGGACGGTGCCGGTCTTGCCGTCCAACTGGCGGAACAGCTCCTGGGCCTGCTCCAAGTCCTGCTCGAGGTTGCCGATCGCGCGCAGCTGCACCGTCGCTTCGTCGCCGTCGAGCCCCTCCAACTTCTGCTTGGCGTCGGCCAACTGCTTTTCGAGCCGGTCGGTTTGGGCGGTGACGATGATCCGCGCCTCGTCGGATTCGAGCCCGTCGATCTTGCGTTCCAGCCGGTCGATCGTCGGTGTCGCCTCATCTTTGGCGGTGATCTCAACTTCGACCTTGTTCGTGCGCGACGCCATCACATCACCTTGCGATCGATCAACGTGGCGACGACATCAGGAAACCGGCGGTCGGCCTCGTCGACGAGACGATCCCACCGACGATCCCCCTGAGCCGGTCGGCTGATGTGGACGTGTGCGAAGAACACCCCCGGCGAGAACGAACGGATCGCCAGAGCCGGCGCCCGCCGCGCGGCGACGTCGTAGCCGCCACGACGCCCGTACGACTTGATCGACCAGCAAGCGGCCGGGGTGCCGACGATCAACACCGTGTTCCCGCCACGCCCCGCTTTGCGGCGCACCAGTTTCGACGAGAGCTGGGCGTTGCGGCCAAACCAGCGCATGCGGCCACCGACGACCTTGGAGCGCGGTATGAACCAGCGCACCAGGTCGGCGACAGCGTCGTCGGTGACGTCGCGCAATCCACGCGAGAGAGCCGCCATCCCGGCGGCACCATTGGACGCCATGACCGGCGCCCCGCTACGGGGCCGGCGTCTTGGTCGGCTTACCCTTGCAGTTCCACGACGCGGTTTGGACCTGCCATGCCTCACCGGCCGCGCCACCGTATTCGCCACCTGACAGATAGACCTGGCCGGTCATCGTCGGCACGTCGGGCACGTCGGGCACGAACGAGAAATCGGCGAGTTCGGCGTCGTTGTCGAAACAGAACTCCGACAGCGACACGGTCGCACCCCAGTCCTGCAAATACGAAATCTGAACGGCCCACTTGGATTGGCCGGGGATGTCGTAGGGGGCGCCTTCGGCGGGAGTGTCGCCGTAGACACCGGGCACCGATGTGGTTTGCGGTGCGGGGATGATGCGCATGTCGGTGACTTGCTGGTTGTAGGCGACCAGCGGCGTCACCCCCGCCAACGCGAGTTGGATGGTGCCGGAGTTGTTTGGGTTGATGACCGTTGGTGCAGTCATGGGGTTTTTCCTTTCATGGGAGATTCACGTCGCTTGTGAAACTGGTCGGGATCACGAACGACATGGCCGGGGGTTCGCCGGTGCCGTCACCGCCGGTGACAGCAAAAACGATGTCCCCCTCAAATCTCACTTGGCTAGGGATCAGACCTTGAATGACGGCGGCCGTCATCGCGAACAGACGCGGGAACTGGTCGGCCTGGTTGTTGCGTGGCACCATCGGCGTCACGTCCAACTGGAGGCGCAGCGTGTGGTTGCCGTCGCCGAGCTCGAGCCCGGCCGGCGCCAACACGACACACGGCATGGCGGCGACCGGGGTGCCGGGATCGACGACCGGGACATCGTCGATCCCGGCGCCATCCAGCCCGGCCGAGACCAGCGCGGCGACATCGGCCAGGTTCACGCAATACCCCACGACACGATGAGACGATCCCAGTAATGGTGGTTGTGGGCGGCCAGATCTTCGGGGGAGAACATCGGCACGAACGACGGGTCGCCGACCGCGCCGAGCTGGCCGCCCGGCGACGACGGGTCAAGGTAGATCCGTTCACCGAGATTGACGAGCCCCTCGACGGTGAGCGGATCATCAGGCAGTCCGAGCCCTTCGGCGTCGAGCCCGGTGTACGTGACGACGTAGACGATCGCGGCGTCGACAGCCCGCGCCACCGCCACGTCGTCGACCGGGCGGTGCAGGTGGCCGGCGAGGATGGCGGCGACGGCGTCCGGGTCGACGGCGCCGACGGCGACCGGGCGCAAAAAGTCGAACAGGCAGCGTTGCCGGTTGATCGGCAACCCCGGCACCGGGCCGGTGCCGAACACGGACACCTCGAGTTCGAACCATGTCGTGTGGTCGGTGACCGCCACCAGATCGAACATCGCCCAGTTCCCGATCGTGGCGATCGAACGCAGATAGATCCGGTCACCGACCTCGAGCGTCACGAAATCGGCGGACCGGTCAACCATCTGATAGTCGAGATCGTTGAACGCCAGACGCGTGTAATCCGGGCTGTTCCACCGCCAGTTCTGCGGCAACGGTTCGGTGATCACGGGGTTGTCGCCGAACAGCCACAACCCCGAGAACACCGCGTCGAACGCCATAACAGAGTTCGGGTTACTTCTTGGCGCTGCTCGAGCGGGCGGCGAGCGGGGTGGCGTCGGCGAGCCCGACGATGCCCATCGGCAGATGAACACCGAACGCGCCCAACCCCCACACACCGACGTTCTGGCCGAGCTTCTCGACGTCCTCGGCGACCACGGTGAACGGCCCATCCTCGTACCACGAGGCGGCCTGACCGTTCGACACGAACGCTTTGCCGGCCGCGAAGTACGGCTCGTAGATGACGCGGATCCCGTTGATGTTCACGGACAGGCTCGAGGCGTCGGCGGTGCCGGCCGCGTTCTGCACCCCGTACGGGGCGGCGTAGACGTTGGTCATGCCGCCGATGGCGATGAACACATCGGAGGCGACGAGCGCGAACTCGGCCGGGGAACCCGTCGCGGCCTGCACCAGCACCGATGCTTCGAAGAGGGCGGCGCGCAGCCCGGCGCCGGTCGTGTCGGATGCGAAGTCGTAGTCGACGGACTGGCCGGCGACGAGCCCGTCGGCGGCGGCGTTGTCGGTGACGGCGGCGTAGGCGGCGTACATGATTCGCATGTACGCGTCCTTGTACGACGGCGACGAACGCCGGATCAGCTGGTAGCTGAGATCCGACATCCCGGCGTAGGTCAGCAGATCCTCGGAGCCCTTCTTGAGATCGACCCGCGCCGACGTGATCGCGGTCTTTTGGGTGGCCTGGACGCCGACGAGGGACAGCAGGCTGCCGTCGTAGTAGGGCCAGTTGATCTCCATACCGGCCGGGCCGGGGGAGTCGACACCGAACGCCGAGATCGTCGGGCGGCCGTTGTCGATGATGCCGTAGATCGTCGACGTCCACGCCGGCGGGATGACGCCGGGGTTGTTGCCGGTGATCTGATCGGCGATCACCCGGTGCAGGGTGTCGCGCACGGCGACATCGGAATAGCCGGCCTCGACCGCCTCGGACAGGGAACGGAAACGCATCAACGGATGACCGGAGTCGCCGCGTTCGGCGGCGATCAGATCGCGGCGCAACACGTCGAGTTCGCGGCTCAAAATGTCGCCGGTGACGATCTCGCCGACGACCGGCGCGGCGTCGGTTTCGGGCGCATCGAGCGTCGGGGTGTCGGTGATCATGTTCGTCTCTCTTTCGGGTTGCTCGCGAACGGCGAGGATCGGGGCGTCGTGGGCGGGTCGGAACGCGAACGCCAGACCGTGCACGACTGATTTGGTGCGGGTGATCACACCCGCCGTGTTTCGCTGGGTGACGGGTTCGATCTCCATCGACACGGCCCGGATCACACCGGCGTCGACGAGCCCGAGCACGTCGTTACCGGCGGCGGTGCGGGCCACGGTGACGTCGATCGTGGGGCCGTCGCCGTCGTCGGTGAACGTGTCCGGGTCGGCGCGGCCGACGAGCGCGCCGAGATGGCGGTCGGCGACATGGACATCGCCGGCGAGCTCGAGCGATCCGGGCGGGAACTGTTCGCGGTAGCGGGCGCCGTCGGGGTCGACGACGTCACGCGGATCGTTCCAGCGGCACAAACGGACGGTGACGGTGCGGGCCTCGGTGTCATGGCCGACGATCGGCTGTTCACGTAGCAGCATCAGATTCCTTCCACGTTCGCCGACACCGGTTCCGGTGCCGCCTCGGGCATGGCCGGTAGCCCTTCCATGGCGCGGACCTCGGCAACAGAATGAATCCCGGCGCCGATCGACTGGGCATACGTCGCGATCCGACTGGCGAAATCCATGCGCAGCAGCGCCGACGTGTCGAACGTGGCGACCTGACCGCGTGGCAACAGATCGGAGAACGCAGCTTCGATCCGCGCCAGATACTGCGGCATCAACGTCAGTGTCAGCCAGCGGCGCAACTCGTCGAGCGTCGTCGCATACGTCAGGGAACTGTGCGCCTCGACGTTGAGCAGCGACGGCGGGATCAGCATCACGCGGGAAGCGACGGCGTCGAGATAGTTGACCTCGTCGAGCAACAGGGCGTCGGCCGCCGACACCGGGTTGTACTGCTCGAGTTCGACCCCGCCGGACAGGAACGCCGGGCGGCGTTTGGCGCGGGCCGCCTCCCACTGGGTCATGAAATCGTCGGCCTGGGCGCCGGTCTGGCGTTGCGGATGTTTCAACGCGTACGGCGGCGCCGGCGACCCGTAGTAGTCGGCCTGATATTCGTAGACGGCGACGAGCTGCTCGAGGACGTCGAACACGTCCTGCAGCGGCGACGTCCCCGGCGGGCCGGGGTCGGAGCGGAACGGGATGTAGCGCACGGTGCGGAGATCCGTTTTGACGCCGTCGACCCAGACGTCGGTGACCTCGTCGTTGGTGGTCGACAACTGCCAGGCGACACGCGGCCGGTCGATGACACGGATCGCCAACGGCCAGCCGTCGGCGCCGGTGTTGTAAATCCTGAACCAGCACGCGCCGTGCCGGGTCAACTGGTTCACGATCTTCTCGATCGTCACCCGGTACGGCTCACGCGGATCGGGGCGCAACAACACCGACGGGGTGGGACGGATCCGGGTCATGCCCGTGTGGGCGACCATCGGCATTGTCGCCACGACATCGGCGGTCAGGGTGCGCCCGGCGACAACAGTCGGCAAATCCCAGACGTTGATATTTCGGAGTCGGTCGACGACGTAGGCGGCGATTTGATCTTCGATCGGGGTTGACGTCGGTTCATTTCCGAACATCCGCGACCACAGACCCACGTTGCCGATCGTGCGGTAACGCAAAGCCCCTGGCAATCCGCCCGCCTAGTTACCCCACCGCCTCGGTGTTCGCGCAGCAGAGAGCGAAATACGGGCTATGCGACCCCTGCTGCGGCGGCGTACAGGGCCGGGATGACGTAGCGGGCGAACGTGACGGCCTCGAGCGGGGCGACGTCGGCGCCGGCCTCACGTCTGCCGAACAACCAGGCGCCGTCGCCGATCATCCGCCGGCGGGCACCGACCACCGCGGCGTCGAGCGCGGGGTGGGGTCGGTGACGGATCTGGCCGGTGCGGACGGCCTCGACGAGCGCAGCCGAGGCCGCGGTGCAATCCCTGAGCGGCAGTTCGGTGAGATGGACGCCGGCGATCCGCAACGGGCGCACCAGGACACCGGCCGGGCCGCCCGGATCCAATGCGACGGTCGCCAGGTTCCAGCGCTCGACGAGCTCGATCACACGCGACGCGGCCCAGCCGTGGCCGGGGCGGAAGTCGACGAGCTCGACGACCGGGACGTCGTCGACGACACCGGCGATCACGATCGCCGTCGATTCCTGATCGGGTGAACAGGCGACCCCGGCCACCATGTCGCCGGTACGCGGCCAGTCCTCGAGGCGCAGCCGGCCCCAAATCTCGACGTCGAGCGGTGCCGCCCCGCCACCGGTGCGATCTGTGATGTTCAAATAGACGCGGCGGAACTGTTCGGGGTTGCGGGCGTGCTCGTCGCGTAGCCAGTCGAGGCTGATCGTGTGGCCGGCCGCCGGATGCGAATCGAACCAGACCGCCGGATCATCCAGATCGAGCCCGGGGGCGTCAGCGGACCATTCGAGGAAACACACGCCGCGCCCCGAATCGGCGGCGGCGGCGGCCCGGCCCAAGTCGAGCTGGTCGGCCCACCACGTCGAGTCGATGTCACCGGCAGCGGACAGAATCCATGTCTGGGCGCCCGGCCTCGTAGCCATGAGGGGCCGGGCGGCCACCTCGAGCTCGCTGCCACGCGCCCGCGAAAAGCTCCATGCCTCGTCATACATGATCAAGTCACCGGCCTGACCGTGCAACGCCGACGGTGTGGGGGCGAAGATCCGCACCGCTGACGCCAGACGGGGAACGGTGACCGCTTCGGAGCCGTTGGCGAGACGTACGGGGACATAGCGGGACAGTGGGGACGCGCCGATCATCGGCGCCCATTCATCGCGCAAGGTGAGCGCGGCGTCGGCGCGGGACTGGGCGGTGTACCAGGCCCGGCGGCGGCGGCTCGTCAACGCCCGCTCGAGCAGCACCGACAGGGTCAACAACGTCTTGCCGGCACGCCGGGGGGCGGCGACGATCACCGTCGAGTAGGCATTACGGCCGTCGAGCTGCTCGCCGGCGACGTCGACCACATGACGTTGCCAGGGGAGCATTTCGACGCCGAGCGAACGGGCGACCACCGCAGCCGCGGGGCCGGTGGTCGCCCGTTCAGGTCGGCGGCGGCTCGCGTACCGCGGCGGCGAGCTCATCGGCCAATCTGTCGAACGCGTCAGCGGACGGCGCCATGTTGGGGCGTAGCGCCTCGAGCGCTTGGAGATGGACACGGGCGACGTGGCCGACGGTGTGTTCGCTGCGGCCGGCGTCGAGCTCGAGCCGATCCAGGGCGGCGGCCGTCGTGCGCGCCAGGACAACGAGCGCGGTTTCCATCGGCCCGTATTGGTCGATCTCGCGCAGCATCTTGGCGACTCCGTCGACAGCCAGTTCGTTTCGGAGTCGACGGCGGCGAATCGAACCGAATCCCGGCAGGCGTTCGGGCACGTTGTAACGGTAACGGAAGGGGGGTCTAGGGGTCACTCGGAGAGATGGGAT
>Ga0137465_1000591_pt1 | contig 13083 bp, 7 predicted proteins | sample EasRivERMGT828_2_FD_104906 | JGI IMG/M metagenome (GOLD analysis project Ga0137465, IMG submission 104906) | Soil microbial communities from meander-bound floodplain in the East River, Colorado, USA - East River MetaG ERMGT828_2 | ecosystem: Environmental > Terrestrial > Soil > Floodplain ... | reverse complement strand
CCTTCCTCCGTTACCGCAGTCATTTTGCGGGCGGTGACGGTTTCAGCCGGATCGTCACGCTGTCGATGGTCGCGGTAAAGGCAAACGGCATCTGCGCCTGATATGCCTCATAGAGTGCCTTTCTTCAAGCACTGCACGTAGTAGACTCCCTCGCGATTCTCCACGCCGTGGGTGTCGTGACCGAAGCCGGGGAAGCGCGCGTCCCACACCGCGAGCGCCTTCAGATAGCCGAGGTACGGACCGTCGGCCGCGCCGGTCGCCTCGCCCGGCATCAGCATCGGAATCCCCGGTGGGTAGGGCACGACGCTCGTCGCCAGCACGCGGTTCGCCAGCTTGTCGAGCGGCACGTGCTCGATCTCATTCTTTACCAGATACTGGTACGCGGCGTTGGGTGACATCTCCATCTTGGGGAGCGTCGAAAACGCTTCGGACAGCCAGTGCGTTTGCTTGCTGTCCTTGAGCTGAGCGAACATCTGATCCGCGAGATCGCGCAGCCCGATGCCGCCATAGGCTGCCGGGTAGGCGCTCGCGAGATCCGGCATCACTTCGGACAGTGGGCCATTGCGGTCATAGTCGCGCTTGAAGTCGAGCAGCACATTCAGCAGCGTCCCCCATTTGCCCTTCGTGATCCCGATCGAGAACAACAGCAGCACCGTGAAGTCCGTGGTCTTCTCGACTTCGACGCCGCGACGGTGCAGGTAGGCCGTCACGAGCGTCGCGGGAATGCCCTTCTTATCGAGGCCGCTCTCCGTCATCCCGGGGGTCAGGATCGACACCTTGATCGGGTCCAGCATGCAGTAGTCGTCTTCGATATTCCCGAAGCCGTGCCAGCCATCCCCCGGATGCAGCACCCAGGCAGCGGGCTCGCTCGCGAGGAATTCCGGCGACGCGTCCGCGAACGCCACCGCCTTCCCGCTCTTTCCCTGTTTCACCTTGTCCGGATTCCAGGTGTTGAAGAACCAGTCCTTCTTCGCGGCGAACTCCCGGTGCTCGCGCCCCATCGTTTGCCGGAACGCGACCGCTTCTTGAATCGACTCGGCGGTGATCGCGATTCCGCCGGGCCCGTCCATCATGGCCGCCGTGACGTCGTTCGACACGATGATCGGATAGAGCGGCGACGTGGATGCGTGCAGCATGTACGACTCGTTGAAGCGCGCGTGCGGGATCGGGCTGCGCCCGTCACGAATGTGCAGGAACGAGGCCTGTGACAGTGCGGCGAGCAGCTTGTGCGTGGAGTGGGTTGCAAAAATGGTGGGGCCCTTGGTGTAGTCCTTGGGATCCCCGTACATCGCATGCCGGTCCTTGTACAGCGGGTTGAACCGCGCGTACGCGTACCACGCTTCATCGAAGTGAATGCGGTCGACGCTCGGATCGAGCAGCTCCGTCACGCGGCGCGCGTTGTAGCACAGCCCGTCGTAGGTGGAGTTGGTGACGATCGAGTGGACGGGCCGGGTGTCGATCCCTTTCGTGACGAGCGGATTCGCCTTGATCGCCGCCTTGATCGCGTCCGGCTTCAGCCGCTCGGGAAGAATGGGACCGATGATCCCATACTGGTTGCGCACGGGAACGAGGTACGACGGGATCGCCCCGGTCATCACCAGGCTGTGCTCGATCGACTTGTGACAGTTGCGGTCGCACAGCGCGATCTGGTCGCGGGCCACGGCGGCCATGAAGATCACCCGGTTCGACATCGACGTGCCGTTGGTGACCGAATACGTCCGGTGCGCCCCGAACACCCGGGCCGCGTAGCGCTCGTGGGCACCCATCGGGCCGCTGTGATCGAGCAGCGACCCCAGCGCCCCGACGCTGATGGAAAGATCGGACCGGAGCAGGTTCTCGCCGAAGTAATCGAAGAACACGCGGCCGACGGGCGACTTGAGAAACGCCGTGCCACCGGTGTGGCCGGGCGTGTGCCAGGAGTATTCGTATTCCTGGCTGAACTTCATGACGGCCGCCGCGAGCGGCGGCATCATCACCTCGAGGTAGCGACGCACGGCCGCGACCACCCGTCCGCCGACGAACGCCGCCGTATCCTCGAGCGTCCAGACGTATTCGTCCACCATCTCCATCACGTCAATCGGGATCGACGACGCCTCGCCCCGCTCGGCCATGAGGAAGATGGGAATCTTGTCGTTGCGTGAGCGGATGAACTCGAGCAGCGCGCGCGACTTCTTATGGTCGCGCTCGCCATCTGATCCCAGCGCCCAGTCCAGCAACACCACGTGAATGGCCGAGTCCGATACGACGACGGACATGCCGTCCTCGGCGGACGCCGACTCGACCACCTCGATCGCGCGATCCTGCAGCTCCTTCACGAGGGTTCGGGCCGCGTGTCCCTCGGCGGTTTGCGTCCGGAGCTCATCGTCTACCATGAGCGCCCGAAGTTGGATGCGTTTTGTGCGTCGCTCGATCATGTCACCCGCTCCTCAGGCTTCGGATCACTCCGGCCGCGTGTTCCACCGATAGAAGGTCAGGACGTCCGCGGTCGGCTCCCCGAACGACTCGACGTACAGGGCCCGGAACTCGGGGGTAGGGTACAGCCGGCTCAGCGTGCGATCCACGAGCGTTTGAAACCCCTCGTCCCCGCGCGGCAGCGGTAACGCGAACGCCTCGTACGTGAACAGACGGTCCAACACTTCGAGCTGTGATCCCTTGGCGTGGTGTGCGACGGCATCGAGGAGCACGGCACGGTCCGCGAAGAACACGCTGGCCCGCCGCTCCAGCACCGCCGCAATGCCCGCGTCGTAGGTCGTCACCGGCGCGACCTTCGAGGTGAGCTTGAACTCATTGATCTTTCCGCCCAGCCACGGCTCGGCGGTCGTGCCGGTGATGACGGTGAACGTCTGGGTCTGCAGCAGTTGGCCTGCCGACGCCCGCCAGGTCGGGCTGGACGGAGGTTTCTGGTTCAGGACTTCGGTGAGACGCTCGGGAGCGTCTTTGCGCAGCAGCGCGCCAATCCCTCCCGGGAATACGGCCAGCGAGAAGGCGACTTGTTCCCGGCGGCTCCAGGTATCGCTGTCGGCGCCACAAAACACGTCGATCTTACCCGTGCCGACCGCCGTGAACCGATCGGCGGCGCCGACCGCGACCCATTCGACGTTCAACGTGGGCAGGCCCAGCGCCTCCTTCACGGCGTCGGCCACCTTCTTGCACAGCGCGACCGAGAATCCCGCCGCGTTTCCGGACTGATCGCGGTACGAAAAGGGCCGCGCGTCCGGTTGATAACCGAGCTTGATTCGGCCACTCTGCTTGATCCGCGTGAGTGTGGCGGACGCTGCCGCCCCACTCTTTTGAGCGACCCCCCCCGTCGGCGCGGCGATGGCGAGGCAGGCGATGGCGCAGGCCGCGTTTCTGATGCTGTGATGCATGACTGCTCTCCTTTCCAGCGTGGCGGTCGCTCTCAGGCGCGAGCCGGTTGGTTGCCTGCCGGACTCGGGCGCCCGATGAAGCGGTTCGCGATGAATCCCCAGAGCAGATAGGTGAGTGAAGCCACCAGCATGCCGCCCATCACCGCCTCGAATCCCGAGGCGTAGAGCGCGTACGTGCTGTAGAGTATCGCGATCGTTGCGATGATCGAGTTGCGCCGATAGACGTTCTGAGGGGCATTGGCCGACTTCATCATCACCCCCAGCGCCGACAGCGCGATGATGTAGGGAATCACATTGGTGACGACCGCCAGGTTCACGAGCTTGCCGAACTGCTTGCTGAGATTGGGCGAGATGGTGGAGAGCGCCAGCAGTGACTGGACCACGCCCAGCACGAGCATGCCGACGATGGGTGCGCCCGCCGCATTGATCTTCGAGAACAGCTTCGGGAACATGCGCTCGTCGGCGGCCGCCTTGCCGGTGGACGCGATGGTGAACTGCCACCCCAGCAAGGAGCCGAGACAGGCTAGCACTGCCAGCCCCATGACGATGCGGCCGACGGTCGGGTTGAACATGTGGGCGTAGACAGTGCCGAACGGGCCGTTGGACTTGGCGAGCTCGTCGTTCGGTACGATCCCTTGAATCACCGCCGTCGAGAGGATGTAGATGACGCCGGCGCCCAACGTGCCGAACAGGCACGCGAGCGGCACGTCGCGCTTCGGATTCTCCACGGCAGCGGAGTTCTGGGCTGCGGACTCCATGCCGAGGAATGCCCACAGGGTGAGCGAAATGCTCGATCCGATCCCCGCGCCCAGGCTCAGTCCCTGCGGATTCCACGCCGCCGAGAATGTGGCGCCGCTGAACCAGAACCAGCCGATGATCGAGAGCAGGCCGACCGGGAGAATGACGCCCCAGACCGTGATGGAGCCGATCTTCCCGGTGACCGCGGGCCCGCCGAAGTTCGCGACCGTGGTGAGCCAGAGCAGCGCGATCACTCCCAGGCACGTCGCGATCGGCGCCGAGGAGAGCCAGGGCACGAACGCGGAGAGGTAGCCGACCGCGGAAATCGCGATCGCGACGTTGCCGATGGCGAGGGACAGGAAATACAGGAAGAAGACGAGGAAGTAGCCGTCCTTCCCGTACGCGTCCTCCGCATACGCCGACATTCCTCCCGGGCGTTGGTTGAAGATGCCCGCTTGGGCGAAACCGTAGGCGATGGCCATCGAGCCGACCGCCGTCACGCCCCAGGAGAGCAGCGAAATCGCGCCCACCTGCGCCATGTTGGTCGGCAGCATGATGATGCCGGACCCCATCATGTTCACGGCTACGATGAAGGTCAGCTGCATGAGAGACATCTTCTTCGTCGCTGTTGCCACGGCTCCTCCGCCTTATTTGGTCACGCAGTAGATGTGATAGGTACCGTCATGCTCCTCAGTGCCTTCGACTTCCTTGGCGAAGCCTGGGAACCTCTCGCCCCACTCCTGCACCGCGCGCAGGTAGGTGAGCCACGGACCATCTGCCGGGCCGATATTCTCGCCCGGCATCACGATCGGAATACCCGGCGGGTAGGGGATGACGCCCACGCCCACGACCCGGTTCGCGATCTTGTCGAGGGAGACCTTCTCGGCCTTGCCTGCCATCAAGAGCTGGAACGCGCGGCGGGGCGTCATCTCGGGTGTAGGCAGCGTCGCATAGGCTTGCGCCTGCCAGTATCCCTGCCGCCCTTCCTTCATATAGGTCCACATCTCGTCGCCCAGGTCCTTGAGGCCCATGCCGGCATAGCGCTCGGGCGCGGCGGCGGCGACGCCGGGCACGACCTCGGTGAGCGGCGCATTGCTGTCGTAGTCCGCTTTGAAATCGAGCAGCGTGTTGAGCAGGGTGCCCCATTTCCCCTTTGTGATGCCGACAGAAAAGAGGAAGAGCACCATGTGGTCGGTGGTCCGGGATGGCACGATCCCGTGCCGAGCCAGGTAGGCGGTGACGATGTCCGCCGGGATGCCCTTTTCGGCGAACGTGCCGTCGTCTTTCATGCCCGGACACAGGATCCCGAACTTGATCGGATCGAGCATGCACCAGTTGTCAGGGATGTCGTCGAAGCCGTGCCACTTCTCGCCCGGATGCAAGACCCAGCACGAGGGGTCCGTCTCGAGCCGTTCGGGAGACACTTCGTGGAATGGGACGCGCTTGCCCGTCTTCGCATCTTTGATCTCGGGCGCATTCCACGGCACGAAGAACCACTCCTTCCTCGCCAGAAACTCCTGGTGCACGCGGGCGACGGCGAGCCGGCACGCCACCGCCTCATCGATCACGTCCTGCGTCAACGTCTGCCCGGCGGGGCCATCCATCATGGCGGCGGCAACTTCGTTCGATGCGATCAGCGCGTACAAGGGCGACGTGCTGGCCTGCCCGGCGTAGGCCTCGTTGAACCGGCCATGGTCGATGGCGCCGCGGCCGTCGCGAATGTGGATGTAGGAGGTCTGTGAGAGCGCCGCGAGTAGCTTGTGGGTGGAGTGTGTTGCGAACACCGTCGGGCCATCCTTCGGATGCTCGGCGGGATTGCCGCGCATCGCGTGGCGGCCCGAGTACATCGGATTGAAGCGCGCGTAGGCGTACCACGCTTCGTCGAAGTGGATGCGGTCCACGCTTTTCGCCAGGCGCTCCTGAGCGCCGGTGGCATCGTAGCACATCCCATCGTAGGTGCAGTTCGTCACCACCGCGTACACCGGCCGCTTCGCGGAGGCCTGCTTCGCGAGCGGGTTCTGCGCGATGCTTTCGGCGATCGCCTTCGGCTCGAGGCGTGCCGGCGGGATCAGTCCGATGATGCCGTAGCGGTTGCGCGTTGGGAGCAGGAACACGGGAATGCCCCCGCTGATCGCGAGACCCTGTTCGATGGACTTGTGGCAGTTGCGGTCGCACAGCGCGATCTCGCCGTCGCCGACGCAGGCGCTCATGATCGCCCGGTTTGATCCGGAGGTCCCGTTCAGAACCGAATACGATCGATGTGCACCGAAGACCCGGGCGGCGTAGCGCTCGCTCGCGCCGATGGGTCCCAGATGTGAAAGCAGAGAGCCCAATGCCGCGCGCTCGATTCCCATGTCCGTGCGGAACAGGTTCTCCCCGTAATAATCGAAAAAGGCACGCCCGATCGGGGACTTGAGAAAGGCAACGCCCCCCTGGTGGCCGGGCGCGGCCCAGGAGTACTCGCGGTCGCGGTCGTAGCGCGCGAGGGCGGCCGCGAACGGCGGGAGCAGGCCCTGGATGTAGCGTTCGATCGCGGCGCTGGCGCGCCCGCCGATGAAGGCGGCAGTGTCTTCGAGGATCCAGATGAACTCGTCGACCAGCGTGGCGACTTCGATGGTGACGGTCCCCGTGATGCTGCGATCCGCCATGAGAAACACCGGCACCTTGGCGTTGCGGGCGCGCAGCGTGCGCAGCAGCTGCGTCGCCTCTTTGTGCGTGCGCGCGTTCTCCTTCCCGTTCTCCTTGCCGAGGGTCCAGCTGAGGAAGATGCCGTGCAGCGCGGCATCGGAGATCACGTGCGCCAGTCCGTCCGCGATCGACAGGGCTTCCACGACCTCGATCCCGCGCTCGCGCAGCTCGCCGGCCAGCGTCTGTAGGGCGCGGCCGCCCGCCGTCGTCGCGCCGGCCAGCTTATCGTCGACGATCAGCACCCGGCGGGTCAGGGGACGCGCGCTGCCGACGATCATGGCCGACCGCGCGCGTTGCGCACCCTAGTAGGCGTACGCGACATAAATCATGGCGTAGGTGAAGTCCGAGGTCCGGCTGTACGGAGGTTGGGCAGCCACGGCCTGTGGGTGGGCGAGCGCGGCGACGAAGCTCACGATGAAGTTGCTGTTGACGCTCCAATCGGTGTACGCGTCGATTTCGGTCGCGACGTCCTTGGCCGTGGTACCAGCCGGCGGCTGGTCGAGCTGGAAGACGTAGCCGATGAGGCCGCCGCCGACGGATCCACTCGGCTTGACGTGCACGCGCAGCTGGTGGGAGATGAGGTTCGAGTTCGCGAGGAAGTACTCCCCGCCGATCTCACCCTGCCACCAGGTGCCCCAGTCGTAGAAGCCGGGGAGCAGCATGTCGAACGACTCGTCTTTCGCCGATCCCGGATCGTCGCCTTCGAAGAACGCGTAGCGATAGGAGAGCTTCGGTTTCCAGGACGCATTGGACAGCTCGTAGGCGGCCTGGACGTTGTAAGCGGTTGACGCTCGCAGGTCGCCGTTGTCTTCGCGCGCGAATTCAGCTTCGAACGAAAGTCCGGGGAGTTTGCGCAGGGGCGAACTGTAGGCCCGCACGTTGTAGACGTTCATGCCATCGCGCTCTGGGGTCGAGTCGGACATGAAGTGCATGTAACTGGCGCCGAGCGTCGTCGTGCTGCCCAGGGTGCGCTCGTAGTTCGCGCCCGCCACGCGGGTGCCGGTCTCGGATTCGGGCACCTCGTTGCGGTCCAGGTAAAAGCCCTCGAGCGTATTCGCCTTCGCGTGGAACCGCGCGACGCCGGCGAATGCCCACGCCTTGCGTGCGTTGCTCCAGAAGCCGCCGCGGCTGCCGCCTTCGCCGCCGCCGTCCCACAGCAGGAACCCGTGCCCGATCCGGTATTGAGCGCGGCCCACCGTGAGCTCAAGCGCGTCTTCGCCGGCGCCCAGCGCGGTGCCGGACCGCCAGCCGACGTACAAATCTTCGATCATGAACGACGACGCTTCCGACCCGACGAGCGGCGGTGGCGCCGCGTACGTCCGCTCACCCACGCCGCTGATCTTGCCGAAGAACGACCCCTTCCCGGCGCGCACGGTGCCGGAGATGGCGGGCTTCGCGTAGCTCTCGAACCAGTTGTCGCCCAGGTCGCCGGACGGATCCGGCTTGACATCCGTGTACAGGGAGTTGCCGAATCCGAACGCGCCGATACCGGCGTCGAGATTGAATGTCCATGAGACCGACTTGGGCAGGCCCGTCGACCGCTCTTCTTTACCCTGGGCAAGCGCCTGACTGGACAGCGTCAGCAGCATGAAACCCGTGAAGGTGCTACGAAAACGCATAGAGGCTCCCAGTCGCGTGGAAGGGACGGCGTGAGCGAAAGTGTGCCGCGACGGCTTGGGAGCCAGTATTGGACCTTTGTTCTATTCCCATCTCCTTATACCGCAAGTGACATTGCCACTCGGGATCTACCTTCATTCGGAACGGGGGAGCACGTGCCATGGCCGCGATGCACCGGGCTTTCGTCGTCGGCTGCGCAGTGACGCTCCTGGTTGCGGCGTGCGGTGGCGATGGTGCCAAAGCCGGCCCCAACGCCGTCGATGTCGTCGTCGCGCCGGTGCAAGTGCGCGACGTTCCGATCGTGGTGGAGTGGGCGGCGCAGACCTTCGGCGCGAATGACATCGAGATTCGCGCGCGCGTCAAAGGATTCCTGACGCAGAAGGCGTACAGGGAAGGTTCACAGGTGAAGCGCGGCGATCTGCTCTTCCAGATCGATCCCCAGGAATACCAGAGCGCGGTCGCTCAGGCTCGAGCGACGCTCACCGAAGCCCAGGCCGGTCTTTCGAAAGCCAACGCGGACGTCGCTCGCCTGACGCCGCTGGTCGAGCGCAACGCGGTGAGTCGCCAGGACCTCGATCATGCCGTCGCCGCGCAGCAGGGAGCGGCGGGCCAGGTTGGCGCCGCGCGCGCCGTCATGAACACGGCTCAGCTCAACCTCGGCTACACCAAGATCACGAGTCCCATCAGCGGCCTGGCCGGCGTGGCCCAGGCGGATGTGGGGTCCCTCGTTGGCAGTCCCGGACCGACGTTGCTGACCGTCGTCTCGCAGGTGGACACCGTCAAGGTGAAGTTCCGCATCTCGGAGCGGGAATACCTGCTGCTCGTCCGCGCGCTCGGCGATTCGGGTCGCGCGACGCCCCGCGGTGAAGCGAAGCTCGAGCTGCTGTTGTCCGATGCCTCGGTGTACGACCACAAGGGGCGCGTGGTCACCGTGGATCGCAACATCGATCCCGCGACCGGCACGCTCGGCATTGAGGCGTTATTCCCCAATCCCGCCGGTCTCCTGCGACCCGGCCAGTTCGCGCGCGTGCGGGCGCCAGTCACGACGCGCATAAACGCAATTCTGGTGCCGCAACGAGCTGTGCGGGAAATGCAGGGCACGTTCAGCGTGGGCGTGCTCAAGCCCGACAGCACCGTCGAGGTGCGACCCGTCAAAGCGGGCGCACGGGTGGGGAGTGAGTGGGTCGTGGATTCGGGCCTCGTGGCGAGCGACGTGATCGTGGTCGAGGGCATGCAGAAGGTCAGGACGGGCGTCAAGGTTCGACCCGCACGCGCCACGGCCGATACCGCCTCGAACCGGCCTTGATCGATGGCTGATTTTTTCATCCGACGGCCGACGGTCGCCATCGTGATCGCGATCGTGACCGTGCTGCTGGGGCTCGCCACGCTCCAGAAGCTGCCCATCGAGCAGTACCCGAGCCTCGCACCGCCGACCATCCGCGTCGAGACGACGTACCCCGGCGCCTCCGCCGAGGTGGTCGAGCAATCGGTGGCGACGCCGATCGAGCAGCAGGTCAACGGCGTCGACAACATGATCTACATGAAGTCGCTCAATACGAGCGACGGGCGCATGCTGCTCGATGTGTCGTTCGAAGTCGAGATGGACCGCGACATGGCCAACGTGCTGACCCAGAACCGGGTCTCCCAGTCCCAGTCGCGGCTGCCGCAGGAGGTGACGCAGCAGGGTGTGACGGTCAAGAAGATCAACCCGAGCATCTTGAACGTCGTCTCGCTCTATTCGCCGAACGGGACCTACGATGCCCAGTTCCTGAATAACTACGCGATGATCAACGTCCGCGACGCGATCCTGCGCGTCCCGGGCGTGGCGCAGGTCGATCTGTATGGCGGCGCCGAGTACAGCATGCGCGTCTGGCTGCGGCCCGACCGGCTCGCCGGGCTGGGGCTCACCGCGTCGGACGTCATCGCTGCGATCAAGGAGCAGAACCTGCAGGCGCCCGCCGGCAAGGTCGGGGATGAGCCCGCGCCGCCAGGGCAGGAGTTCACCTATACGGTGCGCGCGCCGGGCCGGCTGGTCACTCCAGAAGAGTTCGACAACATCATTGTGCGCCAGACACCCGGTGGCGGGATCGTGCGGATCCGCGACGTCGGGTACACGCAGCTGGGGAGCGAGAACTATCGCTCATTCGGGAGGCTGGACGGGAAGCCGGCAGGGGTCCTCGCCGTGTATCTGCTGCCGGGAGCCAATCAGATCAAGTCCGCCGAGGGCATCTATCACACGCTCGATGAGCTCAAGACGTTCTTCCCCGCGGACATGGACTACAAGATTACGTACGACACCACGCCCGCCGTCGAAGCGTCGATCGAGGGGATCGTCCACACCCTGATCGAGGCGTTCATCCTCGTCACCCTGGTGGTCTTCATCTTCCTCCAGAGTGTGCGCGCGACGCTCATCCCGCTTCTGACGGTCCCGGTGTCCCTCATCGGCACGTTCATCTTCTTCCCGCTGCTCGGCTTCTCGCTCAATACGCTGACGATGTTCGGCCTGGTGCTCGCCATCGGCATCGTCGTGGACGATGCGATCGTGGTGGTGGAAGCCGTCATGCATCACATCGAGCATGGGAAGACGCCGCACGAGGCCACCGTCCAGGCGATGAAGGATGTGTCGGGACCGGTGGTCGCGATCGCGCTGATTCTGTGCGCTGTGTTCGTGCCGGTCGCGCTGCTCGGGGGACTCACCGGACGGCTGTACCAGCAGTTCGCACTCACCATCGCGATCTCCGTGCTGTTGTCGGCGTTCAGCGCGCTGTCCCTCTCACCCGCCTTGTCGGCCATGATTCTGAAGCCCAAACAGGGGGAACCCACGGGGGCGGTCGGCAAGTTCTTCGCGAAGTTCTTCGGCTGGTTCAACCGGACGTTCGAGCGCACCACGAACGGCTATGTGAACGTTTCACGGCTGTTCGTGCGCCGTGCGGTATTGGCGTTGGGCGTGATCGGGATCTCGGTGGTTGGGAGCGGACTGCTGGCGCGCGTGCTCCCCGGCGGTTTCGTGCCGGATGAAGATCAAGGCATCTTCATGATCAATGTGCAGCTGCCGCTTGGCTCTTCGTTGCAGCGCACCGACGTGGTGCTGCGGCAGATCGAAGGCATCCTGGCGCAGACCGATGGCGTCGAGGCCTGCAACGCCATCGGCGGGCTGGGGATGCTCACCAACAGCTTCAGTCCGGAGTTCGGCTCGTTTTTCTGCCGGCTCAAGCCGTGGGACGAGCGCAAGGGCAAGGCGCTGCACGTCGCCGGGATCCAACGCACGGTCGGTGCCGCGCTGGCGCAGATTCCCGGCGCCGTGGCGTTCCCGTTCATGCCGCCGACGATCTCCGGCTTCGGCGCCGCGGGCGGCTTCAACTTCCTGCTGCAGGACCGGAGCGGCACGCTGACGGTGGAGGACCTGGGGCGCCAGACCCAGGCGTTCCTGACGGAGGCACGGCAGCGTCCCGAGCTGGCGAACCTGTTCACGTCCTTCAACCCGACGACCCCGCAGATCTCCGTCACACTCGATCGCGAAAAAGCGCGTGAGTTGGGCGTTCCCATCAATGACGTGTTCACCGGTCTCTCGGCCTTTATGGGCGGGGCCTACGTCAACGATTTCAACCGGTTCGGTCGGTTGTACCGTGTCTACGCGCAGGCGGAGCCGGCGTTCCGGACGCGGCCCGAGAACATCGGACAGCTCTATGTGCGCAGCAAGACCACGTCGGACATGGTCCCGCTCTCCACGCTGCTGCGCGTCACGCCGTCCTCGGGGACGGAGATTACGACGCGCTTCAATCTGTTTCGCTCGGTCGAGATCAGCGGGGTTCCGGCATCGGGCTACAGCTCCCAGCAGGCGATGAAAGCGCTCGAATCGGTGGCGCAGGCGGTATTGCCGGCGGAGATGGGGTTCGCGTATTCGGGAATGTCCTACCAGGAGAAGGTCGCGCCGCCCGCGGCGCCAACGTTCATTCTCGCCATCGTCTTCGTGTTCCTGCTGCTCGCTGCGCAGTATGAAAGCTGGCGGCTGCCGTGGGCCGTGCTGCTCGACACGCCGCTCGTGGCCCTGGGCGCGTTCCTCGGCGCCTGGGTATTCGGCTTCGACAACAATGTGTATGTGCAGGTCGGTCTCATCATGCTGATCGGCCTAGCGGCCAAAAACGCGATTCTCATCGTCGAGTTCGCGAAGATGAAACAAGACCAGGGGTCGAGCATCGAAGACGCCGCGCTCGAGGGCGCGAAGCTCCGGTTCCGTCCGATTCTCATGACGGCCTTCGCGTTCATCCTCGGCTGCGTGCCACTCATGCGGGCGAGCGGATCCGGCGCAGCCTCGCAGAACGTCATGGGCACGGCAGTGGTCTTCGGGATGCTGATGGCGACGGGGGTCGGCTTGTTCATCATTCCGGGACTCTTCGCCTGGACACAACGGTGGAGCTTCGGGAAGAAGAAGAAGGAAGTGACCGAGAAGGCGACGGCGCCGGCACCCGCACTGGCCAAGGCGCCGAGCGCGCACTGATGCGAGGGCCCAGGTGGCGCCGGCTCGGGTTTGCGTTGCTTCCCCTCGTCGTAGGGGCGTGCCCGGTCGGTCCGAACTTCCAGACGCCCCCCACCGCCGTACCCGAGCATTGGCGCGACTCGACCGTGTCCACGCAGGACTCGTCCTACGCCAACCTGCCGTGGTGGCAAGTCT
>Ga0137465_1000589_pt1 | contig 13149 bp, 9 predicted proteins | sample EasRivERMGT828_2_FD_104906 | JGI IMG/M metagenome (GOLD analysis project Ga0137465, IMG submission 104906) | Soil microbial communities from meander-bound floodplain in the East River, Colorado, USA - East River MetaG ERMGT828_2 | ecosystem: Environmental > Terrestrial > Soil > Floodplain ... | reverse complement strand
GGTAGCGCAGTGACAACACAAAGCCGAGCCCTAGATTCGAGTTAATCTCCCAGAGCTTAACCAGGATCGCAAGTGCTGCGCCGGCCAGCGGACCGACCAGCGCCCACCAGTAGAGGCGAACCTGTCTAGTGCTAGCGACGGTGTTTGCGATAAGCAGAAGGAGCGTGCCGAACGCGGCGATGCGGAGCAGCATCAATAGAGAAGCATGGGCGTAGATCGAGAAGATGGTGCTGAACGCACCTGCAAGGACGAAAGCTACCAGCGGACCACCGAGCGGTGTCCAGCGCCACGGCCGAACCCTTCGATCCGTATTGGACCGCCACATCATGAGGAGGACTAATAGTGGTCCACAGAGTAGCGGCGCGGAGAGTGAGCCGACGGCTGGCGCGAGCTCATTGCCCGCCGCGCGCATCATGTGCTCAAACGCGAGCGACGTGTAGACGATCATTACCGCGATCCCCGCTTCAGTCTCATGCTGGCGGCTGCGGCCGTACCAGCTCACAAACAGCACTGTCGCGGAGAGGAGGACGAGATAGTAGGGAGTGAAGTTTGTGTAGAGACCTGGGAGGTCGTCGGGCTGATTCGGGTTGAAGCCTAGTGGCTGAGGAGGCACGGAGTCGATGGCATGGATGGTGAAGGTCGCGGCGACCACTGCAAAGAAGAGCATCAGCGGATTAAGCCTGGGACCCTTCGACTGGAGGCCGTGAGCACGATCCCAAGCCAACGAACAGGCGCTTCCAACGAGCCAGCAAACCGCTGCCAGCACGTACGCGTCGGGTGCGAGCGATGTCTGTCGTGTTATCAGGAGGCCAGTCAACAGGAGGGCGACGCCGCAGAGTGCGGCGAGCGCATACAGCGCCCAACGTTCCAGCGAGCGGCCGCTTGGAGGGCTAGCGGTAGCGGAGCTTTGCTGCGCGGAGGGCATCAAGGAAGAGGGCGAGTATGCGGCGGTACGCTCCATATGGGACTGGCACTGCACGCCTTCGCTTGGCGATTTCGTTTGATCGGTTCCAAACAAGCTGTTGATCCAGGTCCCATAGGTCTCCCCAAGAAAGGTCGCGGACATGCTGCTCAGCTCCTGCTTGGTTAGCTGGCAGAACGTCAACGAGTTCAGCCGGGCTAAACGAGAGGATGTGTCTCCGCAGCATTTCTGCGTCCTTGTAGCAATGGAAAACGGCGCGCGTATCGTAGAGGGTTATCGTCTCGACGCGCTGGAAGCCGGCCGCGCGCGCCATCTGCATCACGCCGGATATGCTCGGCACCCACCATGTTGTGATGTCGCGACCGTGGTAAAGGCCCTCGACAAAGCGCATGCCGGGTGTGTTAATTATGCTCTCTGTGACCTCAGTTTCCAGGATGAGCATGTCCTTCGTGAGCCGGGCGAGCTGCTCCATGCCAAGCAGCGGGTGTTTCAGGTGGTAGAGCACACCAAGACAAAGAACGACGTCAAACTGGCCAAGCTGCGTTGGATCGAGCGCCTGCAGGTCTAACCGGTGGAACTGCACCTTGGAGTCCAGTAGCTGATGGACCGTGTCGAAACCAGCGGGCCTATCGACGAATGGCGAACTCCACTCGTCGAACGCGACGACGGGGCTCGCGCCGCGTCTCTCCGCTTCAAATGAGAAGAAGCCATCAGAGCAACCCACGTCTAGGACGCTCTTTCCAGTTAGGTCCGCAGGGAGCCGAAGCCGTCGGAGGACACGCTTCGTGGGATCTCCTGGCGTGCTGATACCCGGCGCCAATTCGATGGAGTGCCGCCAGCGCGGTACGCGACCGATGGCGGCGCGGATCTCGTCCGCGCTACGTTCTGAAGTCATCGTCATGTTCGTCTCCCGACCGCCGTCCCCACGACCGTCCTTCACTTTCGCGGCGGATGTACCGCCTGCTTCTTCTACGTCTCTATGGCTGTAACGGTACGCCCCTTAGTCTCATTTCCATTGTAGATGCTAGAGCACGTTCAGCTTGACAAGTAGATTCGAAAACGGGATTATTATCATAACATAGCTGGTGTTCTGACGAGCCTGCCGCCTTCCGATCTACAACCGCATAGCGGTTCCCCGCCCGGAAGCGGTCGTTTTTTCTAGTCCCCGCCGTAGCGGTACGCCTGGCGTGCCGCAGTAGGAGGTTTCGTGGGCAGCAAAGTCCTGCTCGTCGGCCTTGATGGAGGCACACTCGATGTCATCCGGCCTTTGTGTGCGGAAGGCCGCCTCCCGACATTTAAACGCCTGATCGACGAAGGTGCGTCCGCGGACCTTCAGTCAACAATACCACCCTTCACACCTCCGGCCTTCGCTTCGCTGCTCACCGGCTGCAATCCTGGCAAGCACGGCGTATTCGACTTCTATTCGCGTGAGCCGGGCGGCTACAATCCGATCCCCGCCAACGGCGCGACGATCAAGGTCGAGACGGTTCCCCAAATCCTCTCACGTCAGAATCGCAGGGTGGCTTCAGTAAATGTGCCAATGAGCTACCCTCCCGTGCCGATCAACGGCGTGATGGTTACGGACATGATGACGCCTCCCGGCGCCGCATACACCTACCCGGCGGAACTTCAGTCAGAGCTGGACGCGATGGGCTATCGCATTGAGTTGGACGAGTGGTATCACCGCGGGAAGGAACAAGAGACTCTTGATGCCATTCTTGCGGTCATGGGTGTGCAAGAGCAGGCGAATCACAAGCTGCTGCGCGAAGGAGAATGGGACCTCTACCAGCTGGTCTTCCGTTCGACGGACTTGGCGCAGCATTACTTTTGGCGCTTCATGGACCCGGGACATCCCGATTACACCGATGAGGAAAACCGCCAGTTTGGCGATCTAATCCCGCGTGTGTACGAAGAGTGCGACGCCGCGATCGCTCGTCTAATGGAAACGGCTGGCCCGGACGCCACGACGTTTGTTGTCAGCGATCACGGCTTCGGCCGCGAGACGAAGATGGTGCACCTGAGCAACTGGCTGCATCGCTTGGGGTACATGCGTTTCAACCAGAGTCCGTTGGGCAGGCTGAAGAAGCTTACGTTCGATCTCGGCCTGACCGCCGACAACGTGATGAATGCGCTGGGTCGTTTCGGTATCGAGAAGATATTCACGCGCGCCTCTCGTGAGACGAAGAGCAAGATCTTCTCGTCATTCTTCCTCTCGTATGCGGATGTGGATTGGGGTGCGACGCAAGCGTACGCGCGAGGGCAAATCGGACAGATCTTCCTGAATGTGCGCGGCCGCGAGCCTGAGGGCATCGTCGATCCGGGCGCGGAATACTACGAGCTGCGCGCTGAGATCGTCGAGCAGCTTTTGAAGATGAAAGACCCCGATACTCGCGAGCCGATGGTCGATCGTGTCCACCTCAAAGAAGAAGTCTTCTCAGGGAAACACGTCGACGATGCTCCGGACATCACCATCGATTGGCGTGATATGGAGTATTGGGCGTTCGATATTCTCGCGGGCGGCCGGAAGATAGTGGCGCCGAACCTGCGAACGCGCTCCGGCGGCCATCGGATGAATGGCATCTTCTTGGCAAGTGGCCCGGACATTGCGAAGGGCCGGACGGTCGAAAACCCGAACATCGTTGACGTTGCGCCGACGCTCTTGCATCTGCTGGGTCTGCCCGTGCCAACAAACATGGACGGGCGGGTGCTCACAGAGGCGTTTGTTGAAGGTTCGCGGCCCGCGAGCGTTGAGGTGGGGTACGAGCAGACGAATGGATCCCACCAGGGTGAGACGGCGGGTTACACCGCCGAGCAGGAAGAGAAAGTCAAGGAACGTCTTCGCCAGTTGGGGTACTTGTCATGAAATGTACCGCCGTTGTCCCGACCTACAACGAGAAAGAGAACATCGAGGAGCTCATCACGCAAGTACTGGCCTTGGGCCCAGAGTTTCACATTCTGGTAGTCGATGACAACTCTCCGGACGGCACGGGCGACATCGTGCACAGACTGCAGCAGGAGAACAATCGGGTCCGCGTTATCCACCGCGCACGAAAGAGTGGGCTCGGCACTGCGTACATGGACGGGATGACGCTAGCACTGGCTGAGGGCGCGGAATTCGTGGTTCAGATGGACGCTGATTTCTCGCACCCGCCCGCCTCTGTTCCGAAGATGCTCAAGATCGCTGAACAGACGGGTGCTGACGTCGTCATAGGGACGCGCTACTCAGGTGGTGGCCGGATAGAGGGCTGGCCCATCGCCCGCCATCTGCTGAGCCGCGGGGGCAACTGGTACGCGCGTGTCATGTTGGGGCGGGCGTTTTCTGATTACACGTCGGGATTCATGTGCCACCGAGCGTCAACACTGCGGGAGCTACCATTTCGTGAGTTCGGCTGTTCTAACTTCGCGTTCCTGTTGGAGTTGAAGTCTGAGTACGGACGGCGCAAGCTGCACATTGCGGAGATGCCGATCGAATTCGTGAACCGCACACGAGGAGCTTCCAAGATCTCGTTAGGCATCGTGTTCGAGGCGTTTCGGATTGTAGTGCAGATCAACCGGCGAACTCGCCGCGAGCGTGCCGCCGGCCTGGTTGGCGCAGGCTCCCAGACGACTGACGCGATAGAGGCTCTAAGCGCCGCGGAAGGCCCCAAGGAGCATCCGTGAAGATAATCCTGGCTATTTCTGAGACACCGCCGATGCTCAGCGGCGTTGCACGCACCGCTGGAAAGCTGCGTGATTCGTGGGAGGCGGCGGGACACACGGTGGATGTGGTCTCGATAGAGGACACTGGCCGTCACATGGTTGGGGAGGTGCGCCTGACAGGGCTCGTACCGCGCTGGCCTTCTTTGCGGAGACGCTTTGCAGACGCGGACCTCGTTTCGCTCCATGGCCCGGTTCCGACGTTCAGCGACGCGATGTTGCCCTTGCTCTGGCTGCGAAAACGTCACGGCACGAGAGTTGTTTACACGCACCACTTCGACGTCGACTTCCCGCGACTAGGGCCTGCCTGCGCGGCGTACAACTGGCTCACGCATCGGCTAGCCCGCCTAGCCGACCAGATCGTGGTCACGACGCCGAGCTATGCGTCGCTCGTCGGTGCACCGGAGAAGACCACCGTCATCCCATGGGGTGCAGACCGTCCGGGAACCGTAGCATTAGATCAGAAGGGTTCTCGCTTTACAGTACTATTCGTCGGGCAACTCCGGCCTTACAAGGGCGTGGATGTGTTGATCCAAGCCGCCAGGCAAGTCCCTGAGGCTCGCGTGCTCATTGTCGGGCGAGGGCCAGAGCGAGAGCGCCTTGAGGCATTCGCGAACGATATTGACGCCCAGAACGTTCATTTCTTGGGACCCATGACGGACAGCGATATTCAGCAGCTTTACGGCGAATCACACGTGATCGCCTTGCCTTCAGTATCCAAGCTGGAGGCGTTCGGCATCACGCTTATCGAAGGGATGGCGGTGGGCTGCGTACCTGTGGCGAGTGCGCTACCGGGGGTTTCCGATGTTGTGGCCGAAGCCGGCCTTACGTTCCCTGTTCGCGATACGGAGGCGCTAGCTTCGATCCTGCGTGTGCTCGCAGATCCCGACGAGCGCTGCCGCTACGCACTGCGGGCCGTTGAGCGAAGTCGCGCATTTACTTGGGAGCTAACCTTCGACGGCTATCTGCAGTTATTCGATTCTCTATTGAGCGTCCAACGGACACAGGTAGCTGGGGTGACGTTGTGAGCAGCAATGGCAAGTTCGAGCCAGCCCGCTACTGGCGCACCGTCGGCTCCTCATACGCCGAAGAAGATCCGCTGGGTGCGATCTGCTTTGATGGTGCGCCTTCCTGGTTCAATCAGTTTCTCTCGCACAGTCACATGGCGTGTTTCGAGCGTGGTTGGCAAGCAGCAGAGCTCAGTGGCAACGGCACGACTGTCGTCGATCTCGGCTGCGGAGTCGGGCGCTGGTCACGCTGGCTCCGGAACAAGGGTGCAAGCGTAGTTGGGGTGGACATCTCGCGGGATATGCTCCGCGCCGCTGCGCCTGCGAAGAGCCGTCGCGTGCAGGGTAGCGTGTCGCAAGTGCCGCTCCGGGATGAGATGTTCGACTTGGCCGTCTCGGTCACAGTACTGCAGCACATTCCATACGACGACCAAGTGCGCGCCGTCGCGGAGATCTCGCGGTTGCTCCGCACGGGTGGCACAGCGTTCCTCATCGAGAACCTGCGAGCATTTGCGCCGGGAGCGCACCTGTATCCGCGCACCATCGAGTCGTGGACTACGCTTCTGGAGGGTGAAGGCTTGAAGGTGCGCGTTGTTCAGGGGCAAGCGTACTATCCACTGATCCGGCTCGGCTACAAAGTTGCGGGCATGATCTCGTCCCGAAGGAACAAGACGTCGCCCGCGGACAAGATGAAGGAAGGTGAAGACAGCGAGCGTTCGACCTTTACCGCGAGCTGGCTAGGCCGCGCGCCGGCACCAGCGATGTTGCTGGCCCGTCTCGGCATCCTCGCGTCGTACCCGCTGGAGCACGCTGCCATGAGGCTGCTCGGCCCGCGTTATGCGACGAATGTTCTTCTCGTTGCCGAGAAGCAACCCTCGCCGTCTAGCTTGATGGCCCATCGTGTAAAGCGTCAGTTGGCAGAGACGGGCTCGTGAGGATCCTGATCGTCAACTGGCGCGACATTGCGCACCCATGGGCGGGGGGTGGCGAGGTCAACATCCACGAGCAAGCGAAGCGCTGGGTGCAGCAGGGCCACCAGGTGACGATGCTTGGCGGTGGCTACCCGATCCGGCACCCGGGCGCGCCCATTGACACCCTGATCGACGGAGTGGAAATCATCCGCAGGGGAGGGCGGTTCACAGTCTACCTGCGCGCGGCGTTGCACTACTTGCGTCACTTGCGCGGTAAGTTCGATGTTGTGATCGATGTTGCGAATGGGCTACCGATGCTCACGCCGCTCTATTGCCGAACGCCGAAGGTGCTGCTCTTCCATCATGTGCACCTCAAGCAGTGGTTCGTCGAGTTGCCATGGCCGCTCGCCGCTATTGGTTGGTTCATCGAACGCTTCGTCGTGCATACGCTGTACAGCGGCGTGCGAGTAGTTGCGATCTCGGAGTCGACGCGGCAGGAGTTGAAGCACGTTGGCTTCGATCCGGCCCGGGTTGAGGTAATCCGGCCCGGGTTGGATCACCGGCTCTTCGGGTTGAACAGCGTCCAGCCGGAGCCCGCGCGGCTGGTCTATCTAGGGCGGTTGCGTCAGTACAAACGTCTCGAGACGCTGATCCACTTAACGCGCGACCTGGCGCCGGAATTTCCTGACATCCACCTCGACATCGTCGGCATAGGAGAGGACCGGCAGCACCTGGAGGACCTGGCGCGAAGCGAGGGCGTAGCCGGCAGGGTGACATTCCATGGCTACGTGAACGAAGAGGAGAAGGTCAAGCTTCTTCAGGCGGGTTGGGTGTTTGTCATGCCATCGCTCAATGAAGGCTGGGGCATTTCTGTGCTCGAAGCGAATGCGTGTGGCCTGCCTGCGGTGGCTTTCGATGTGCCCGGGCTGAACGAGTCGATCCGCGACGGAGAGACGGGGCTCTTGGGCAAGGACTACGAGGGCCTTCGAGCAAGGGTCCGCACACTGCTCATCGATCCGGCGTTGCGCAACAAACTGGCCGACGAAGCGCTACGCTGGTCTGCGCAGTTTGACTGGGAAGTCACCGCCCGCGACTTCCTCGACGTCCTGGAATCGGTCTGTTCAGCCTCTCCTTTGGCGGAGCCTGAGTTTCCCGTCACAGCGCCTTAGCTTTGCCTTCAGCTCCGCTCATGCGAGCAACGTGCGGTTCTTGAGTGGCCGCGTTTCTTGGGCAGGGATGGCTTGGTACCCTGGGTGTCCGTGAACAGACTCGGAGCGTTGCGGTGAGATCGTTGCCGGAGATTATCCGGATGGTTGCCACCAAGGGCACTAGCGCCACCTATCGCGAGTTGTTGCCTGAGGCATCACGTGATTCGGTCGATTGGATCGCGCGCAAGGGCCTGCAGATCGAAGGCGCACGCGTCCTTGAGGTTGGCTGCGGGCGAGCGTCTACGGCCTTGCTGCTGCAGGAGCAGGGCGCTCGGGTTGCGACGTTCGATATTGGCTTGCCAGCAGTGCACCACGCGCGGGCAGATGGCCTGAGGGTGTTCCTTGGCGATGCAAACGCTATGCCATCCAAGGACGGCATCCTGGATCTCATTGTGAGCGTCAACGTCGTTTGTCACCTGGCGAACCCGCGTGTCTTCTTCGACGAGGCACTTCGCGTGCTGCGGCCCGGTGGTCTTGTGTACATCACTTGGACCAATTGGCTTTCGCCCCATGGGGGGCACGACTTTGCACCGTACCACTACCTCGGACCGCGCCGCGGCTATCGCGTTGCACTACGCATGAAACGCAAGGAGAGATTCGTCCAGGTGCCGTACGACTCACTCTGGCCCAACCACATAGGCCCAACACTCGGGAAGATGCGCGAGGCGGGATTCCACGTGTTGGACGTTCGTCCGCGCTACTATCCCAGTCTTTCGCTTATCTGTCGTGTGCCCCTGGTGCGCGAATTCTTGACCTGGAACTGCCAGGTGTTGCTGCAAAAACCATCTCGTGACTAGTGCCCAGGGGCCCCAATCTCGACCAAGCGACTACTTGCGCGTAATCGCCATACTCCTCGCGGCCGGCGTTGCTGCATCGTTCATCTGGATCGCGTGTGACTCGCCGGGCGATCGCTTCGGCCCGCAGGTGGCTGGCGTTACTATTGCCGCTTGGGTATCCGCGATGGCAGGGCGCATCTATTGGACGAAAAGAGATGCCGAGACGCCTCTCTTCGGGCCGTTATCGTTCCATCCGCTCTACTTCCTCGTGCTCATAGCGAGTTCCGTATACACGACCCTTGCCTTGCACGAAGCCGATCTGCACCTACAGGCTACGCCGGACCAGCCAGACTTTGTGCCAGGTCTCTTCACAGATCTTTCAGTGTATTTTCTTGGAGTTCATGCGGGCGTGGTCGCGCTGGTAGCGCTCTATGGGCATACGCGCGGGCGCGCTCTGGAGACCGCTGCGGCCGTCCAGATCGTGCTCTTGGCACCGCTGTTTGAGCCGGTGCTAGGCCTCGACATTGGCGTGCCACTTATGGTCGGCTCTGCCCTCGTGGTCTTGGCGTTCGCGTTGTTCGAACGTGGCGATGAAGGTCTCGCGCAGTTTCGCTGGACGCCCTTCGGCCCACCGCTTGTCGTGTTCTTGTTCGCGGGGCTGATTGTCACGGGGACTGCTGCATACATGCAGCACAGTCTCGTCGTCCTGGCGAAACTCGGCGCTCTTGTGACGCTGGTCCTGATCCTGTTCCAGCTGGTACGTGGCCAGCGGCAGATCTGGCTGGTCTGGGCGGCGGTTGTGCTACCGACGGTTGGGATGGCGGTAGCGCATCTCGTGAAGATGTTTGAGATCAGCGATCACATGGGTTTGGAATTTGCTGTCCGAATGCGCTTCACCTTTTTTGGCTTGATCGGCGCCAACACTATCGGGCTCGCGCTCGCGGTCGACATCCTGCTCATTCTTGGCGCGCTGTTCTGGACCAAAAGACCTCTGCTGCGCGCAGGCCTGCTGGCGCTGCTGGTGCCTGCGGTCCCTTCGTTGCTGTCCGTGCGTTCATCCGCTGGACTTGTAGCGCTAGGTTGCGGGTTGTTTGTTATCGCTGTCGCGTCATGCAAGCCACCGGTGCTGCGTGAGATTCGTCGTCGTGTACTTAGTCCGGTGGGCATAGTTGCTGCGCTGGCGCTTGTCAGCGTCGTCGCGGCGATCGTGTTCGTTCCGAATCCCTACCAAGCCGAATGGCGGGACGAAGTGTCTGATCCGACGACGGGTCGAGGTGTTCGGTCGCAACTATGGCGATGGTCCGTCGAAGACATCCAACACAACCCGGTTGTAGGCGTTGGGCTGGGTGATCGACGCTTTGACGCTCGAACACAGCATGTTCCAGCGTTTCCGTTCCGCGACGTAACGCAACTGATCGAACGCCGGCTGCTTCTGGGTGGCGATGGGACAGAGTGGCGCGTATTCGTTTGGGCGCAACCACATAACATTCTTCTACTCGTTGTAGAGTCAATGGGCATCGTAGGGCTGGTGCCGTTCCTCTGGCTTTGCGCTGCGCTGGTTTGGTGCGGGATCAATCTTATCCTGAAGCCGATGACGCGCGAACGCTGGGTGATGACGGTTGCGATCGCCTGCATTGGGGGTGGTCTGGCATGGAGCTTCTTCGCCCTCGGCCAAAACGTTGCATACTTGCCCCTAAGTACCTGGGTCTTGCTCGGTCTGCTGGGTGGTGCGTACTGCATGGCGATGCCTGACACTACTGGGGTAGAGCCGCCCAAGTTTGCGGCTTTAAGGGCTGCTATCGACCGAGTGCGACCGTTCGCAGCGCCCGCGACTGCAGTAACTCTCATCATTGTGTTCCTTGGTTTGGTGGTCAGACCCATTGCTGCCGAGACGTTCTACCGCGAGGCCAATGAGGCTCGATTGGATGGAGACTTCGCCTCGGCAATCGACGAAATGAAAGTCGTGCGGCGCCTCGATCCCTTCCATGCCGGGTACGCAGACTTCCTGGCGCAGGCCTACTACCGAACGGCACAAGAGGACGAAGAGCGAACGACGTTGGAGCGACTCGTCGAGATCCAGCCAGAAACCGCTAGCAACCACGTGCGAATAGGCTGGACTTACTGGTATCAGGGTGACTTCTCGCGTGCCGTCGACGCGTTCGAGCGGGCCGTCGAGCTTGACCCGTGGAACTCGCTCGGTTCGAACAATGTGTATAGCCTGGCGCTTGCATATCAACATGCTGGGCGTCGCCAAGATGCGATCGATACCTTCCAGCAGGCCTTCTTCATCGAGCCACCTATCGTGAACGAGGGCGCGTGGTACCCGGCCGAAAAGCCTGGCCTGGGGCCGGACCTCCTGCTGGACCCGGCATATGCCTCGGACTTGAACGACCCACGTCTGCAGCTGCTGCTCAAGCAGCGTGTGTACGGCCTGTTCACGAACGCTGAGCCCCCAGAGCTACCCGTCGCGCCGGATGAGACGCTGTACCTGTCCGATGTCTTAGAGGACGGCTATCGAGACTATCTGGTGGAGCTTGCGACCAACGAAGAACGCGCGCACGGCATGCTCTCAGCGTTGGCGCGCACATACTCGCGGGCAGGTTTGCACACGCGATCGCTGGAACTTGCCCAGGAACTTAGCGTAGCGCTGCCGGACGAGAGCTACGTGTTCTACGACCTGGGCCTAGAGTTCGCGACGCTCGGGCGCGATGACGAGGCACGCGCCGCGTTCACGGAAGCCCTCGCTATCTCGCAGGCGTCTAGTGCGTACGACATCTATGAGCCCTTTATTCACTATCAGCTTGGCCTGCTCGATCAGGAAGCTGGCGACCATGAAGCTGCCCTAATGGAGTTCCGCAAAACGTTGGATACCTACCGCTGGCCGTACTTCCCTCAAGCGTACGAAGCGCTCGCAGACGCGGCTAGCAGAACAGGCCATGACGAGGAAGCGGACTCTACGCGTCGCAAGCTAGCGTATCTCCTGGGAGAGTGACGAGAGGAACGGTTCGGCTAGTCTCGCCGGGGATGGCTTTGCGCGTACGCCGAGGCGCTTGTCACCGGAGGCTTTCGCCTCCGCTCGCGGAACTCGCGGAAGAGCTGCGTGGGATGGTCTGCGGGCGTTAGGCCGAGCGCGCGTGAGAACAACGCCGCGGTAATGAGTGTGCCGGGCACGTAGATAACGACGGCGTAGAACCACCATGCGGGCGTCCAACTAAGGTCTTTGTACCAAAGGTAGTGGTCCACGAACCGAAACGGCTCGTTCATGATGAGCACTGCAAGAGACATTGGGCCGATCCAGATGAGTGTCCGGCCGAGAGCACTTGCTTCTAGACGGCCTGGCGCCTTCACAAGAAACGGCAGGGCCAACGCTGCTAAGCCCGCGGCAATCAGCGGAAATGCTAGGACTCGATAGTAGCCGTCGTCATCATCGATGACAGCGCCGAGGAGGTAGAGCACGACGCCTGCAGCTGTCAGGGCGACGGTCGGTAGCATGCCAGTCGTAAGCTGCCGTGCGCGCTCGCGCTTATGCACCAACACGAAGCCGACTGCCATGCCGATGACAAAGTCGAACAGACGAAATGGGAGCCAGATGGTAGTGATCCAACCATGGATACCAAGCTGACCGTCGTAGTAGAGCAGGAGTCCGGCGGTAGAGGCCAGTGACAGCGCCAGTGACCCGACTAGCAACGATGCGACACCATACTGCCGGGCTGCGCGAAACAGCCACGGGAATACCAGATAGAACTGCAGGATTAGTACCACGAACCAGAGCGGGTTCGGCGGGGCGAATACCCACTCGAGCCTGAAGGCGCGCGGGATTAGAGCGATGCCCGCCAGCAGCAGCTCCAGATCGAAGTAGGAGGCTCTACCGATGTGGGTCCAGTTATGGGTAAAGCTCCCGCCGTCCAGGATGGTCTTTGGAATCGCGAGAAGGAACAAGCTGACAACGACAACCGCGATGCCGGCCCAATAGGGGCGCAGTAATCGGCTCAATCGGCGAGTGTAGTAGGTCGCGTAGTTGTCGATTCCGCTATTTAGCGCTCCAATTGTCAGTGCTGTCCCGCTGAGGACCAGGAACATCGAAACGCCGTCGCGGCCCGAGCGAAACGCGAGTTCAAACCCTGCAGTCACCGCAGGAAGGAGAGCGAAGTCCTGGAGGTGCTCACCTATCTCGCTCAGGAGATCGGAATGGCGGGGGGGGAAGACGAATCTGCCAACCGTAAAGCCCCAGAGGTGAAAGATAACAACGGCAAGGATTGCAATGCCACGCAGCAGGTCGATGCCGGGGTCACGCCCGGGCGGATTGGACTCGCGGTCAGGAGTGCTCATATCTCCAACGCCAAAGGGCACCTGGCGAGGGCGTACAATGTCTCAAACGCGTTCAACTCGCAAGTATTCCGACTCGGCTGTAGTATAGGACACCGTATCGGAGGACGATTCGGCGCTTATGGTAAGGGCCGCAGCCATTTGTTAGGATCGATCCACCAGGGTGCGTCCCCGCCTGGGCCCCGGAACCAACGCTCCTTCCATTCAAGTGCGGTGCCGGTAATAGCTTCGAGCAAGCATTCGTTCCTGTTAAGAGAAGTAAGATACTCCAATGGCTGAGCAAGTACGCACTGAGCTGAAAGC
>Ga0137465_1000588_pt1 | contig 13175 bp, 10 predicted proteins | sample EasRivERMGT828_2_FD_104906 | JGI IMG/M metagenome (GOLD analysis project Ga0137465, IMG submission 104906) | Soil microbial communities from meander-bound floodplain in the East River, Colorado, USA - East River MetaG ERMGT828_2 | ecosystem: Environmental > Terrestrial > Soil > Floodplain ... | reverse complement strand
CTTGTCGTTCGTGCGCTGTGAGCTTGATTTCGTACGGGCTTTGTCTGGGCACCAGACCAGCTTGTCACAACAGGCGCAGTCTGCAACATAGAATACGTTTGTGTATTTATGAAAAGCAGTACTAAGCTAGACCGTTGGAGATGACGCAGGAGGAAGTAGTGAGGAAGTAGCGAAGTAGCGCCAAGGGTAATTCAGCCGTTGACACCCCCTTGACCTTTGTTAGGCTGCCCGCTCGGTTTTCTCGGAATTCACAAGAAACTGGTTGGATTTTGTATTTTTGCACGACTCTGTTTTATGGCCAAATCATCGAAGAAATACGCTTATTTGTTCGGAAATAAAAAGGCGGATGGGAATGGCGGCATGAAGGCGCTGCTGGGGGGCAAAGGCGCCAATCTCGCCGAAATGACCCGTATCGGACTGCCCGTCCCGCCAGGCTTTACCATCACCACCGAGGTCTGCACTTATTACTATGACCACAAGAGGACTTATCCCAAGGAACTGTGGCGACAAGTCCAGGCTGGCATCAGGAATATGGAAAAGGGCCTGGGCAAGAAATTCGGTGACCTGCAGAAGCCATTGCTCGTAGCCGTCCGCTCCGGGGCCCGTGATTCGATGCCTGGGATGATGGATACCATTCTTAATCTGGGCTTGAATGATGAGACGGTCCTGGCGCTGGAAAGGACCAGCGGCAATCCTCGTTTTGCCTGGGACTGCTATCGGCGCTTCATTCAGATGTATGGCGATGTCGTCATGGGCGTGCAGAAGCGTCCCGGCGAAGACCATGAACCTTTCGAAACGGTCCTCGAGGGACTCAAAGAGGAACTCTTTCCCGGCAGACATCATGTTGAAGACACCCAAATCGATGCCAAAGGCCTAAGGCAATTGGTCAACCGCTTCAAGGCTCTGGTCAAGGAACGAACCGGCAAAGCATTTCCGACCGACCCGTGGGATCAGCTTCATGGGGCAATCGGCGCCGTATTTGGTTCCTGGATGAATGACCGCGCCATCGTTTATCGCCGCAAGTATGGGATCCCCCACGAGTGGGGCACGGCCGTGAACGTGCAGGCCATGGTCTTCGGCAACACGGGGGATCGCTCCGGCTCGGGTGTCGCCTTCACCCGTGATCCGGCCAGCGGTGAAAAGATCTTCTACGGTGAGTTTCTCATGAACGCGCAGGGCGAGGACGTGGTGGCGGGCGTACGCACACCGCAGCCGGTTGCCAAGCTAGCCGAGATTATGCCCACGGCCTACGCAGGGTTGGAACGTGTCCGCAAGATCCTCGAAAAGCACTTCAAAGATCTTCAAGACTTCGAGTTCACGATCGAAGAAGGCAAGCTGTTCATGCTGCAAACCCGCAATGGCAAACGCACCGGGCTGGCGGCCGTGCGCATTGCCGTCGAAATGGTTGCCGAGAAACTGATCGACTGGAAAACCGCAATCATGCGTGTGCCCGCCGAGCAGTTGGATCAGGTGTTGGCGCCGGTATTCGACCGGACCGCAGTTAAATCGGCCAAAGTTATTGCTAAAGGTCTACCGGCCGGTCCCGGAGCCGCCACCGGCGGAATCTATTTTAACGCCGACCGAGCGGTGTTGGCCGCGCAAAACGGGGAAAAAGTCTTGTTGGTGCGCATCGAAACCTCTCCCGAAGATTTGCGCGGGATGATTGCGGCGGAAGGCATCCTCACCGCCCGAGGTGGCGTCAGTTCACACGCCGCGTTGGTCGCTCGCCAGATGGGCAAAGTCTGCGTCTGCGGGGCCAGTGCGTTGCATATTGATTACCAGACCAAGGAGCTCACGGTCGCTGGTCAAACCTTTAAGCAAGGCGATTACCTTTCCATCGACGGCACCGCAGGCGAAGTCTATGCGGGCGAAGTCAAGACGGCCGCGTCGGAAGTGATCCAGGTATTGCTGGAAAAGACGCTGAAGGCGAAAGACAGCCGAACTTACCAGAATTACGCCAGGCTGATGGGTTGGTGCAGCAAAGTGACGCGTTTGCAGGTCCGCACCAATGCCGATACGCCGGCCCAAACCGCCAATGCCGTCGCGTTCGGCGCCAGCGGCATTGGCCTCTGTCGTACCGAGCACATGTTTTTTGAAGGCGATCGAATCGACGCCATGCGCGAAATGATTATCGCCGAAGACACGACCGCGCGAAAGAAGGCTCTCATCAAGTTGCTGCCGTATCAGCGCGAGGACTTCATTGGCATCTTCGAGGCGTTGGACGGGTTGCCCGCCACGATTCGCTTTCTGGATCCGCCTTTGCACGAATTCCTGCCGCACGATCACGCATCGCAAGGAGAGCTGGCGCAGAAGCTGAACGTGAGCGTGGACAAAGTCTCCAAGCGCGTTCACGAATTGCACGAATTCAATCCGATGTTGGGCCATCGTGGTTGCCGGCTCGGTGTTGTTTATCCTGAGATCAGTGAGATGCAGGCGCGGGCGATTTTCGAAGCCGCTGCCGCGGTGCAGAAGAAAGGGACTAAAGTCAAACCCGAGATTATGATCCCGCTGGTTGGCTTCCCAAAGGAACTCCAATTGCAACTGGAAGTCGTTCATCGCGTGGCGGCCGAGGTAGGCAGGGAAAAGAAAACCAGGTTCAATTACCTGGTCGGCACGATGATCGAAATCCCGCGTGCTTCGCTGGTGGCGGACGAGATTGCGCGTGATGCCGAGTTCTTCAGCTTCGGCACTAACGACCTTACGCAAACGACTTTGGGCATGAGCCGCGATGATTCCGGTTCCTTTCTCCCGAAGTATCAGGAACTGGATATCGTGAAGAAGAATCCCTTCGCATCCGTGGACCAACTCGGGGTGGGCAAATTAATGCAGATAACGTGTGAGCTCGGCCGCAAAACACGGCCGGACATCAAGCTTGGCATTTGCGGCGAGCATGGCGGTGATCCCGCTAGTGTGAAGTTCTGCCATCGCATCGGTTTGAACTACGTCAGTTGCTCACCCTTCCGTGTGCCTGTGGCACGGCTGGCGGCCGCCCAGGCGGCTTTGACCGACGCGAAGAAGGCGTAGCCGCGGCCTTTCATCAGAGGATCAGCGTCCGCGCTTCCCGACTGAATACGGATGGCAGAAGCGGAATTTCAGTCTTGAGTTATCCGGTTGAAGGTTCGGTGAGGTTCCCCATTGCCCGCACCGGAGCGGGGCGACTTAACTTGGCCACTAATAGCCAGGCCGTATAGGCCAGAAACATCAGTGCACACAGGTTGAGGTAAAGAGTTTGGCGATCGGCATCGAGGCCAGCAAGTGAAGGGCAGAGAATCCCATACAAGGGCAGTTGCAGCGCGAGCAGTTTGCCTTTGATGCCGGGAATCACTCGCGCCACGAGCCAGGCCAGAAACAGAAAGAGCGGCAATAGAACTACGAGGGCTGTTCCCCAAAAGCCAAACAGGAAGTCGCTGAAGTCCCCAAGCAGGCCATAGGCAAAGGCAGTGCCAGCCCCGAAGCAAATGCTCAATAAAACGGCGTGATTCGCTCCGGCCAGCGTGAACCCCACGATCAGCAGCGCAAAGATCAGCATCCAGAGGCGCACCGCTTGATTCAAAACAGCCGTGGTTGTGGCGCCGGGCTGCGGCAATTTCGGGAGTGAGATTCCCATGCCTTTGTTCGAGATCGCATGATCGAGCCGATAAGTGAGGATGCTTCCTCGGCCATCGGCTGCAGCTTTGATGTCTGTCGGAGACATACAACCTTCAGGATAATTCAGCCGCCTCTTGGCCAGGTCCGGTAGGTGCAGGTTCAAAGTGAAGTCCCGAATCTCTCTCGGCTCACGAACCTGAAAGTACCAGAGCGACATACCGCGACTTTTGAAAGCGATGTCCAAATCCAGCACTTCGCCTGGCTTGACATCGCGAGCCAGAAGCAAAGAGCCTTCCGTAAGTTGCATTTGTGCAAGGATATCTTGCTCGTTAAGCCGGGCGACAAGACCATCATACATGGCAGTGGCGGCTGGAAGAGGAAATATCAAATGGCCTTTCACTTCGCGGGCGGAATGATTTTGGAGCCGCCATGTGAATCGGCAGGCGGTTTCGTAGCCTCCGTAAACGGCCGAACCCTTCTTACGCGGACTCTGACGAAGGATGACTTCATGCCGAGCCAAGACAAACGGGTTATCACGAATAAAATGGCGCACCGCTTTTTGCGCAAGATAGCCGGTTTGGTCAGATCTTCGGATTCGATGCGCTCAGTAGTTTCCTCGTCGTAAAAAAGATCCACGCGCAGTTCGCCCTGGACCTGTTCTGCGCCCCAGATTGTTTGCACGGCATGGTAATTTGCCTCCGTGATGCGTCCGTGATCGTGCTGAAATCTGTTTACGGTCTGATGGAGATACGTCCGCAGGAGTCCAAGGGCGCCCGCCAGAACGACCGTTAAAGCCAGCACCCACAGCAGCCGCTTAAGGTGCTCATAGACCAGCAACAACAAGCCAGAAAATGAAGAGATCGCGACCATGACCGGCCTCTGTGGAAGCCCGGAGACAAATACCGCCAATAATGCTCCGGCCAGGAAAAAGGCCAACAGCGGTTCCGTGTTGCATAGATCGGTCCCGCGGTTAAGCAACTTGGCAAGAAATGGCTTCATGACGATTCAAGGCAATTGATTTCGAGACGGCGCATCGAAGGCTCAACTCTGAACATCACGACGCAGCCATCTTGCATCTCGTCTGTTGAGGAAGCCAGAACCGGATGCAGAACTTATCGTCCCCTCAAACTCGAGAGGCGCGGTGGAATGGACAACTTGTCCGTGGATTCTGTTCAGGCCGTCCGGACAATTCTTCTGACGACAGAGTGGCCACCCCCCCGTGGGGAAAAGTTGATCGGCTCGATCTTCTGCTATTCTTGATCCCGCGGCCTTTTGATCTGGACGGGACAATGCCCAATCTTTGGAGGCCCAGGCCAAATTTGAGACGCAACTGACGGCCTTGATTCCGGCTCCAGCGCGTTTTCGACGTTTTTAAGTGAGTCTGGCAGTGGCTTATCTTGTGCTCAAAAGCCAAAGTATGAAAAAACGGCTCTTCAGCTTGTATCGGAGAAGAGATTGGGTTTCAGTTCTCATTTTCCTTCTACTTCACCAAACCGCAACCAGCCAGACGCCGACGATCTCCAGGATCGGGACCTTGGGCGGTTTCGCAAGCACGGCCTACGCCGTAAACTCAACCGGTTATGTTGTCGGAGACTCGTACACCGCCGGCGATGTGGAGGACCATGCTTTTCTTTTCAGTGGCGGCGTGATCACGGACCTGGGCACGTTAGGCGGCACGTTCAGCGCGGCCTTCGGTATCAATAAGACTGGCCAGGTTGTCGGTTATTCGGGCACCACCGGCGATGCCGCCACTCACGCCTTCTTGTTTAGCAACGGAACAATGACGAGCCTCGGCACGCTCGGCGGCAGGTTTAGCTCTGCCACCGCCATCAACGATGCCGGACAAATCATTGGCCACTCCACCACTGCCAATAATCTTACACATGCATTCCTCTACAGTGGTGGCGTCATGACGGACTTGGGTACTCTGGGCGGAGCATTCAGCACGGCAACGGCTCTGAATTCCGTCGGAGCAGTCGCTGGCAGATCTTCGTTGGCAAACCAGGCAGACGATCACGCCTTTCTATGGCGCAATGGTGTTCTGCGCGATCTGGGCACGCTCGGAGGCACTTCCAGTTCGGCAGCGGGCCTGAATGATTCAGGCTGGGTCGTTGGTGCTTCGACTACCAGTGGCAATCTTCAGATTCATGCCTTTCTCTTCGATGGCTCCGTGTTGCGAGACCTTGGGACCCTCGGGGGTGGCTACAGTGTGGCTAATGCGATCAACAACTCCGGGCAGGTCGCTGGTGATTCTTATCCGACAGGTTCTACTGAGCTCCACGCTTTCCTTTACGCGAACGGCCGCATGCTGGATTTGGGCACTCTTGGCGGCTCCTACAGCAGAACCTACGGCCTCAACCGATCGGGACTAATCGTCGGTGAATCAGCCACGGTCGATGGTTTTGGACACGCTTTCCTCTGGGAAAATGGCGTTATGACAGATCTCAATACGCTAATCACTCCGGAGTCTGGCTGGGAATTGCTGACGGCTTACGAGATTAGCGACGGCGGACATATCGTTGGCATCGGATATTACTTTGGTCTTTTGGACTGGTTCCTTCTCTCCCTGAACCGGAGCGCAAATAATCCGCCCGTCGCCAATGCCGGTCCCGACCAAACAGCCGAGTGCGCGGGTGATCGAACGAATGTTCTCCTCGACGGCACGGCTTCAACGGATCCAGATGGCGATGCGCTCAATTATAAGTGGTATTTGGGAGATACCTTGCTCGGCACCGGTGCCACCCTTTTAGTTTCAGTCACACAAGGTTCTCACACGATTACGTTGAGAGTAACCGATCCCGGCGGCGAGACTGCAGAGGATTCCCTCAACGTCAACGTTGTAGACACGACGCCTCCGTCCGTGACTTGCCCGCAGCCTATTACTCTATCGACGGGCGAGGGATGCCAGGCGGCTATTCCTGATCTCCTTGCCCAAGTGATGGCCGCGGATAATTGCAGCCCGGCAGCGTCGCTGCTCACAACGCAGAATCCCGCCGCCGGTACTTTAGTGGGTTTCGGCACTCACACCGTGGAAGTGACCGTGACCGATCCGGCCGGAAACCGCAGCACTTGCGTCACCTCGGTTTCAGTTCGCGATGCCACGGCGCCTGTTATTGCCTCTATCACTGCGACTCCCGCTTACCTTTGGCCAGCGAACCGCCATATGGTTGAAGTCACACTGACGGTGTCAGCTTCAGATAATTGCGACCGCGCGCCAGCTTCCCGAATCATCGCGATTCACAGCAACGAGCCGGTTACCGACCTTCGTGACGACACGTCACCGGATTGGTCGATCACGGGACCATTGACCGCGAATCTTCGTGCAGAAAATTCGAAGGACGCGTGCGACCGTATTTACACCCTCACCATTGAGTGCACCGATGCTTCCGGCAATCGCTCAACGGCAACCGTGCGCGTGCCTGTGGGTCGGCAAAGGGCAGAGCTCTTAAAGCTGCCCGAGAAGAATTTGTCCCGGCAGGTTGACAGCCGCCGACAGAAGGCAACTCCCAAAAGGCGGATTTGACGGGCTTCGCAGCAGGTGTTTGTCAGAAGTTAATCCTGAGTCCCTGCTCCTTCATTGCCGAGAGCTGTTTTTTGGACGAGCTGTTCAACGGATTACCCGCAAGGAACATATTCACGTAGGGAGCGAAGCGCTTTTCACCTTCAAAATCTCTTTTGAGGGCCTTGGCCAAAGGAGTCGCATCGGAAATCTTGTTGTTCTCCAGGAAAAGATAATAGAGCCCGTTGAGACCTTCGAGAGCGGAGATGTCTGCAATCCGATTTTTGTTGAGAGAAAGGCTGGACAGATTGGCAACGGCCGCAATGCCTTTGATGCTTTGCAGCCCGTTGTTGTCCAGGTAGAGCGACCAAAGCCGCCTCAAATTCAGCAGCGGAGCGATGTCAGTAATTTTGTTATTGGACAGATAGAGCGAAGCCAGGTTGGTCAAAGAACTCAAGGGCGTGACTTCTTTCACGCGATTATTGGACAATTCAATATATTGCAGGGCCTTCATGCCGCTAAGCGGAGAGATATCCTCAATCTGATTGTCGGCCAGGTTCAGATATTGGACGTTGGCCAGTTCTCTCAAAGGGGCAACATTGGTGATGTTATTCTTTGCTAAATCGAGGGAGGCCAGGCTTCGGCATTTTTCCACCCCTGTTAAATCCTTGATTTGCGCCCCAGGCGCGTGAATGGTCGAAAGATTCACCACGTCGGCTTCAGTAATTGGTTTGGTGGTCTCTCTCTTCTCGAACACATACTTGCGGACTGCGGCCTCCAGATTTTTGTCCGGGAAAATGGAGACCTCTGCATTCGTTGATTGGGCAAGCAATCGATGCCCGCTCACAAAGATCAGAATCAGGGAGCCTACCGTGGGGAAAATCGTTTTCTTCATATTCACGTCTTGCCTGGGAGGAATTTTGAGAAGGAAGCCGAAACGTTGTCAAAAGAATTCCTTCCAGTCGCCGTTTGTGCGCGCTCGTGCATTGCCTCCGACTGGCTCGAACGTCCACTTTGTGGGCAATTAAGCCTGTTCGAACTTTCGCCGATGAGACTGGTGTTGAAGAAAAGGGCGGTTACTCGGCTTGCGTAGGAATGAACGCGGGTGCGTATTGGCGGTGAGAATCGATCGACCATATGAAGAGCACAGTTTTTGTCAGGCCCAATTTGAAGTTGTTCCTCCTCGCGGCAATCCTGATTGCCGTCATCCAAGACTTCATCGCGAACGGCCATTCAGTAGGACCGACCCTGCTTCGCTCTGAGGCCGGGAATACTGTAGCCACGTCGCCATTGGATTTGGAGTACTTGTTGGAACAATCCATCCAAGCTCCCAGTTCCGAAGTTTATATCCGAATCAGCCATTGCTTTGAACAGCGAAGGGACTTCCGCAGAGCCCTGCTCTATCTGCGGCGCGCGATCAAATTGGCTGAAGTGGAAGACGCCCGCGAATAGGGCGCGTTTCAAAATTATCTTCAAACATCTTCAAACACAATAGAGGAGTCGTTTAGGAAGGTTGAGTGGATCACGCTTTCCACGGCAGCACCGAGTTGATCATCCATTCCTGAATGTAAAGCGGCCGGCGTAATCAGTCATATTTCGGCCATCGTTTACGTGAAGCGTTCTCACCGAATTTGTCACCGGACTGCCCTTGGACTGTCATGTGAGTCGCCCACTCTTCGCTCGTTAGCAGACAAGAAACTTTGAACAACTATGAGTATGATTCTATCCACATCCATCCAACTAATCTTTTCTGTGCTTCGTTGCGCCCTCGTCAGTGCCGTTTCGGTCTTTGTCACGGCTTCGGCGGTGGCGCAAATCGGCTTTCTCACCACGAACGTGCCTTATACGGCGCCAGTGGGGCCGGATTACACGATTGTTCCGTTGCTAAGCGTGGGTGATCGCTTGCCGCGTACGAGCAATCCAAGTCAGCAATATCAAATGGTCGGCATTCCCGACGGTTTGGGCGCGCACGCTAATCCGGATGGCACGGTCACCGTTTACATGAATCATGAATTGCGTAACAACAACGTGTCCGAACCTATCATCGGTCAGCCACTCAATCGCGGAGCGATTGTGTCCAAGCTCATTCTTGCGTCGGACGCCTCGCTGCTTTCGGGCGACCGCGCCTACGACACGATTTACGCAGAGAACGTGCTCGTCGGACCTGCACCTGTGGTCGGCAATTCCACGGCGCCCTTCTCGCGGTTATGCTCTGGCTCACTGGCGTGGCAGCAGGCAGGTTTTGATCGTCCCATTTTTCTCTGTGGAGAGGAATCGAGTGGCGTGGCGACTTTCGATGGGCGTGGCGGCCAACTCGTGGCGATTTTTGAAAACGCCCTCTGGACATTGCCAAAATGCGGTCGGCTGTCCTGGGAGAACGCTCTCGTCCGACCGGACGCCGGTCTGCAAACGCTGATCATGTGCCTGGAAGACGGTGCACTGGGGGACTGCCAGCTCTACATGTATGTCGGGCACAAAGATCGCAGTGCGGGCGCCGGACCGCTCCGTCGCAACGGCCTCGATAACGGCGCGCTCTATGTGTTCGTCTCGAACAATCGCAAGAGGAATAGTGAGGTCAATTTTCGCGCCGGGAGCGTGACGGGGAAATGGGTGCTCCTTCCAGGCGCCGAAGGCATGACCGACGTGGGACTGGAGGCTGCTTCGGACGCCGTTGGCGCTTTTGCTTTTGATCGTATCGAGGACGGCGCCTTCCGGCCCGGACATCCTAATGAGTTCTATTTCGACACTACTGGAGGCAGTGAGGCAAACAGTCTCGGGCGCCTCTATCGCCTCGACTTGAACTCGAACAACATCTTTGGTCCCGCTAAACTCACGATTATCTATAATGCCGACGATATCATTGCCGCTGGGGGCGACATCGCGGTCAGCCCAGATAACATCGACGTGAGCGAGAACTATATCATGATCAATGAAGATGGCACCGGTCCAAGCAGTGCCGTCATGGCCGAGAAAGGCCGCAACGGGAATATCTGGAGGTTGGACTTGAACAACAACTATGCCGCCGAGAACATTGCGGAACTCACCGCTATCGGGCGCGATGGCAGCATGGTCAACCCAGGCGTTTGGGAGACCACCGGCATCATCGATACCGCCACGCTTTTTGGCGCCGACACGTGGTTGTTTGCCGTGCAGGCACATCCGCCCACCGCGGCGCCGGCGCCAAATACAGTCGAGGACGGTCAATTGTTGCTGATGTTTCGCAACGAGTGAGTCGCTCCAGTCCTCGGTGCGAGGCAGGTCCAGGATGTTTTTGGACCTGCCTTTTCACCAGTCAATCACCAAAACATGTGCCCACCGCGCGGGCGGAAGCGATCCATGGATGATCCGGCCGCACTTGTTTTCGCTTGCCAGCCACCTGGTTGATCGGCACAGCCTGAGTACCCTCACCACGGGCTGCCACCATGACACCAAAGACGCCTTCACGGATCAACTCGGCGCAGGCCGTGCCCAGTCGCGTGGCCAGCAGCCGGTCCACCGCCGAGGGTGCGCCGCCGCGCTGCACGTAGCCAAGAATGGTGACGCGTGACTCCAGTCCCGTCAGCCGCTCAAGCTGGGCCGCCAGCCGCATGGTGTTGCCGGCATGCTGGTGATACAACTCCGCCAGGTCCCCTTTTATCTTCAACAATTCCTTCTCCGTTGTCGCCCGCGCTTTGCGCGCCTGGACCGCTTTGAAGCGCGCGCCGTCATCGCGCGATAGCGCGCCCTCAGCAACCGCCACGATGCTGAAGTTCGTTCCGTGACGGCTGCGGCGTTGGATGGCGGTAACAATCTTTTTCACGTTATACGGTATCTCGGGAATCAGAATCACGTCCGCTCCTCCGGCCAATCCGGCTCCCAAGGCCAGCCAGCCGGCGCGGTGTCCCATGATTTCAGCGACGATGATGCGGTGATGGCTGTGCGCAGTGCTATGGAGCCGATCCACTGCCTCGGTTGCAATGCCGACTGCGGTGTCGAAACCAAAGCTCGTGTCGGTCATGGCCACGTCGTTGTCAATGGTTTTTGGCAGCGTGATGATATTGAGCCCTTTCTCGATCAGGCGGAGAGCGTTCTTATGCGTGCCGCCGCCGCCGATGCAAACCAGCGCTTCCAGGCCATGCCTTTTGCAATTCTTGACGATGACATCGCGCACGTCGCGGACCTCGCCCTTGACCTCCATGCGATGGGGCTTGATCCGGCTCGTGCCCAGAATTGTGCCCCCCACTGTAAGGATGCCCGCGAGCGTGGCCTTATCGAGGGCCATCATCCGTTCTTCAATCAGACCGAGGAAACCATCACGGATGCCAATCACTTCAATGCCATAGAGTCCCATCGCGGCCTTCCCCACGGCTCGGATGGCCGCGTTAAGGCCGGGACAATCGCCTCCAGCGGTAAGAATCCCAATGCGCTTAATCCTTTTCATAAACGATGCTGGCGCTCGTGAAACTAAAGTGGAATCGCTGAACCTCAAGCCCTTTTCGGCGGACAGCAGACTACTTGCGACTATTTGCTCTGTTTGCGCGCCAGCACCGCGGCTCCAGTGATGCCGGCATCGTCGCCCAGTTTGGAGGCCATGATCACTGTCTCTCCGAACGAACCGGGCATAACGTAGTCCTGGATGATCTTCGTGATGATGCCCAGCATGTCCTCTTCGAGCGCTTCGATCACACCACCGCCAAGCACAACCACCTCCGGGTTCAGCAAATTGATCACATTGGCCACAGCAAGGCCGGTGTATTCGGCTGCCTCCTTGACCACATCAGCGACGAACTTGTCGCCCCGGCGAATCGCTTTGCGCAGATCGCCACTGCGGAGGTCGCGCAGTTCGTCGCCCAGCATCTCCGTCAGGATCGTTTTCTGGCCATCCTTCACCGCGCTTTGGATCTTTTGGAACATCGCGTTGCGGCTGGCCACCGCCTCAAAACATCCTTTTTTTCCACAGCCGCACTTGGGTCCGTCGGGCACAAGCACCATGTGGCCAATCTCCCCAGCAATGTGATGCGCACCTGTATAAAGCTCCCCGTCGAAGATCAAACCGCTGCCAATTCCGGTGCCGATGAAGATGCCGACAACGTGGCGCGCTCTGTTCCACGTGTGCGTTGTCGTTTCTTGCGACAAGCCCGGCTGCGGGTGAAGCGGATGGCTTTCTTGCGACCCACCAGGTGTTCCCATGAGTGCCTGTTCAGGAACTCACTGCCATTGTCGGCGTGAAAAATTTTCAGTCCCAAAAGGCATTTGGGTTTCGATGTGCCGGAAGTTGCTCACGAATGCCCGCCGTCGCCTTGTTCCAGGTGACGCGGATCTCCGTCCATCCGCTGACCAAATCGGTAAAGGTGAGGCTGTAGATGAAATCTCCTGCGGCACCCCGCAATGGCAAAATGCAGACCACCTTCCTTTGAGAGGGCATTTGCGCCGGACCGAATCCATTGCTCCAGCCGAGCCATTTCTGGATCCGACAGAATGACCGGCGCGTTTCCCAGGCATCCTGTCATGCTTGAGCCGCAAAAATAAGTCCACTTATCTAAGGGACACTGCATTAGGGTCAGTTAGCGAGACCCGCCCAAAATCTTTTTTCCATCTTCATGTTTCCATTTCCAATCTCAAAACGTTTGTAAGATCGGTGATTTTTGGATTGAGAGATATGTCTGGCTCGAAACGAGAGGCTAAGGGTGGCCTCTAGATCTAGATATAGGGGTGTGGCTCCTTAGATAAAAACTAACGCAGAAGCAAAAAAGTTTCATTTTTTTGGTTACATTTGTCGCCGCCAAACGTTTGTACTTTAAAGCCAATGCTAGAGAACAACCAATGCTAGAGAACAAGTCGGAAAGGAAAAGTATTATGTGTAGAATCAAATCGAAAGAACTCCTAAAAATGACGCTAACAACGCTCAAAGCGGGTGTGCTTGGATTGTTGTGCGCTCTGTCGGCACAGATCGCGTCAGCACAAAATCTGTGCATTCAGTGCCCGTTTGATGCCCAAGGCCCGGCGGTGGGCGGAGCGTTCGATGTTTATCTGAACGCGGGGGGCGGCGTGCGAGGGCGAAGAGTTACCGGCGACATCATAGGCCGATGCCAAACAAACCTGTTGCTTG